>Ga0255336_100123_pt1 | contig 176572 bp, 161 predicted proteins | sample MeOH1_35cm_T3_17_FD_189102 | JGI IMG/M metagenome (GOLD analysis project Ga0255336, IMG submission 189102) | Sandy soil microbial communities from University of British Columbia, Vancouver, Canada - MeOH1_35cm_T3_179 | ecosystem: Engineered > Artificial ecosystem > Sand microcosm > Unclassified... | reverse complement strand
CCGGCTCCCGCCGCGGCTCCGGCGCCTGCCCCGGCGGGCGGCGGTCTGCAAGAAGTGAAAGTGCCGGATATCGGCGACTACAAAGACATTCCCGTGATCGAAGTCGCGGTGAAGGTCGGCGATCGCGTCGAGAAAGAGCAGTCGCTCGTGACGCTCGAATCCGACAAGGCGACCATGGACGTGCCGAGCTCGGCCGCCGGCGTCGTCAAGGAAGTGAAGGTCAAGGTCGGCGATACGGTGTCGGAAGGCTCGGTGATCGTCGTGGTGGAAGCGGAAGGCGGCGCGGCTGCGCCGCCGCCCGCCGCCAAACCGGCAGCCGTCGAGAAGCCGTCGGATGCGCCGGTCGCGCCGTCGCCGGCTCCCGCTTCGCCGTCGGCGCTCGCTCAGGCCCCGCTGATTCCGGCCGGCGAAGGCGGGGCGCGTCATCCGAGCCATGCCTCGCCGTCCGTGCGCAAGTTCGCGCGCGAACTCGGCGCCGATGTGACGCAAGTGCAGGGCACGGGTCCGAAGGGCCGCATCACGCAAGCCGACGTCACCTCGTTCATCAAGGGGGTGATGACCGGCCAGCGCGCGGCGCCGGCGGGCGCGGCAGCGCCTGCGGCGGCAGGCGGCGGCGAGTTGAATCTGCTGCCGTGGCCGAAGGTCGACTTCACGAAGTTCGGCCCGATCGATCCGAAGCCGCTGTCGCGCATCAAGAAGATTTCGGGCGCGAATCTGCATCGCAACTGGGTCATGATTCCGCACGTCACGAACAACGACGAGGCGGACATCACCGAACTCGAAGCGCTGCGCGTGCAGTTGAACAAGGAAAACGAAAAGGCCGGCGTGAAGATCACGATGCTGGCGTTCGTGATCAAGGCCGTGGTTTCCGCGCTGAAGAAATTCCCGACGTTCAACGCGAGCCTCGACGGCGATAACCTCGTGTTCAAGCAGTACTACCACGTGGGTTTTGCCGCGGATACGCCGAACGGTCTGGTCGTTCCGGTGATTCGTGATGCGGACAAGAAGGGTCTCGTCGAGATCGCGAAGGAGATGACCGATCTGTCGAAGGCGGCGCGCGAAGGCAAGCTCAAGCCGGATCAGATGCAAGGCGGCTGCTTCTCGATTTCGTCCCTTGGGGGGATCGGCGGGACGAACTTTACGCCGATCATCAATGCGCCTGAAGTCGCCATTCTCGGTTTGTCGCGTGGCGCGATGAAGCCGGTTTGGGACGGCAAAGCGTTTGTGCCGCGGCTCATTTTGCCGATGTCTTTGTCGTATGACCATCGGGTTATCGATGGGGCGGAGGCGGCGCGGTTCAATGCTTATCTTGGGTCGATTCTTGCCGATTTTCGGCGTGTGATTCTTTGATCTTGTGATGGTTGTCCGCGGCGCGGATGGCTTTGTTTAGGTGGTTATCCGCGTCTCTCTGTTGAACCTGTTTTTCTTGTGGTCTATTGGCGTCGCCCTGTGCGGGGCGGCACCTACTTTTCTTTGTACCCCAAGGGCACTTCCTTCGGGGCGTCTTCCAAAGAAAAGTAGGCAAAAGAAAGGCGCGTCCTTGGGCGGAAGGCAAAGGCTGATTCTGCTCAGGGCGCTGCTAGCTTTCGGGCTGCAGACAGGCGGTTTAGCGAGCTTCATCACCGATCAATAAAAGAAGGGGACACTATGAGTCTCGTCGAAGTAAAAGTGCCGGATATCGGTGACTTCAAGGACGTCGATGTCATTGAAGTCAATATCAAAGCGGGCGATGTCATCGAGAACGAACAGGCGCTGATGACGCTCGAGTCCGATAAGGCCTCGATCGAAGTGCCGAGCGATACTGCCGGCACCGTCAAGGAAGTGCGCGTCAAAGCCGGCGACAAAGTCTCGCAAGGCTCGATCATCGCGCTCGTCGAAACGTCCGCGGACGCGGCTCCGGCCAAGGATGCACCGAAGGCTCCGGCAAGCGAACCGGCCAAAGCACCGGCTCCGGCCGCCACGGCGCCCAAGGCCGCCGCGCCCGCTCCGCAGGCCGGTAGCTTCTCCGGCAACGCCGACATCGAGTGCGACATGCTCGTGCTCGGCTCGGGCCCCGGCGGCTATTCGGCTGCATTCCGCTCGGCCGATCTCGGCATGAAGACGGTGCTCGTCGAGCGTTATTCGACGCTGGGCGGCGTTTGTCTGAACGTCGGCTGCATTCCGTCGAAGGCGCTGCTGCATACCGCGCTCGTCATCGACGAAGCCGAAGCGCTCGGCGCACACGGCATCACGTTCGGCAAGCCGCAAATCGATCTCGACAAACTGCGCGACTTCAAGTCGGGCGTCGTCAAGAAGCTCACCGGCGGTCTCGCCGGCATGGCGAAAATGCGCAAGGTCGACGTCGTGACGGGTACCGGCGCGTTCGTCGATCCACATCACATGGAAGTGCAGACCGAAAGCGGCAAGAAGGTCGTCAAGTTCAAGCAGGCGATCATCGCCGCAGGCTCCGAAGCGGTGAAGCTGCCGTTCATTCCGGAAGACCCGCGAGTGGTCGATTCGACCGGCGCGCTGGAATTGCGTCAGATTCCGCAGCGCATGCTGGTGATCGGCGGCGGCATCATCGGCCTCGAAATGGCGACGGTGTATGCGACGCTCGGCGCGCAGATCGACGTGGTCGAAATGCTCGACGGTCTGATGGCCGGTGCCGACCGTGATCTGGTCAAGGTCTGGGAGAAGTACAACAGCAAGCGTTTCGCCAACGTCATGCTGAAGACCAAAACCACCGCGGCCGAAGCGAAAGACGACGGCATCTACGTCTCGTTCGAGGGCGAAAAGGCCCCGGCCGAAGCGCAACGCTACGATCTCGTGCTGGTCGCCGTCGGCCGTACGCCGAACGGCAAGAGGATCGGTGCCGACAAGGCCGGCGTTGCCGTGACGGACCGTGGCTTCATCGAGGTCGACAAGCAGATGCGCACCAACGTGCCGCACATCTTTGCGATCGGCGATATCGTCGGTCAGCCGATGCTCGCGCACAAGGCCGTGCATGAAGCGCACGTCGCCGCTGAAGTCGCGCACGGCGAGAAGGCGTACTTCGACGCGTTGCAGATTCCGTCGGTGGCGTACACCGATCCGGAAGTGGCTTGGGCCGGCAAGACGGAAGACCAGTTGAAGGCCGAAGGCGTCAAGTACGGCAAGGCGGTGTTCCCGTGGGCCGCTTCAGGCCGCGCGATCGCCAACGGCCGCGACGAAGGCTTCACGAAACTGCTGTTCGACGAGGAAACGCATCGCGTGATCGGCGGCGGCATCGTCGGTCTGAACGCGGGCGACCTGATCAGCGAAGTGTGTCTCGCGGTAGAAATGGGCGCGGATGCAACGGATATCGGCAAGACGATTCATCCGCATCCGACGCTCGGCGAATCGATCGGGATGGCCGCCGAATTGTACGAAGGCGTCTGCACCGATTTGCCGCCGCAGAAAAAGAAGTAATGCTGTCGAGCCCGCGCGTTTTCAGACGGGCTCTATAAAAAAACGGCGCGCCCCGCGAAGGGCGCGCCGTTTTTTTTCGCGGCGGGCTGGATGTAGCGTTCGCCGTGCAAGACGGTGGAAACGAACAAACGGCCGCGCGTGTGAGGCAACAACTCAGGAAAAAAATCCCGGCCTTTCGCCGGGCAAACGATACGTTATTCAACGTATCGGAGCGTTCGGCCAATCGAGGCGGGCGAGCGGCAACCGCTCGACGCTGTTGCCTGGAGTAGCGCCGGCCCAACGGGTGAGCTGGACCGGCGTGATGGCGATGCCTGATGAAACTTAAACTGCCTTCTTGGCCGACGAGCGCGATGCTTGCGCAGCGGCTTGCGAAGCTGCCTTCGATGCGGCCGTGGCGGCAGCATTGAAGTTGCTTTCGGCGATTTCGACGGCTTGCTTGGTCGCCTTGTGGACCGTTTCGTACGTGGTGTTGGCGGCAGTGATAGCCGACTTCATCACGGCGACAGCGGTTTCCGAACCAGCCGGCGCATTCTTCGCGACGTTTTCGACGAGCGACTGCACCTTGCGGTTTTGCTCTTCGAATTGCGCTTCAGCGACGCGGGCGAATTCACCTTGGGTTGCCGAGACGATTTCATACACGTGGCGGCCATACGACAGCGCCTTTTCAGCCACCGGCTGTGCAAGGCTTGCTTGCAGGGCCAGCAATTCCTGCGCGTCTTTCACCGACAGCGCGCGTTGAGCATTTTCCTGGCTTTCCGCGAGCGTCGATTTCACGACTTGCAGGTTCAGCTCAACCAGCTTTTCGACGCCTTCGAATGCCTTGGTCGTAAGGCCGAACAGCGTTTCAAAGTTGGCTTTCTGGGCGGCGGCGAATTGCTCAGGGGTCAGCAGAGTCATGGTTTACGCTCCTGGATTGCGGTCTGTCTGTGCGGACCGCATTGGGTTGGTGGCGAGACGTTAGATCGTCTGCCTGGACCGCGATGTTTTGTGCATCGCAGCAATGGTTGCTATTTTAGGATGCCTGTCACGAATGTCAAGCACTTTTTGTGCGTCGCACAATCTTAAGAAGTTGCTGATAAAACAAGAACTTATGCGCGAAGCATGGCCGCAGTATGACCAGGTCGATTTGACATTTGCACCCCACTGGTGCCAGTCGAAATCGGTAATGATTGCCGCGTCACGGGGCTTTTCGTGGTTTCGTCCATCCGACGTAAACCAGAAGGTCTCATGGAACGTTAATGCTTGGTGCTAGTCGAATGCGCGTTGGCGTCTCCAGCAAGCGTTTAACAGCTTGTCGCAAGATCCGGCGTTGTTCCCTTGCGTTTCGCAGAAGCGTTGTGCATCGGCGCTGTGACCGTACTTCCCCTATTAAGGTTGTTTCCGCGTTTGCCGTTATGCTGTAAGAAGCATCCCTTTCCGTGGATGGCGGCAACGGCGAAGCAACGCGTCGGCGATCGTTTTTTTCGATCGAGGCGTGGCACTTATTTGTGTTTTGGCGATCGGATCTTACAAGCCGGTTTAAGGACCGCGTATAAGTGCTTCAAATTGCTAATTTTTCGTTGTTTTACTACACTTGCGGAAACCTCTCGCCGCTCCCTACCGAACACCCATGAAAACCGACATGTTTTCGTCGCTAAAAGTGATCCGCGGCGCGGCCCGCAGCACCGCTCTGTCGGTGGCCGTCTCCATGGTCATCACGGCGGCGTTCGCCGCGCCTGTGAGCGCTTTTGCCGCCACGCCTGCTGCAACCGCAAAAACATCCAAACAAGCCAAAACGGCCAAAAAGCCGGCAGCCGCCAAGGTGTCGAGCAAGTCGTCGAAGGCCGGCAAAGGCGCGACCGTCAAGGCCGTTGCCGCCGACGACGACACGCCGCGCGCAAGCGTCAAGCGTAAGCGCGTAACGTACACGTCGAATGGTCGCCACCATTCGGCGGTGCGCCGCGTCGCCTATGAGCCGCGTCAGCCGACGGTCGGCCAGGCTTTTGGTCTGCACGAAACGCCGGACGCGTTGATGCTGCGCTCGAGCGTCGCCTACGTGATCGATCAGAACACCGGCGAACCGCTCTTCGACAAGAACTCGCGCGCCGTGGTGCCGATTGCGTCGATCACCAAGCTGATGACCGCGATGGTGGTCCTGGATTCGAAAGAGTCCATGAGCGACCAGCTGGAAGTCACCGACGAAGACCGCGACTACGAGAAAAACACCGGCTCGCGCCTGTCGGTGGGTTCGGTGCTCTCGCGTGAAGACATGCTGCATATCGCGCTGATGGCGTCGGAAAACCGCGCGGCCGCAGCGCTGTCGCGTTATTTCCCCGGCGGCCGCCCGGCGTTTCTTGCGGCAATGAACGCGAAGGCGAGGCAACTCGGCATGACCGACACGCACTTCGAGAACGCCACGGGTTTGACAAGCCAGAATGTGTCGAGCGCGCGCGACCTGGTGAAGATGGTCAACGCGGCGTATCAGTATCCGCTGATCCGCAAGTTCTCGACCGATCACAGCTACGAGGTCTACACCGGCAAGCGTTCGCTCGCGTACAACAGCACGAATGCGCTGGTGCGCAATCCGACGTGGGACATTGGTCTGCAAAAGACCGGTTTCATCAATGAGGCGGGTGAGTGCCTCGTCATGCAGGCGACCATTCATGGCCGTCCGATGGTCCTCGTGCTGCTCGACTCGTCGGGCAAATACTCGCGCTTCGCGGACGCCACGCGTCTGCGCACATGGCTGGATAACGGCGGCGACCAGCCGCGCATCACGAGCGCGGACGCCGGCGGCGCCGGCACCTGAAATGCTTCCTTCGGCGGCCGGTTTGCACACTGGCGCCTCCAACGAAAAAGCCTCGCACTTGCGAGGCTTTTTTGTGCGGCAGCGACTTAAGCTGCCGACGGCTTACGCGTGGCTATGCGTATGATCTTGCGAGGCTTGCGGCCGGTAGCCGAGCGACTCCGAAATCATCAGCGCCGTTTGACTGAGCTGGCCGAGCCACGAGTCCTGCAAACGGTCGGCCGGTGCCGACAGCGACAGACCCGCGACCAGCTTGCCGGTGTCGTCGTAAATGCCGGCGGCGATGCAGCGCACGCCCAATTCCAGTTCCTCGTTATCGCGCGCGCAGGCCTGCTGACGCACGTGCGAAAGCTCGCGCTCCAGCTTGGTCAGGTCGGTGATGCTGTTTTGCGTGTGACCCGACAAACCCGTGCGGGTGGCGTAGGCGCGAACGCGGGTGGATTCGTCGGCGGCGAGAAACAGCTTGCCCACCGACGTGAGATGCAAAGGCGCCCGCCCGCCGATGGCCCGCACCACCTGCATGCCGGAGCGTTCCGAATAGGCGCGTTCGATATAGACGATCTCGTCACCCTGGCGTACCGACAGATTCACTGTCTGGCCCGTCTGACGATGCAGTTCGCGCATCGGCGTGAGCGCCGCGTCGCGCACCGACAGGCGTGCCTTCACCAGATTGCCCAGTTCGAGCAGGCGCATGCCGAGACGGTAGGTGCCGGGATCCGACCGGTCGACCAGCCGGCACATCACCATGTCGTTCAGGATGCGGTGCGCGGTGGACGGATGCAGCTCCGTGCGGATGGCGAGTTCTTTCAGGCTGACCGGGTCGCTATGCGCAGCGAGTGCGTCGAGCAAGCGCATCATGCGTTCGATCACCTGGATCGAAGTTTTGGGATCCGGGTTCGTATCGCTCATGGGAGGAATCGGTTGACGCGTCAAACAGCGGAAAACTGATTGTATCTCGTATCGTGAAAAAAGCGAACGCGGTTCGAAGCGCTATTCCAAATTAACGTGGCACGCGTCCTATGCCTTCCGGCCGTTGGTATTGTGCGCCAAACGGCGGATAATCAGGGACGTTTTCCCGAAGGAGGGCTCATGCGAGTCGGATTGTTCGTCACCTGCCTGATCGACCTGATGCGTCCGGAGATCGGTTTTTCGGTCATCAAGCTGATCGAGGGCGCCGGTTTCGAGGTGGTGGTGCCTCCCGCGCAAACCTGCTGCGGGCAGCCCGCATACAACTCCGGCGAACGGCGCATCGCGCGCGACCTCGCGGAGAAAGCGCTGCGTGAGTTCGAACAGTTCGACTACGTCGTGGTGCCGTCCGGCTCGTGCGGCGGCATGATCCGCGCGCACTACGGCGATCTCTTTGCCGACGATCCCGAATTGATGAACCGCTTCGGCCGCTTGCGGCCGAGAGTGTTCGAGCTGACCGATTTCCTCGTCAACGTGGCCAGGGTGCAATTGCAGCCCGGCGAATTCGCGGGGCAGGTGACTTATCACGATTCCTGTTCGGGATTGCGTGAGCTCGGCGTCAAGACGCAGCCGCGCGCGCTGCTCGCGCAAGTGGGCGTGGCGGTGACCGAAATGAAGGGCTGCGAGCACTGCTGCGGTTTCGGCGGCACCTTCGCGGTCAAGTACGGCGATATTTCCACGGCGATCGTCGACGAAAAATGCGCGAACATCAGCGCGAGCGGCGCGGGCGCGGTGGTGCTGGGCGACCTCGGCTGCATGCTCAATATCGAAGGGCGGTTGCGGCGCACCGGCGACACCACGACGCGGGTGTTGCACATCGCGCAGGTGCTCGCCGGCGACGCGTGAAGGCGTGCCGCGTTTCATTCAGCGCGCTTCATTTCGAACGTCTCATCCGAATGCCCGATTCCGAATAAGCACAAGGCCGCCATGCAAGTCCAATCGATGCAGTTCAAGGCTCGCGCGGGTCAGAAACTCGCCGACCAGCGTCTGCAGCAGAACCTCACCAAGCTGTCGACCAAATTCGTGTCGGCCCGCGCCGCGGCCATGACCGCCATCGACTTTCCCGCCACCCGCGCGGCGTTGAAGGAGCGCCGCGATCGCGCGCTGGAAAACCTCGATGTGTGGCTGGAAACGTTCGAACGCGAGGCGACCCGGCGCCGCGTCACGGTGCTGTTCGCCGAGACGACCCAGGAAGCCGCCCGGCTCGTCGGCGACATCGCGCGCCGGCATGACGTGAAGAAGGTGATCAAGACCAAGTCGATGGTCACCGAGGAAATGCGCCTGAACGAGGTGCTCGGTCAGATGGGCGTGCAGTCGATCGAAACCGATCTGGGCGAATACATTCTGCAGATCAACGACAACGAGCCGCCGAGCCACATCATCGCGCCGGTCGTCCATAAGGATAAGGACGAGATCGCCGATCTGTTCGCGAAGACCCACAACCGGCCGCGCCTCACCGAAATCACCGATATGACGCGGGAAGCGCGCGAAGTACTGCGTCCGCATTTCCTGTCGGCGGACATGGGCGTGACGGGCGGCAACTTCGTGGTGGCGGAAACCGGCTCGGTCGTGCTCGTCACGAACGAGGGCAACGAGGGCATGTGCACGGTGATGCCGCGCGTGCATGTCGCCGTCACGGGTATCGAGAAGGTGCTGCCCACGCTCGAAGACCTCGCGACGGCGATGCGTCTGCTGCCGCGCTCGGCGACGGGCCAGGCGACATCGAACTATTTTTCGGTGCTGACCGGGCCGCGCGGCGAGGCGGATCAGGATGGTCCCGAGCATATGTACGTCGTGCTGGTCGACGGCGGGCGCACGGGGCTCATAGGCGGCGATTTCCAGGAGATGCTGCGCTGTATCCGCTGCGGCGCGTGCATGAACCATTGCCCGGTCTATCAGAAGGTGGGCGGCCATGCATACGGTTGGGTGTATCCCGGCCCGATGGGTTCGGTCCTGACACCGAGCTACGTCGGCATCGACAAGGCGCTGGATTTGCCGCAGGCAGCGACCTTATGCGGCGAATGCAATAGCGTGTGCCCGGTGGGAATTCCCTTATCCGATCTGTTGCGCAAGCTGCGTGAGAAGCAGGTGGAGCGGCGTCTGCGGCCGTGGAAGGAGCGTGCGGGGCTGGCGGTGTGGGGTTTCCTCGCGCTGCATCCGGACGCTTATGCGCTCTTCACCAAGGTGGCCGTGCGCGTGCTGGAGCGGATGGGCGGGAAAACTCGTTCGATTGCGAGGCTGCCGTTAGGCGGTGCGGGCTGGACCCATACCCGCGAGATGCCGGCGCCGGTGGGGCGCACCTTCAGGGAGTTGTATGCCGCGCAGCGCAGCCACATCGGCTGAGTAGGCGGCGCGATCTTGTTGCCGAGGGAGCGGCTGTCAGCCGCGAGTCGGCGTCGCTCTCTTGCGACCGGCGCCGTTGGCCCGGCTTTGCTCGCGGCCGGGCGCGGCGCGCGATGCGCCGCTGTGTCGAGCGGAGCGGCCACTGTCGCTCAAGCACGACCGCAGGATTCGTCGGGTGGATCAATGGTCGGTCATTCCACCGGACTGGCGGCCAGGCACGCCCCTGATCACCGGCGCGGCACCCCGTCCGCCGCCGTTGCCAGCCTGTTGCGGAGGTGGAGGCGGAGGACTACCGGCTCCAGGGCGTGCCGCATTCGATCCGCTCGGCCCACCCGGTCCGGCGACAGCGCCTTGTGGCGGCGGCCCGCCGCGAGCCCCTCCGCCGTTCGGCTGACCACGCCCCCCGCCGTTATCGCCGCGGTAGCCGTCGCGGTAACCGTTGTAGGGTCGACCGCGATCGGGATAGCCGCGGTAGCCTCCCCAGTAGCCGGGTCCGTCGTAATACGCCGGGCCATAGTAATTGCCGTAGCCCATGTACACGCTGGTCTGCGGCGCGCCATAGGCGTAGCCGTCATAGCCGCTATAGCCATTGCCGTACATCGGCGTGCCGTCCGGATATACCGCGCAGCCGCTCAGCAACGCAGCGGTGGCGAGACCTACGATTGAAGCAATGCGTTTCATCTGATGGACCGGTGCGAAAGTTTCATGTCTATGAGACCGCTATTATCGCGATACGTCATGCGAGCTTTGTATGCGTTTGTAAGGATTTCTTTTTTGTGCCAACCCGCGCGCGGAGGCGGTGCGCGGAATCCGTCAATTCACTGTTCCATTCATAGCAACGCTGTATCTCGCGCCAGCCGGTTTTTCTCGATTGCGAATTTCTATAGGATTCGAGATGGGAATAGTGAATCACGAGTTCACGCGCCCCTCAATCGGAAGAAACAACATCATGAAAAAGACAATATCGGTGTACTGGCCGCTCGCCATCGTTGTGCCGCTTGCCGCGGCCGCCTATCTGCATATTTGCGGCGATGCCGCTTCGCGCGCCCCGCAGGCGCCGCTCGCTGCCGATCAATTGACCGCGGAACTCGCGCGCGCTGTTTCATACGGCATGGTCGGCGATGCGTCGACGCTGCCGGCAAAGCCGATACGCGCCGTCGCCGCGACGCCGCTCGCCGAAGCGTCCTGAGCGCGACATCTGACGCGATCGAATAAAACAGCAACATGCCGCGCGCTGCGGCGGTAGAAGCAGCGCCTGGCCGAGGCGGCGGGGCGCCCGGCGAGATTCCGCGCGCCTTTGTATAATCGCGGCACCGTTCGCCAACCGTCGTTTCCTGCGCGTCGAAGCGCCTGAAAGTCTCTAATGAAAACCGTGTCCATCTGCTTCGTCTGCCTCGGGAACATCTGCCGTTCACCGACCGCGGAAGGTGTGATGCGCCACCTCGTTGGCGAAGCCAGGCTCGCGGAGCGCATTCTGATCGATTCGGCCGGCACCGGCGACTGGCACATCGGCGCGCCGCCCGACGACCGTGCGCGACATGCGGCCGGCCGGCGCGGTTACAAATTGGAAGCGCTGCGCGGACGCCAGATCACCCCGGCCGATTTCGAGCGCTTCGATCTGCTGATCGCGATGGACGACAAGAACGTCGCGGCCTTGCGTCGGATCTGCCCGCCGGAGCAGCGCGACAAGATCCGACTGCTGATGGAATTCGTCCCCGAGACGGACAGCCGTTGGAGCGGCACGCGCGAAGTCGCCGATCCCTATTTCGGTGGCGCGGACGGTTTCGAGCAAGTGCTGGATCAATGCGAAGCGGCGTGCCGCGGGCTGATCGCGGCGTTGCGTCCCCAGTTGACGGCCTAGTCCTGCGGGGAGCCGCGCCGGACGCATCCAGCAATTAAGCAAATGACCCAAATCGCGACAGGGATACTTGACTAATTCACTCATGTATTTATACTTGACCAAACTTGTCGAGAATTGCGGTTCCCACACATATGAGACTCACCACGAAAGGCCGTTTCGCCGTCACGGCGATGATTGACCTGGCACTGCGCCAGGAGCAGGGCCCGGTGACGCTTGCGGGTATCAGCCAGCGCCAACATATCTCCCTGTCGTATCTCGAGCAGCTGTTTGGCAAGCTGCGTCGCCATGAAATCGTCGAGTCCGTGCGCGGACCGGGCGGCGGCTACAATCTGGCCCGTCGCGCTGAAGACGTGACCGTGGCCGACATCATCATCGCGGTCGACGAGCCGCTCGATGCCACCCAATGCGGTGGCAAGGGCTCGTGCGAAGGCACCAAACAGCACGACGGCCATTGCATGACGCATGAACTGTGGTCGACGCTGAATCAGAAAATGGTCGAGTACCTGGATTCCGTCTCTCTCAAGGATCTGGTCGACCAGCAGCGTGCGCGCGAAGGCGTGCCAACCGTGTTGCGCGACCGGCGCAACGAGGCGCCGGCGGTCGAGCCCGTTCGCGCGGCGCCGAAAGGGCCCAATTCCGTTTTCAACATGGCCGGTTCCTAGGCGCGGTAGCGCGCGGTGTGGCGCGGTGTGAAGCATCACCGCAGCCGGATCGAGAATCCAGAAGCCAGAGCATATGACGTCCCCGGAGCGATACATGAACAACGACATTCCCCACCTGCCCATTTACATGGACTACAGCGCCACGACCCCGGTCGACCCGCGCGTGGTGGACAAGATGATTCCGTACCTGCGCGAGCAGTTCGGCAACCCCGCCTCGCGCAGCCACTCGTATGGCTGGACCGCGGAGCGCGCGGTCGAGGAAGCGCGCGAGAACGTGGCCGCGCTGGTGAACGCCGATCCGCGCGAGATCATCTGGACCTCGGGCGCGACGGAATCGGACAACCTCGCGATCAAGGGCGCCGCGCACTTCTACAAGAGCAAGGGCAAGCACATCGTCACGGTGAAGACCGAGCACAAGGCCGTGCTCGATACCTGCCGCGAACTCGAGCGCGAAGGCTTCGAAGTCACGTATCTGGATGTGAAGGACGACGGTCTGATCGACCTCGACGTGTTCAAGGCCGCGCTGCGTCCGGACACGATCCTTGTGTCGGTGATGTCGGTGAACAACGAGATCGGCGTGATCCAGGACATCGAGGCGATCGGTGAAATCTGCCGTGAAAAAGGCATCATTTTCCACGTCGACGCCGCGCAAGCCACCGGCAAGATCGACATCGATCTGCAAAAGCTGAAGGTCGACCTGATGTCGTTCTCGGCGCACAAGACCTATGGCCCGAAGGGCATCGGCGCGCTGTACGTGCGCCGCAAGCCGCGTATCCGTATCGAGGCGCAAATGCACGGCGGCGGTCACGAGCGCGGCATGCGTTCGGGCACGCTGGCCACGCACCAGATCGTCGGCATGGGCGAGGCGTTCCGTATCGCGCGCGAAGAGATGGCGACGGAGAACGAGCGCATTCGCATGCTGCGCGATCGTCTGTTGCGCGGCCTGTCGGAATTGGAAGAAGTGTATGTGAACGGCGACATGGAAAAGCGTGTGCCACACAACCTGAACATCAGCTTCAATTTCGTCGAAGGCGAATCGCTGATCATGGCGGTAAAGGACGTCGCGGTGTCGTCGGGCTCGGCTTGCACGTCGGCTTCGCTGGAACCGTCGTACGTGCTGCGCGCATTGGGCCGCAACGACGAACTCGCGCACAGCTCGATCCGCTTCACGGTGGGCCGCTTCACGACCGAGCAGGACGTCGACTATGTAATCAACCTGCTGAAGACCAAGATTTCGAAGCTGCGCGATCTGTCGCCGCTGTGGGAAATGCACCAGGACGGGATCGACATCTCGACCATCCAGTGGGCAGCGCACTGACGCGCCGGTTTGTGAACGTCGAATTCATCGAATTGCAGGTTGAAACGAATCAAGGAGTGTGATCATGGCTTATAGCGACAAGGTACTGGACCACTATGAAAACCCGCGCAACGTCGGTTCCTTCGCGAAGGACGACGATGCGGTCGGCACCGGCATGGTCGGCGCGCCGGCCTGCGGCGACGTGATGAAGCTGCAGATTCGCGTCGGCGCGGACGGCGTCATCGAAGACGCGAAGTTCAAGACGTATGGCTGCGGTTCGGCGATTGCGTCGAGCTCGCTCGTCACCGAATGGGTGAAGGGCAAGACGCTCGATCAAGCCATGTCGATCAAGAACACGCAGATCGCTGAAGAACTCGCGCTGCCGCCGGTGAAGATCCACTGCTCGATCCTCGCGGAAGACGCGATCAAGGCAGCGGTCGCCGACTACAAGCAACGCCACGGCGTTGCTGCGGTTGTCGAGGGCGACAAGCAAACCGCGTAAGCGGGCGTCGGGATTCGAAGTGAGCCGGAAGCGGCGGCGCAACGAACGCGCCGCCCGGCATGAGCGATATTTGATGCAGGCAGGGTGGCAGCGCGAGGAATTACCGCGGCGATAAGCCCGAGTGACGAAACGCGGACTGCCCGCACACTGCGCAATGAGAAACGCAATGGCAATTACGTTGACCGAAAAGGCAGCACAGCACGTCCAGAAGTATCTGATCCGCCGCGGTAAAGGCGTCGGGCTGCGCCTCGGCGTGCGTACCACCGGGTGCTCCGGCCTCGCCTACAAGCTTGAGTACGTGGACGAACTCGCGCCCGAAGACCAGGTGTTCGAATGCAACGGCGTGAAGATCATTGTCGACCCCAAGAGCCTCGCCTATATCGACGGCACTGAACTCGACTTCGCGCGCGAAGGATTGAACGAAGGCTTCAAGTTCAACAATCCGAACGTGAAGGACGAATGCGGTTGCGGCGAGTCGTTCCGGGTATAAACCGGAACACTTCCGCGTGCGGCGGACAAAAGGCGGCGCGGGCCGCCTTTTTAGTTTCATCCGCGTTTTTAGACGGCACTCTTGTGCGCTTTCCTGAACGGACCTCTTCTATCCGATGGCCTCGCTGAACGACAGCCACTTCGACCTGTTCGGTCTGCCGGCGCAATTCGCGCTCGACGCAACGACGCTCGATCACGCCTACCGCACCGTGCAGGCCCAGGTGCATCCCGACCGCTTCGCGGCGGCCGGCGACGCGCAAAAGCGCATCGCCATGCAGTGGGCGACGCGCACCAACGAGGCGTATCAGACGCTGCGCGATCCGCTCAAGCGCGCTACTTACCTGCTGCATCTGCGCGGCATCGACGTCGGCGCGGAGAACAATACGGCGATGGAGCCGTCGTTCCTGATGCAGCAGATGGAGTGGCGCGAAGGCATCGAGGACGCGGCCGCGGCGAAAAACGTCGACGCGCTCGACGCCCTGCTGACCGAACTGCGCGACGAAGAGCGCATGCGTTTCACCAAGCTCGGCGCATTGCTCGACAGCGGCGCGAATCAGGCGGCGGGCGAGGCGGTGCGGCAGTTGATGTTCATCGAGCGGGTAGCGTCGGAAATCGACGCGCAGATCGAGCGGCTCGAACACTAGCGATCCGGGCGCGAGCCAACGCCGCGCCAGAACGCAGCCGGAACAGCCATAGCTTTATATCCAGCAACGCGAAAATTCAGGACGGGGCGAAGCGGCCCCGAGAAGATCCAGATGGCCTTACTGCAAATCTCCGAACCCGGCATGGCGCCGGCGCCTCATCAGCGGCGCCTGGCGGTCGGTATCGACCTCGGCACCACCAATTCCCTCGTCGCCGCCGTGCGCAGCGGCGTGCCCGACGTGCTGCCCGACGACGACGGCCATGTGCTGCTGCCGTCGGTGGTGCGTTACCTCGAAAAGGGCGGTCGCCGCATCGGCCGGGCGGCCAAGGCTGAAGCGGCCACCGACCCGCGCAACACGATCGTGTCGGTCAAGCGCTTCATGGGCCGGGGCAAGGCGGAAGTCGAGGGCGCCGAGAACGCGCCCTACGATTTCATCGACGCCCCAGGCATGGTGCAGATCCGTACCGTCGACGGCGTGAAAAGCCCGGTGGAAGTGTCGGCGGAAATTCTCGCCACGCTGCGCCAGCGCGCCGAGGACACGCTCGGCGACGAACTGGTCGGCGCGGTCATCACGGTGCCCGCTTACTTCGATGAGGCGCAGCGCCAGGCGACCAAGGACGCCGCTCGCCTCGCGGGCCTGAACGTGCTGCGTCTGCTGAACGAGCCGACGGCGGCCGCGATCGCCTACGGCCTCGACAACGGCTCCGAAGGCCTGTACGCGGTGTACGACCTCGGCGGCGGCACCTTCGACCTGTCGATTCTGAAGCTCACGAAGGGCGTGTTCGAAGTGCTCGCGGCGGGCGGCGATTCCGCGCTCGGCGGCGACGATTTCGATCACATGTTGTATCGCCATGTGCTGGAGCAGGCGGGCATTGCCCCGCAAACGCTCGCGCCTGAAGACGTTCGCCTGCTGCTCGACAGCGTGCGCGTGACCAAGGAGGCGTTGTCGGACGCGCCGAGTGCAAAGCTACAGGCGACGCTCTCGAACGGCGCCCGGATCGATCTGACGATCGAGGAAGCCACTTTCGAGGCCATCACGCAGGCGCTGGTGCAGCGCACGCTCGGGCCCACGAAGAAAGCGCTGCGCGACGCCAGGGTCACGACGAAGGACATCAAGGGCGTCGTGCTGGTCGGCGGCGCGACGCGCATGCCGGTGATCCGCCGCGCGGTCGAGTCGTTTTTCGGCCAGCCGCCGCTCATCAATCTCGACCCGGATCAGGTCGTCGCGCTCGGCGCGGCGATCCAGGCCGATCTGCTCGCGGGCAACCGCGGCGCGGACGGCGACGACTGGCTGCTGCTCGACGTGATCCCGCTGTCGCTCGGCGTGGAGACGATGGGCGGTCTGACCGAGAAGATCATCCCGCGCAATTCGACCATTCCGGTCGCGCGCGCGCAGGATTTCACGACCTTCAAGGACGGCCAGACGGCGATGGCGATCCACGTCGTGCAAGGCGAGCGCGAGCTCGTCAGCGATTGCCGCTCGCTCGCGCGTTTCGAGCTGCGCGGCATTCCGCCGATGGCGGCCGGCGCGGCGCGCATCCGCGTCACGTATCAGGTCGACGCCGACGGTCTGCTGTCCGTGTTCGCACGCGAGCTGGCCTCGGGCGTGGAAGCGTCGGTGGTGGTGAAGCCGTCCTACGGTCTCGCCGACGACGACATCGCCAGAATGCTCGAAGACAGTTTCTCGACCGCCGAAGTCGACATGCGCGCCCGCGCGCTGCGCGAGGCGCAGGTCGAAGCGCGGCGTCTCGTGGAAGCGACCGACGCGGCGCTCGCCGCCGACGCCGAATTGCTCGACGACAGCGAACGCGCCGAACTCGACGCGCTGTTGAACGCGCTGCGCAACGTCGAGCAAAGCGACGACGTCGACGCGATCGAAGCCGCGACGAAAACGCTCGCCGAGGGCACTGACGAATTCGCCGCGCGCCGCATGAACAAGGGCATTCGCCGCGCGCTCGCCGGCCGCAAGCTCGACGAGATCTGAGTCGCGCCGGCGGCACGCGGGCCGCGAAGCCCGCTAACCCAAACCGAAGCGCGCCGCGCGGACTTAAAAAGTCCGCGTGCCGCCAGTAAAATGGTACGTAGGCTGTTGCGCCGACCGTGCCTCAGACCCAAACGGAAAATGTATGCCTCAAATCGTTGTGCTGCCTCACGTCGAACTGTGCCCGGAAGGCGCGGTGATCGATGCCGTGCCCGGCAAGAGCATCTGCGACAACCTGCTCGATAACGGCATCGAAATCGAGCATGCTTGCGAGAAGTCGTGCGCGTGCACGACCTGTCACGTGATCGTGCGTGAGGGTTTCGCCGCCTTGACGCCGTCCGAGGAAGACGAGGACGATCTGTTGGACAAGGCGTGGGGGCTCGAGCCGGCCTCGCGTCTGTCGTGCCAGGCGATCGTGCCTGAAGAGCAGGATCTGGTTGTCGAAATCCCGCGCTACTCGATCAATCACGCGAAGGAAAACCACTAACAGGAGGATGCAGCCATGAAGTGGACCGATACGCAAGACATCGCGATGGCCCTGACTGACAAGCACCAGGACATCGACCCGCAGCAGGTGCGCTTCACCGACTTGCACCGCTGGGTCACCGAACTGGAGGGGTTCGACGACGATCCCAACCGGTCGAACGAGAAGATCCTCGAAGCGATTCAGGCTGCATGGATTGAAGACGCGGATTACTGAGTTTTCGCCGCCGTCGCGCGATGACTGGCGCGGCGGCCGCGGCAAGGAAAAAGGCGATTCCATCATCGGAATCGCCTTTTTTAAAGCCTGCCTGCCGCAATATCGCAGCCCCACAGGCTGCCGCCAACGCTCAGCCCGCCACGAGCGTGCCGTTTTCAACGCGCACACGCTGACCTTGCTGGAACGGCGGGGCTTCATTGTACGTAAAGTAGCGCGTCTTGCCGTTTTCCATCCGCACTCGCACCGAATAGGAAGTCGTGCTGCGGATGTGCTTTTCGACCGAGTTGCCCGCGAGACCGCCGCCCAGCGCGCCGAGCAAGGTCATCGCGGTACGGCCGTTGCCGCTGCCGAACTGATTGCCGACCACGCCGCCGGCCACCGCGCCGCCGACCGCGCCGATACCGGTGCCGTGGCCTTCCTGACGCACCGCCGAAATAGCGACCACCGTGCCGCACGTGGAGCAGTAAGCCGAGCGCGGCTGCTGCTGCTGTTGCGCATATTGCGGCGCCGCCTGCGCTTGTTGCTGCTGCGCGTACTGTTGCTGGGCGGGCGCCGGAGCAGGGGCGCGTTGCGGCTGCTGTTCAGCCTGTTGTTGAGCGGCTTGCTGAGCGTTCTGCGGCGCGCCTTGTTGCGCTGACTGTTGCGCTGACTGCTGCGCCGATGGATTCGCCGGTGCGGCAGAGTCGATTACGTTCGGCTGCGTCGCCACCTGGGCGGTTTGCGTCTGGTCGGTTTGCGCGCCGTTGCTCGAGGCTTTGGGAAAGAGCCCTGTCATGGCCGCTGTCGCCACGAGACTGGCAATGATGACCGCGCCCGCGGCTGTCGCGACGAGCGGATGGATACGGCGTGGTTGCGTGGATTTGGAATCTGGACTGTCCATACTGGCCTCCGTCTTAAGCAGAGTCGACTGTTATTGAGACTGAGTGTCGGGGCAAATCGATCCCGCGAGGGTTTCAATTTGTAACATGTTGGAGGCAATCATCCCGGACTGACTGCATCGAAGCTCGCGCTGCGCGGCAGGGTGTGCGGATTCCTTCAAGGCTCGCAACAGTTGCTGAGAACACGGCGTGGTCGTCGGGGCGGGCCTTTTACCGATGGTTACAACCATCAACGGCGGCCTACCGGCTTTTTGCGCGCCGCAAGAAAAACGCCCGGCGTCAGTTCAATCGAGCCGGGCGTTGCACTTGATGCAAGGCCGCGCAACGATCAATCCTCGCGGCGCAGATGCGGAAACAGAATCACGTCGCGGATGCTCGGGCTGTCGGTCAGCATCATCACCAGGCGGTCGATGCCGATGCCGCAACCGCCGGCCGGCGGCATGCCGTATTCGAGTGCGCGGATGTAGTCGGCGTCGTAGAACATCGCTTCTTCGTCGCCGGCCTCTTTCTGGTCGACCTGCTTCTTGAAGCGGGCGGCCTGGTCTTCCGGATCGTTCAGTTCCGAGAAGCCATTGGCGATCTCACGGCCCGTGATGAACAGCTCGAAACGCTCGGTGATGCCGGGCACCTTGTCCGACGCGCGCGCGAGGGGCGACACCTCGACCGGGTAGTCGATGATGTACGTCGGCTCCCACAATTGCGACTCGGCGGTTTCCTCGAACAGCGCCAGTTGCAGCGAACCCACGCCGGCATTGAGGAACTGCGGCTGCGACGCGTCCACGCCGAACTTCTTCAACTCGGTACGCAGGAATGCGCTGTCGGCGAGTTGCTCGTTCGTGTATTGCGGCGCGTACTTCTGGATCGCCTGCGTGATCGTCAGCCGGTGGAACGGCTTGGCGAGATCGAGCTCGCGGCCCTGATAGGTGATCGTGGCGGTGCCCAATGCGTCGATCGCCGCCTGGCGGATCAACTGCTCGGTGAAGTCCATCACCCACGTGTAATCGGTGTACGCCGCGTAGAACTCGATCATCGTGAATTCCGGATTGTGGCGCACCGAGACGCCCTCGTTGCGGAAATTCCGGTTGATCTCGAACACGCGCTCGAAGCCGCCGACCACCAGCCGCTTCAGATACAGTTCGGGCGCGATGCGCAGGAACATCTGCATGTCGAGCGCGTTGTGGTGCGTGGTGAACGGCTTGGCCGCCGCGCCGCCCGGAATCGGGTGCAGCATCGGCGTTTCGACTTCCATGAAATCCGCGTCGGCCATGAACTTGCGGATCGACGAGATCGCCTTGGTGCGTGCGACGAACGTCTTGCGCGTTTCCGGCGTGACGATCAGGTCGACGTAGCGCTGGCGGTACTTCATCTCCTGATCCGACAGACCGTGGAATTTGTCCGGCAGCGGACGCAGCGACTTCGACAGCAGACGCAGGTTCGTGCAACGCACCGAGAGCTCGCCCTTGTTGGTGCGGAACAGCACGCCGCGCGCCGCGACGATGTCGCCCATGTCCCACTTCTTGAAGGCGTCGTACGTTTCCTGGCCGACGTCGGCCGGCGTGATGAAGAACTGGATCTGACCCGAACCGTCGCGCACGGTGGCGAAGCTCGCCTTGCCCATCACGCGCTTGAGCATCATGCGGCCGGCGATCGCGACTTCGAGCGGGTTGGCCTCGAGCGCTTCCTTGTCCGCGTGCTCGTACTGCGATTGCAGATCGTCCGCGTGATGCGTGGGACGGAAGTCGTTCGGATAGGCGACGCCGTGCTCGCGCAGTTCGCGCAGCTTTTCGCGGCGCTCGGCGATGATCTTGTTGTCGTCCAACTCGGGCACGACGTTCGGTTGGGCCGCATTAGGCTGCGCCACATTACGCTGGGTCGATTCGGTCATGATGATCTGGTATTCGGTGGCCCGCATCGGATGAATCTCGCGCGGGTGGCCTGCGAGTACGTCGACGAACAGGCGTTAAAAAGATGCGGCGCGGCAATGCGATGCATGCCGCGCCGGTTGCGCTTTAGACGCCCTGTTTCAGGCTGGCGCTGATGAACGGATCGAGGTCGCCGTCGAGCACGCTCTTGGTATTGCTGATTTCGACGTTGGTGCGCAGATCCTTGATACGGCTGTTGTCCAGCACGTACGAGCGGATCTGATGACCCCAGCCCACATCGGTCTTGCCGGCTTCGAGCTTGTCCTGCTCGGCCTGACGCTTGCGGATTTCCGCTTCGTACAGGCGCGATTTCAGCATGGCCATGGCTTCGGCGCGGTTGCGGTGCTGCGAACGGTCGTTCTGGCACTGCACGACGATGCCCGACGGCATGTGCGTGATACGCACCGCGGAGTCGGTCTTGTTGATGTGCTGACCGCCCGCGCCGGACGCGCGGTAGGTGTCGATGCGCAGATCGGCCGGATTGATGTCGACTTCGATCGAATCGTCGACTTCCGGGTACACGAACACGGACGAGAACGACGTATGACGCCCGCCCGACGAATCGAACGGCGACTTGCGCACGAGGCGGTGCACGCCGGTTTCGGTGCGCAGAAAGCCATACGCGTATTCGCCTTCGATCTTGATGGTCGCGTTCTTGATGCCCGCGACGTCGCCCTCGGTCTGTTCCAGCACTTCGGTCTTGAAGCCCTTGCGCTCGCAGTAGCGCAGGTACTGGCGCAGCAGCATCGACGCCCAGTCGCACGCTTCGGTGCCGCCGGCGCCGGCCTGAATGTCGAGGAAGGCGTTGTTCGGGTCGGCCGGATTCGCGAACATCCGGCGGAATTCCATGTCGGCGACGCGCTGTTCGAGCCCTTGCGCGTCCGTTTCGCAGGCGATCAGGGTTTCATCGTCGCCTTCCTCGCGGGCCATGTCGAACAGGTCCTGGGCGTCGCGCAGGTCGTTGTCGAGCGAGGTGAGTTTGCCGACCACGTCGTCGAGCAGTTTCTTTTCCCGGCCAAGGGCCTGGGCGTGCTTCGAGTCGTTCCAGACGTCCGGGTCTTCGAGTTCCCGGTTGACTTCGATCAGGCGACGAGACTTGTCGTCGTAGTCAAAGATACCCCCGTAGGTCGGCCGCGCGCGTGCGCAGGTCCGCCAGAGAGGCTTCGATCGCGTTGAGACGTTCCGCTTCCATGTCGATCTTTTGTGGCTTCGTAAAAAGGGGAAATTATAGCCGATCGGCGCGCCGCGCCGGGCGCTCGCGCGCGATCCGGCGCGCGTTCCGGGTTGATTTTGCAGTGGTTTTGGCGCCGCCGCGCATGCCGGTCGAGCGCCGCGCGACTAGCTTGCCGCGTGCTCGACGATCAATTGCACCCGCGACACGCCGTTCCATGTGTCGCTCGCGAGGCGATAGGCGACGGTGGTGCGCGCGGGCAGCGTGTCGGTGTGGTTGAACCAGATCGCGTTGAAGCGCTGGCGGCCGCGCACGAGTTGCAGCTTCAGATGCTTGTCCTTCACCAGCGCCTGGGACGCGATGTCGAATTCGCCGGAAAACACCGGCGCCGGGAAGCCCTGGCCCCACACGGCGGCGTCGAGCATTTCGACGAATTGCGGCGTGAAGTAGGCGTCCTCGAGTTCGCCGTCGGTCTCGATGGTGCGCGACAGCGCCTCCTCGGAGAGCCATTCGCGGCCGACCGCCTCGAACGCGGCGGTGAAACGCGGCACGTCGGCGGCGGCGAGCGTCAGGCCCGCGGCCATCGCGTGGCCGCCGAACTTGACGATCAGGCCGGGCTCGCGCTTCGAGATCAGATCGAGCGCGTCGCGCAGATGAAAGCCCGCGATCGAACGGCCCGAGCCCTTGACGAGCTGGCCGCTGTCGTCGGCGAGCGCGAACGTGAACGAGGGGCGGTGGAATTTTTCCTTCAGGCGCCCGGCGACGATGCCGATCACGCCCTGGTGCCACGCCGGATTGAACAGCGTGATGGTGGTCGCGCCGTCGGGGTCGATCGTGGAAAGATCGTCGAGCGCCTGCTGCTGCATGCCGGCTTCGATCTCGCGGCGTTCGCGGTTCATCGCGTCCAGTTGCTGCGCGAGGTCCCATGCGCGGCCGATGTCGTCGGTGGTCAGGCATTCGATGCCGAGCGACATGTCGGACAGACGGCCGGCCGCATTCAGCCGCGGGCCGAGCGCAAAGCCCAGATCGAAACCCGACGCGCTGCGCGCGTCGCGCGCGGCGGCGCGAAAGAGGGCGGCGATGCCCGGCTGCATCTTGCCTTTGCGGATGCGCTGCAAGCCTTGCGCGACCAGCACGCGGTTATTGCCGTCGAGCTTGACGACGTCCGCGACCGTGCCGAGCGCGACCAGATCGAGCAGGCCGTCCAGACGCGGCTCGGGATGCAGGTCGTTGAACGCGCCGCGGCGGCGCAATTCGGCGCGCAACGCCAGCAGCACGTAAAACATCACGCCGACGCCCGCGATGCACTTGCTCGGAAACGTGCAGCCCGGCTGATTGGGATTGACGATCGCGCGGGCCGCGGGCAGTTCGTCGCCGGGCAGATGGTGATCGGTGACGAGCACATCGATGCCGAGCGCGTTGGCCGCCTCCACGCCGTCGACGCTGGCGATGCCGTTGTCGACCGTGATCAGCAGATCCGGCTTGCCGGACGCGTTCCTCGCGGCCAGCGCGACGATCTCGGGCGTGAGGCCGTAACCGTATTCGAAGCGGTTCGGCACCAGATAGTCGATCCGGCCGCCGAACATGCGCAGGCCGCGCACCGCGACCGCGCACGCGGTGGCGCCGTCGCAGTCGTAGTCGGCGACCACCAGCATGCGGCGCTTGCCCTCGATCGCGTCGGCGAGCAGCGCGGCGGCGTCCTCGCAGCCCTTGAGTCCGGCGGGCGCCACGAGGCGCGCGAGACCGGTTTCGATTTCGTCCGGCATGCACACGCCGCGCGCGGCGTACAGGCGCGCGAGCACCGGATGCAGGCCGTGACGGATGAGAATTTCGGCGTCGACGGGAGACGAGGCGCGCGTAACGATTCGAGTCATTCGGAAAGGCCGTGGATCAGGCGATCAATCATTCGATGAAAAGCGAGGCGAGCACGCGCCGCCGCCAGAATTTGCGCAGGTCGCCGCGCGTGACCGAGAGCGTCACCGAGCCGGTGTCGCCGCACAAGGTCAGGCCGAGTTCGCCGAGCCGGCCGGATTGCAGCGCGTCGAGCGCCGGTTCGAACCAGTCGCTTTGCAACGCGGCGAAGGCGTCGTTCCAGCGCGCCCAGTCCTGCTGGATGTACGGCGCGGAGAACGGATCGAGTTCGACCAGCGTGGTGGGTTCGGCGTTGCTCGCGGCATGGCTCGTGCTCCCCAACGTGCCGTTGACGGCGGCGGACAGCGCGCCGAACGAAGCCGGCGGCGCGTCGGTCTGCACACCGGCGGTCATCGCGAGACCGCGTGTCGCGGCCGCGTCGGAGAACACCCGCGCGAACGGACTGCGCACCGGTTGCGCCGCGCCTTGCGCATGAAACCAGATCGAGTTGACGGCCGGCAGGCCGCGCGCCTCGCGCGCTTCATTGACCGGATGCTCGAACCACGCCATCTGCACTTCGTTTTGCAGCTTCATCCACGCGCGCGAGCGCTCGCCGGAATGCGCCTCGTGCGGCAGCCAGATTTCGATGTTGCGGCCGCTCGCGCGCAACGGCGACGCGCCCGCCAGCGTGCCGAAGCCTTCGCCGGACAAATACCAGCGCGTGGGTTTGGGCGCCTCGATGCGCACGCCGAGTTCCTCGATCAGCGGCCGGGCGACCGCGAGCAGCGCGCCGGCTTCTTCATCGGACAACTCCAGCGAGGCGGGATCGATCAGCACCAGATGGTCATGCGCGATCCGCACATGCACCGGTTGTACGCACGCCCACGTCGCGTTGCCGGGCTCGCCGCCGTCGGCGCGCAGCATGTAGGGCGCAAGCGGCGCCTCGTCGGCGGCGGCCGCGCCGCTCGGCAGTGCGCCGAACTGGCGCGCCACCCACCGTTCATGCGGCAGCGTGCGCTGAAAGTCCTCGCCGATCACCCGTTCGACCAGCGTGGCGCGCGCAATCAGCCGGTCGAGGGCCGGGCTCTGGATGTCATGTAAGGCGGTGGAGGCGTCCGCGGCGGCGGGCAGCGCGAAGGGCAGGAGGAGATGAAGGCGGTCGGAGTGCATGATGCTGCGCATTGTAGGGCAAAGAGTGCGACTATTCAGACCAAACGCGGACCCGACACGAACCATGCCGCGGACCGTATCGACACTTTCCGGCGCCATGCGAGGGCCGCGCCGATACCAGCAAGCCGCGCGCGGCGGCACCGCGCACATGACGCAGGAGACCGGCATGTCGCGTGAACTGAAAACCGAGCAGGAACTGCTCGCACTCGTCGTCAAGGCGCTCGATGCCAATCCGGCCACGGCCGGTTGGATTCCGACCGGCTTTCACGAGACCGTCGAGGACGAAACCGGCTGCAACTGGGACATCACTCACCTGCATCGCGACCGCAAGGACGCCGAGCTGCGCGACGCGGCGGCGAATCAGGCGGCCGCGCTCATCAATGATCTGAGGGGGCGCTACAACCTGAGTTAGCGTGCGCGGCGGCGTCGCGGGGGGGCGGCGGGGGGCCGCCGCCGGCGAGCGTCCCGCTCGCAAGCCGTTTGCGCGAATCGGCGGCATTGTATGGCAAACTTCGCGCTTGATTGGCGGCGGTGCGGCGTCGGTGGGCGGGCGTCGGAGGCGCGAGCTTTGCCCGGACGCCGGAACGTCATACCGGAACCATCGCGGGTGCCGCGACACCAATGATCACGGCGCTCATGCCGCAAGCATGACCGTCGTCATATCGCGGCTGGCCGCCGTCATCGCGCAGCAAAACGCTCAAGAGCAGCCGAAGAACGCAGAAAAGGATTCGCTTGAAATTTCCCTACGAATGGCAGATTGGCTGGCGCTACACCCGCGCCGGCAAACGCACGACCGGCAACGGCTTCATTTCCTTCATCGCGCTCGTTTCGATGTCGGGCATCGCGCTTGGCGTCGCGGCGCTGATCGTCGTGTTGTCCGTGATGAACGGTTTCCAGAAAGAGGTGCGTGACCGCATGCTGTCGGTGCTCGCGCACGTCGAGATCTTTTCGCCGACCGGCTCGATGCCCAACTGGCAATTGACCGCCCAGGAAGCTCGCCAGAACAAGGAAGTGATCGGCGCGGCGCCTTATGTCGAGGCGCAGGCGCTGCTCACGCGCCAGGACGCCGTGAGCGGCGTGGCGCTGCGCGGCGTCGAACCCACGCTCGAGCCGCAGGTGTCCGACATCGGCCGCGAGATGAAGGGCGGCAAGCTGACCGACCTCGTGCCGGGCGACTTCGGCATCGTGCTGGGCGCGGACCTCGCCACCAATCTCGGCGTGCAGGTCAACGACAAGATCACGCTGGTCGCGCCCGAAGGCACGATCACGCCGGCCGGCATGCTGCCGCGCCTGAAGCAGTTCACGGTGGTGGGCATCTTCGAGTCGGGGCATTACGAATACGACAGCACGCTCGCGCTGATCAACATCAAGGACGCGCAGGCGCTGTTCCGCCTGCCCGCGCCGACCGGCGTGCGGCTGCGCCTGACCGACATGCAGCGCGCGCCGGAAGTCGCGCATCAACTCGCGCGCAGTCTGTCCGGCGACCTGTACATCCGCGACTGGACCCAGCAGAACAAGACCTGGTTCTCGGCGGTGCAGATCGAAAAACGCATGATGTTCATCATCCTCACGCTGATCATCGCGGTGGCGGCGTTCAACCTCGTGTCGTCGCTGGTGATGACGGTGACCAACAAGCAGGCCGACATCGCGATTCTGCGCACGCTCGGCGCGCAGCCAGGTTCGATCATGAAGATCTTCGTGGTGCAGGGCGTGACGATCGGCTTCGTCGGCACGGCAACCGGCGTCGCGCTCGGCTGCCTGATCGCGTGGAGCATTCCGTGGCTGGTGCCGATGATCGAGCATCTGATCGGCGTGCAGTTCCTGCCGCCGTCGGTGTATTTCATCAGCGAACTGCCGTCCGAGCTGATTCCGGCCGACGTCGCGCGCATCGGCATCATCGCCTTCGCGATGTCGGCGCTGGCGACGCTTTACCCGAGCTGGCGCGGTGCGAAAGTCCGTCCCGCGGAGGCGCTGCGCTATGAATGACCGTTCCGCTACGTTACCCATGACCTCTCAGGAAAGCGCGCCGCATCCCTACGTGCTGGAAGCAACCGGCATTTCCAAGTCGTTCGTGCAGGGCGGGCTGAACGTGCAGGTGCTCAACAACGCCGAACTGAGCGTGCGGCGCGGCGAGAAACTCGCGATCGTCGGCGCGTCGGGTTCGGGCAAGAGCACGCTGCTGCATGTGCTCGGCGGCCTCGACGATCCGAGCGCCGGCCACGTCTCGGTGATGGGCAAGCCGTTCACCCGGCTCTCCGAGCGCGAACGCAACGACCTGCGCAATCGCGCGCTCGGCTTCGTGTATCAGTTCCACCATCTGCTGCCGGAGTTTTCCGCGCTCGACAACGTCGCGATGCCGCTGCGGATTCGCCGCATGACCACCGAGGCGTCGCGCCGCGAAGCGCTCACGGTGCTGGAGCGCGTCGGCATGGGGCATCGCGCGAAGCATCGTCCGGGCGAGCTGTCGGGCGGCGAGCGCCAGCGGGTGGCGATCGCGCGCGCGCTGGTCACGAAGCCCGCGTGCGTGCTGGCGGATGAGCCGACCGGCAATCTCGACGGCAGCACCGCCGACATCGTGTTCAACCTGATGCTCGAACTGTCGCAAACGCTCGACACCAGTTTCGTGATCGTCACGCATGATCCTGAATTGGCCGGACGTTGCGACCGCATCATGCGCCTGCGCGACGGCGTGCTTCACGAAGAGCCGCCGGTGCCGGTGTGATCGCCGTGAAGGCGCTGATCGATGATGGGATCGATGCGGGGATCGATGCGGGGATCGATGCCCCGCGCAACGTGAGCTGATACCCCACCACTAGCAAGGCACGCCATGTGGATCGATACGCACTGCCATCTCGACGCTTCCGAATTCGACGCCGACCGCGACCAGGTCGCGGCGGCGGCGCGCGATGCGGGTGTGGGGCGCATCGTGATTCCGGCGATCGGCCGCGAGAACTTCGCGACGGTGCGTGAACTGGCGCACCGGGTCGACGGCGGCGCCTACGCGCTCGGCATTCATCCGCTTTTCACGCCGTCCGCGCAGGAGCGCGATCTCGAACTGCTGCGCATGGAAATCGAGGCGAGTCTCGACGACCCGCGCTTCGTCGGCATCGGCGAGATCGGCCTGGATTATTTCGTCGAGGGTCTCGACGACGCGCGCCAGCAATTCTTCTATAACGGCCAACTGCAACTCGCGCGCGAATTCGATCTGCCGGTGATCTGCCACGTGCGTAAGTCACAGGACCAGGTGATCAAGGGGCTGCGGCGGCATCAGGTTCACCGCGGCATCGCGCATGCGTTCAACGGCAGTTTTCAGCAGGCTCAGGCGTATATCGACCAGGGCATGCATCTCGGCTTCGGCGGCAATCTGACTTTCGAGCGGGCGCGGCAGATTCGCCGCCTCGCCGAGCAATTGCCGTTCGACGCGCTGGTCGTCGAGACCGACGCGCCGGACATCGCGCCTTCCTGGATGTACAAGCAGCGCAACACGCCGGAGCAGATTCCGGGCATCGGCGCGGGCCTCGCGCAACTGCGCGGCATGACCGCGGACGAAGCCGCCCTAGGCACAACGGCTAACGCGCTCGCCGCACTGCCGCGGCTCGCGCTTTCCTCTGCATAATCGAACTCGATGGTTTGAGTCATTCGCGCCGGGCGCCGCTCACGCCCGGCGGGCTCGTCGACGCTTGCGCGCCGAGCGTCGCGTCGTCGTCCGGCGCCGGTTGGCGGAGGGCGAATGCGGGCATGGTGGTGCGGGTTTGCGTTGGGCGTGATGGGGTTGCAGCGGCAGGCCGCGTTGCCGGATTGGCACGAGTGGTGGATGCTCGCGTTGCTCGGCGGCGGCGCGCTAGTAGTGGCGGCTTGGGGATGGCGGGGTGGGTCGTCGGGCGGGGCGCGCGGCGAGGAGGCTGGTGTTGCGCATGACGGTTTGATTCCGGCAAGGGCTGTGGGTGTGGGTGTGGGTGCGGGAATGGGTGTGGATGTGGTCGCGGCTATGAACGTGGTCACGACTGCGGATGTGGCCACGACTGCGGATGTGTCCACGACTACGAATGCGGCCTCGGCTACGCATGTGTTCACGGCTACGAATGCAGCGTCGGCCCCGCATGTGGCTACGGCTACAAATGCGCCTACGGCTACAAATGCAGCCACGGCAATCCATGCGCCCACGGCTGTAAACACTGCCACCGCTGCCAACACGGCTGCGTCCGCGTCTACGCTCGGGCACCCGCTGCGGTTCAGCACACCCATTCGTTCGTTCATCGGCTGGAGCGGCCTGTGGTGTGCCGCCTTCTGCTCGGGCTTCGGCTACGCGGCCTGGCGCGCGGAAGCACGGCTCGCGGTGAGCTTGCCGGTCGCCTGGGAAGGCCGCCATATCGACGTGATCGGCACGATCAAGGGTTTGCCGTCGCGCGGCGAGAAAGGCGCGCGCTTCCTGTTCCAGGTCGAATCGGCCGATGCGCCTATCGCCGCTTTCCCGCGCGTAATTCAACTGTCGTGGATCGCCGACGATGCGCCGGCGCCTTTACTCGAACCGGGCGAGCGCTGGCGCTTGACGGTGCGGCTCAAACGGCCGCACGGCAACGCGAACTTCGGCGTGCGCGATGCCGAAGCGAACCTGCTTGCCCGCAACGTGCGCGCCACCGGCTATGTGAGCGCACCCGCGCATGCCATGCGCTTGCCGGGCCATGCGCGCGGCGTGAGCGTGACCGTCGACCGCTGGCGCGCCGCGTTGCGGGCGCGCATCGACAAAGTGCTCGCCGACGCGCCGCATCGCGGCATCGTGGTGGCGCTCGCCATCGGCGCACAGGATGAGATCAGCGACGCCGACTGGCTGCTGATGCGCGGCACCGGCACGAGTCATCTGGTGGCGATCTCGGGTTTGCACATCGGTATCGTCGCGGGTCTGACGGGCTGGCTGACGGGCGCGTTGTGGCGGCGCTCGGGGTTCATCGGCCGCAACTGGCCGTTGTATCTGCCCGCGCAGGTCGTCGCGGTGACGGGCGGCGCCATGTTCGCCGCGCTGCACGCGGCGCTGGCCGGCTTCAACGTGCCGGCGCAGCGCGCGCTGTGGATGGCGAGTGTCGTCGCGCTGGCGTTTGTCAGCGGCCGCAACCTCGCGCGTTCGATGGTGCTGGCGTGGGCGCTAGGGCTGGTGCTGCTGGTCGATCCGTGGGCGGTGGTGTCGGCGGGGTTCTGGTTGTCGTTCTGCGCCGTGGCGGCGATTCTGTTCGCGATGTCGGGCCGGCCCCGCGTGCGGGATCACGAGCAACGCCGCGCCGAAGAGCGCGAGGGCGGCGAGGCGGCGACCCGGTGCGCGCGTCTGCGCGTCGGCCCGCGCCGCTGGATTCGCGCTTGCGGCGAACGGCTGCGCGACGCCGCCCATGTTCAGTTCGCGGTGACGATCGCGCTCGCGCCGCTCACGGTCTACTGGTTCTCGCAGATTCCGCTGATCGGTCCGCTCGCGAACGCCTTCGCGATTCCGTGGGTGAGCCTGCTCGTCACGCCGGTTGTTCTGGCCGGCATCGCGCTGCCGGCACCGTTCGATGCCTACGCGTTCGGCGCCGCGCACGCGTTGCTCGATCCGCTGGCCGCGGGTTTGCGGATGCTGTCCGGCCCTGCGTGGACACTGTGGCGGCTGCCGCAACCGGACGCGTGGGCGCTGGGCGCGGCGGCGCTTGGCGTGCTCTGGTGCCTGGCGCCGCGCGGCTGGCCGCTGCGCTGGGCTGCGCCGCTCACCTGGCTGCCGCTTGTGCTGCCGGCGCCTTCGGGGCCGCCGCACGGCAGCTTCCGTCTGACCGCGCTGGACGTCGGACAGGGTAGCTCGGTGCTGATCGAGACGGCGCATCACACGCTGCTGTTCGATGCGGGCCCCGGTCCGGAATCGACTCACGCGGGCGAGCGCGTCGTCGTGCCGTTCCTGCAGGCGCATGGCGTGACGGCGCTCGACACGCTGATCGTCAGTCACGCCGATTCGGATCATTCGGGCGGCGCGCCCGCGGTGCTGGACGCGATCGAGGTGCGTCAGATGGTGGCGGCGTTGGCGCCGGAGAATCCGCTGTGGTCGAACGCGCGAGAACGCGGCGCCGAGACGCTGGGTTGCGCGGCGGGGCAGCGCTGGCAGTGGGACGGCGTCGAGTTCGCGATGCTCTGGCCGAATGCCGGGCCGCTGCAAGGCAAACCGAACGCGCATTCCTGCGTGCTGCGCGTGAGGACCGCGCTGGCCGAAGCGGGCTCGTCAGCCGGGCCGGTGCAAACGGACCGGTCGCGCATGGCGGCGCTGCTGGCAGCGGATATCGAGGCGCCGGGCGAACGCGTCCTGCTCGCGCGCGATCGCGGGGCGCTGCGTGCGCAGGTGCTGGTGGTGCCGCATCACGGCAGCAAGACCTCGTCGACTGAGCCGTTCCTCGACTCTATCGATCCGCTCATCGCGCTATTTCAGGTAGGCTATCGCAACCGTTTTCATCATCCGAACGTGGGTGTGTTCGAGCGCTACAAGGCGCGGCGCATCGAGCTGGGGCGCAGCGATACGGACGGCGCGGTGCGGGTCGAGGTCAACCCGGATCGCGCGCCGGACGCCGGAGCCGAAGCCGGCGCGCCGATGAGCGGCGCCGCGTTGACGCTCGAGCGCTATCGCGACACGCAGCGCCGCTACTGGATGGATCGCTGACGGATCGCCGGCCGCACGAAAGAGAAGAAGCGCGGGAGCAACGCGAACAAACACAGAACAAACATGCCGCCAGGCCGCAAGCCGCAAGAAGCCCGCGCGCGAAAACAGAACGGAGAGAGCCACAGTTGAAAAACATCATTCACTTCTCGCATGCGAATGGCTTTCCGGCGTCGACCTACCGGACGATCTTCGCCGAACTCGCCGACGACTACGAACTGCGCTCGATCGAGCGCATCGGCCACGACACCCGCTATCCGGTGACTCAGGACTGGCCGCATCTGGTCGAGCAGCTGCTCGACGACATCGGCCGTTCGTACGAGCAACCGGTGTGGCTGGTGGGGCATTCGCTCGGCGGCTATCTGTCGTTGATGGCCGCGCTCAAGAAGCCGCAGTGGGTGAGGGGCGTGGTGATGCTGGATTCGCCGGTGATCGCCGGCTGGCGCAGCAGCATGCTGCGCGTGTCGCAATGGACCGGGCTCGACGAGCGCCTGTCGCCCGCGGCCGCCACCCGCGCGCGCCGCACGCATTGGGCGAGCCGCGACGAAGCGTGGCGGCACTTCCATTCGAAGCCGGCATTCGCGCGTTGGGACGAGCGCATGCTGTCCGATTACATCGACTTCGGCATTCCGCAAACCTCGCCGGACGGCTCGCGTTCGCTGGCGTTCGACCGCCGCACCGAGTATCAGATCTACCGGACCTTGCCGCACACGCTCGGCGCGCGGCTCGCGCGCGGCGCGCCGGTGCCGGTGGGGTTCATCGCCGGCACGCGTTCGAAGGAAATCCGCCAGGCCGGTCTCGATGCAACCCGCCGCGCGACCGGCAGTCATCTGGAATGGATCGAGGGCAGCCATCTCTATCCGATGGAAAAGCCGATCGAAACCGCGCGCGCGGTGCAGCGAATGTTGCGTGAGCTGGAGCGGTGATTTGACGCTGTAGGCGGGTTGGCCGGCGCATGGAGATACCGTTGCGATGCCGGGCGATGACAGTGAGGTTAGCTCCGCGACTGACGAGCCCAACGCGCCTCGCGCTTCATATCGCCGTGAAACGGTGCAAGATCGGCGCGCGCCGATTGCCGCCGCCGCGGCCTCCCTGGTCGTGCAGGCCGCTCGGATTTTGCTGGGGTTGGGGCCCTGCTTTACGGTATAATCCGTTTTTCCCGCGAGCATCCAGCGATGACCAAATATGTTTTCGTCACCGGCGGCGTAGTATCTTCCCTCGGCAAGGGTATTGCCGCCGCTTCCCTCGCCGCGATCCTCGAATCGCGCGGTCTCAAAGTCACCCTCCTCAAGCTCGATCCCTACATCAACGTCGACCCCGGCACGATGAGCCCGTTTCAGCACGGCGAAGTGTTCGTGACGGAAGACGGAGCGGAGACCGACCTCGACCTCGGCCACTATGAGCGCTTCATCAGCACGAAGATGCGCAAGGCCAACAACTTCACCACGGGCCAGATCTACGAATCGGTGATCCGCAAGGAACGCCGCGGCGATTATCTCGGCAAGACGGTGCAGGTCATCCCGCACATCACGAATGAAATCCAGGCGTTCATCGAACGCGGCGCGGCTTCCGCGACGTGCGGCGAGCCGGACGTCGCGATCGTCGAAGTGGGCGGCACCGTGGGCGACATCGAATCGCTGCCGTTCCTCGAGGCCGCGCGTCAAATGAGCCTGCGCATGGGCCGCAACAGCGCGTGCTTCGTGCACCTCACGCTGGTGCCGTGGGTCGCCACCGCCGGCGAACTGAAAACCAAGCCCACGCAACACAGCGTGCAGAAGCTGCGTGAAATCGGCATCTCGCCGCACGTGCTGCTGTGCCGCGCCGACCGCCGCATTCCAGACGACGAACGCGCGAAGATCTCGATGTTCTCGAACGTGCCCGAAGACGCGGTGATTTCCGTGTGGGACGCGGACAGCATTTACAAGATTCCGCAGATGCTGCACGACCAGGGTCTGGACGCGATCATTTGCGAGGAACTCAAGCTCACGCCGAAGCCGGCCGATCTGTCCATGTGGTCGAGGCTCGTCGAGAAGCTCGAGAATCCGCAGCACGAAGTCACGATCGGCATGGTCGGTAAGTACGTCGATCTGACCGAGTCGTACAAGTCGCTGATCGAAGCGCTGCGCCATGCGTCGATGCATACGGCGACCCGCGTGAACATCGAATACATCGATTCGGAAGAGATCGAGACGAAGGGCGTCGAAAGCCTCAGGCATCTCGACGCGGTGCTCGTGCCGGGCGGCTTCGGCCGTCGCGGCACCGAGGGCAAGATCGCCGCGATCCGCTATGCGCGCGAAGCCAAGGTGCCGTATCTCGGCATCTGCCTCGGCATGCAACTGGCCGTGATCGAATTCGCCCGCGACGTGGTGGGTCTGAAGGGTGCGAACAGCACCGAGTTCGACCAGGAAACCGAAAACCGCGTGGTCGCGCTGATCACCGAGTGGTACGACCGCGAAGGCCGCGTCGAAAAGCGTACCGAGGAATCGGACCTGGGCGGCACGATGCGCCTCGGTTCGCAACGTTGCCCGATCAAGCCCGGCACGATGGCCGAAGAGATCTACGGCAAGGACGTGAACGAGCGTCACCGTCATCGCTACGAGGTCAATAACCGCTTCGTGCCCCAGCTCGAAGCCGGCGGCCTTGTTATCAGCGCCCGCACGCCGAGTGAAGATCTGCCGGAAATGATGGAATTGCCGCGCGGCATGCACCCGTGGTTCGTCGGCGTGCAGTTCCACCCGGAATTCACCTCCACGCCGCGTGACGGCCATCCGCTCTTCAAGTCGTTCGTGGAAGCGGCGCTCGCGCATCAGCAGTCGCGCGTGGAAAAGGAAGTCGGAGAGCAAGCATGAAACTGGGCGATTTCGAAATTGGGCTCGACAAGCCGTTTTTCCTGATCGCGGGCACCTGTGTCGTCGAATCCGAACAGATGACGATCGACACGGCCGGCCGCCTCAAGGAAATCTGCGCGAAGCTGAACATTCCGTTCATCTACAAATCGTCGTACGACAAGGCCAATCGCAGCAGCGGCAAGTCGTTCCGCGGCTTGGGCATGGACGAAGGCCTGCGTATCCTGTCCGAAGTGAAGCGCCAGCTTGGTCTGCCCGTGCTCACCGACGTTCACGCCGAGCACGAGATCGAGCAGGTCGCGTCGGTGGTCGATGTGTTGCAAACGCCGGCTTTTCTGTGCCGTCAAACGGACTTCATCCATGCTTGCGCGCGCTCGGGCAAACCGGTCAACATCAAGAAAGGCCAGTTCCTCGCGCCGCACGACATGAAGAACGTGATCGACAAGGCGCGCGACGCGGCGCGTGAAGCGGGCCTCTCCGAAGACCGCTTCATGGCGTGCGAACGCGGCGTGTCGTTCGGCTATAACAATCTGGTGTCGGACATGCGCTCGCTCGCGATCATGCGCGAAACCAACGCGCCGATCGTGTTCGACGCCACCCACTCGGTGCAATTGCCGGGCGGGCAGGGCACGAGCTCGGGCGGTCAGCGCGAATTCGTGCCGGTGCTGGCGCGTGCCGCGGTGGCGGTGGGCGTGTCGGGGCTCTTCATGGAGACGCATCCCAAGCCTTCGGAAGCCAAATCGGACGGCCCGAACGCCGTGCCGCTGCACCGCATGGCCGAATTGCTGGAAACGCTTGTCACGCTCGACCAGGCCGTCAAGCGCGCGCCGTTCCTCGAAAGCGATTTCAACTGATTCAGCATGCGCGGCGTGTCATGCCTCGCGTGCATGATCTGCCCGTCGGCACGCGGCACATGCACGCAATGGTCGTCGAACGTATCGGTGCGCGAGTTGTCTGCCGGGGAGACCGGCCTGCGCCAGATACAGTGTCACAGTAAAGAATTCAACGTCATTTCTTGAGGAAACCATGAGTGCTATCGTAGATATCATCGGTCGAGAGATTCTCGATTCGCGAGGCAACCCCACCGTCGAATGCGACGTGCTGCTCGAGTCGGGCACGATGGGCCGCGCCGCGGTGCCGTCGGGCGCTTCCACGGGTTCGCGTGAAGCCATCGAACTGCGCGACGGCGAAACCGGCCGTTATAGCGGCAAGGGTGTGCTGAAGGCCGTCGAGCACATCAACACCGAAATCTCCGAAGCGATCATGGGCCTCGACGCTTCCGAGCAGGCTTTCCTCGACAAGACACTGCTGGAACTCGACGGCACGGACAACAAATCGCGCCTCGGGGCGAACGCGATGCTGGCCGTTTCGATGGCCGTCGCGAAGGCCGCCGCCGAAGAAGCCGGCCTGCCGCTGTACCGCTACTTCGGCGGTTCGGGCGCGATGCAACTGCCGGTGCCGATGATGAACATCGTCAACGGCGGCGCGCACGCGAACAACAGCCTGGACATCCAGGAATTCATGATCGTGCCGGTCAGCCAGCCGACTTTCCGCGAAGCGCTGCGCTGCGGCGCCGAAGTGTTCCACGCACTGAAGAAGATCCTGAGCGACCGCGGCATGAGCACGGCAGTCGGCGATGAAGGCGGCTTCGCGCCGAACTTCGGCAGCAACGACGAATGCCTGTCCACCATCCTGCAAGCTATCGAGAAAGCGGGCTACCGTGCCGGCGAAGACGTGCTGCTCGCGCTCGACTGCGCGGCAAGCGAGTTCTATCACGACGGCAAGTACCAGTTGGCCGGCGAAGGCCTGCAACTGTCGTCGGCGGAATTCACCGACTACCTCGCCACGCTCGCGGATAAATTCCCGATCGTGTCGATCGAAGACGGCATGCACGAAAGCGACTGGGCCGGCTGGAAGCTGCTGACCGACAAGCTCGGCAAGAAGATCCAACTGGTGGGCGACGACCTGTTCGTCACCAACACGCGCATCCTGAAGGAAGGCATCGAGAAGGGCATCGCCAACTCGATCCTGATCAAGATCAACCAGATCGGCACGCTCACGGAAACGTTCGCGGCGATCGAAATGGCGAAGCGCGCAGGCTACACGGCCGTGATCTCGCACCGTTCGGGCGAAACCGAAGATTCGACTATCGCGGATATCGCAGTCGGCCTGAATGCCGGCCAGATCAAGACCGGTTCGCTGTCGCGCTCGGACCGTATCTCGAAGTACAACCAGTTGCTGCGTATCGAAGAAGACCTCGGCGATATCGCCAGCTATCCGGGCAAGTCGGCGTTCTACAATCTGCGCTAAATGACTGCAGGTAGCCAAACTGATTGCGCTAACCGATGAGCCGGTTATCCTTCGTTCCTGATTGACCTCGCCGCCCTGCGTATAGCGCAGGGCGGCGCGTATTTATTGTGCTTACTTCATGCGGCTTGTCACTGCTGTCCTGATCGTTCTACTGGTATTGATCCAGTACCCGCTCTGGTGGGGGCACGGCGGCTGGTTGCGCGTGCACGAGTTGCAGCAGCAACTGGCGCAGCAACAGCAGAAGAACGTCGATGCGAAGCTGCGCAACGAGCGTATTCAGGGAGAAGTGCAAGATTTGCAGAACGGCACGGCCGCGGTGGAAGAGCGGGCGCGCTACGAAATGGGCATGGTCAAGGACAGCGAGGTGTTCGTGCAGTTCGTCTCGCCGAATGCGCCGTTGCCGACCGCGAACACACCTTCAGTGACGACTTCCACGCGTGGTGAGATGTCGAGCGCACCGCTGCATATGGTGCCCAATCCGGAATCTCGCGCCAGGCCGGATAGAAAGCGCGGGAGCAAGACCGCGAAAGAGAAGACGGCCCCGCACTGAGCCGTGGCACCGGGTTGTCGCGCTCAGTCGTCGTATCGAGCCGTCGTCACTCGAACCCGCCCGCAACGCACCGCGATTGACTCTTCGCATTGCCTCGTTGCATTGGACTCGTCTTACCAGCCCCAGTACGGCCCGTAACCGACGCCGACACCCGTTCCCCAGCCGTGCCCCCACCCACCGCCGTAATAGCTGCCGTACACGCTGACGGGCGGCGAGTAATAACGCGACCACGCCTGCGCGGCGTTTTCCGCGGCAATGGCCTGGTTCTGCTCGGCCATCACCTGTTGATCGATGGCGTCATAGCGTTGACGCTCTTCCTGCGTAAGCGGCTGGGCGTTGTTGCCCATGCCTGACTGGTCGGCGGGCAAGCGGCTATAAATTGGCGAGGGGCCTGGTGGGTCCATCACGCAGCCGGCTAGCGCAACGCTGCCGCCAATAACCGCCAATACGGCACAGGTGCGCGCCGAACGTATCAACGAAGTGAGGTGGTTCATGTTCGATCTCCGCCGGTCGGATGCCTAAGCAAAACATGCGGGCGTGGCCGCCAATGACACGACGCAATGATCAAAGATACCGCGCCGCCCGAGCCTTGAAAAGACAGCGGACGGCGCGGTAGTTTGCTGCCGTGGACAAGTGACACGCGTTGCCGTGGGGCGGGCGTCACGCCCGCGCCGGTGGGCGTTCAATGCCGTTGTTCGGTGGCCGGCGTCACTCCTTGCGAGAGGGCATTCGCGACGAAAAGTTGCGCCACGTCGACCGGGTCGAATTCGTAGCGCTGGTTGCAGAATTCGCAATGGATCTCCACATGACCGCGCTCTTCGATCACGCCATCCACTTCCTCGCGGCCCAGCATCTTGAGCATCGCGCCGACTTTTTCACGCGAACAGGAGCATTCGAAGCGCGCCGTGGCCGGCTCGAAATGCTGGACGTTTTCCTGCCAGAAGAGGCGACGGAACACCGTTTCCGGCTCTTCCTTCAGCAACTCGTCTTGCGACAGCGTGCCGCCCAGCGTGCAGACGCGTTCCCACGTATCGGCGTCCAGTTCGCCCGGATGCGGAACGATGCCGCCGTCGCCCGGCAGCTTTTGCAGCAGCATGCCGACCGCGCGCTCGGTGTTCGCGGCGAGCCACAGGCGCGTGTCGAGCTGTTCCGAGTGATGCATGTAATGTTCGAGCACTTCGGCCATCGACTTGAGCGGTCCGTCCACGCCCGACAGCGGCACGATGCTTTGATACGGCTGCTGGCCCGGCTGCTTGTCGCGCGGGTCCAACGTAATCACGCAGCGGCCGTGGCCGCCTGCGTTGACCAGTTCGATCAGCGACGTGGCGTCGCCGATCGCGTCGCCCGCTTCGCCGGACAGCTTCGCGGTGGCGCGCATCGACAGATCGGAACTGCACTGCACCACCAGCATTCTGGCCGGGCCGTCGCCGAAAATCTGCATGATGAGCGTGCCGTCGAACTTCAGATTCGCCGACAGCAGCGCGCACGCGGCCATCATCTCGCCGAGAATCGTCCGCACGGGCGCCGGGTACTCGCGCCGCGTCAGCACTTCCTGCCACGTATTGCGCAGCGAAACGATCTCGCCGCGCACCGGCGCCGCGCTGAACATGAATTTTTGCAACTGGTCGCTCACAACTTTTCCTCGGTCGAATGACGCGGCCTAATGCCGCGCCGTGCGCGCCCGCGCTCCGGCTGTTTAGCCGATACGCACGAGCTGCGCCTTGAAATACTCGCGGCGTTCGGCATAGCTTGCCGTGCCGCGCTGCATATTGGCGATATCCGTCTCGCTCAGTTCGCGCACCACTTTGGCGGGCGCGCCGAGAATCAGCGAATTGTCGGGAAACACCTTGCCTTCCGTGACGATGGCGCCCGCTCCGACCAGACAGTTGCGGCCGATCACCGCGCCATTCAAGACCACCGCCTGAATTCCGATCAGCGAGCCTTCCTTGATCGTGCAGCCATGCAGCATGACCTGGTGGCCGACGGTCACGTTCGCCTCGATCTTCAGCGGAAAGCCGGGGTCGGTGTGCAGCACCGCGTTTTCCTGCACGTTGCTGCCCGCGCCGATGGTGATCGGCTCGTTGTCGCCGCGAATCGTCGCGCCGAACCACACGCTCGAATTTTCCCCGAGCGTCACGTTGCCGATGATGTTCGCCGAATCCGCGACGAACACGCTTTCGTGGATGGTCGGGGCGGCTTCGCCAAGCTTGTAAATCGTCACAGTGTCTCCTCTTGATCGGTCGCCATGCGCGGTGCGGCGGGCTGAAAGCTGCCTGAATCGGCGCGTGTCGCCAACGCAACGAGCGCGTCGGATGGTCGAATCGAGTATTGTAAACGGTTGTGTGATTCGGGTGCCTGGCGAGGCGGGCAGGGAAGTGCGAGGGTCACAGGCCGTGTCTTCCTGTTGTGCGCCACTGTTACGCGTGTCGCCGGTTGTGTCCGTGAGCCAGCGTTTTGGACCTCGCCTTGGATCCCGGATTTGGCTTTCCTTCGCTCCTTTCCGGGTCCCGCTGTCATCCTCTCCACCGCAGTCCAACTGCCGTTCCCTTTGCCGATCCGCTTGCCATGATTCGCGCCGCTCCGTCCGCTTCCTCCATGCCGCTCGCCTCCAACGCCGCGAACCGGGCTCGATGCGCACGCACGGCGGCGCTCGCCGCATTGCGCGAAACCGATCCAGTCGCGAAGACGGCCGCCACCCGTGCGCTGTACGCCGCCGTGCTCGACGGCAGCCTCGCATGCTCGCCGGACCTCGAACTCGAAGAGCCGGCGGGCCTGCCGGGCCGTCCGGAGCGGCCCGAACTGGTCGAGCCGCGCAAGCTGGGGCGACGCAGCATGCAATCGCCGCAAGGGCGCGCCGTTCTGCTGCACGCGCTCGCGCACATCGAATTCAACGCGATCAACCTCGCGCTCGACGCCGTGTGGCGCTTCGCGGGCATGCCCGCCGACTTCTACGCGGACTGGCTCAAGGTCGCCGCAGAGGAGGCGTATCACTTCTCGCTGCTCGTCGCGCGCCTCGCGGAATACGACCACGTTTACGGCGATTTCCCCGCGCACGATGGCCTGTGGGACATGTGCGAGCGCACGCGTGGCGACGTGCTGGCGCGCATGGCGCTGGTGCCGCGCACGCTGGAAGCGCGCGGCCTCGACGCCTCGCCGCCGATCCGCGCGCGGCTGCAACAAGCGGGCGATCAGGCGTCCGCGGCGATTCTCGACGTGATCCTGCGCGACGAAATCGGCCACGTACTGATCGGCAATCGCTGGTTCCGTTACTTGTGCGACCAGGGTGGCCTCGATCCGCACGCGACTTACACGCGTCTCGCCGACCAGTATCACGCACCGAAACTACGTGGCCCGTTCAATTTCGAGGCGCGCCGCGACGCAGGGTTCGATGAAGCGGAACTGGCCGCGCTGGCGGGCCTCGACGCTCCCGCGCCTGTTGCGCCCGCAGAGGACGACTGACGGAGCGACCCGTTCCCCAATCGGCAGACGCCGCGCCGGCTATCTCGCTATAATCGAACGACCATTCTTTTCCGGGTGCGCCGTTCATGACTCTCTCCCAATCCGAATTCATCGCCGTGCGCGGCATCCGTCTGCATGTGCGGCGCTGGGGCAGTCCGCGTGCGCCCATGCTGTTCATGCTGCACGGCTGGATGGACGTGGCGGCGTCCTTCCAGTTCGTCGTCGATGCGCTCGGCGGCGACTGGCAGGTGATCGCGCCGGACATGCGCGGCTTCGGCCTGTCCAACTGGCCGGTGGCGGAGCATGGCGGCGGCAACTACTGGATTCCGGACTATCTGGCCGATCTGGACGCATTGCTCGACCACTATGCGCCAACCGGCGAAGTGAATCTGGTCGGCCACAGCATGGGCGCGAACATCGCGTGCATCTATGCGGGCGTGCGGCCGGAGCGGGTGCGGCGCGTGATCGACCTCGAAGGCTTCGGCCTCGCACCGTCGCACCCGGCGCAAGCGCCTGGCCGGCTGCGTCACTGGCTCGACGAGTTGCGCGATCCGCCACATTTGAAGCGCTACGCGTCGCTCGACGAGGTCGCCGGGCGGCTGATCAAGACCAACCCGCGGCTCGATCCGCGGCGCGCGCGGTTTCTCGCGCAGCACTGGTCGAAGCCGGACGCCGAAGGGCGCTTCATGCTGCTCGCCGATCCGGCGCACAAGCTGCGCGGCCCGACGCTGTATCGCCTCGACGAAGTCATGGCCGTCTGGCGCAAGGTCAGTGCCAAAGTGCTGCACGTTGAAGCCGCCAACTCGCCAACGCTCGCGCAGATCGCCGGCGACATTCCGCTCGACGAGTTCAAGGCGCGCTTTCAGGCTTTCCCGGACTGGCGCGAGAAGATCATCGACGAAGCGGGGCACATGGTGCATCACGACCAGCCGGAGCAGGTGGCTGCGCTGATCGAAGGGTTTTGCGCGTAGACGCCTCCAAAAATCCGGGGGATGAGGCACGGCGGCGCGAGATAGCTCCGCGTTCACTTACTGCGTTGCAGTAAAATGAGCGCTGAACTTTTTCAAGACACTGATGAACGCCGACCTCCACTGCCACTCCACTGTCTCCGACGGCCAGTTCGCGCCGGCCGACGTCGCGCGCCGCGCGCACGCGGGCGGTGTGACGCTGTGGGCCTTGACCGACCACGACGAACTGGGCGGCCAGCAAGAGGCGCGCAGCGCGGCGGAAGCGCTCGGCATGGGCTACCTGAGCGGTGTGGAAATTTCGGTTACGTGGGCCTCGCGCACGGTGCATATCGTCGGGCTCGGCATCGATCCCACCAGTTCGGTTCTGATCGACGGTCTCGCGCGCACCCGCAACGGCCGCGCCGCGCGTGCCGAGGCGATCGGCGAACAGTTGGCCACGCTCGGCATTCCCGACGCCTACCAGGGCGCGCTCAAGTACGTGTCGAATCCGGACATGATTTCGCGCACGCATTTCGCGCGCTTCATGGTCGAAAACGGCTACGCCAGTTCCACGCAAGACGTGTTCACCCGTATTCTCGGCGACGGCAAGCCCGGCTATGTGCCGCATCGCTGGGCCAAACTGGCCGACGCGGTGGGCTGGATTCGGGCCGCGGGCGGCGAGGCGGTCATTGCGCACCCGGGCCGCTACGACTATTCGCCGGTCGAATTCGACGCGTTTTTCGCCGAATTCATCGATCTGGGCGGCAAGGCGATCGAGGTGGTGACGGGCAGTCATACGCCCGATCAATACCGCGAATATGCGGATGTCGCGCGCCGTTTCGGCTTCGAGGCGTCGCGCGGCTCCGATTTCCACGCACCCGGCGAAGGCCGCGTCGACCTCGGCACGCTGCCGCCGCTGCCTTCCGATCTCAAGCCCGTCTGGGAACGCTGGCTGTGATCGCGCGCCGTGCCGCGGCGGCACGATACGCGCGAAAGCCGGCCGCCCCTGGCGCGTGCTTTCGTCCGCTTGTTCGTCCGCTTCTCTGTCCGCTTCTCTGTCTGCTTCGCATCCGGTTTCCGTTCGCAGTCATCCGTAGCCATGGTTAGTCATCATGTCCCAATACTTTCGGCTTCATCCTGACAACCCGCAGCCGCGGCTCGTCAAGCAGGCCGTGCAGATCATCAACGATGGCGGCGTGGTCGCGTTGCCGACGGATTCGAGCTACGCGCTCGCCTGCCATCTCGACGACAAGAACGCGGTCGAACGCCTGCGGCGCATTCGCGGGCTCGACGAAAAGCAGTTGCTGTCGCTGCTGGTGCGCGACCTCTCGGAGCTGGCGAATTTCGCGATGGTCGACAACCGGCAGTACCGGCTGATCAAATCGGTGACGCCGGGTCCCTACGTGTTCGTCTTGCAGGCCACCAAGGAAGTGCCGCGGCGCCTGTCGCATCCGTCGCGCAAGACCATCGGCCTGCGGGTGCCCGAGCACGCGATCACGCTGGCGATTCTCGAGGAGCTCGGCCAGCCGCTGCTCGGCTCCACGCTGATCATGCCGGGCGAAACGCAGCCGCTGAACGACCCGGAGGACATTCGCGCGCGGCTGGAAAAACAACTGGATCTGGTAATCGACGGCGGCCCGTGCGTGTGCGAACCGTCCACGGTGATCGATCTGAGCGGCGCCGAACCGGTGCTGGTGCGAGCCGGGCGCGGTTCTCTCGCGCCATTCGGTCTCGAAGAAACGGCATGAACGAAAGCGGACAGACGCACGCAACCGCGTTGTTACAATAGCGAGATATGGATTCTTCCCTGATACAGACCATTGCGGTGTACGCGCTGCCGGTGATTTTCGCGATCACGCTGCACGAAGCCGCCCATGGTTACGTCGCGCGCTGGCTCGGCGACAATACCGCGTACGTGCTCGGCCGCGTCTCCATCAATCCGATGCGGCACATCGACCCGCTCGGCACGATCGCGATTCCCCTGCTGTTGTACTTTGCCACCAGTGGCGCCTTCATGTTCGGTTACGCGAAGCCCGTGCCGGTCGCCTTCGGCAACTTGCGCAATCCGCGCTGGGGCAGCCTGTGGGTGGCGGCGGCGGGTCCAGGATGCAATTTCGTGCAGGCGCTGATCTGGGGCCTGTTCGGCGTCGCGCTCGCGGTGCTGAGCGTCGAGGAGCCGTTTCTCACGCGCATGGCGGGCGCGGGCGTCGGCGTGAACCTCGTGCTCGGCGTGCTCAACCTGTTTCCGCTGCCGCCGCTCGACGGCGGCCGGGTGCTGATGGCGCTGTTGCCGCCGCGGCAATCGATCGCGCTGTCGCGCCTCGAGCCCTACGGTTTTTTCATCGTGATGGCGCTGGTGATGACGGGCACGCTGACGCGTTACTGGTTGAGCCCGCTCGTCACGATCGGCTACGCTGCGATTACCGCAATTCTGACTCCACTCGTTTCGCTTTTTTAAATAACCATGTTCCCAGACCGTATCTTCTCCGGCATGCGGCCCACCGGGTCACTGCACCTCGGCCACTATCACGGCGTGCTGAAAAACTGGGTGCGGCTGCAGTCCGAATACCCGTGTTTCTTCTGCGTGGTCGACTGGCACGCGCTGACGACGCACTACGAAACGCCCGAAGTGATCGAAAAGAACGTCTGGGACGTGCTGATCGACTGGCTCGCCTCCGGCATCGATCCGGCGCAGGCCACGCTGTTCATCCAGAGCAAGGTGCCCGAGCACGCGGAACTGGCGCTGCTGCTCGGCATGAGCACGCCGCTCGGCTGGCTCGAACGCGTGCCGACCTACAAGGAGCAGATGGAGAAGCTGAAGGACAAGGACCTGTCCACTTACGGCTTCCTCGGCTATCCGGTGCTGATGGCGGCGGACATTCTGCTGTACCGCGGCTCGCTCGTGCCGGTCGGTGAAGATCAGGTGCCGCACGTCGAAATGACGCGTGAAATCGCGCGCCGTTTCAACTACCTGTACGGCCGTGAGCCGGGCTTCGAGGAAAAGGCCAGCGAAGCGGCGAAGAAGCTCGGCGGCAAGCGCGCGAAGCTGTATCACGAGTTGCGCAATGCCTACCAGCAGGAAGGCGACGACGAAGCGCTCGAACAGGCGCGCGCGATGTTGCAGGAGTCGCAGAGTCTGTCGATGAACGACCGCGAGCGGCTGTTCGGCTACCTCGAAGGGTCGCGCAAGATCATCCTCGTCGAGCCGCAGGCCATGCTCACGGAGGCGTCGCGCATGCCGGGTCTCGACGGCCAGAAAATGTCGAAGTCATACGGCAATACGATCGGCCTGCGCGAAGACGCGGAAACGATCACGAAAAAAGTCCGCACCATGCCGACCGACCCGGCGCGCGTGCGCCGCACCGATCCGGGCGACCCGGACAAATGCCCGGTGTGGCAACTGCACCAGGTCTACACGGACGAAGCCACGCACGAGTGGGTGCAGAAGGGCTGCCGGACGGCCGGCATCGGTTGTCTCGAGTGCAAGCAGCCGGTGATCGAAGGCATCCTGCGCGAACAGCAGCCCATGCTCGAACGCGCGCAGAAGTACATGGACGATCCGTCGCTGTTGCGCGCGATCGTCGCCGACGGCTGCGACAAGGCCCGCAAGTTCGCCACCGAAACGATGCGCGACGTGCGGGAAGCGATGGGTCTGTCATACAACTGAGCGGCGGGTGCAAGCGATGAATACGCCGGCCGTCTCGCCGCCATCGCACGGAAACGGCGAGCCGTCGCAGTGGGTGCGCCATTGGGCGCACCTGGTCGCGGCGGGCGGCGCCGTGCTGGACGTGGCATCGGGAGCCGGGCGGCATGCGCGCTTTTTTGCGTCGCGGGGTCATCCGGTGACGGCAATCGACCGCGACGCAGTGGCGCTCGACACGATGCGCGACGAGCCGCTCATCACGACGTTCGCCGCCGACCTCGAGGGCGCCGCATGGCCTTTGTCGGACGACGCGAAGTTCGCCGCTGTCGTCGTGACGAACTACCTGCATCGGCCGCTTTTTCCGCAGCTTCTGAACTTGCTCGTGCCCGGCGGCGTACTGGTTTACGAGACCTTCGCGCAAGGAAACGAAAGCATCGGCAAGCCCTCTAATCCCGCGTTCCTGCTCGCGCCCGGAGAACTGCTCGATGTGGTCCGGGGCCGCCTGCGGGTGGTCGCGTTTCAAGATGGTTTTCTCGCGCAGCCGCGTCCGGCTTACGTCCAGCGGATTTGCGCAATTCTCGAAGCGGAGCGCTCAGTCGACACCGCGCAGGCGGCACCCCCGCCTTGTTACGAGTTGGCTGGCTAATCCGCTACAATCGCGGTTTACCTGATCAAATTCATGGCGTTTCATGACTAACGGCAACCAGAGCGGCAATACAGGCAGCAACGACGGGGTCCGGATTCGCGGCAGCATTCCCGCCATCATCACCCCCATGCTTGAAGACGGCAGCCTCGATCTGCCGGCGTTTCGCAAACTGATCGACTGGCATATCGCGGAGGGCACGAATGCGCTGGTCGTGGTCGGCACGAGCGGCGAATCGGCCACGCTATCGGTCGAGGAACACGTGCTGATGGTCAAGACGGCGGTCGAGCACACGGCGGGCCGGATTCCGGTGATCGCGGGCTCGGGCGGCAATTCCACCACCGAGGCGATCGAACTCACGCAGCAGGCGAGGGAAGTGGGCGCGGACGCCACGCTGCAAGTCGTGCCGTACTACAACAAGCCGACCCAGGAAGGCATCTATCGCCACTTCACGAAGATCGCGGAAACCGTCGATCTGCCGGTCATCCTGTACAACGTGCCCGGCCGCACCGTTGCGGACATGAGCAACGAAACCATCCTGCGTTGCGCGCAGGTGCCGGGCATCATTGGCGTGAAGGAAGCGACCGGCAACATCGATCGCGCCGCGCATCTGATCAAGTCGGCGCCCGCGCACTTCGGCATCTACAGCGGCGACGATCCCACCGCGATCGCGTTGATGCTGCTCGGCGGCCACGGCAATATTTCGGTCACCGCGAACGTCGCGCCGCGCGCGATGAGCGAACTGTGCAAGGCCGCGCTTGCCGCGGACGCCAGGACCGCCCGAGAGATTCATCTCAAACTCCTGTCGCTGCATAAGAACCTGTTCATCGAATCGAATCCGATTCCCGCGAAATGGGCGTTGCAGCAACTGGGTCGTGTGCAGGGCGGAATCCGCCTGCCGCTCACGCCGCTCGACGCGCAATACCACGAAGCGGTACGCGGCGCGCTGCGCGAAGCGGGCCTGCTGGGCTAAGCGGACCCACCGCGGCACCCATCAGCGCTAACGAAAGCCTGCCACCGGCATCCCCTTAACCGACGTCGATCCAGCCCACGTTCCCGGCACACAGAACCAGGCACCGCGTTCCAGCATCACGAAGGACCTCATGAAACGTTCCGCACTTTCCCTCCACGCAACCCGCATGGCGGCGCTGGCGCTTGCCCTCACGACGCTCGCCGGCTGTGACACGCTGAACGACTGGTTCGCTTCCGACCGCGTCAACTACAAGGGCGCGGGCAGCGCGCCGCCGCTCGCCGTTCCGGGCGACCTCACCACCACGCCGACCGATCAGCGCTATGTCGCGCCGCCCGCCAATCTGGCACTGGGCGGTGCCACGAAACGCGCGATCACCGCGGCGGGCAACGCCACCGAAGGGCAACCCACCGCGCAAGACCCGTTCGGCATGCACATCGAGCGCGACGGCGACCGCCGCTGGCTGGTGGTCGACGGCCGCTCGCCGGAACAACTGTGGTCGCAGTTGCAGGAGTTCTGGCAGGAAAACGGCTTCGCGCTGAAAACCGACGCGCCGGCCACCGGCATCCTGGTGACCGACTGGGCTGAAAATCGCGCCAATATTCCGGACGACTGGTTCCGCCGCACGGTGGGCAAGGTCATCGACTTCGCGTATTCGTCGGGCACCCGCGACAGCTTCCGCACGCTCGTGTCGCGCGGTGCGTCCGACACCACGGACATCTCGATCACGCATAGCGCGATGGAAGAAATGCTGACGGGCCAGGACAAGACGTCGTCTCGCTGGGAAGAGCGTCCGCGTGATCCGGCGCTGGAGGCGCTGTTCCTCACCAAGCTGATGCAGAAATTCGGCCTGACCGAAGCGCAATCGAAGCAACTGCTGACCGATGCGCGTCCGGCTACCGCGCCGGCCAAAATCGACAAGACCGCGGGCGCGTCGACGCTCGATCTGCAGGAATCGTTCGACCGTGCATGGCTGCGTGTGGGCCTTGCGCTCGACCGCACCAACTTCACCGTCGACAACCGCGACCGCGCAAAGGGGATCTACTACGTGCGTTACGCGGATTCGATGCAGGAACTGAAGAAGGAGGGGCTGTTCGGCAAGCTGTTCTACAGCGGCAGTTCGTCGAAGAAGCCGGGTCAGGAATTCCTCGTCAATGTGCGCTCCAAGGGCGACAGCGTGACGCAGGTCGCGGTGCTGGACGCGAACGGACAAGTGGACAACTCGTCCGACGCGCAACGCATCGTGACGCTGCTGCACGCGCAACTGAATTAAGCGGGCCGTGAGGTTCGCGAGTCTTGGCAGCGGCAGTGAAGGGAATGCGTTGCTGGTCGAAGCGCGCAGCGGCGCCACAACCACGCGCGTGTTGCTCGACTGCGGCTTCTCGGCCAAGGAAGTCGAGCGGCGTTTGGCGCGGCTCGGCGCGAGCGCTGAGGCCCTCGACGCCATTCTCATCACGCACGAACACAGCGACCACATCGGCAGCGCGCTGACACTGGCGCGCAAGTGGTCGATTCCGCTGTACATGAGCTGGGGCACCGCCCGCGCAGTGGGCGCGGACGAAGCCGATGTCGACCTGCAGGTGCTGTGGGGCGACGAGGCGGTGGCAATCGGCGACCTCGGGATCCTCCCTTACACCGTTCCGCACGACGCCCGGGAGCCGCTGCAGTATGTGTTCTCGAACGGCGCCAGCCGGCTCGGCGTGCTGACCGATGTCGGCACTTCGACGCCGCATATCAGTTCGGTGCTGAGCGGCTGCGACGCGCTAGTGCTCGAGTGTAATCACGATCTGCGAATGCTGGCGGGCAGCCGCTATCCGCAATCGCTGAAGGCGCGAATCGGCGGCAATCACGGGCATTTGAACAACGACGCGGCGGCGGAGATTCTGGCGTCGCTCGACCGGTCGCGCTTGCGTCACCTGGTAGCCGCGCATCTGAGCCAGCAAAACAACTTGCCGGAACTGGCACAAGCCGCGATGGCGGGTGTGCTGGGCTCGGAGCCCGCCGAAGTGGTGGTGGCTTCGCAGGACGAAGGCTTTGCGTGGCTGAGTCTGTGACGCGCATCTGAGCCGCGTGCGGACGCTGCATTGAAAAAGCCCATAACGATCGCTCGTTATGGGCTTTTTTCCAAGGCGGGCGTTTTGGGCGCCGCGCCTCGAATCATCTTTAGTTGCGGTTGCCGCCGAAAATACCAAGCAGCGCCAGCAGGTTGACGAACACGTTGTAAAGATCCAGGTAGATCGCGAGCGCAGCGGTGATGTAGTTCGTTTCACCACCGTTCACGACGCGCTGCACGTCGAACAGCATGTAGGCCGAGAAGATCACGATGGCCATGACCGAAACCGTCAGCATCAAGGCCGGCAGATGCAGGAACACGTTCGCGACCGAAGCGAGCAGCAGCACGATCACGCCCATGAAGAGCCACTTGCCGAGACCCGAGAAGTCGCGCTTGCTGACCGTGGCGATCGTTGCCATCGAGGCAAAGATCACACCAGTGCCACCAAAGGCGAGCATGATCAGCGACGGCCCATTCGAGAAACCGAGCACGAAGCCGAGGATGCGCGACAGCATCAGGCCCATGAAGAACGTGAAGCCGAGCAGCACAAAGACGCCGACAGCGCTGTCTTTGGTCTTCTCGATGGCGAACATGAAGCCGAAGGCGATCGCGAAGAACGCCAGCATGCTCATGGCGGGGCTGGTGGCGGCGAACAGCGAGAAACCGGTAGCGAGGCCAACCCACGCGCCCAGCACTGTCGGAATCATGGACAGCGCCAGCAGCCAGTAGGTGTTCCGTAGCACGCGGTTACGCGTTTCGACTGTGCTGACCGCGCCAGTGCGGCCAAAGCTATACGGATGTTCGTTCATGGTCTCTCCTTACGTCAGAAGCGTGTTGCGTAGTGGTTGTACAGCGGGTGTACCGAATCGTGCAGTGCCTGCCGGATTTTGCCGCCGGTCGCGCGGTGTTCATTCCTAAGATTGGCGCGGTGGCGAGGAGTTTCAATGGCCTCGAAATCTCCAACAAGGCCTACGCTATCAGCATTCCGGAACTCCTGCTTGAAGCCTTTCAATGCTGTAAGGGTTCAATCGCAATCATACATGGGAACATGCTACAATAGCGGATTCATTTGAATCTGTAACCTCTTAATTTTTTGGAGTTTTTATGGCGATCGAACGCACTTTGTCGATTATCAAGCCGGACGCAGTGGCCAAGAACGTGATCGGCCAGATCTACAGCCGTTTCGAAAACGCAGGCCTGAAGATCGTGGCTTCGCGCATGGTCCACCTGTCGCGCGCCGACGCGGAGAAGTTCTACGCTGTGCACGCCGCACGCCCGTTCTTCAAGGATCTGGTCGAGTTCATGATCTCGGGTCCGGTGGTCGTGCAAGTGTTGGAAGGCGAAAACGCCGTCCTGAAGCATCGTGATCTGATGGGCGCGACCGACCCGAAGAAGGCGGAAAAGGGCACGATCCGTGCTGACTTCGCCGACAGCATCGACGCTAACGCGGTGCACGGTTCGGACGCCGCTGAAACGGCTGCGGTCGAGATCGCGTTCTTCTTCCCGCAAGTGAACGTCTATTCGCGTTGATGCAGATTTGCGCCGTGCGATCCGTGCAGCCGGTCTGGATTAATCGCACGAATCGCCTGGCAAAGTAGTAAGGTAAAAGCAGCAGGAATGGGCGCGAACGGCATTGCGTTCATGCAGCTTGTTGCATGAACGCAGTCTCGCACTGAAATGGCAGGATTCGACATGACGAGCAGTCCCACCGTCAACCTTCTCGACCTAGACGCCCAAGGGCTTGTCGCCTATTGCGACAGTCTGGGCGAGAAGCCGTTTCGCGCCAAACAATTGCAGCGCTGGATTCACCAGTACAACGCAGCCGATTTCGACGGCATGACCGATCTGGCGAAGTCCTTGCGCGAAAAGCTCAAGGGGCGCGCCACGATCTCGATGCCGGGCATCGTCAGCGACCACATTTCGACCGACGGCACACGCAAGTGGCTGATCGACGTCGGCAACAGCAATGCGGTCGAAACCGTTTTCATCCCCGAGGAAACGCGCGGTACGCTGTGCGTGTCGTCGCAAGCGGGGTGCGCGGTCAATTGCCGTTTCTGTTCGACCGGCAAACAGGGGTTCTCCCGCAATCTCACCACCGGCGAAATCATCGGCCAGTTGCGCATGGCTGAATTTGCGCTGCGCGCGTCGCGCGGCACGGCAGGCGGCCGGGCCACGGGCGGCGACGGCAAGGGCGAGCGCGTCGTCACGAACGTCGTGATGATGGGCATGGGCGAGCCGTTGCTCAATTACGACGCGGTGGTGCCCGCCATGCGCCTGATGCTCGACGACAACGCATACGGCCTGTCGCGTCGGCGCGTCACGTTGTCGACCTCGGGCGTGGTGCCGATGATGGACCGTCTCGGCGCCGATCTGCCGGTCGCGCTCGCGGTCTCGCTGCATGCGCCTAGCGATCCGCTGCGCGACATGCTGGTGCCGCTCAACAAGAAGTATCCGCTGCGCGAACTGATGGCGGCTTGCCAGCGCTATCTGAAAGTCGCGCCGCGCGATTTCATTACGTTTGAATATTGCATGCTCGACGGCGTGAACGACAGCGAGGCGCAAGCACGCGAACTGCTGGCCGTGACGCGCGACGTGCCGTGCAAATTCAACCTGATTCCGTTCAATCCGTTCCCGGAGTCGGGCCTCATCCGCTCGAAGCCGGAACAGATCAAGCGGTTTGCACAAGTGTTGATGGACGCGGGCGTCGTCACCACGGTGCGTAAGACACGCGGCGATGATATCGACGCTGCCTGCGGTCAGTTGGCCGGTGCGGTGAAAGATCGCACGCGTCTTGCTGAGCGCACCGGGAAGGCAGCAAAGGTCATCGAGGTTCGCGCCGTGTAATCGTGTCGGCGGGCAGGGCGCCGGCGCTCAGTGGAAAGTTCCACGAGTGCGCGAAAGTCCTGATCGTCAGTCACGGTTGAAAAGAAAGTTTGCAGAAGCGATCGGAAGCGGCACATGGGGCCGCACATTTTGTTATAAACGGTCTGCGATTCGGGCGAGAGGCTTTAGCCCGTCCGGGCGCACAAGTGAAAAAGAATCGACGCTAAAGGATTTGGGATGAGTGAGCCGCAGCACCCGCAGCCGCACGACACAGACATGAACGAAGCCCATCCGGCGCCGGTCGCTCGGACGGTGGCACAGCCTGCGGTGCAACCGGGCCTGGATTCGTTGGCGGCGGTGGGCGCGCGCTTGACCCAGTTGCGCGAATCGAAAGGCTGGACGATCGAAGATGTATCGGCGCGTCTGAAAGTGTCCGCTGCCAAACTGCGCGCGCTCGAATCGGGTGACATCAGCCATCTGCCGGATACGACCTTCGCGCTCGGCGTGGTGCGCAGCTACGCGAAGATGCTCGGCGCCGATCCCACGCCATTTACGCAGGTTTTGCGCCGCGAGAAAGGCGTGCCTGCGCCGGATCTGTCGATGCCGGCGTCGTCTGGCAAGGATTTGCCGCGCGGCCGGGTGTCGTTATCGCTCGGCGGTGGCGGGCAAAAGAGCCGCTCGTGGCTGTGGGGCGTGGCGGCGGTGGTCGTCGCGGTGATTGCGCTCGCCATGTGGCATACCAATGGGGGCGATTCGTCGGCGTGGCTCGCGCGCTTGAAGGCCAGCGCGAACGGCGCCGCCGGTGGCGTGACCGGTGCATCGGGCGCGGTGGCGCAAGGCCAGCCGGCGGGTTCGGAGGCAACGGCGGAAGAGCCTGCAGTCGCGCCGCAAACGCAGGTCGCGGCGGAGAGCGCTGCGTCGGCCACGCCGATGCCCGCGCCGCTGACAACCGGCACGACGGCGTCTTCCGTGCCGCCCGTTACGGCAACAGCGGCGCCGCCAAAGGTGGCTTCGCAGGCTCAAGCGGCGGTTGCGCCGAGCGCAAGCGCACCGGCCGCGGCCGTCGCGAGCGCGTCGATGGCAGCGGCGGTGCCTGCGGGCGCTGCGCTAGTCGCGCTGCGCGTGACGCAAGACAGTTGGTTCAGCGTGCGCGGCCAGGATGGCAAGGAAGTATTCTCTGGCATCGTGCGTGCGGGCGACAGGAAGGAAGTGACGGGCGTGCCCCCTTTCAAGGTCACGGTCGGCAACAAGGCGGGTCTTGAGTCGTTGACACTCGACGGTCAGCCGGTCGATCCGTCGAAGTACGCGGCGGCCAAGGGAAATGTGGCGCGTTTCGCGCTGCCTTGACAGATACGGTATACGCCGCGGCCAACAGGCCTGCGGCGCTTTTTCAATTCAGGCGCGACGTCTTTTGCGTGGCGCATGCGGCGTAAATGGGTCTTTCGATGCAATCCGAAGCTCAATCCCAATCCAGTAGCAAGATAGTTTCGAACGAGCCGGTGTTCGGCGGCCAGGCGGCGCGGCGCAAGTCGCACGCGGTGGACGTCCGTTGGGGCGGCCAGCTCGTCACGATCGGCGGCGATGCGCCGGTGCGTATCCAGTCGATGACCAATACGGACACCGCTGACGCTATCGGCACCGCGATCCAGATCAAGGAGCTGGCGCAAGCCGGTTCCGAACTGGTGCGCATCACCGTGAACACGCCGGAAGCAGCTGCGGCCGTGCCGGCCGTGCGCGAGCAGCTCGACCGCATGGGCGTGTCCGTGCCGCTCGTCGGCGATTTTCACTACAACGGTCATTTGCTGCTGCGCGATTACCCGGCGTGCGCGGAGTCGCTGTCGAAATACCGTATCAATCCGGGCAACGTCGGTCACGGCGCGAAACGCGATACGCAGTTCGCGCAGATGATCGAAGCGGCGGTGAAGTACGACAAGCCGGTGCGTATCGGCGTCAACTGGGGCAGTCTCGATCAGGACCTGCTCGCGAAGATGATGGACGAAAACGCCGCGCGCTCCACGCCGTGGGAAGCGCAGAGCGTGATGTACGAAGCGCTGATCCAGTCGGCGATCGGTTCCGCCGAGCGCGCGGTCGAACTCGGTCTCGCGCGCAACAAGATCATTCTGTCGTGCAAGGTCAGCGGCGTGCAGGATCTGATCGCCGTGTACCGCGAACTCGCGCGCCGTTGCGAATTCGCACTGCATCTCGGCCTGACCGAAGCGGGCATGGGTTCGAAAGGCATCGTGGCGTCGACGGCGGCGTTGTCCGTGTTGCTGCAGCAAGGCATCGGCGACACGATCCGCATTTCGCTGACGCCTGAACCGGGCGCGTCGCGCACGGGCGAAGTGATCGTCGGCCAGGAAATTTTGCAGACAATGGGACTGCGTTCGTTCACGCCGATGGTGATCGCGTGCCCCGGTTGCGGCCGGACCACGAGCACGCTGTTCCAGGAATTGGCGTCGCAAATCCAGACGTATCTGCGCACGCAGATGCCGGTGTGGCGCGACCAATATCCTGGCGTCGAAAAGATGCACGTCGCGGTGATGGGCTGCATCGTCAACGGACCGGGCGAATCGAAGCAGGCGAACATCGGCATCAGTTTGCCGGGGTCGGGCGAAAATCCGGCCGCGCCGGTGTTCATCGACGGCGAGAAGGTCAAGACGCTGCGCGGCGAGAACATCGCGCAAGAATTCCAGCAAATCGTGAGTGACTACGTCGAGCGCCGCTACGGTCGTGTCGAAGCAGGTCGCGCCGAAGCACTCAATTAAACATCGTCGAACGAATACAGATGACTGAACAGAAGAAAAAGCTCGACAAGCTGTCGGGCGTGAAGGGTATGAACGACATCCTTCCGCAGGAAGCCGGGCTGTGGGAATTTTTCGAAACGACCGTCAAATCGTTGCTGCGTTCGTACGGATATCAGAATATCCGTACCCCGATCATCGAGCATACGCAGTTGTTCAAGCGCGGTATCGGTGAAGTGACCGACATCGTCGAAAAGGAGATGTACAGCTTTACCGACGCATTGAACGGCGAAAATCTGACAATGCGCCCGGAGAACACCGCGGCGGTCGTACGCGCGGCGATCGAACACAACATGCTGTACGACGGGCCGAAGCGTCTGTGGTACATCGGCCCGATGTTCCGTCACGAGCGTCCGCAGCGCGGCCGCTATCGCCAGTTCCACCAGGTAGGCGTGGAAGCCTTGGGCTTTGCCGGTCCGGACGCCGACGCCGAAATCATCATGATGTGCCAACGCCTGTGGGACGACCTCGGCCTGATGGGCATCAAGCTCGAAATCAATTCGCTGGGTCTCGCCGAAGAACGCGCCGCACATCGCGTTGAATTGATCGCGTACCTCGAAAAGCACATGAACGTGCTGGACGAAGACGCGAAGCGCCGTCTCTATACGAACCCGCTGCGCGTGCTGGACACGAAGAATCCGGCCCTGCAGGAAGTCGCTCGGAACGCGCCGAAGCTGATCGATTTTCTCGGCGAGGAATCGCGCGCGCACTTCGAAGGTCTGCAGCGCATTCTGAAGGCGAACAACATTCCGTTCACGATCAATCCGCGTCTCGTGCGCGGTCTCGATTATTACAATCTGACCGTGTTCGAATGGGTCACCGACAAACTCGGCGCACAAGGCACCGTGGCGGCGGGCGGCCGTTATGATCCGCTGATCGAACAGCTCGGCGGCAAGGCGACGGCCGCGTGCGGCTGGGCGATGGGTATCGAGCGCATTCTCGAATTGCTGAAGGAAGAAGACCTCGTGCCGGAAGACGAAGGTTGCGACGTGTACGTGGTCCATCAGGGCGACGCGGCACGCGAGCAGGCCTTCATCATCGCCGAGCGTCTGCGCGATACGGGTCTCGACGTGATCCTGCATTGCAGCGCCGACGGTCAAACGGCCAGCTTCAAATCGCAGATGAAGCGTGCCGACGCGAGCGGCGCGGCCTTCGCTGTAGTGCTCGGCGAAGACGAGATCGCCAACGGCACGGTCGGCGTGAAACCGCTGCGCGATACCAATGCTAGCGGCGGTAAAAACGAGCAACATAACGTGCCGGCCGAAGACTTGACCGAATTTCTAATCAATGCGATGGTTGCAACCGCCGAAGACGGCGACGACTGATCGCGATGTCGTTGGGCCCTGGCTCGACACGCACACGTTTCAAGAAAGAGGAAATCGCCGGGCGATGAGTTACCACGACGAACAAGAATCGATTGAAGGTCTGAAAGCATGGTGGGCGCAGTGGGGCAATGCAACCACCTGGATCGTGCTGGTGGCGCTGGTTGCCGCAGCCGGCTGGAACGGCTGGAATTTCTGGCAGCGGCGCCAGGCGGCGGAAGCAGCGGTGCTGTATGACCAGGTGCAGCAAGCCGTGGCGTCGGGCGACAAGGCGAAGATCACGCGCGTCGCCGCCGACATGGAAGACAAGTTCAGCCGCACCGCGTATGCGCAGATGACCGCGCTGGGCGCCGCCAAGGCGCTGTACGCAGCGGGCGACCAGGCGGCTGCGAAAGCGCAACTGCAATGGGTAGTCGATCATGCGAAGGACGAGGAGTTCAAGCAGATCGCCAAGCTGCGTCTCGCTTCGCTCCTGCTCGACGAGAAGGCTTACGACCAGGGTCTCGCGTTGCTCGCCGAACCGCAGTCCGACGCCTTCAAGGGCATCGTGGCGAACGGCCGCGGTGACCTGCTCGCGGCGCAAGGCAAGCGCGACGATGCGCGTGCCGCCTACAAGCTCGCGCTCGACTCGTTGTCGAAAACCGATAGCTCGGCACGTCAGTTGATTCAGTTCAAGCTGGACGCGCTGGGCGGCTGAACGCCGCGTGCAGCGCGCCGCATGCAACGACCAACCGGTCTCCTTTAATTAATCTCCTGAATGCTTCGTCCACCGATGAATCTGCTGAAACGTTACGCTGTGCCCGTTGTCTGTGCGATGACCGTTCTCGTCATGGCGGCTTGCTCATCCACGAAAGACGAGCGCCGCGAGCCGACGCCGCTCACCGAGTTCAAACCCGTGCTCGACGTGCAGCAAGTCTGGAAGACGAGCGTCGGCAAGGCGGGCCGTTACCTGTTCTCGCCGGTCGGGGTGGGCGGTGCGGTGTACGCGGCGGGCGCCAACGGCTCCGTGGCGAAGATCGACGCGCAAACCGGTAAGGACATCTGGCGCGTCAAGCTGCGCGACGATCTCTCGGCGGGTGTGGGCAGCGACGGCACGCTCACCGCGGTGGGCGGACTCAAGGGCGATGTCTACGTGCTCGGCGCGGACGGCAAGCAATTGTGGACCGCGAAGGCGCCGGGCGAAATCATCTCGCCGCCGCTCGTCGGCAATGGGCTCGTCGTCGTGCGCACGGTCGACGGGCAGATCGTCGCGTTCAACGCGCAAACCGGCGAACAGAAGTGGAATTACCGCAACCGCGCGGTGCCGCTCAATCTGCGCGTGTCGTCGGGCATGACCTTCGCGGGCGACGCAGCCGTGCTGGCCGGTTTCCCCGGCGGCGCTTTCGCCGCGATCAACCTGCAGTCGGGCGACAATTACTGGCAGACGCCGGTGTCGTATCCGAAGGGTGTGACGGAGGTCGAGCGTATCAATGACGTGACCGGTCCGCCCACGCTGGTCGGTTCGCAAACTTGCGCGGTGACCTTTCAAGGCCAGATCGGCTGCTTCGACGCGAACTCGGGCCGCGCGGTGTGGGAAAAGGCGTTCTCGAGCACGAGCGGCCTGGCGCAGGATGACCGCGCCGTGGTCGCGCCCGACGACTGGTCGGTGGTGTCGGCGTTCGACGTCAACAACGGCAACCCGCTGTGGAAGAACGACAAGCTGAAAAACCGCGACCTTGGCGTGCCTTTCCTGTTGGGCCATGCGGCGGTGATGGGCGACTACCAGGGCTACGTGCACTTCCTGTCGCGCGACGACGGCACACTCGTGGCGCGTGCGAAGACCGACGGCAGTCGAATTACCGCCGCGCCGGTACTGGCCGGCGAAACGCTGGTGGTGCAGACGCACGACGGCGATCTGTACGGCTACCGTCCGCGCTGATCGCACAGGTTCGGCGTCAAGCGTGCGGGCCGGCTTTGCCGGCCGCACGCGTTTTTAGTGTGTAGCGGAGTCAGTAAAAAATATTCCGCCGGACTGGCTGGTCCGGCAAGTCGGATGAGAACGGCCTACTGGCCATCGGTGGCTGCTTGCGGCGCCACTTTCGGCGCGATCTTCGTCAATCGGTAGAGAATCGTATTCGAACCGACATGCGAGCCGCCGAGCAGGAAAGACTGAACCTGGCGGCCTGATTGGCGCTGCCCATACAGCCAAACCCCCGTCCACCCGGGTGCGCATATTGAGAGCGCAGCCGGAGCTGGTCGAATTCGTGATAATTTTCGTCAAACGCTGCCGTGTAGCGGCCGCATGGCGTCGCTACGCGGGCGGTCGATTTCGATCCCGCGTTTCACCGTGAACAACATCTGATGAAACCCGTTATTGCCCTGGTTGGGCGCCCCAATGTGGGGAAATCCACGCTGTTCAACCGTCTCACGCGCACGCGCGATGCACTGGTTGCCGACCTGCCCGGTCTCACTCGCGATCGCCATTACGGCGAAGGGCGCGCCGGCGATCGGCCGTATCTGGTCGTCGATACCGGCGGCTTCGAGCCGGTCGCGAAAGACGGCATCCTGCACGAGATGGCGCGTCAAACGCGTCAGGCGGTCGAGGAATCGGACGTCGTGGTGTTCATCGTCGACGGCCGCAACGGTCTCGCGCCACAAGACAAATCGATCGCCGACTATCTGCGTAAGACCGGCCGGCCGATTTTCCTCGTCGTCAACAAGGCGGAGGGGATGAAGTACAGCACCGTCGCCGCCGACTTCTACGAACTCGGTCTCGGCGACCCGCGCGCGATTTCCGCCGCGCACGGCGACGGCGTGACGGAAATGATCAACGAGGCGCTCGGCGTCGCGTACGCCGGCCAGCCGGAAGAGGGCGACGAAGAGAAGGCGGCGCGCGGCGTGAAGATCGCAATCGTCGGCCGGCCGAACGTCGGCAAGTCGACCTTGATCAACGCGCTGGTTGGCGAGGAACGCGTGATCGCGTTCGACATGCCGGGCACCACGCGCGATTCGATCTACGTTGATTTCGAACGGCAGGGCAAGCCGTACACGCTGATCGACACGGCCGGTTTGCGTCGCCGCGGCAAGGTGTTCGAAGCGATCGAGAAATTTTCGGTGGTGAAAACGCTGCAGTCGATCTCGGACGCCAACGTCGTGATCCTGTTGCTCGACGCTCGCCAGGATATCTCGGAGCAGGACGCGCACATCGCCGGCTTCGTGGTGGAGCAGGGCCGCGCGCTGGTGGTGGGCGTGAACAAGTGGGACGGTCTCGATCCGCATGTGCGCGACCGCACCAAGGCGGACCTCGAGCGCAAACTAAAATTTCTCGACTTCGCCAAGTTCCATTTCATTTCCGCCGCGGAGAAAACCGGAATCGGCCCGCTGATGCGTTCGGTCGACGACGCCTACGCCGCTGCGATGGCCAAGCTGCCGACGCCGAAGCTCACGCGCGCGCTGATCGATGCAGTCGAATTCCAGCAGCCGCGCCGGCGCGGTCCGGTGCGTCCGAAATTACGTTATGCGCACCAGGGTGGGCAGAATCCGCCGATCATCGTGATTCATGGCAATGCACTCGATGCGATCACCGACACGTACAAACGCTACCTCGAAAACCGCTTCCGCGAAACTTTCAAGCTGACCGGGACTCCATTGCGAATAGAGTTCAGATCATCGACGAACCCTTACGCGGACAAAGGCTGAAACCCGCGTGCATGCTGGCTTTGGCCGCATGGCCAGGTCCCTCGCGCAAAAACGAAAATCGGCTATAGTGTAGCGGTTGACGGCGGATCTCTTTTTCCTTCGTCGTCAATTCAGTCAACCTGCAAAAAAACACGGAGTTTGCTATGAGCAACAAAGGGCAATTGTTACAAGACCCGTTTTTGAACGCACTGCGTAAAGAGCATGTGCCGGTGTCGATCTACTTGGTCAACGGCATCAAGCTTCAAGGGAACATCGAATCGTTCGACCAGTACGTCGTGTTGCTCAGGAATACGGTCACCCAGATGGTCTACAAGCACGCAATTTCTACTGTCGTGCCTGCCCGTCCGGTGAACTTCCACCCGGATTCCGAACAGTCCTAACCCCCGTCGCGGCCGGCGTAGCGTCGCCCGTTGGCGATTACTCCCGGCCGCCTCATTTTGATACCCTCCAATTTGATCAATGCAGCGCTTGTCGGCATCGACTTCGGTAAGATCGATTTCGAAGCCAGTCTCGAAGAACTCAGCCTGCTCGCGCAAAGCGCGGGCGCGAATCCCCTAGTCACCCTCACCGGGCGCCGGGCCAGTCCCGACGCCAAGATGTTCGTCGGCAGCGGCAAGGCCGAGGAACTGCGTCTCGCGTGTGAGGCGAACGACATCGAACTCGTCATTTTCAATCACGCTCTGGCACCTGCGCAGCAGCGCAATCTGGAGCAGGCGCTTAACCGGCGCGTGGTCGATCGCACGAGTCTCATCCTCGACATTTTCGCGCAACGCGCGCGCAGCCACGAAGGCAAGTTGCAGGTGGAACTCGCGCAACTGCAGTACCTGTCGACTCGGCTGATCCGCGCGTGGACTCACCTCGAACGTCAGAAAGGCGGTATCGGTTTGCGCGGCCCCGGCGAGACGCAGCTCGAAACCGATCGCCGCTTGATCGGCGAGCGCATCAAGGCGCTCAAGACGCGGCTCGAAAAATTGCGCCGTCAGCACGGCACGCAGCGCCGCCAGCGCTCGCGCAACCAGACCATGTCGGTCTCGCTGGTCGGCTACACGAACGCGGGCAAATCCACGCTGTTCAATGCGCTGACCAAAGCCCAGGCGTATGCCGCCGACCAACTGTTCGCCACGCTGGATACCACGTCGCGGCGTGTCTATCTCGGCGATGAAGCGGGACAGGTGGTGGTGTCCGATACGGTCGGCTTCATCCGCGAATTGCCTCACCAACTGGTGGCCGCGTTCCGCGCCACGCTCGAGGAAACCATTCACGCCGACTTGCTGCTGCACGTGGTCGACGCATCGAGCGCGGTGCGCCTCGACCAGATCGACCAGGTGAACGAGGTATTGCACGCAATCGGTGCGGACACCATCCGGCAAGTGCTGGTGTTCAACAAGATCGACTCGGTGCCGGAGTTGGCGGCCCGTGGCGAGGCGGTCGAGCGCGACGAGTATGGTAATATTTCGCGCGTCTTTTTGAGCGCGCGCACGGGGCAAGGTCTGGATACATTGCGCGCAGCCATCGCCGAAATCGCTACTGCCGAACCTCTTCCAGATCTTCCCGACGCCCAGGTCGATCTGTCGGAAGAAGACCGGTCGGCAGCACCGCGCGACGACCGCAAGGTCCCAGAACTCGGGCACTGACCCGTTCCAATTGCATTGACCCGCTGTCTACTCTGGTGAACGAACACAGGTGAACGATTACAACGAGCGGAGTATCTGGCTGCGCATGCGCGCCATGCTTTCACTGAACGATCCGCGCTGGGGCCGGGGCGACGGTAACGGCAATGGCGAGCGCCAACGGCCCAATGAACCCAGGCGTCCGCAGAATGGCAAGGACGGTGAAGGCCCGCCCGATCTCGACGAGATGTGGCGCGATTTCAACCGCCGTTTGAGCCGCATGTTCGGCCGCAAGGGCGGCGGTGCGGGCGGTGGCCGTTCCGACAACGGACGTGGCGCGCGCATCGGCGTCGGTATCGTGATCGGCGTGCTGATTGCGATCTATCTGGGCAGCGGCGTATTCGTCGTGCAGGACGGCCAGGCCGCCGTCGTGATGCAGTTCGGCAAATATCGCTATACCGCGGGCCAGGGCGTGCATTGGCGTCTGCCGTATCCGTTCGAGGCGCATGATCTCGTCAATATCGGCCAGATCCGCCAGGTGGAAGTGGGCCGCAACAACGTCGTGCGTCTCGCGAACGTGAAGGATGCGTCCATGCTCACGCATGACGCGGACATCGTGGACGTGCGCTTCGCCGTCCAGTATCAGGTGAAGAAGCCAACCGACTATCTGTTTCGCAGCGCCGATCCGGACCAGAGCGTGATGCAGGCCGCGCAGGCGGCGGTGCGCGGCATTGTCGGATCGCGAAGCACCAACGATATTCTCTATCAGGATCGCGAAGCGATCCGCCAGCAACTGGTGGCCGCGATCCAGCGATCCCTGGATGAATACCAGTCCGGCCTCGCCGTCACCGGTGTGACGATCCAGGGCGTGCAGGCGCCGGATCAGGTGCAGGCGGCTTTCGACGACGCCGCCAAAGTCCGCCAGGAAAACGAGCGTGCGAAGCGCGAAGCAGAGGCTTATGCCGCGGATCTCCTGCCGCGCGCGCAGGCGGACGTGGCCCGCCAGATCGACGAAGCGAAAGCGTATAGCGACAAGACAGTGGCCCAGGCCCAGGGCGACGCCGAGCGCTTCAAGCAGGTCTACGCGCAGTACTCGAAAGCGCCCGCGGTGATTCGCGAGCGCATGTACCTGGAAACCATGCAGCAAATCTATTCGAATACGACCAAGGTATTTGTGGACAGCAAGAGCGGCAACAACGTGTTGTATCTGCCGCTCGACAAGCTGGTCGAGCAGACCCGTCAGCGCGTTGCCGACGCCGCAGCCGCATCGGGCGCCACCGCCACGCCGCCAGCGCCGGGTAGTGCCGCCGCACCATCCACCGCCGCTTCCGCGCCCGCCGCGGTTGCGACGCCGGCGAGCCAGGCCGGGGCCGGCAGCGATCCATTGCGTTCACGCGACTCCTTCCGCAGCCGTACGCGCGAAGACGACGTTCAATAAGGAGCGCACCACATGAACAAGATTATTGCGCTCGTGGTTGCGGTCGTGATCGTGCTGCTCGCCGCTTCGTCGATGGTGTTCGTTGTCGATCAGCGGCATATGGCGGTGTTGTCGTCGCGTGGCGACAGCGCGCCCACGTTGCTCGGACCGGGGCTGCACGTCAAACTGCCGCCGCCGCTGCAAACGCTCACGCTGGTCGATAACCGCGTCCAGTCGCTCGATGCGCCGGACGAAGACCGCTTCGTCACGTCGGACAAAACCGATCTGCTGGCCAATCCGGTCGTCAAATACCGCGTGACCGATCCGCTGAAGCTGATCGCCGAAACGAAGGGCGACGTGCAGAGCTTGCCGGACCGGCTCGCGCTGGTGTCGCGCAGCGCGCTCGGCGATGCTTTCGCCAAACACACCCTCGCCGAGGCGCTGGCCAAACAGCGGGCCGTTGCCGACGAAGCACGCGGCGCGATGGAAAAGGCCGCGGCATCGCTCGGCGTCTCGGTGATCGACGTGCAGCTGACGCGCGTCGATTTCCCGGCGTCGATGGCCGACGCGGTCTACAAGCGGATGATCGCCGCGCGCCAGGAGCTTGCCGCCGACGAACGTACGAAGGGCGCCGCCGAGGCCGGCCAGATCAAGGCCGATGCAATCGTCAAGCAGCAGGCGATTCTTGCGGACGGCTACCGTCAGGCGCAGACGATCAAGGGCGAGGGCGATGCGAAGGCGGCTGAAATCGCCGCCGCCGCGTACGGCAGCGACCCGCAGTTCTACCAGTTCTATCAAAGCATGCAGGCATACCGGAACACCTTCAAGCCAGGCGACGTGATCGTGGTCGACCCGAGCAGCGAGTTCTTCCGCTTCATGCGTGGCCCGACCGGCGCCGCGGCCCCGGACGCTTCCGCGGCTGCGCGCAAACCCTGATAACCGGAACGCCGCGGCATCCGCATCGCGGCCTTTTCATTCGCATGGATATAGCCGGCTCGTTACTGCTCGCGATCGCATTGATGCTGATTATCGAGGGAATGTTTCCGTTCGTTTTTCCGAGCGCCTGGCGTGACACGTTCCGTAAAATAGCGGAACGGCCGCCGCATCAGATCCGCGTCGGCGGACTGATCGTGATGGTGCTCGGGCTGATTCTGCTGTTCATCGTGACCTGAGGCACGCCGCGCTGACGGCGCGGCGCGGCGCCAGTCGCAATCGACGCGTGTTGGCCGCAGAGGGTGATGCTGGTCCCCGTGGGTCTCTTCCGGGGTTCTCCGACGTCCTCGATAACCGCCAGAATCGAGCCGCCGTCCGCCATTCATACTCACTTACCGGCGCACCCATCCGCCGTGTTCAACGTCGTAGGACTGCATCGATGTCGATTTGGTTACTTCCCGAGAATATCGCCGACGTGCTGCCGTCGGAAGCCCGCAAGATCGAAGAGTTGCGGCGCCATTTGCTGGACCGTTTCCGCTCGTACGGCTACGAGATGGTCATGCCGCCGTTGCTCGAGTACATCGAGTCGCTGCTCACCGGCGGCGGCCACGATCTGGATCTGCGCACCTTCAAGCTCGTCGATCAGCTCTCCGGGCGCACCCTCGGCCTGCGGGCCGACATCACGCCGCAGGTCGCGCGTATCGATGCGCACTTGCTGAACCGTCAGGGCGTGACGCGTCTGTGTTACGCGGGCAATGTGGCGCATACGCGTCCGCGCGGCTTGCACGCCACGCGTGAGCAGATCCAGATCGGCGCTGAAATCTACGGTCATGCCGGTCTCGAGGCGGACCTGGAAATCCAGCAGCTGATGCTCGACGCGCTGCGGCTCGCCGGCCTCGCGAAAGTTCGGCTCGACCTGTGCCACGCCGGCGTACTCGCTGCGCTGATCGACGCCGAACCCGCCGCGGCCGAACTGGGCCAGTCGCTCTACGACGCCTTGGCAGGCAAGGACGTGCCGCGTCTGGTCGAATTGACCGCCGGTCTCACGCCGGTCACACGCGACGCATTGCGCGCGTTGCCCACGCTGTACGGCGACGCCTCGGTGCTCGAAGAGGCTCGTGCCCGTTTGCCGAACGCGCCGGCCATCGCTCGCGCGCTCGACGACCTCGCGTTCCTCGCAAGCCAGGTGACGGGCGCTGAAGTGATGATCGACCTGGCCGATCTGCGCGGCTACGCGTACCACAGCGGCGTGATGTTCTCGGCGTATGTCGACGGCGTGCCGAACGCGGTGGCGCGCGGCGGCCGTTACGACCACGTAGGCCTGGCCTACGGCCGCGCGCGCGCGGCAACCGGCTTTTCGCTCGACCTGCGCGAAGTCGCGCGCATCTCGCCGGTCGAAGCCCGTAGCAGCGCGATTCTCGCGCCGTGGCAGCACGACGACGCATTGCGAGTGAGTGTCGCCGCGCTGCGCGATGCCGGCGAAGTGGTGATTCAGGCGCTGCCCGGCCACGAGCACGATCTGGACGAATTCGCGTTCGACCGCGTGCTGGTCGAGCGCAACGGCGCATGGGTCGTCGAGCCGCGCGCGTAAGCGTTCAGGTCGAAATGTCCAAAGGGTATCTTCATCGCATTTCCGAAGGCGTCCGTAGCTTCACCGGACCCGGCGCGGCCTGGGGCCGCGTTACCTTCGGCACACTCACCCATGACGTGCATACCGTTGAGCGGAAACGGAAAAATTCGGAAGGTTCCGCGAAGATAGGTAGAATACGTTTTTAACCAGCTTACGAAACAACATGTCTGCCAGCGCAGTGAATGTGAACCCCGGGCGCAACGTCGTCGTCGTGGGGACCCAGTGGGGTGATGAAGGCAAGGGCAAGATCGTCGACTGGCTGACGGACCACGCTCAAGGCGTCGTTCGCTTCCAGGGCGGTCACAATGCCGGCCACACGCTCATCATCGGCGGCAAGAAAACCATCTTGCGTCTGATTCCGTCGGGCATCATGCATCCCGGCGTCGCGTGTTACATCGGCAATGGCGTCGTGTTGTCGCCGGAAGCGTTGTTCAAGGAAATCGGCGAACTCGAAGCCGCCGGCGTCGACGTTCAGAAGCGCCTGTTCATTTCCGAAGCCGCCACCCTGATTCTGCCGTACCACATTGCCATCGACCAGGGCCGCGAAGCGCGCCGTGGCGCGAGCAAGATCGGCACCACCGGCCGCGGCATCGGCCCGGCTTACGAAGACAAGGTGGCGCGCCGCGGCTTACGCGTGCAGGACCTGTTCGAGCCGGAAGCTTTCGCCGAACGTCTGCGTGAAAACCTCGACTACCATAATTTCGTACTCACGCAATACCTGGGCGTCGCCGCTGTCGACTTCCAGCAAACGCTCGATACGATGCTGGGTTATGCCGACCGTCTGAAGCCGATGGTCACCGACGTGTCGCGCCGTCTATACGACGAAAACGCGGCCGGCAACAACCTGCTGTTCGAAGGCGCGCAAGGCACGCTGCTCGACATCGACCACGGCACCTATCCGTTCGTCACATCGAGCAACTGCGTGGCGGGTGCAGCCACCGCAGGCGCGGGCGTGGGTCCGCAAAAGCTCAACTACATTCTCGGCATCACCAAGGCATATTGCACGCGCGTCGGTTCGGGCCCGTTCCCGAGCGAGCTGTACGACGCGGACAACGCCGCCCGTCAGGAAGCGATCGGCCTCGAACTCGCCACCGTCGGCAAGGAATTCGGTTCGGTCACCGGCCGTCCGCGCCGCACCGGCTGGCTCGACGTCGCCGCGCTGCGCCGCTCGATCCAGATCAACGGCGTGTCGGGCCTGTGCATGACCAAGCTCGACGTGCTCGACGGCGTCGACGAAGTGAAGCTGTGCGTCGGCTACACGGTCGACGGCAAGCACGTCGATCTGCTGCCGCGTGGCGCATCCGAAGTCGCGCGCTGTGAGCCGATATACGAAACCTTCGCGGGCTGGAAGGAAAGCACGGTCGGCATCAAGGAGTGGGACAAGCTGCCCGCCAATGCGCGTGCGTACCTCTCGCGCGTGCAGGAAGTCGCAGGCATTCCGATCGACATGGTGTCGACCGGCCCGGATCGCGACGAGACCATTCTGTTGCGTCATCCGTTCAAGGCTTAAGCCATGGTGCAGGGTGTACCCATGATTGCGATGAAAGATCCGCGCAACGACGACAAGAACCTGTGGGTCGGCTGGGACGAGTATCACCGGCTGATCGAACTGCTGGCGCTCGCCGTGCACGAGTCGGGCTGGAAGTTCGACAAGATCCTGTGCCTCGCGCGCGGCGGTTTGCGTGTCGGCGATCAGCTCTCGCGCATCTACGATCTGCCGCTCGCGATTCTCGCCACCAGCTCGTACCGCGAAGCGGCCGGCACGGAGCAGGGCGAACTCGACATCGCGCAATACATCACGATGACGCGCGGCGAGTTGCACGGCAACGTGCTGCTGGTCGACGACCTCGTGGACTCGGGCGTGACGCTGGCGCGCGTGCAGCAGCATCTGAAGGAACGTTACCCGGCTATCACCTCGGTGCGCTCGGCGGTGCTCTGGTACAAGGGCTGCTCGAAAGTAAAGCCCGACTATCACGTGCAGTATCTGCCCACCAATCCGTGGATTCATCAACCGTTCGAGGAGTGGGACACGGTTCGTCCGCACAACCTCGGCGCGTGGATCAAGCGCGGCACGGCGCAAGCACAGGAGTCGCCGGAGGCGTGATGCGCACTTCGGCGTCGTACCTGTCGGGTCGCACCCAGAAAACGGAGTCCGGTTGGGCTCCGTTTTTTTGTGCGCGCCGTGCGCATATCACCGCGTGGCGCCTCGCCAACGGCACAATGCCACACACTGCGGACCATACGCCTCGGGCGGCAGACGCACCCATATCGCAGTGCTACACTGCGCGGACCATCCACGTGGTGTATCCACAACAAGCCGGGCGGCATCGGGCGAGCAGTTTAGAATAGCGCTCGTTTTTTCCGCTCAGGGAACGGATTTCCACACGTTTATGACAGATACCAATCACGTGCACAAACAGCCTCTGCCTTCGCTCGCGATTGCAGCGATCGGAGTGGTGTTCGGCGACATCGGCACGAGCCCGCTGTATGCGCTGAAAGAGGCGTTCAGCCCGTCACACGGTATTCCTCTCACCGAGCAATCGATCCTCGGCGTGATATCGCTGATGTTCTGGGCGATCGTGATCGTCGTCGGCGTGAAGTACGTGTGGTTCGTGATGCGTGCCGACAACAACGGCGAAGGCGGCGTGCTCGCCCTGATGGCACTGGCGCTACGCTCGCTCGAAGATAAATCGAAAATGGCCGGCTTGCTGATGATGCTCGGCATCTTCGGCGCCTGCATGTTCTACGGCGACGCGGTGATCACGCCGGCGATTTCGGTGATATCGGCGGTGGAGGGCCTCGAAATCGCCGCGCCTAATCTGTCGCATCTGGTGGTGCCGCTCACCATCGTGATCCTCGTGCTGCTGTTCTGGATCCAGCGGCACGGCACGGCGATGGTCGGGCGCCTGTTCGGCCCGATCATGCTGGTATGGTTCGCGGTGCTCGCGGTGCTCGGTATCTGGCACATCACGCAGTCTCCGAACGTGATTCGCGCACTGAACCCGTACTATGCGTACACGTTCATGGCCACGCACGTGTTGCAGGCTTATGTCGTGCTCGGCTCCGTCGTGCTGGTGCTGACCGGCGCGGAGGCGCTGTACGCCGACATGGGCCATTTCGGCGCGAAGCCGATCCGCATGGCCTGGTATGCGCTCGTGATGCCGTCGCTGGTGCTCAACTATTTCGGTCAGGGTGCGTTGCTGATGCATGACCCCAAGGCCATCGAAAACCCATTCTTTTTGCTCGCACCGGATTGGGGCGTGCTGCCGCTCGTCGTGCTGTCCACGGTGGCGACCGTGATCGCGTCGCAAGCGGTGATTTCCGGCGCGTATTCGTTGACGAGCCAGGCGATCCAGCTTGGCTACGTGCCGCGGATGAAGATCCTGCACACGTCGGAACTGGCGATCGGTCAGATCTACGTGCCGGTGGTGAACTGGATGCTGCTGTTCATCATCTTGTGCATCGTGATTGCGTTCAAGAGTTCGGATAATCTTGCCGCCGCATACGGTATTGCGGTGACGGCGACAATGGTGATCACGACCATCCTCGCGTGCGTCGTGATGGTGAACGTGTGGAACTGGAACAAGTTCCTCGTGGCGTTGATCATCGGCGTGTTCATGGTGATCGATCTAGGCTTTTTCGGCGCCAATCTGCTGAAGGTCGAGGAGGGCGGCTGGCTGCCGCTCGGTATCGGCGCGTTGCTGTTCTTCCTGCTGATGACCTGGTTCAAGGGCAGGATGATCGTCAAGGAACGCACGGCCGCCGACGGCATTCCTCTCATGCCGTTCCTGCAAGGTCTGCTCGCGCACCCGCCGCACCGCGTTTCGGGCACGGCAATCTATCTGACCGGCAGCGATACGCTCGTGCCCGTGAGCTTGCTGCACAACCTGAAGCACAACAAGGTGCTGCACGAACGCACCATCTTCCTCACGTTCGTCACGCGCGACATTCCGTACGTGAACGACGCCGAGCGCGTGACCGTCAAGGACATCGACGGCGGTCTGTATCTCGTGAAGGCCGCGTACGGCTTCAATGAAACGCCGGATGTGAAGGCCGTGCTGCTCGAGGTGGGTCGCACGCACGACATGACCTTCGAGATGATGGACACGTCGTTCTTCCTCGCGCGCGAAACCGTGGTGCCGACGCAATTGCCGGGCATGTCGGTATGGCGCGAACGGGTGTTCGCATGGATGCATCAGAACGCCGCGAAGCCGACCGACTTCTTCAGTATTCCGGCCAATCGGGTGGTGGAGTTGGGGACGAAGATCGAGATCTGACGGCGGCGCTGCCGCTGAATGTTGAGCGCCTTTATGCCGAAGGCGCGCGCAACAAAAAGCCCACGCATTTGCGTGGGCTTTTTGTTGGAGGGTCGGGTTCGTGGCGCGGCTCATCGCCTTGTCGCGCCAACGCTCAACGCATGACGCTCAGCGCGTGAACGCATTCAGCGCATGAGCGAATCACGCACCGAACGCGCGAACTTACTTCTGCTTGAGCTTGGCGAAAGCCGCGGCCATTGCGCCGCCCGTTTCCGGCTCGCGCGAGCGCGGCTGTTGCGCGCCGCGCCCGCCGCCACCCGATCGGCCAGGGCCGCCGCGGTCCTGCTGGGCACCGCTACCGCCGCGCGGCGCCGCGGCTGCGCCGAACTCGTCGGCGAGACGCATGGTGAGTGCAATCCGCTGGCGCTTCACGTCCACCTCGAGCACCTTCACCTTGACGATCTGCCCGGCCTTGACGACTTCATGCGGGTCCTTGATGAACTTGGTCGACATGGCCGATACGTGCACGAGACCGTCCTGATGCACGCCCACGTCGACGAACGCGCCGAAGGCCGCCACGTTCGTCACGACGCCTTCGAGCACCATGCCCGGCGTCAGATCGCTGACCTTCTCGACGCCTTCGCGGAACGTCGCGGTCTTGAACTCGGGACGCGGGTCGCGGCCCGGCTTTTCGAGTTCGAGCAGAATGTCGCGCACGGTCGGCAACCCGAAGCGGTCGTCGACGAATTCGCTCGGCGACAGGCCGCGCAGCGCTTCGCGATTGCCCAGCACTTCACCAACGTGCTTGTTGATTTTCGCGAGCATGCGTTCGACGACCGGATACGCTTCCGGGTGCACCGACGAGCGATCGAGCGGATTTTCGCCGTTGTTGATGCGCAGGAAGCCTGCCGCTTGCTCGAAGGTCTTGTCGCCCAAACGCGGCACCTTACGCAGATGTTCGCGCGACGGAAACGGACCGTTCGCGTCGCGATAGTCGACGATATTGCGAGCCAGCGTCGCATTCAAACCCGACACGCGGGCAAGCAGGGCGACGGAGGCGGTGTTCGCATCCACGCCGACCGCGTTCACGCAATCCTCGACCACCGCGTCGAGCGAGCGGGCCAGTTCGCGCTGGTTCACGTCGTGTTGATACTGGCCGACGCCGATCGCCTTCGGCTCGATCTTGACCAGTTCCGCGAGCGGATCCTGCAGACGGCGTGCAATCGACACCGCGCCGCGCAGCGACACGTCCATGTCGGGGAATTCCTTCGCCGCCAGTTCGGAGGCCGAGTACACCGATGCGCCGGCTTCGGACACGACGATCTTCTGCAACTTGAACTCCGGATGACGCGCGATCAGTTCGCTCGCGAGCTTGTCCGTTTCACGCGATGCCGTGCCGTTGCCGATGCTGATCAACTCGGCCTGCGTCTGCGCGCAGATGCGCGCGAGTTTCGCGATCGAGCCGTCCCAATCGCGGCGCGGCTCGTGCGGGTAGATCGTGTCGGTGGCGAGCACCTTGCCGGTGCGGTCGACCACCGCCACCTTCACGCCGGTACGCAGGCCAGGATCGAGACCGATCACGGCCTTGGGTCCAGCGGGCGCGGCCAGCAGCAAATCCTTCAGATTGCGCGCGAACACGCGAATCGCCTCGTGCTCGGCTTCATCGCGCAGATTGGTCAGCAGTTCGTTCTCGAGGTGCGGCTGCACCTTGACGCGCCAGCACCAGCGGCACACGTCGGAGAGCCACTTGTCGGCCGGACGGTTCTGATTGGCGATGCCGAAGTGGCGCGCGATCAGCGCCTCGCCCGGATGCGGCACCTGCGCGTCCAATTCCTCGCCGAGGCCCAGCTTGACCATCAGCACGCCCGCGTTGCGGCCGCGGAACAGCGCCAGCGCGCGATGCGACGGCACGGTCTTGATGGTCTCGGCGTAATCGTAGTAATCGCGGAATTTCTCTTCTTCCGCGTTCTCCTTGCCCTCGACCACTTTCGACGACACCACGCCCTGGTTGAACAGGTAGTCGCGCAGCTTGCCGAGCAGGTCCGCGGTCTCGCCGAACTGTTCCGAGAGGATGTCGCGCGCGCCGTCGAGCGCGGCCTTGACGTCGGCGACGCCTTTCTCGGCGTCCACGTAGGCGGCCGCTTCGGTTTGAGGGTCGAGCAGGGGATTGGCGAGCAACGCGTCGGCGAGCGGCTGGAGGCCGGCTTCGCGCGCGATCTGCGCGCGCGTGCGACGCTTCGGCTTGTAGGGGAGGTACAGGTCTTCCAGCACCTGCTTGCTGTCCGCGCCTTCGATCGCGCTGCGCAGCTCGTCGGTGAGCTTGCCCTGTTCGTCGATGCTGGCGATGATCGCGGCGCGCCGGTCTTCCAGTTCGCGCAGATACAGCAGGCGTTCCTCGAGATTGCGCAACTGCGTGTCGTCGAGATTGTCGGTCACTTCCTTACGGTAGCGGGCGATGAACGGAACAGTCGCTCCTTCGTCGAGAAGTTGCACCGCGGCCGCGACCTGGCGCGGCTGGACGGACAGTTCGGCGGCGATGCGCTGTACGATCTTGAGTGCTACGGTTTCCGTCATAAGGTCTTGATGTTCCTGCGGACTCAGTCTAAGGCCGCGCGCTGATTGCAGAGGCGGGGCGCGTGGAGGGCGCGTCGGGCTGCGCGCCGCGGCCTGGTTGCTAGAGCGGGGCATTTTGCCATAAATGCCGGAGGGCTCAACCGCGGGGTGATAGAATTTCGGGCATGTTCCGCTAACCTTCTACGACGTTGCCGACCTCCTTGTCATTCAACCGCCTGGGCTCCTGCTTGGTCTCTCGCTTGTCACAACCGTTGACGTTCCTGTTGCCGCATTTGCAGCCGCTCATGGCGCGACTTTTGACAGGCTCGCCGCTTAGCGCGCCGAGGTCGGCGTCGCGGTCCGCGTCCAGATTCGGGCTCGTTTCCAATGGAGTGTTTTCCGGGTCGTGCGCATCGTGCGTCATGGCGGCAATGCTCGCCATGTCCGCGCCCGCTGCGGCGCAATCCGCAGCGCCGCTGGGCAGCAGCGCGACGCTGGCGGCGAGCGGTCCCGCAGCGGCCGCCACCGCGTCAGGCGTGCAGGCAGCCGGCGCGACAGGCGGCCCGAGCGCCGTCGGCGCGGATGCGGCATCCGACACCGCATCGCTGCACAGCGCATTCGACTCGCGGCAGCGGGTCCTCGATCAGCGCTCCGAGGAAAACAACTACCGCTATGCCGTCGCCGAACACAACTGCTACAGCAAGTTCTTCGTCAACCGCTGCCTGAACAAGGCGCGCGACAGCATGCGCACCGTGCAGGCCGACATTCGCAAGGAGCAACTCGCGCTCGACGGCGAACAACGCGCGTTGCGCGCCCGCGAGCGCGACGAACGGGTAGCGCTCAAGCGCGCTCAGGACGAAGCAAGCGCGCCCGAGCGCGCGGCGCAAGACGCGCGCAACGCGCAGGCGTATGAAGAGAAGCAGCGTCAGCACGAGCTCAACCAGGCGCAGCGCAACGCCGAGGCGCCGCAGCGCAGCGCCAACGAGCAGGCGTATCAGGAGAAGCAGCGTCAGCATGCACTGGAGCAGGCGCGGCGCGGCATCAGCCCGTCGCAAGCCACAGCTAATCAGAAGGCTTACGACCAGAAGCAGAGCGACTTCCAGCGCAAACTCGAGCAGGCGCGTCAGCAGGGCGCGCAAAAGGCTCAGGAGCGCACTCAGAAGCAGCAGAGCTTCGAGAAGAAGCAGGCCGATGCCGTCCAGCACAAGGCCGACGTCGAGGCACGCCAGAAGCAGGCTGCCGAGAAAGCCGAGCAGAAGCGTCAGGAACAGTTGAAACAGCAGCAGGAACTCGAGCAGCAAAAAAAGCAGCAGCAACAGCAGCAGTAGACGTGCTGTAGTGGGCTCGCGCAAGGTAGTAGCGGGGCCGCAGCCGTCGTAACGCGTTTTAAGCCGGACAGCAACCTCAGGCATCGGGCCGCACACGCGGTCCGCGCCGCAGACGAGAGGAGGCGAGCATGCGCGATCAACATCACGTCATCGACGCGAACACACTTCGCGACCGCATTCTGCAACTGGAATCGGAGCACAGTGGGCTCGATCGTTTGATCGACCGAATGTCGGATGAGCCCGGCATCGACGACTTCGAGTTGCAGCGCCTGAAAAAGCGCAAACTTAAGGTCAAGGACACCATCATCTTGCTGCAATTGCAGCTCGAACCGGACGCACGCGCCTGAGTTCGCGGCCTGGCAGGCGCCGGGCGCGCGCCGCGCGAGCCGGACTTTGCAGGAAGCGCTTGCCTTGAATTCACCGCTTGAAACTTCATCCCGTGCGACGAACGACGATCCGTCCGGCGGCGGCACGCCGCAAGTCGGCATGCCGTCGGCGCGTCCTGCCGCGTCTGCATTGAGCGCCGCATTGAATCCGCGCCGCGTCGCCGAACTGGACGAGATCTTCGCCGAGAACGGCTTGCTGGCGCGTCAGATCGACGGCTATCGCTCGCGTGCCTCGCAGATCGAAATGTCGCGCGCCGTCGCCGCCGCGATGGAAGCCTCGGGCCGTGCAATGCCGGAGCCCGCGATGTTCGACGCGCAAAAGCGTCCGGCGCGGCGTCTGCAGTCCCAAGCCGGCGATGCGGCGGCCGAGGTCGCTGCAAGCGATGAATCGAACGCACTCGACGGCAGCGAAAATACGCTGATCGTCGAGGCGGGCACAGGCACCGGCAAGACCTATGCGTATCTGGTGCCGGCCATGCTGTGGGGCGGCAAGGTGATCGTCTCCACGGGCACCAAGCACTTGCAGGATCAGCTCTTCCAGCGTGACATTCCGACGGTGCGCGACGCGCTCGCTGTGCCGGTGTCGGTGGCGATGCTCAAGGGGCGCGCGAACTACCTGTGCCATTACTATCTCCAGCGCACCGCGGATAACGGCCGTTTGCCGTCGCGCCAGGAGACCTCGTATTTGCAGGACATCGTGCGCTTCGCCAAGATCACGCGCACCGGCGACAAGGCGGAACTCGCGAGCGTGCCCGAAACGGCAGCGGTGTGGTCGATGGTCACCTCCACGCGCGAAAACTGTCTCGGCCAGGAGTGCCCGCACTACAAGGATTGCTTTGTGATGCAGGCGCGCCGCGAGGCGCAGCAGGCCGATATCGTGGTGGTCAATCACCATCTGTTTTTCGCCGACATCATGTTGCGCGATACCGGCATGGCTGAATTGCTGCCCACGGCCAACACCGTCATCTTCGACGAAGCGCATCAATTGCCGGAAACCGCCACGCTGTTTTTCGGCGAGACGCTTTCCACCGCGCAGTTCCTCGAACTCGCCCGCGATTCGGTGGCCGAGGGCCTCGGCCACGCGCGCGAAGCGGTCGACTGGGTCAAGCTCGGCTCGACGCTCGAGCGCGCCGCGCGTGATGTGCGGCTCGCCTTCAAGGAAGACTCGGTGCGTTTGTCGATCGGCCAGTTGCCCGACGATCACCCGCTATTCCCCGCACTCGAAACGCTGGACACCGAACTCGGCGCCTTGACGTCCGCGTTGGCGAATCAGGCCGAGCGAGCTGAATCGATCGGCGCGTGCTTGCGCCGGGCGCGCGAGTTGCAAGGCGTGCTCGCGGGCTGGACCACGCCGCCCACCGCGAGCGAGCGCGAAGCCGCCGACGTCGCGTCTGAGGACGGCAAGACCGGGCGCGCCGACCCGAATGAAAAGGTGCGCTGGATCGAAGTCTTCGCTCATACCGTGCAGTTGCATGAAACACCGCTGTCCGTCGCGCCGATTTTTGCGAAGCAGCGCGCCGGCGTGCCGCGCGCGTGGATCTTTACATCGGCCACGTTGTCGGTGCGCGGCGACTTCACCCACTACGCTGCGCAGATGGGCCTGAACGCGAAACGTTCGATGACATTGCCCAGTCCCTTCGATTACCCGGCGCAAGGGCTCCTGTATGTGCCGCGCAATATGCCGCAGCCGTCGTCGCCGATGTTCACCGACGCCGTGTTCGACGCCGCGTTGCCCGCGATCGAAGCATCGGGCGGCGGCGTATTCGTGCTATGCACGACGCTGCGCGCGGTGGACCGCATCTCGGCGAAGTTGCGCGACACGATTGAAGCGCGCGGCTGGAACAACCCGCTTCTCGTGCAGGGCGACGCGAGCCGCACCGAGTTGCTCGATCGCTTCCGGGCATACGGCAATGCGATTCTGGTGGGCAGCCAAAGTTTCTGGGAAGGCGTGGACGTGCGAGGCGATGCGCTATCGCTGGTGGTGATCGACAAACTCCCGTTCGCGCCGCCTGACGATCCCGTTTTGTCCGCGCGTCTCGATGCGCTCACCAAGAAGGGCTTGAGCCCATTCGCCGTCCATCAACTGCCGCAGGCCGTGATCACGCTAAAGCAGGGCGCGGGCCGTCTGATTCGCGCTGAGACCGATCGCGGCGTGCTGATGATCTGCGACACGCGCCTCGTCGACAAACCGTATGGGCGCCGCATATGGCAGAGCTTGCCGCCATTCAAACGCACGCGGGAGATCGAAGTGGTGCGCGAGTTTTTCGAAGAGAATGAAGATAACGCGGCGCGCGATCGATAAGCCTTTCGGCATTGAGCGAATACCGCTGTAAAAAACAGCGCTCAAATGACAAAACGCCACGGATGTGAATCCGTGGCGTTTTGCTTTACCGCCCGGGAAATCGCGACGATCTCCCGATGCGGCTTTCGCCCAGAGGCGAACCCTACGCGACAGCTTACTGGCTTGCGCCCGAAGCCGGAGCAGCAGCCGAAGCAGCAGCGCCTGCATCCGAAGCAGCGGTCGTAGCCGAAGCAGCAGCATCGCTCGCAGCAGCAGCCGCACCCGAAGCAGCAGTAGCGGCGTCCGAAGCAGCAGCAGCCGGTGCCGAAGCAGCAGCTGCGTCGCTAGCCGGGGCAGCGGCTTGGTCGTTGCTCTTGTTGCATGCAGCCAGTGCCACGGCTGCCAACAGGGATGCTACGAGGAGGGATTTCTTCATGATCACGTCCTTTTATGGTTAAAGGTAAGCAACAGCGCAAAATAATACCGGTAATGTGCTCCAACACCGACCTGGGCCGCTGGTGGAGACGCTCTTTTCACGAGCTGGAATCTTCCCTACGGCTTGGGCGGAAATTATATGCACTTTCGTACTGACAATCCATAAATCCGGGGTCAATACGTTGTCTTTCTCATACAAAATTTCTACTGTACGGTATAGCAGGCCGGCGGAGTTACGCAAACTCGCCCACTTGTATCCAGCCCGCACAATACCACTCGTGTAGCAGTGCTGTCACCGACGAATCGTGCGAGAGTGTTACAAAGCGTTTCGCACTCAGACACCGGTGGTCAGCGAGGTCAAACAGCCATTTTTTTGCGCCATCGAATGCCGTTTCCTCTCCATTTACGAAGAAAAAACGGCGGTTGTACAACAAATTAGTCTTGCGGTCCAGCCTGACACCTAACTTCGATGCCTGAGCGACGAAACGTGCTTCATTGAGCGGTCTTTGTGGGGGATCAAAGACCACACTCGGCTTCGGTTCACTGAGATATGTACCCAGGAACGACGCGATGTCCTGCTCATTCCATTTGATGCGCGCAAGGATCGCGCCAACCCTTTCGATCAGCGCTTGGGGCAACGCCGCGGGACGGTCGACAGCGGGCTGGCCCGGATCGCGATATAGCGCTCCCGCGTAGCCCGTTGATTCGCCGCGCTCGGCGAGATGATAGAGGAACTGCGCGGTCAACTCGCTCGCCGAAGGTGCGCGAAAACCGATCGAACACGTCATGCATTCGCCTTCGGCAACGCCGTCATGAGCGATGTGCGGCGGCAAATACAACATGTCGCCTGGCTCGAGCAGCCACTCCTCTTCCGGTTGGAAGTTCTGTAAAACCTTCAAGGGCAAACCGGGCTGCAGTGTCAGATCTTTCTGCGCTCCAATACGCCAGCGACGCTTGCCTTTTACTTGCAAAAGAAACACATCGTAGGAATCGAAGTGCGGGCCCACGCCGCCGCCGTCGGTCGCGTACGAAATCATCAGGTCGTCGAGACGCGCGTCCGGCACGAAGCGAAAGCGATCAAGCAACGCGCGTGCGCGGTCGTCGTAAAGATTGACGCCTTGCACGAGGAGCGTCCATGCACGCTGCTTCACCGACGGCAGTTCGTCGGCCGCGAACGGTCCGTGTTCCAACTGCCATTTGTTGCGAAAGTGGGTGATTAGCCGCGCTTCGGCTTCGTCGCGATCCGCCAGTTCGAAAAACTCCTCGCGCGAGAGCGGCGCCTCGACGTTCGGAATCGCCTGGCGGATCAGGAAAGGCTTTTTTTGCCAGTACCGGCGCATGAATTGCGACGGAGTCAGGTTGCCGAGTAGCGGCGTGGGCGTGTCGGGCGAGGGTGGAAGAACAGGAAGCGCGGGCTTTGAAGTCGATGACGAATTGCGTGCCGCAGCAGCTTCGGCAGGGTGGTCAGTGGGCCGCTTGGGCATCGTATAATGTGAGTTGTATTCTGGAGAGTCGAATGAAAATCGCAAAGAACACCGTCGTGTCGGTCGCTTACAAGCTGTCGGATGCGCAGGGCAACCTGATCGAAGAAAGCGACGAGCCGATGGTCTATCTGCACGGCGGCTATGATGGCACGTTCCCCAAGATCGAGGAAGAGCTCGACGGCCACGAGGCCGGCTTCGAGACCCAGATCCAGCTCGAGCCGCAAGATGCATTCGGTGAGTACGATCCGGATCTCGTGAAGATCGAGCCGCGCAATCGCTTCCCGGAACCGCTCGAAGTCGGCATGCAATTCGAGGGCACGCCGGAAGAGGGCGACGAGGATCTCGATTCGCTGGTCTATGTCGTGACCGACGTCGCGGAAGACAAGGTCGTGCTCGATGGCAATCATCCGCTCGCGGGCATGGCGCTGCGTTTCGCACTCACGGTGAAGGACGTGCGTCCGGCTACCGAAGACGAAATCCAGCACGAGCATGCGCATGGCGCCGACGGCCTCGAAGTCCTCGATGAAGACGACGACGAAGCCGACGAAGGCAAGTCAGGGCCCACGCTGCACTGAACTCGCCGGCATGCCGGGCATGCCCGAAGAGGCGGCGCCCGGCGCGTGCGGCAAGACGGCGGAGGCGGGCGGTGCCGACATGGCAGGCCCGTATTCGCCGATTCCCTCGTTGTCCGGCATGCGTGACTGCGGGTCCGGTTGAGGCTGCCCCGGCGTCTGAAAGAGCGGCGGCAATTCCGAGGCTGGACCGAGCGCGGGCACAGCCGGCATCGAGGCCGCCGGCTCGTCGCGCGGCATGACCGGCTGCGCAGCGGGCATCGGCATTTGCCTCGGCACGTCGCGAACGCTCACGCGGAACGGCGGTTTCCTGCCGAGATCCGCTTCAATCTGAATCCACTGGTTTTGACGATCATGCGGCGCGAGCGCCACACGCGTGAGGTTCGTCACCAGCATCCCCTTGTCGTTGCGTAGCGGCTGATCGATCACGAAGCCGGCGCCCGCGCGCTCGTCGTCGCAATGAATCACGAGCACTGGTCCGCGGAAAATCTGTGCGAGTTTGACGAGGCTGCGTTTGAATTCCAGAAAACCGTCGCGGCGCACGTTGCGCGTAAAACGCAGCCACGCGAAACGATCGGGCCGTTCATAACGTTCAGGGTCCGGGTCGCCTTGGATGAACACGACGATCGCGCGTGCGTCGCGGCGCTTTGCGAATTCCCCGGCGTGCTCGAGCCAGAACGCATTGGCGATCACGCGATCTTCGAATTCGCCGTTGCGCCCGCCCGCGGTCAGATAATGATTGTTTGGACTCGGCACATTCAGGCCGACGAACACCGTACCGCCCACTTGCCAGCGCACGTTCTCGCGATACGGACGAAAGCGTGACACTTCACTTTCGCGCGTCAGCGCAATCGGATTCTGGCCCATCGAGGTGGCGTCGGAGAAGAGCGTTTGACGCAACTGGTCGAGCCGTTCCACCGGATCGAAGCCGCCGGCTTCGGCGGACCCGCAGTCGGCCCAGTCATGTTGACCCGGAATGAAGAAGAGGGCGGGCCGTGACGTTTCGAGCAGCGCGTGGCGACGCTCATACAACGCATCGCGACAGGCTTCCTTCGCGCCCTTCAGATTGCCGTCGTAGACGATGAACGACACGTCGCGCTCGCGACCGATTGCATCGATCAGGCGTTGCGTGGGCGCTTCGTCGGCCGCGCTTTGCATCGTGCCCGCGATGACCGCGAACGAATAGCGTGGCGCTTCGGCATGCGCGGGCGCGGCGAACGCGAACGGCGCGCAGAGCACCAAAAGTGCGCGCAGCGCGGCCGGCGCTACGAGGCCGCCCATGAGCGAGAGGACGAGACTCAGCGCCGCGCGGGATTCGCGCGGGCGCGGCCGGTGGCTCCGTGCGTCAATGATCCGCATCCGGCGCGGCGGCCAGTTCATGCAGTTCGTATAGCAGATCGAGCGCTTCGCGCGGGCGCAGGTCGTTCGGATCGATTGCGCGCAAACGCTCGACAAGCGCTTGTACGGCAGGCGATGCGCTCGCCGCGTCGGGCCTGGCATCGCGTTCGTCGTCGGCATCTTCGAGCAGCATCGGCGGCGCGGCGAACAGGTCGAGTTGCGGCGCGGGTTGCGCCGCCGATTGCTGTTCGAGATGCGCGAGGTGCTTGCGCGCCGCGCGAATCACCGCGTTCGGCACACCGGCGAGTTGCGCGACCTGCAAACCGTAGCTCTGATTCGCCGGGCCTTCGTTGACCGCATGCAGGAACACGATGCCGTGCGCGCCATGCTCGACCGCCGACAAGTGGACGTTGGCCGCACTCGGAAACTCGGCGGGCAACTGGGTCAATTCGAAGTAATGCGTGGCGAACAGCGTATGGCAATTGTTGTGCGCGAGCAGATGCCGGGCGATGGCCCAGGCGAGCGCGAGGCCGTCGAACGTCGACGTGCCGCGGCCGATTTCGTCCATCAGCACGAGGCTTTGCGGTGTCGCGTCGTTCAGGATCGCGGCGGCTTCCGTCATCTCGACCATGAAGGTCGAGCGGCCGCCGGCCAGATCGTCGGCCGCGCCGATTCGCGTGAAGATGCGGTCGATCGGTCCGAATGCCGCGCGCCGCGCCGGCACGTAGCTGCCGACGTACGCGAGCAGGGCGATCAGCGCGGTCTGCCGCATGAAGGTTGATTTACCGCCCATGTTCGGGCCAGTGATCAGCAGTAACTTGCGTTCGGGCGTGAGGGTGCAGTCGTTGGCGATGAACTGCTCGACCTGCGCTTCGACTACCGGATGGCGGCCCTGTTCGATGTCGATGCCGGCGTCCCGCGAGAACGTCGGCGCGACCCAGTCGAGCGCGCGAGCGCGTTCGGCGAACGCCGCCAGCAGATCGAGTTCGGCGAGCGCCGCGGCGACGCGCTGACAGTCGGGGATGAAGGGCAGCAGCGCTTGCAGCAACGCGTCGTAAAGCGAACGCTCGCGGGCCAGCGCCCGTTCCTGCGCGGACAGCGCTTTGTCCTCGAAGGTTTTCAGCTCCGGCGTGATGTAGCGCTCGGCGTTCTTCAGCGTCTGACGGCGGCGATAATCGTCGGGCACCTTGTCGGTCTGGCCGCGCGTGACTTCGATATAGAAGCCGTGCACCTTGTTGTACTCGACGCGCAAATTGCCGATACCGGTGCGCGCCCGCTCGCGCGTTTCCAGGTCGATCAGGAATTGGCCGCAGTTTTCTGAAATATCCCTGAGTTCATCCAGTTCCGCGTCGTAGCCGCGCGCGATCACGCCGCCGTCGCGCACCATCGCGGACGGCTCCTGCGCTACCGCGCGCTGAAGCAGTTCGACGCACGCTTGTGGCGGCACGAGCGACGCGTCGATGCGCGCGAGCGAATCCGCATTGGACGAAACGGCCGCGAGTTGCGTGCGCAACTCGGGCAACGCGATGAACGTGTCGCGCAGACTCGACAGATCGCGCGGCCGCGCCGACAGCAGCGCGAGACGCCCGGTAATCCGCTCGATGTCGGAAATCTGCCGCAACGCGCCGCGCAGCGAATCGACGTCCGTACCCGGCGGCGCCTCGAGCAATGCGCCGATTGCCTGCTGACGCGCCTGCGCCACGGCGGATTCGCGCGGCGGATGATGCAGCCAGTGACGCAGCAGGCGACTGCCCATGGTCGTGCAGCACGTATCGAGAAGCGAACACAGCGTGGGCGATTCCGTGCCGCGCAGTGTTTCGGTGAGTTCCAGGTTGCGGCGCGTGGCGAGATCGAGGCCGATGTACTCGGATTCGTATTCGACCTTGAGGCTGCGCACGTGGCGCAATTGCTGGCCTTGGGTGGCCGCCGCGTACAACAGCAGCGCGCCCGCCGCGCCGCATGCGCAGGTCAGCGAATGAGCGCCGAAACCGTCGAGGCCCGCCACTTCCAACTGGTCGCACAGACGCTGCGTGCCGGACGCGATGTCGAAGTGCCAGGCCGGTACGCGGGTGAGGGCGCCCGCATTGACGGGCGGCGCCCAGCTAACCGAATCGGAGGGCGTGTCGGCCACCAGGATTTCCGCTGGACGAATCCGCTCGAGCGCGGCCGCGACCTGGTCGGGCGCGACTTCCGCGAGGCGCAACGCGCCGCTCGCCAGATTCAGCCACGCGAGTCCGACGCTTGTGGCGACGCCGCGGCGATTGTGCGCGACGCACAGCGCCATCAGGTACACATCGCTCTTATCGGACAGCAGCGCGGCGTCCGTCAGCGTGCCGGGCGTGACCACGCGCACCACTTTGCGCTCGACCGGACCTTTCGACGTAGCCGGGTCGCCGATCTGTTCGCAAATGGCGACGGATTCGCCGAGCTTCACGAGCTTGGCCAGATACTGTTCGACCGCGTGATGCGGCACGCCCGCCATCTTGATCGGATTGCCCGCCGACGCGCCGCGCTGCGTGAGCGTGAGATCGAGCAGACGCGCGGCTTTTTCCGCGTCTTCGAAAAAGAGTTCGTAGAAGTCGCCCATCCGGTAGAACACCAGCGTGCCCGGATGCTCCGCCTTGATGCGCAGGTACTGCTGCATCATCGGCGTGTGCTGGGCGACGTCGTTGGCTGCTGCGGTTTGAATACCCATCCCAAGTGTCTTTTGCGTTAGCTGTTCAGGGCGTGAGTTTAACCTGCCGACGCCGCGAGCGGACCCTGGCCGAACGGCCGATCGGCTGGGCAGACCGCAGGCCGACGCGACAATCGCCGCGTGCACCGGGCTGTGGTCGCCGCTCGCCGCGACGCCGTCACTCTGTCACTCTTCCACCAGCGCGCGCATATCCACCGTGCGTTCGTTCGTCGCGCTGCGCCGTTTGGCCAGCCACATCATCAGCGTGATGAAGCAGCCGAACACGACAATGATCCATTGCGCCGGCATTTTCGCGGTGAGCAGCAACGCGTACACGCCGAGCATCAGCAGCACGGCCAGGTTCTGGTTGAAATTCTGCACCGCGATCGAATGTCCGGCGGAAAGCAACGTCGCGCCGCGATGCTGAAGAATCGCGTTCATCGGCACGATGAAAAAACCGGATAGCGCGCCGAGCAGGATCATCAACGGATAGGCAAGCAGGATATAGACCGGTGCGACGTACGAGCCGATGTGAATGCCCGCGCCGGCGGGAAACAGGTCCTTGTTGTAGAACGCCATCGCGATCGCCACCGCGCCGGTCAGAATGCCGACCGGCAGCACGCGCAACGAACCGCGCAACGGAATGAAGGCGGCCGCGGCGGCCGCGCCGAGCGCGATGCCGAGCCCCGTGACGCCCTGCATCACCGCGGCCTTCGACAGCGACAGCCCCAGGTTCACGTTGGCCCATTTGAGCACCAGCAACTGCAGCGTCACCGCGCCGCCCCACATCAGCGTCGTGACCCACAGCGCGATCTGCGCGAGCTTGTCGGCCCACAGCACGTGAAAGCAGTGATGGAAGTCGCTGACCAGCTTGCCCGGCTCGGCGAGGCGGTTCGGATAGCGCGCGCCGGTATCGGGAATGAAGACGTTGATGGCCGCCGCGATCGCATAGGTGATCATCACCGCGAACATCGCCAGATCGGCGGAGGAGCGGATCAGCGGCAGATGCGCGTGCGCGACGAATTTATCGGCGAAGCTGCTAATCAGTGCGCCGCCCACCATCGTGCCGACGATGGTCGACAGCACGGTGGCCGATTCGAGCCACGCGTTCGCCTTGACGAGTTTTTCCGCGGGCAGCAGTTCGGTGAGAATGCCGTACTTGGCCGGCGAATACGCGGCCGCGCCGAAGCCGACCACGCCGTACGCGATCATCGGGTGGACGCCCGCGATCATCATCAGGCAGCCGCTCGCTTTCAACGCATTGGAGATGAACATCACGTGCCGCTTTTGCAATGCGTCGGCGAATGCGCCCACGAACGGTGCGAGCAACACGTAGGAGACGGTGAAGAATATCTGCAGCAGCGGCGTGACCCAGGCGGCCGAACGAATCACCGATAGCAACGCGATGGCGGCGATCAACAGGGCATTGTCCGCGAGCGACGAAATGAACTGCGCCGCGATGATCGTGTAGAAGCCTTTTTTCATGAAGCGGATGGGAAGCTGCGCGCAAATCTGGCGCAAAGCGGGGTCGGTGAGGATGCGCGAAACGCAGCCGGCAAGCGGACGGGCCGGCGCGGCTTCCCGCTTTGTAGCACGAACGCGTGCGGCATGCAGGCTCGCAAACACAAAAGCGGCCGAAGCCGCTTGTGTGTTCAGGTGCGTCGCGTTCCAGAAACCTTGACTGAACGGCACGAGCCGGCCTTGACAGCCGGCTCGGCAAGACGCCTTAAGCCGGTTGTTGGCGCGTGCGGCTGTAGCGCGACAGGATCGGGACCATCTGCGCATAGATCTTCGGGTTGCCCGCGACGATTTCGCCGACGTGCAGGAAGTTCGAATCGCCCGTGTAGTTGCCGACCAGACCGCCGGCTTCCGTGATCAGCAGGCTGCCCGCGGCGACGTCCCACGCATTCAGGCCTTGCTCGAAGAAGCCGTCCATGCGGCCGGCCGCGACATTGGCGAGATCGAGCGCGGCGGCGCCCGGACGGCGCAGGCCGGCGCAAGCCGTGGTCATTTCGGCGAACTGGCGGCCATACGCTTCAAGGCCATCCGTTTCGCGGAACGGGAAGCCCGTGCCGATCAGGCCGTCGGCCAGCCGGTCGCGCTTGCCCACGCGGATGCGGCGGTCGTTCAGGAACGCGCCGCGGCCGCGCGAGGCGGTGAACAGATCGTTGCGGGTCGGATCGTAGATCACCGCCTGGGTCACGATGCCCTTGTGGGCGAGCGCGATCGACACGCAGTAATACGGAAAACCGTGGATGAAATTGGTGGTGCCGTCGAGCGGATCGATGATCCACTGAAATTCGGATTCGTTGTCCGACTTGCCGGATTCTTCCGCGAGGATCGCGTGCTCGGGGTAGGCGGTCTTGAGCGTGTCGATGATCGCCGCTTCGGACGCTTTGTCGATCTCCGTGACGAAATCGTTGTGCTGTTTCTTGCTGACCTGGATGAGATCGAGATCGAGCGATGCGCGGTTGATGATCTGGGCTGCGCGGCGCGCGGCCTTCACAGCGATATTGAGCATGGGATGCATGAGACTGGATCCTTGTGCCGGGGCAGCGCGGCTGCTTGCCGGAAATTGAGCGCTAAGCGTGCGCTGATTGGGCGCCACCGAGAGGCGCTGAAACAACACGGAACGCCCGCCCGATACAGGACCCGGTGCGCATTCCGCCGACGGAGACGAATTGAATAAGAACGAGGCGCCCATGCATGGCCGGACGCGAATCGCGCTATTTTACCTGAGTCCGGGCGTCGAGGCGGTGCGCTTTGCATGGGGTGTCGTCGGAAATGCGCCGCGCGGCCCGGAACGCGCAAATTCGCGCGGCGTCCTTGCGCAAGCCGTGCCTTCGATTCATCCGCATCCACGCGCAATTCGGAGCCGCAGCGGGGTTGGCGCTACCATACGCGTTCTTTAGCTTGCAGAACGCCACCGTGGACCACACCCACTATTCTTCCGATCCCGCCGTGGCCGAGTTGCGCGGCGGCTTCACCTCGACGCGCTTCGTGCTCGTCGAGCCGAGCCATCCGGGCAATGTCGGCGCGGCGGCGCGCGCGCTGAAAACCATGGGGTTCTCGCGTCTCGTGCTGGTGTCGCCGCGCGTTGCGCACGTGCAAAGCGATCCGGAAGCCATCGCGATGGCGAGCGGCGCCGACGACGTGCTGGCGTCCGCGCATGTCGTGCCGACGCTCGCCGAAGCCTTGAGCGGCGTGCATTGGTCGGTCGCGCTGACCGCGCGGCTGCGCGAATACGGACCGCCCCAATGGACGCCGCGCGCCGCGGCCGGTGTCGCGCGCGAACAGGCGGGGCATGGCGAGATCGCGCTGGTGTTCGGCAACGAGCGCACGGGTCTGTCGAACGAGGACGTGGAGCGTTGCAGCGCGCTCGCGCATATCCCGGCCAATCCGGCCTACAGTTCGCTCAATCTCGCGCAAGCCGTGCAGGTGCTGGCGTATGAATTGCGCACGGCCTATCTGTCCGCGGATGAAGCATCGAGCGCGGCGTCCGCAGTGGCACTAACGGCTGCGGGGCAGGGCGAGCCGGTCGGCCCGCGGGCGGCGAGCGACGAAATCGAAAGCATGTTCACGCATCTGGAAAGCGCGCTGGTTGCGCTCGACTTTCTCGATCCCGCCAATCCGAAGAAACTGATGTCGCGCTTGCGCCGCCTCTTCGCGCGTTCCGGGTTGGAGCGTGAGGAAGTCAATATCGTGCGCGGCATCGCCAAGCACATTCTGTTGAAGACCAAACGTCCCGGCGGCGACGGCGCGTAAGGACGCATAAGCGCGAGGCGCGGACGGCTTCCCGATAACGCAACGTGAAGCGCGAATCGCGTGCCGCGAATTCGACGTCGACTCGTCCCGCCACCTTGGCCGTTCTCCAAACGCCGACCTTGCCGGCAGCGTGGACTTCCGGCAGGTTTCGCGCAATCGCCCTACAATCGCTCGAAACGTTCTAAGCAAAGCTGCGGATCTGCTATGCAGCACCGCCCCGCCGCGCGTGGCTTCGCCGCGCCGGAGGTTTATGGTCCCCCCCAATACCGTCCCTGCCATGTTCAAGAGACTTCACGAAGACATCGCCACGATCCGCGAGCGCGATCCCGCCGCCCGCAGCGCCTGGGAAGTCCTGACGTGTTATCCGGGCCTGCACGCACTCGTATTGCACCGGCTCGCGCATGCATGCTGGCGGGCGCGGCGGCGCTGGCTCGCGCGCTTCGTCTCGCAGATGGCGCGCTTCATGACGGGCATCGAAATTCATCCGGGCGCGACCGTTGGCCGGCGCGTGTTCATCGATCACGGCATGGGCGTGGTGATCGGCGAGACCGCCCAGATCGGCGACGACTGCACGATCTACCAGGGCGTCACGCTCGGCGGCACGTCGCTCACGCGCGGCGCGAAACGGCATCCCACGCTCGAGCGCGGCGTGATCGTCGGGGCGGGGGCGAAGGTGCTGGGCGGCTTCACGATCGGTGAGGAGGCCAAGATCGGTTCGAACGCGGTGGTCACGAAGCCCGTGCCGGCGCGCGGCACGGCGGTGGGCAATCCCGCGCGGATCATCGTTCCGGCGGCGGCAGCCGTCGCTTCGGCGGCGGATTGCGCCGCGTCCGATACTGGATCCAACGGTGCGGCCCGCAACGCAAAACACGCGACGCAAAGCAGCGCGTTCTGCGCGTACGGCATCACGCCGAATGCCGACGACCCGGTGTCGCTCGCGATTCACGGCCTGATCGATCACGCCGCGACGCAGGCGAAGCGCATCGATGAAATCGTCGACGCGCTGGAGCGGCTGGGCACGAGTCTCGAAGGACTGCAAGGCGCCGATGCGGCGCTGCTCGATCTGCGGCGCCTGTCGGCCGCGATTGCAGGAAAGGAGGAAGGGGTGGCAGCGGAGCGCTGAGGGTGGGCGCCCGCGGTGCGAATCAACGAACCGCACGTGCGCACGGGAGCGTTGCCGTAGCCGCCGGTGAGCGCACGCGAGCGCGCTCGATGACGAGGAGGGCGCCTCGTTCAATCCAGCGGCAGCGCCCGAATTCCTTCGGCGTCGACGCGCAAATACCCGCCACGGCGCTCGCCGTGGTCGAGATCCCAATCCGGCAGCACCCAGCGCATGCCGCCCGGCTCGCGATGCCGCGCCGGCCGGTGCGTGTGTCCGTGGATGATCGTCGCCGCCCTCGACGACTTGAACAGCGCCGCGACGCCCTTCGGCGTCACGTCGTACTTCGGCGAGACCGGCCGCGAGCGGCCTTGCTCGCTTTTCAGGCGCATGTTTTCGGCGAGCGCCTGGCGCCAGCGAAACGGCCATGCGAGAAACAGCATCTGCGCGAAACCGCTGCGCGCAAAGCGCCGGAACATCTGATAGCCGCGGTCCGCGGTGCATAAGCGGTCGCCGTGCGCGAGCGCGATGCGCGTGCCGAATGCGGTGATCACGAACGGATCGGGCAGCCAGATCGCGCCGGCCGCTTTCATGAAGCGCTTGCCAAGCAGAAAATCGCGATTGCCGTGCATGATGTAGAGCCCGATGCCGCGCTCGGACAACGTGTGCAGCAGCGCCGCCATGCGCGCCGCGAATGGCTCCGCGAGCATGTCGTCGCCGATCCAGTATTCGAACAGGTCGCCGAGAATGAAAACCGAATCGGCCTGTTCGGCGGTGACGTGGATAAAGCGTTCGAAGGCGGAAACCGTATGCGGAATCGCCTCGCTCAAATGAATGTCGGAGAGGAAAAAAAACGGGCGTGCGGCGTGCGGGCGTTTGCCCTCGCCAGGCACGCCCGCGGCGACGCTTCGCAGCGGCTTTTCTTGCAGCATTGAAGGTGCCTGATGTCAGTTCAACGAGTGGGTGCCGAGTAGGTGCCGGGTTGGCGCTTAGTCGACGATCACGGCCTTTTCGATCACGACGTCGTCGACCGGCACGTCCTGATGGAAGCCCTTCGAACCCGTCTTGACCTTCTTGATCTTCTCGACGATGTCCATGCCTTCGACCACCTTGCCGAACACCGCGTAGCCCCAGCCTTGCGGCGTGGGCGACGAGTGGTTCAGGAAGTCGTTGTCGTTCACGTTGATGAAGAATTGCGCGGTTGCCGAGTGCGGATCGTTGGTGCGGGCCATCGCGACCGAGCCGTTGACGTTCTTCAAACCGTTGTTGGCTTCGTTGTTGATCGGCTCGGCCGTCGGCTTCTGCTTCATGCCCGGTTCGAAACCGCCGCCCTGGATCATGAAGCCGTCGATCACGCGGTGGAACACCGTGTTGTCGTAGTGGCCGGCCTTCACGTAGTTGAGGAAGTTTTCAACCGACTTCGGCGCCTTTTCAGCGTCCAGTTCGAGTTTGATGACGCCGTGGTTCGTATGCAGTTCAACCATGATGGAATCCTTTGATGAACGGGGTGGGTAAAAGACGCGGCGAGTCGTCATAGGAAGTTGACGACGGGCCGCGCCGGGGCGTAGGGTCGGCGCTGACGCGCTTGCACGCGATGCTTCGTGCGGCTGCCTGACTGGCAACTCCGGTGCGAACCTCAGTGCAAAGCCTGGTGCGAGCTCCTGTGCGAACTTTCGTGCGCTTACTTGCCGACCACCGTGGCCGACTCGATCACGACCGCCTTTTGCGGCACGTCGCTCATCGGGCCGCGCGTGGTGGTGGGCGTGCCTTCGATCTTCTTCACGACCTCCATGCCGGACGTGACCTTGCCGAACACCGCGTAGCCGTTGCCGTCGGGATTCGGATAGTCGAGGCCGGCGTTGTCCACCGTGTTGATGAAGAACTGCGCGGTGGCCGAATTCGGGTCGCTGGTGCGCGCCATGGCTAGCGTGCCGGCCATGTTCTTCAGACCGTTACGGCTTTCGAGCGGAATCGGCGCGCGCGTGGGCTTCTCGGCAAAGCTCTGCGTGTAACCGCCGCCCTGAATCATGAAGCCGCGAATCACGCGATGGAAAATCGTGCCGCTGTACTGGCCGGACTTCACGTAGTCGAGGAAATTGGCGACTGTCTTCGGCGCTTTCTCAGGATACAACTCGACGCGGATGTCGCCTTCCGATGTCTTGAAGAGGACGGACGGATGCGCGGCTTGCGAACCGGACTGGGCAAATGCGGGTGCGTTTGCGATCAGGGCGGCGCTGCCGAGCGCCAACATCAACCATTTCATGAAAATCCTCGGGGTTGGAAAAAACGTGGTGCCGGATAAGGGACGGCTTTACCGCGACGGCGCCATGTAAGGCGGCATGGCGAGCGAGCCGTTCGCGCCGCCGTACTGGAAGCTCGGCGTTTCCGTGATGTTCGACGTGGCGCGCGCGGTGTAGTCGTCTTGCGGCGTGACGGCGGCTTTCTTCGCCGGCTTTGCGGTCTTGGGCGGCGAGACGATATTCTGGATGTCTGTGAGGCGCTGCGTGGTCGTGGCGCTTACTTTGCCGAGACTCTGCGCGTGACGGTAGGCTTCGTTGGCCATGCGCAAGTACAGGTCGCCGAGGTTCTCGTACGCGAGACCGTAGCCGGGGTTCACCTTGGTCGCCGTTTCGAGCGCGGCGCGCGCCTCGGTATAACGGCCGTGCTTCGCGTAGAGCGTGGCGAGGTTGTTATACGGCTCGGGCAACTCGGGGTAGGTTTGCGTGAGTTCGGTGAACGCGGTGATCGCCTCGTCGTCGCGATTCAGGTGGGCCAGCACCGTGCCGCGCTTGAACTTTGCCTGCGCGTCCTGCGGATGCGACGCGATGCGCGCGTCGAGCTGGGCGAGGGACGCTTCCCAGTTCTTCTGCGCAATCGACGCGTCGATCTCCGGCGTGTTGTCGCGCACGGCGGGGCCTTGCGGCATCGGCGCGGCTCGCTGCGCGTATGCCGCGGTGCCCGGTGCAACCGTGAGAGCGACGGCGCAAAAGGCCGTCGCGGCGAGGGTCGCAGCGCTGCGCGCGCGGCCGCTGGAAGGTTTCATAGGCTCGGGTCTGGATGTTATACTCCGAGCCATTCTAACAAAAGGTCTGCGCGTTCCGTCGAACCGCCGGCTGTCTTTTCGCCACTCGTGGTCGTCTCCGCCTTGATCGTAGACTGAGCGCAACCTGACTTGCAGCCCGAGCGCCGCACCAGGTGCACCGGTTTGCTGCTGTGCGTGTTGCTGTACAGAGCGCACCCGTCGTCTTTTCGCGGGGCACGTCATGTACCAAGCCGCGGCACGAAACACATTGCGGATTTCTTTCGGCCCACGCACCGCTCTCTATGGAATCACTGCGCATCTACAACACGCTCGCGCGTGACAAGCAAACTTTCGTGCCGCTGCAAGAGGGCGTCGTGCGGATGTACGTCTGCGGGATGACCGTGTACGACTATTGTCACGTCGGTCATGCGCGGGTGATGGTCGTGTTCGATATCGTGCAGCGGTGGTTGCGCACGCTCGGTTACGAAGTGACCTACGTGCGCAACATCACGGATATCGACGACAAGATCATCCGGCGCGCGGTCGAGAACGGCGAGACGATCAAATCACTGACCGACCGCTTCATCAACGCGTTGCATGAAGACGCGGACGCGCTCGGCATCGAGCGGCCCGACCTCGAACCGCGCGCCACCGATTTCATTCCGCAGATGCTCGGCATGATCGAGACGCTCGAGGCGAACGGCTACGCGTACCAGGCGAGCGACGGCGACGTGAACTACGCGGTGCGCAAGTTCGCGGGCTACGGCAAGCTCTCGGGCAAGTCGCTCGAAGACCTGCGCGCCGGCGAGCGCGTCGCGGCCAACGACGCGAAACAAGACCCGCTCGACTTCGTGCTGTGGAAGCAGGCGAAGCCCGACGAGCCCGCCGACACCGGCTGGGATTCGAAGTACGGGCGCGGCCGTCCCGGCTGGCATATCGAATGCTCGGCGATGGGCTGCACGTTGCTCGGCGAGCGTTTCGACATTCATGGCGGCGGGCAGGACCTGCAGTTTCCGCACCATGAAAACGAAATCGCGCAAAGTGAAGCCGCTACCGGCCAAACCTTCGTCAATTACTGGATGCACAACGGCTACGTGCAGATCGACAATGAGAAGATGTCGAAGTCGTTGAATAACTTCTTTACGATTCGAGAAGTTTTGGCGCAGTACGATGCCGAGGTCGTGCGGTTTTTTATCGCACGCGCGCATTACCGTTCGCCGTTAAATTACAGCGACGTGCATATCGACGACGCCCGCAACGCCCTCACGCGTTTGTACACCGCGCTGAAGGACGTCACGCCGGACGGCGCCGCGCTCGACTGGAACGAAGCGCATGCGCAGCGTTTCCAGGCAGCAATGAACGACGACTTCAACACGCCGGTTGCGGTATCGGTGCTGTTTGAGTTGGCAACTGAAGTAAACCGCACGCGCGACCCCGCGCTGGCCCGTCAGTTGCGCTCGCTCGGGCGGGTGATCGGACTGCTCGGCCGCGAGCCGCGTGCATACCTGCAGCAGGCAGCGGGGGCAGCAGCCGAAGGCGCGCTCGACGCCGCCGCGATCGAAGCGAAGATCGCCGCGCGCGTGGCCGCCAAGCAGGCGAAGGACTATGCGGCAGCAGACCGGATCCGGGCGGAATTGCTCGAGGCCGGCGTTGCACTTGAAGACAAACCCGGCGGATTGACCGAGTGGCGGCGCGTGTGAGCGCACCTCGAGCTTCCCTTTGATCGACTCGCCAGGCAGGAGGCAGGATGGCAACGGCCACGAAGACGCCGGCTAAACGAGCCACGTCTCAAACAAACGCGGCAGCCGCGGCAAAGTCGACACGAACGTCGGCTCGCGCGGGCAGCAGCGCGGTGAAGAAAGTATCGTCGAAGGCCGCTGGAGCGCCGGCGAAGACCGGCGCGGGCGCAACGAAAAAGGCCGCCGTCAAACGCGCGCTCAACGGCGCATCGGCGCATGCCCATGCGCCTGTGGCGAAGCGCGCCAAAACGCCGTCGCGTACAGTGCGGGCAAAAAGCAATGGAGCCTTGCGGCCCGAACTCGCGGGCGACGTGCAGGAACTCGCGCGCGACACGCACGAAGGCGAAGTCGTGCGCAAGACGCGCGTGTCCTCGAATGCGGGCGGGCCAGCCGCCGGCGCAACCGAAGTGGCGGTGCCGGTGCAGATCGGCGGCCTCACGCCTGAAGTCACGCGTCCGGCGTATTGGGACAAGGCGTGTGCGGACCTCGTCAAGCGCGATCGTATTCTGAAGAAACTGATTCCGAAATTTGGCCCGGTGCATTTGCTGAGCCGTGGCGATCCGTTCGTCACGCTCGCGCGTTCGGTGGTCGGGCAGCAGATTTCGGTGGCGTCCGCACAAGCGGTCTGGGCAAGAGTCGAGGCGGCGTGTTCGAAGCTCGTGCCGCAGCAGTTCATCAAGCTCGGTCAGGAAAAGCTCACCGCGTGCGGGTTGTCCAAGCGCAAGGCGGAATACGTGCTCGATCTCGCGCAGCATTTCGTCTCCGGGGCATTGCACGTCGGCAAGTGGACCTCGATGGAAGACGAGGCGGTGATCGCCGAGCTCACGCAGATTCGCGGCATCGGCCGGTGGACCGCGGAGATGTTCCTGATCTTCAACCTGTCGCGCCCGGACGTCCTGCCGCTCGACGACCTGGGCCTGATCCGCGCGATCAGCGTCAATTACTTTAGCGGTGAACCGGTTACGCGCAGCGAGGCGCGCGAGGTCGCGGCAAACTGGGAGCCGTGGCGCACCGTTGCCACCTGGTATATGTGGCGTAGTCTTGATCCATTGCCGGTCGATTACTGAAAAACAGGAAGTGACGCCTTTCAGAAACTATCGATTGTAAAAAATTGATAGTTGCGAGATGGTTTTGATATCGGCGGGCGCGGTTAGAATACGCGCTGCCGGTAAGTCCAAGGATTACAAACAATGAAGACCACCTTTCTGGATTTCGAACAGCCGATCGCTGAACTCGAAGCGAAGATCGAAGAATTGCGCTTCGTGCAGGACGATTCGGCCGTCGATATTTCGGAAGAGATCGAGCGGCTGTCCAAGAAGAGTCAACAGCTCACCAAGGATCTGTACGCGAACCTCACACCCTGGCAGGTTTCGCAAATCGCCCGTCATCCGCAACGCCCGTACACGTTCGATTACGTGAACGAGCTGTTCACCGACTTCCATGAGTTGCACGGCGACCGCAATTATGCGGACGACCTGTCGATCGTCGGTGGCCTCGCGCGTTTCAACGGCCAGGCCTGCATGGTGATCGGCCACCAGAAGGGGCGCGACACCAAGGAGCGCGCGCTGCGCAATTTCGGCATGCCGCGTCCCGAGGGCTATCGCAAGGCGGAGCGTCTGATGCGTCTTGCCGAGAAGTTCGGCTTGCCGATCTTCACGTTCATCGACACGCCGGGCGCGTATCCCGGCATCGGCGCGGAAGAGCGCGGCCAGTCCGAAGCGATCGGCCGCAATCTGTACGTGATGGCTGAGCTGAAAACGCCGCTGATCGCCACGATCATCGGTGAGGGCGGTTCGGGCGGCGCGCTCGCGATCGCCGTTGGCGACAGCGTGCTGATGCTGCAATTTTCAACGTATTCGGTGATCTCGCCGGAAGGCTGCGCGTCGATTCTGTGGAAGAGCGCCGCCAAGGCGCCCGAGGCGGCGGAAGCGCTCGGCCTGACCGCGCATCGTCTGAAGGCGCTCGGCCTGATCGACAAGATCGTCAACGAGCCGCTCGGCGGCGCGCATCGCGATCCGAAGGGCATGGCCGCCATGCTGCGCCGCGCACTTGCCGACTCGCTGCGCCAGTTCCAGGGCATGAGCATCAACGACCTGCGTCAACGCCGTTTCGAACGGCTGATGTCGTACGGCAAGTTCAAGGAAACGACGCCGGGTGCCTAAGCCCGCGCGCGTTCACTTTCGGCGCTTCGCGCGCTAACGACGTGACCTCCACCGCCGACTCTCCCGCCGACCGCCTCGTTCTAGAGGCGGTCGGCGTTGCGCTGTCCGCGTTGCCTGCAAGCGCGCGCATCGCGGTGGCGTTGAGCGGAGGCGTCGATTCGAGCGTGCTGCTCGATGCGGTTGTGCGCGTGGCCGGCGCGTCGCGTTGTGTGGCGCTGCATGTGCATCACGGCTTGAGCGCGCGCGCCGACGAATGGCTAGCGCATTGCGAGGCGTTCGCGCGCGAGCGCGGCGTCGAATTCGAGGCCCAGCGCGTCCAGGTCGCGCACGATTCGGGCGTGAGCGTCGAGGCCGCGGCGCGCGATGCGCGTTATCGTGCGCTGGACGCCATGTGCGCGGCACGCGGTATTCACTCGCTATGGCTCGCGCAGCACGCGGACGATCAGGCTGAGACCGTCTTGCTGCAACTGCTGCGGGGAGCGGGCCTCGCGGGTCTCGCGGCGATGGCGCCGGAGTACTTGCCGGCGGGTGCGTCGGCACTGCGCGTGCGGCCTTTGCTTCATCTGCTGCGCGCGCAACTCGAGCAGTATGCGAACGCTCGCGCGCTGCGCTGGATCGACGACGAATCGAACGCGGATACACGCTACGCTCGCAATGCATTGCGCCATGAAGTGACGCCGGCGCTGGCCGTCCACTTTCCTGGTTTTCGCGATGCGCTTGCACGCACGGCGGCGCATGCCGCGTCGGCGCAGCGTCTGCTCGACGCGCTCGCGCGCATCGACATGGAGACGGCGTCACGCGACGAAGGCCGCGCGCTCGCGCATGACGTGCTGCTAGCGCTCGACGACGATCGCGCGCTCAACCTGATGCGTTACTGGATGCGCACGCTAGGACTCGTGGCCGCGTCGAGCGCGCGAGTTGCCGACGCGCTGCGTCAACTGCGCGAAGTGGGTGAAGCGGGCGAAGGGCATGGTCTGCGAATCGATCACGCGGGTCATGCGTTGCGCAGTTATCGCGGCCTCGTCTATTGGGAAGCGGGCGATAGCAGCGAACCCGCCGACGAAACCGCGCTCGCCGCGCGTGCCGTGAGCGAACTAGCGTGGCAAGGGGAGGCGGCCTGGCGCTTGCCGCAATGGCGTGGCACGTTCGTGTTCGCCGATGCCGCTGCTCCTACCGATGCCGCGGCAACTCAGGACGACACCGACACGATTCCCACGAGCGTTTTGCGCCGCGCTGTGTTGAGCGTGCGCCCGCGCAGTGGCGGTGAGCGCATGCGCAAAGGCGCTTTACCGGACGCGCCGAGCCGGACCTTGAAGAACCTGTTCCAGGAGCGCGGCATTCCCGCGTGGAAACGCGACGTGCCACTGCTTTACGTCGGCGACGAATTGCTGTTCGTGCCCTTGCTCGGCGTCAACCGCGCGGCCTTGCCCGAAGACGCGAACGTGGCTGAACCGCGCGTCACGATCATCTGGCGCGAAGACCTGCTGCTTGTCTGACCGGCCGGTCGGACATCCCGGTTGTCGCTCCGGCGGATCCCGAAATAGGGCGCAAAACCGCATGAAACAAGCCTTTGCAGCCCTTATTCCTGGTCTCGCGACGGCCGTTTCGGCTTGTCTTTTTACGCCCGATCGGGTACTTTAGCTTGTTTGCCCGGCCCGCTTTTGCCGTCGCTTTTGTCGTTTTGCCGATCGTGTTGCGTAGTTTCCGGTAAGCCATTAGCGATCATTCACGGGCAAATCCGCGCGTGCTGCACGCGCGCTGCATCTACGCCGCCACACACTTTGCCGTCGTTCCAGAAACGTTGCGCTGTCGTGCTTGTGTGCGGTCGTCTCCAGCGCGCCAGCGCGGTTTCTCCTCCAGTTCAGAACGACAATGGCACTCATCGTACATAAATACGGCGGCACCTCGATGGGCTCGGTCGAGCGCATCAAGAACGTCGCCAGGCGCGTCGCGAAATGGCACAAGGCCGGCCACAAGATGGTCGTCGTGCCGTCGGCAATGTCCGGCGAAACGAACCGCTTGCTCGGTCTCGCGAAAGAAATCACAGGCCAGCCGAGCCCGCGCGAACTCGACATGATCGCCGCCACCGGCGAGCAGGTCAGCTCAGGTCTGCTCGCCATCGCGCTGCAGGAAGCCGGCGTCGAGGCGGTCAGCTACGCCGGCTGGCAAGTGCCGGTCAAGACGGATAGCGCGTTCACTAAAGCGCGCATCAGCGAAATCGACGGCGAGCGCGTGCTGCGCGATCTCGACGCGGGCAAGGTGGTGGTGATCACGGGCTTTCAGGGCATCGACCCCGACGGCCATATCACCACGCTCGGCCGCGGCGGTTCGGACACGTCGGCGGTCGCCGTCGCGGCTGCGTTGAAAGCCGATGAGTGCCTGATTTACACGGACGTCGACGGGGTCTACACGACCGACCCGCGGGTGGTGGAAGAAGCGCGTCGCCTCAATCGCGTGACGTTCGAAGAAATGCTGGAAATGGCCAGCCTGGGTTCAAAGGTGCTGCAGATCCGCTCGGTGGAATTCGCCGGCAAATACAAGGTTAAGACGCGCGTGCTGTCGAGCCTGACCGATCCGCTGATACCGCTCGACGCTGAAATGAAGTCGGGCACCCTGATTACTTTTGAAGAAGACGAGACCATGGAAAAAGCAGTCATCTCGGGCATCGCGTTTCAGCGCGACGAAGCTCGCATCGCCGTGATGGGTGTGCCCGACAAGCCGGGCATCGCGTATCAGATTCTCGGTCCGGTGGCGGACGCGAATATCGACGTCGACATGATCATCCAGAACCAGAGCGTCGAAGGCAAAACGGCGTTCACGTTCACGGTCGGCCGCGGCGACTATCAGCGCGCCATGGACATCCTCACCGGCCAGGTGAAGGGTCATGTGCAGGCCGAGCAGGTGCTGGGCGATCCGAAAGTGTCGAAGGTTTCGGTGGTCGGCGTCGGCATGCGTTCGCACGTGGGTATCGCGAGCACGATGTTCCGCACGCTGTCGGAAGAGGGCATCAACATCCAGATGATTTCGACCTCCGAAATCAAGATTTCGGTGCTGATCGACGAGAAGTACATGGAGCTCGCCGTGCGCGCGCTGCATAAGGCATTCGAACTGGATCAGGCGTAATTTGCCGGCAATCGCGAGGCGCACGAACACGCCGCTTTGGTGGTTTCTGCGGTGCGCGCGGCCAATGTGAACGAATTGCGTCGGCGGTGACGAATCTGGCACGAAAACTGTGCGGTAGACATTGACCTTCGCGGTTCGGCCCGCTATTATCTTGGCTTCGTCGCGCTGACTCCCTGCGCGACCGAAAGTTTGGGAGACGTGGCCGAGAGGTCGAAGGCACTCCCCTGCTAAGGGAGCATCTGGGCCAAAACCTGGATCGAGGGTTCGAATCCCTCCGTCTCCGCCAAAGCGGAACAAAAAGCCCCGTAAGTCTAACCGCTTACGGGGCTTTTTCCTTTTGTGGTCCGCCGATGCGTTCCATCAGTTCGGCTGGTGCTGTAAAAAATAAAGCGTCCCTTCGTTGCCGACTCAGCGCTGCCCGGTAACAGACATTACAATCCCGTTCCATTAACCCGGGGGCACAAAATGAAAATCGCGATTATCTGTCTCGCCTTGTTTGAGCGGTTGCGCTAGCTGGAGCAAGCAACCGACCATTGGCGGATATTCGGTCGGCATTTGCTGCATCAGCAACTGACGACAGCCTGAGCGGGAAAATTGCGCGTGGACAGCGTTGGAGGATGACGCGGTTTCGTCACTTCCCGCCGTGCTTCGCCTGCCACCGTTGCATGAACGCGATTTCATCATGCTGCGCCTTGATGATGTTCTTTGCCAGGCGCCTCAGATCGGGATCCTTGCCATATTTCAACTGCACCTTGGCCATCTCGACGGCGCCTTCGTGGTGCGGAATCATATGCGACACGAAGTCCTTATCGGCATCTCCGGTATAGGGCGGCGAGCTCATCTTCGCCATCATCTCCTTGTCCGCTTTCTCGAAGGCCGAGGTCGAGGAATTCGAGCCTGCATCCGCGGAGGCGGACATATCCATCCCGTGCATCGATGCGCCTTGTTGCGCGGAGACGGAAAATGTCGCGACGCCGAATGCCAGGCCCATGCAAAGAGATACGGTGCGAAGGACGTAAAGCTTTTTCATCTTCAAACTCCTTGGATGAGTCATTTTCAGCACGCGTGGCGCTGATGCCGATGCTACGCGCCGAGCGTCGGATGAAATCCCGCCTCTTCGATCACGGCGAGCAGACGCTCGGGCGGCAACGCCGAATCGATTTTCACGACTTTGGCGGCGACATCGATCTCGAGCTTCGCTGCGGGATCGGCATGAGTGACCGCGCGCGTGATCGAATTGGCGCATCCGCCGCATGACATGTCCTTCACCTGGAATTCCATTTTTTTGCTCCGGTAATCAAACAGAACACTCAGTTTGAACCTTCCCACGACGGTAAAGTCAAGCAGCCGCGCGCGTCGCATTCAGACCGCAATCTCACGCCGAAAATACAGCGTGAAGGTCGTGCGATCAGCGGAACTCGCGACGTCGACCTTGCCGCGATGCAATTCCATGATCGACTTGACGATGGCAAGACCCAAGCCCGCATTGCGCGCCGAACCGTGCCGCGCGGCATCGACCCGATAGAAGCGCTCGAAAATCCTGTCGGCATGTTCCTGAGGAATCGCCGGCCCATGATTGGCGACTTCGATCGCGACATATTTCGGCGAATCGTACAAGCTGAGTTCAACCGCGGTCCCGGCAAACGCATGGTCGAGCGCGTTCGATATCAGGTTGCTCACCGCGCGGCGCAAGAGCGTCGCGTCCGCGAACAGCTGGGCGTTCCCTTGCACGACGAAATGCACACCCGCTTCCTCGGCGAGTCCCTGGAAATACGACGCGAGCCGGCGCAATTCGCTTTCGGCGTCGAGTTCGACCATCTTGATGTGCTGCTGCGCGTTGTCCGTGCGCGCGAGAAACAGCATGCTCTCGATCATCCGTTGAAGCCGCTCGCATTCCTCGATATTCGAGTCGATGAGCGCTTCGTATTCGTCGGTGGTTCGGGGGCGCGACAACGTGATTTGCGACGAACTGATCACGTTGGCGAGCGGTGTGCGCATGTCGTGCGCGAGGTCGGACGAAAACTGCGAGAGACGCACGAACGCGCGTTCGAGACGGTCGAGCATGCGATTGACGGAGAACGCGATGTCCTGAAGCTCGATCGGTCCTCCCTGAATATCCAGCCGCTCGCTGAGATTGTGAGCCTCGATGCGCGAGGTTTGCCTCCCGATGCTTTTGACCGGTGAAAAGCCGCGTCGCGCGACCGCATAACCCAACGCGCCGACCAGCGCCGCCCCGACCGCGACCGCCAGCCAGATGTCGATCCGATAGCTTTCCAGGAGCGATTGCCGTTCGGCGGCCGCGCGAACCAGCAGCACGTGAACCGATTCGCCGGACGGCAGCGTTTCGTCGGCAAACACGCAGCGCGACGGACCGATGCCGGCCGGTCCGCAGGTGTACGGTTCGTTCGCACGATGCGCGGCGGGCGCAAGCCAAAGGTTCGCCGACGGCTCGTCGGAATGCTGAAGGAGGAGCGTGCCTTGCCGGTCGAAAATGGCGAGATAGACGCCCGGATGAGACAGCAACACCTCGTGGAACACGGACGGGTTATCCCGCAAGGCCCGAGTTGAACCGGCGTCTCGCGCCAACTGTAGAAACTGGCTGAGCTTGCCGGTGATTTCGATGTCATCGCGTCGTTGCAACTCGGTCGACAGCGCGTTGTACAGGAACGCACCCGTCAGCGCGAACACCACGATCGCGGCGGCGGAGAAAGCGAGCGTCAACCGTTTCAGCAACGAATAGGAACGGGGCGAACGACGGCCGGCCACCGTCGTCACGAGCGGTCCTCGAGCACATAACCCATGCCCCGCACGGTGTGCAGCAGTTTCTTGTCGAACGAGTTGTCGATCTTGGCGCGCACGCGTTTCACGGCTACGTCCACCACGTTGGTGTCGCTGTCGAAGTTCATGTCCCAGATCTGCGACGTGATGAACGTGCGCGTGAGCACCTCGCCCTGGCGTTCGGCCAGCAACTGAAGCAGCGCGAACTCCTGGGCGGTGAGGTCGATGCGGGTGCCTCCCCGATGGACCCGGCGCTTGATCAGATCCACTTCCAGGTCGGCAATGAGCAGCACGTCGCGCGCGCCACGCGGTGCGCGTCGCAACAGCGAGCGGATGCGAGCGAGAAACTCCGCATAGGCGAACGGCTTCGAGAGGTAGTCGTCGGCGCCGAGTTCGAGGCCTTCGACCTTGTCTTCCACCGTGTCTCGCGCCGTCAGGAGCAGAACGGGCGTTTGCTTCTGTTCCCGCAGCCGCTTGAGCACCTGGAAACCATTCAGCTCAGGCAGCATCACGTCGAGCACGATCAGATCGAAGTCTTCGTGCAAGGCGAGAAAGAGGCCGTCCTTGCCATTGTCGGCGAGGTCGACCGTGTAGCTTGCCTCCGTCAGCCCCTTGCGGAGATAAGACGCCATTTTCGGTTCGTCTTCGACTATGAGTATCCGCATGGCAGGTGGTGGTGTAGTAGGTATGTGCCGGTCGCCGGTCGCCGGTTCCCGACACGACGAGTCTAGTGCACGCAGCGTAGTGGGCGAAAGGTGGATCGAACATGGCGGCAAAATGACATTGTGTTCATCTTCGATCGAGTCTGAAAATTTGGTCATGTTGCAGCCATGCCTTCGTCACGCCGACGCAATTAAGCTTCGAGGCGTATCTGCGTTGAGCCGTTGCCGCTTTTCCCGCGCGACGGCCGTATCCGCACCGATTCCAGCCTTACGGCCCTCCCAAACTGCGTGCTAGACTCCATTTCCATGTCGTATTGGCGCAAACTCTTCGTCATCGTGCTGCTCATGCTGAGCCTTCCGGTTCAGGCGTTCGCGGCCGTCTCCCTGAAATGCGAGTCATCGCATATCAGGAGCGAAGTTGCGCCCATGCAGCATGCCGAGATGGACGCCCCCGCTCACGATCATCATATGCATGAGCTGACGATGGCCGACGGCGGCGATCACGACGATCATGGCCACCAACACCGCGGCGCGCATCATGCCCACAGTTGCGGGACCTGCGCGTCCTGCTGTCTGGGCGTCGGCTTGTTTGCGCTTCCCGCCGTGGCGGCGCCCGCCGGCATCGCTCACTTCGCGGTTCCTCTTCCTCCGTCGGTTCACGTCGCGTCGTTTCTGACGAGCGGCATCGAACGACCTCCCCGCATCTCCCTCGTCTAGTCCTTCGTCGCGGCCTCGGCTGCGATGCGCAATTTCGTCCTGAAGGCCGTGCTTCGGCCATCCAGATGACTGACGACGAGAAAAAATCATGCGAATGTTTATCGCGGCGCTGCTCGGCGCGGCGGCATTGTTGCCGGCGCTCGTGCAAGCCGACACCCCACATCCTGACCCGTCCGACGCCTTCGCGTCGGTGCCCGCGCTCAGCACGCCGTCCGTCTTTGCGGACTATCGGGCCTACCGGGACGAACCTGCGCCCAGCTGGCAGGAACTCAATCGCGCGGTGATGAATTCATCGGCGATGAAAGGGATGAACCACGGCGCCAAGCCGGCCGCCGGCGCCGGGGCCAGATCCAACGAACGCGGCAACGACGGCGAACACAAAGAACACAAACCACCCAGCCAACACGAACACAGCACCCACGAGGGACCGGCCAAATGAGCTCGCCACTTTTTTCGGGCGGCCGCATCGCGGCGCTCGCCGTTGCGCTGACCTTGCTTGCCGGCTGCACGACATTTTCGAAAGACGGCGGCTTCAATACCGTATCGACGACCGCCTCCGAACGTCTTGCGAAAGACGCGGTGCTGGTGAAAACCGACGAGGACCGGGACGCCGTCGCGAAGCGAACCCAGGAACTGCTGGCCAAGCCCTTGAGCATGGACGACGCGGTCCAGATCGCGTTGCTGAACAACCGCGGCTTGCAAGCCTCCTACGCGGAGCTCGGCATTTCGGAGGCCGATCTCGTGCAGGCCGGACGCCTGCCGAATCCCGGTTTCAGCTTCAGCCGCACGCACGGCGGCAACGAACTGAGCATCAGCCGCACGTTCACGCTCGGCGTGCTGGGTGTCCTGACGCTGCCGCTCGCGACGAAGATCGAGAGCCGCCGCTTCGAACAGACGAAGCTGCTCGCCGCGGACGCGATGCTCAAGGTGGCCGCCGACGCACGACGAGCCTACATCGGCGCGGTGGCCGCCGAGCAGGCCGCCGCCTATGCCGCGCAAGTGAAGGATTCGGCGGAGGCCGGCGCCGAACTGGCGTTGCGGATGCAACAGGCGGGCAACTTCAGCAGGCTCGACTACGCTCGCGAGCAGGCCTTCTATGCGGACGCCGTCGCGCAACTGGCGAAAACGCGGCAGCAGTCGGTGTCCGCGCGCGAAAAGCTCACGCGCACGATGGGTCTGTGGGGTCCCGGCACGCAGTACGCGCTGCCCGAGCGCCTGCCCGATCTGCCGAAAGCGCGCCCCGAGTTGAACGACCTGGAAAGCTTTGCAATGCAAAACCGGCTGGACATCCAGGCGGCGAAGCTGCAAACGCAGAGCGTCGCGTCCTCGCTGGGCTTGAGCAAGGCGACGCGCTTCATCAATGCGCTGGACGTCGGGTATCAGAACAACTTCACGACTTCCGACGGCCGCGAGCAAGGCTACGAGATCAGCGTCGAGATTCCTCTTTTCGACTGGGGCAGCTCCAAGGTGGCGCGGGCCGAGGCGATTTACATGCAGTCGGCCAATCGCGTCGCCGAGACCGCGATCAACGCACGCTCGGAGGTCCGCGAATCGTATTCGGCCTACGTGACCGATTACGACGTGGCCAAGCACTATCGCGACGAGGTCGTGCCGATCCGCAAAACCATTTCCGATGAACTGATGCTTCGCTACAACGGCATGCTCGCGAGCGTGTTCGAACTGCTCGCCGATTCGCGTGACCAGGTCGGCGCGGTGAACAGCTATATCGATGCGCTGAAGGACTACTGGCTCGCGGAAACCGACTTGCAGCAGGCGGTCGGCGGCCGTTTGCCGCCGCTCGCGGTGGCTTCGGCGCAATCAGAACAACCCGCGCCAGCGGCGCCGGCGGCGCAACCCGCGTCGTCCACACATTCCGAAGGTAAATGACATGCTGTCACGTCGAAATTTTCTTGGCGGCTCGGGGGCCGCGCTGTTGGGCGCGGCGCTCGTCAGCAAGGCCGGCGCGGCCTCGTTGCCCGAAGCGCCCATCATGAGTAAAGCCACCACGCAGCCGCCGCTCGCGCCGCCGAATGGCCGTCCGTACACGCCGGTGGCCACGCTGAACGGCTGGTCGTTGCCGTGGCGCATGAAGAACGGCTGGAAGGAGTTCCATCTGATCGCTGAGCCGGTGGTGCGCGAATTGGCGCCGGGCATGAAGGCGAACCTCTGGGGCTACAACGGCCAGGCGCCGGGCCCCACCATCGAGGCGGTGGAAGGCGACAAGGTCCGCATCTTCGTGACCAACAAGCTGCCGGAGCACACCACGGTTCACTGGCACGGGATGCTGCTGCCCTCGGGCATGGATGGCGTCGGCGGCCTCACGCAGCCGCATATTCCGCCGGGCAAGACCTTCGTCTACGAGTTCCAGCTGGAGAAGCACGGCACCTTCATGTACCACCCGCATGCCGACGAGATGGTGCAGATGGCGATGGGGATGATGGGCACCTTCATCGTCCATCCGAAAGACCCTGGCGTCATGCAGGTGGACCGCGACTTCGTGTTCATCATGTCCGCGTACGACATCGATCCGGGCAGCTTCACGCCGCGCGTGAACGAGATGACCGACTTCAACATGTGGACCTGGAATTCGCGGGTCTTTCCGGGCATCGACCCGTTGCCGGTGCGTGCGGGAGACCGCGTGCGCATCCGCTTCGGCAATCTGACGATGACCAATCACCCGATCCACCTGCACGGCTATCACTTCGAGGTCGCGGGCACGGACGGCGGCTGGATTCCGCCTGCCGCGCGCTGGCCGGAGGTCACGGCCGACGTCGCGGTCGGCCAGATGCGCGCCATCGAATTCACGGCCAACCGTCCCGGCGACTGGGCGTTTCACTGCCACAAGTCGCATCACACGATGAATGCGATGGGCCATCAGGTGCCGAACCTGATCGGCGTGCCGCAAAAGGATCTCGCCAAACGCATCAACAAGCTCGTGCCGGACTACATGGCAATGGGCAGCACGGGCGGCGCGATGGGCGAGATGGAAATGCCGCTCCCCGACAACACGCTGCCGATGATGACCGGCACCGGTCCGTTCGGTCCGCTGGAAATGGGCGGCATGTTCACGGTCGTGAAGGTTCGCGAGGGACTGGGGCGCAAGGATTATCGCGACCCCGGCTGGTATCGGCACCCGAAGGGAACGGTTGCTTACGAATACACCGGCGAGTTGCCGGACAGCTGATTTTTTGTGTCGCCGGACCGGGCGGTCCGGCTCAACTTTTCATTTCAACGCAGGAGAAAGAGTGATGAAGAACGTATTGGCATCGATTGCGCTTGGCTGCGCACTGGCCGTTTCCGCATCGGCCTATGCGGCCGGCGACATGGGCAACATGGACATGGGCGGCAGCGCCGCGAAGCAGGGCGGCGACGCGAAAGCGGGGATGTCGCACGGAGAGGTCAAGAAGGTCGACACGTCGGCCGGCAAGCTGACCATCAAACATGGCCCGCTGGACAATCTGGGCATGGACGCGATGACGATGGTGTTCAAGGTCAAGGATCCCGCCATGATTTCGCAGGTCAAGCCCGGCGACAAAATCGACTTCGTGGCTGAGGAAGTCGACGGCGCGCTGACGGTGGCGAAGCTGCAAAAGAAGTAAGGATTCGCAGGGTGCCCCGTCACAGGGGCTACGCCTTTTTCGATCATCAGGATGCACAAGAACATGAACATATTCACTCGCAAACAACTACTCGGACTGGCCACGGCGACCGCCGTCGCGTTCGTGCCGATGGCGGCGTTCGCGCACGGCAAGCTGGAGAGCGCCGTGCCCGCGTCCGGCAGCACCGTCGATGCGGCGCCCGACGCGCTGCGGCTCACCTTCAACGAAGACCTGGAGGCCACCTTCAGCACGGTGAAGGTGTCGGACGCGAAGGGCGCGACCGTGAGCAAGGAGAAGGCCAAGGTCGACGCGGCGAATCCGCGGATGCTGACCGTTGCGCTGCCGAAGCTCGCGTCCGGCACTTACTCCGTGCAGTGGGCGGTCATGACGCAAGACGCCCACAAGACCAAGGGCACGTACGCGTTTCAGGTGAAGTGATGAACGACGGTCTCCTCGGCGTCCTGCGGCTCGCGTTCGTTGCGTTGCAAAACCTCGGCTTTGCGGTTGTCGTCGGCGTGATGCTCAGCGACCGATGGCTCGCGCGCAGCACGTCCACGTGGCAGGTGGGCGTGAGCCGGCGGCTCGTCGGCGCATTGCGTATCGCGTCTGTCAGCACACTGCTGTCCAGTACGTTTGCCTTCTGGATTCATTGCGCGTTGATGAGCGAGTCCACGCTTGTCGAAGCCTGGCCCGCGGTGCGCTCGATGCTCGTCGAGACCGGGTTCGGTCACGCATGGTTCGCCGGGGCCGTGCTCATGTCATGCGTGGTGGTTCTTTCGTTTATGCAGACCGGCAAGTCGATCCGCTTCGTGCCGGCAATCTGGCTGGCGCTGGCGGGCGTCGCGCTGGCCCGCAGCAACGGCGGACATCCTGTGGATGCCGGCGCCTTCAGTCTGCCGGTATGGGCGGACTGGATCCACCTGCTTGCGATCAGTGCGTGGGTCGGGCTCGTGCTGGTGACCACGTATATCGTCGCGCCACGTTTCTTTAACGCGCCGGGCAGCGAGCGCGTGAATAGCGCCGCGTATATCCAGTCCCTGTCGGATGCCGCGACGCTTGCGCTGGTTGTTCTGTTTATCACGGGCGCCTATAACGGCTGGCGCGGCGTCCGGTCGCCGGAGGGACTGCTCGAGTCCGGCTATGGGCAGATGCTCATGCTGAAACTCGCGCTGGTGTTCGTGGCGGCCGCCCTCGGCGGGCACAATCGTTTCTTCGAGATGCCGACACTGCTCGCGTCGCTGAAGAATGTCTCGTCCGCCTTGCCGGTGAAGCCTTTGAAACGCTTCGCCGCGGTGCTGCATGTCGAGTCGGTGGTGTTGGCCGGTGTGCTGGTCGTGGCTGCGGTGCTGGTTTCGAGTCCGCTGCCCGGCGCGTCGTAGTTCGTTTCAACGCGTTTTTTGTTTCACGTCCACGCAGATGGTCATCGCCGCCGGGTCGATGAAGGCCGCATGTATTCCTTGATCGGCCCGAGGTACGGCCATCTTTTACGGGACCCGAGGGCATGATCTCGGGTCCTTTTTTTTGCGCCGCGCACGACGGGCTCGGTGCTATCGGCCGATCGACATCGACTGACGTTGGCGCGGCGAACGCCTTGTTGTTCGGATGACCAAATAGTCATTTCGCCGTCACCGGTCGTTCAGACGCCGCACTCCAGAATGGAACCTGTTCGGAATCAACTCTTACCGGTTCCGCGTCGTTCAGGAGAAAAGTAACCATGTCGTCCAAATCCATCTCTATCGTTGCCGCGCTGATTGCCGCAACGCTCGCCACGTCCGCGTTCGCTGATGCCGACCACGACTACCCCAAAGCCTCGGTTTCGACCGCGTTGCCGCCGGCGAGCAGCGCGAGCCCGTCGTCATCGAATGTGACGACCGCGATCACTCCGGTTGCCCAGGCGCCGCGAGGAAAGACCCGGGATGAAGTCTTGCAGGAACTGATTCAAGCGCGGCGCGCGGGGTTGATCCCGTCCGGTGGCGCCGACTATCCGCCGAGCGAAGCAACGATTGCGCGCAATCTGGCGCGACTGGAAGCGGCGCCTCAGAAGTGGGCCACTCAGCCGTAAGGCCATTCGTGCGATACAGTCGCCGCGCAACGGGATGATCCCGGCGGCGCGGCACTGACAATTCGTTGAGCCAGGTCAAATTGCGCAGGCAGGGGCGATCGCAGCATGGAGGGTGCAAGCATCGGCCAACGCACGGCATATCCAAACCGCATGCCCCACTGTTTGGTCTATCATCGAAATGCCGACAGAACACTGGAGAAACAGAATGCGCAAGGTATGGCGGGTCCTGGCTGCGCTGCTTGCGCTAAGCCTCGCGGGTTGCGGCTACAACACGCTGCAAGTTCAGGATGAACAGATCAAGGCGAGCTGGTCGGAAGTCGTCAATCAGTATCAACGGCGTGCGGACCTGGTGCCGAATCTGGTGAACACGGTCAAGGGCTACGCTGCCCAGGAACGGGACGTGCTCATCCAGGTGACTGAAGCACGGGCTCGCGTCGGCTCGGTTCAGGCCACCGCCGAGGTGCTCAACAATCCCGAGGAATTCGCGAAGTTCCAGGCCGCCCAGGGGCAACTCACTTCATCGCTCTCGCGGCTACTGGTTGTCTCGGAGAACTATCCGCAATTGAAATCGGACGCGAATTTCCGCGATCTGCAAGCGCAACTGGAGGGCACGGAGAACCGCATCACCGTCGCCCGCAACCGGTACATCCAGGCGGTCCAGGCCTATAACGTCACCATTCGGTCGTTTCCCTCCAACCTCACGGCGAAGGCGTTCGGCTATCAGGAGAAGCCGAACTTTTCGGTCGCCAACGAGCAGGAAATCGCCAGGCCGCCGCGGGTCGACTTCAGCGCCGCGCCGGGTAAGGCCCAGCCAGCGTCGGGAGCCGCCAATTGAATGCGCTCAAAGCCCTCATGGCGTTGCTGATCGGCGTCGCGCTGTGGGGCGCCTCGGGGGCGATGGCCGAGGTCGCGGTGCCGCCCTTGACGGCACGCGTCACCGACCAGACCGGCACGCTCACCCGCGAGCAGGCAGGCGCGCTCGAACAGACATTGCAGGCCTTCGAAAGTAGAAAGGGCACGCAGATTGCGGTGCTGATCGTGCCCACCACCGAACCGGAGACCATCGAGCAATATTCGATGCGCGTGGTCGAGCAATGGAAGCTCGGGCGCAAGAAGGTGGACGACGGCGCGTTGCTGATCGTCGCGAAGAATGACCGCGCGCTGCGCATCGAGGTCGGTTATGGACTCGAAGGCGCGCTCAACGACGCGGTCAGCAATCGGATCATCAATGAAATCATCGTGCCGCGATTCCGCCAGGGCGACTTCTATGGCGGCATCAACGCGGGAGTCGATCAGATGATCCGGGTGGCCGACGGCGAGTCGTTGCCGCCCCCGCAATCCCGCAACGCGGGTGAGCCGCCCAACATCTGGCGCTATGCGCCGGTTATCTTCATGGTGGCGATCGTGTTCGGCGGCGTGCTGCGCGCCATGTTCGGACGCTTGCCCGGCGCCGCGGTCGCGGGCGTCGGCGTGGCGGTGATCGCCTGGCTGTTGGCGGCCGGCCTTCTCGCGACAATCGCAGCCGGCGTGATCGCCTTCGTGTTGACGCTCACCAGCGGCGGGATCGGAAGCTACGTCGGCGCATACGGTCTCGGGCGTCGTGGCGGCGGGTCGGGGCGCGGCGGCCGCGGCGGCGGATTCGGCGGCGGCGGCGGCGGTTTTGGCGGCGGTGGCGCGTCGGGCAGGTGGTGAGATGAACATCCAGCGAACCCTCAAGCATCTCTTGACCACCCATGCGAAGGTCAACGCGGCGTTTTCTCGCGACACGCTGGCCGCGATCGAAGAGGCGATCAAGGCATGCGATGCGCAACACGCCGGCGAGGTCTGCTTCGCCATCGAAGGCGCGCTGCCGAGCCTCGCGCTCTTCAACGGGCAATCGGCGCGGGACCGTGCCGTGGAAGTGTTCTCGCAATTGCGCGTCTGGGATACCGAGCACAACAACGGCGTGTTGATTTACGTGCTGCTTGCCGACCGCGACGTCGAGATCGTCGCCGATCGCGGCGTGCATGCGAAGGTCGGTGAAGTGCAATGGCAGGCGGTTTGCCACACGATGGAAGAGGCTTTCCGCCAGGGAGCCTACCGCGAGGGAGCGATCGGCGGGATTCAGGCGATCGCGCAGCTTCTGAAGCAGCACTTTCCCGCGCAGCGCGACTTCATAAACGAATTGCCGGACACGCCCGCGATATTGTGATCGCGCTGCCGCTGCCGCTGTCCCTCGCGCGGTAGCGATCGGCCGCCGACGCGGGCAGCACGAATCAGAAAATCAGAACCGGTCGGCGCGCACCAGCGCAGCGAGCCTCGCTCGTTCCTGCGCCACGTCGGCCGTCTGCTGTTGCGGCCAGTCGAGCACCACGCCGTCGTCGAGCGATTCGCGCACCAGCGACGAATAATCCCATTTGTGCAGCTTCCCGGATTTCATTGCATCGGCGACGTCATGCCTGAGTGGCACAGGGAAGCTCGCGTAGGCCGCCGAGAGCGCCGCGTACTGACGCGCGTCGATTTCGGCGGATGAATGAAACAAGGCCCAGCTCACGACGGCGATGATCGCCATCAACGGCACTACGGTGTAACGCAGGATGAATTTGATAGGTGTCATGCGGTGATGTGTTGCGAAGCTACTGGGAAATGACGATGTCCGACGTGCGCCTCGATCACGGCGGAACAGGCGCGCGTTGGGCACGAAGCGTGGTGAGGATACCCCTCAGAATGTCGATGGGCGGCGGCGGACAGCCGGGGATCGTCACGTCGACGGGAAGAAGCTTCGAGAGCGGCCCGCACACCGCGTAGCTGTCCTTGAACATGCCGCCCGTGCACGCGCATTCGCCGACGGCAACGACCAGTTTCGGATGAGGCGTCGCCTCGTAGGCCTGCCATACCGCTTCCTTCATGTTGAGCGTGAGCGGACCGGTGACGAGCAGCATGTCCGCATGACGCGGGCTTGCGACGAAGCGAATGCCCAGGCCCTCGATGTTGTAATAAGGGTTGTTGAGCGCGTGGATTTCGAGCTCGCACCCGTTGCAGGAACCCGCATCGATCTCGCGGATGCACAGCGCCCGACCGAGCACGTCGAGGATGTCCTGCTGAAGCCGCCGGCTTTCCGTGCGCCACGCGTCGTCGCCTTCGGGCACGCGCAGCGTTGGCGTGTCGGTTCTCGCCATCTGTTTGATGAGTTGCCACATTACAGGTCGTGCCCCGCGTAGTTCAGATTGAACGACTTGTTGATCAACGGGAAATCGGGAACGATGTTGCCGATGATCGCATGCTCCAGCGCGGGCCAGTTCTGCCACGACGGGTCATGGCAATGGCAGCGCGCGATGGTGCCGTCGCCGGCGGTTTCGAGTGCGACGAACACGTCGCCGCGCCAGCCTTCTATCCAGCCCACGCCACGCGCCGGCGCGGCCTCGGGTTCACATGTCGCTGCAATCTCTCCGTCCGGCAGATCGGCGAGCAGCGCATGGATGAGCCGGATCGACTCATGGATCTCGCCGAAGCGGACCATGACGCGGGCGGCCACGTCACCCCGTTCGTCGCCGATCACGCGCACCTGAACTTCATGATAGGGCGCATAGGGATGATCGGCCCGCACGTCGACCTTCCGACCGCTGGCACGCGCGGCGAGTCCGCAGACGCTGAAGTGCTCCGCCACTTTCGCGGCAAGGATTCCCGCGCCCGCGAAGCGATCCTGCAGTCCCGATTGATCGTCGTAGATACGCTGCATCACGCGGACCTGCGCGTCGATCTGATCGCACTGCGTTTGCAGCGCCGCGACGGCGCGTGCATCGATTTGCGCCGCGATGCCGCCGGGGACGATCTGGTCCATCAGATAGCGGTGCCCGAAGACGCGGTGGTTCAGCCGCAGCCAGTCTTCCTTCAAACGGGAGAACTGCGCGAGGCCGTATGCGAATCCGGCGTCGTTGCCGAGCGCGCCGAGATCGCCCAGATGATTGGCGATGCGCTCGCGTTCGAGCAGCAGCGCACGCAGCCATTGCGCGCGCGGCGGAATCAGCACGCCGAGCGCCCGTTCCACCGCCATGCAATACGCCCATGAGAACGCGACGGTCGAGTCGCCGGCGATCCGGCCCGCGAGACGATGCCCGAGCAACAGAGGCGTTTGCTGGAATAAACGTTCGATGCCTCGGTGCGCGTAACCCAGGCGCTCCTCCAGTCGCAGCACTTTCTCGCCGACCACCGAAAAACGGAAGTGCCCCGGCTCGATCACACCCGCGTGGATCGGACCCACGGCGATCTCATGCACGCCGTCGCCCGCGACCGCCACGAACGGATAGTCCGCTTCACGCGACTCGAACCGTTCCGTCCCGGAATGCAGCTTCCGCAGCGGATGATAATCGGCGGGCCAGTTGCCGTGATTGAGCCACGGCCTCGCGTCCCCGGCGTTTATCGCACGCAGTCCCAGCAGATCGTGCACGGCGCGTTGCATGCGCACCGCGCACGGAAAGATCGGCGAAAGGTCCGGGTAGCCGCCCTCGATGCCGGGCGGCAATGGAAGCGGCAGTTGAACCCACAGGAGGCCGTCTTCCACTGCATAGGCCGCGGAGATCGCGAACGAGCCCGCCGCTTCCTCGGCGCCCCACAACGAAATCAGACGGCCGCCCGTTGCGCGCGCCGTCGTGGCGGTGCGGGTCCACGTGTCGGCGTCGACGCGCGCGAGAAACGCCGACGACGTGCCCGCGAACCCGGCCAGGCGGACGAGATTGGCAAGACCGAATGCCTCGATGCGCATGTCTTCACCCCGCGATCATGGCCGCCGCCTGCCGATACCACGTCGCAAGATAAGGCGGAATGTAGAGTCCCAGCATCAAGCTCATGCCGAGATGGACGAACACCGGCAGCAGCGCCGGCGGATGTTCAAGCACCTTGGCCGTGGTGTCGCCGAACACCATGCCCTGCACGCGCACGAAGATGGCCGCGAACGCCACGGCCAGTCCGAGCAGCAGGAAGGGCGTGGCCCACGGCAGCGTGCGCATCGCCGTGGTGAGAATCAGGAACTCGCTCGCGAACACGCCGAACGGCGGCATGCCGAGAATCGCGAGCGTGCCGAGCATCATGCCCCAGCCGACAGTCGGGCTCACGCGCAACAAGCCGCGGATGTCGTCGATCGCCTGGGTGCCGGCCTTTTGCGCCGCGTGTCCGACGGTAAAGAAGATCGCGGACTTCACGAGCGAATGCACCGTCATGTGCAGCAGGCCCGCGAACGTTGCGATAGGACCGCCGAGCCCGAATGCGAACGCCATCAAGCCCATGTGCTCGATCGACGAATACGAAAAGAGCCGCTTGACGTCTTTCTGCCGGAACAGCGAAAAAGCGGCGATCAGCACCGAGACCAACCCGAAGCCGACCAGCAGATGTCCCGGCAGGCCGTTCTGCAATGCGCCATCGGCCAGCACCTTGCAGCGCAGCACCGCATACAGCGCGACGTTGAGCAGCAGCCCCGACAGCACGGCCGAAATCGGCGTGGGTCCTTCGGCGTGCGCGTCGGGCAGCCAGTTGTGCATGGGCACGAGGCCGACCTTGGTGCCGTAGCCGATCAGCAGGAACACGAACGCGAGCGAAATGATGGTCGGGTCGAGACTGCTCTTGACCGCGTTCAGACTGGTCCAGAGCAGCGCGTCGCCGCCGCCCAGTTGCCGGCTCGCGGCGAGGTAGAGCAGGATCGTGCCGAACAGCGCCTGCGCGATGCCGACGCCGCACAGAATGAAGTACTTCCACGCGGCCTCGAGGCTTGCCGCGGTGCGATAGACGCTCACCAGCAGGACCGTCGCGAGCGTGGCCGCTTCCATCGCGACCCACAGAATGCCCATGTTGTTGGTGAGCAGCGCGAGCAGCATCGCGAAGATGAACAGCTGATACATGCTGTGGTAAAGACGCATGCGCGGGGCCGTCATCTTGCCGCGGTCGCGCTCGATGCGCATGTACGGCCGTGAAAAGATCGACGTGGTCCAGCCGACGAAGGCCGTCAGTGCGACGAGGAACACGTTGAGCGGATCGACGAAGAACAGCTTGCCCAGCGCGAACGCCGGCCCGTGCGCCACGGTTTTCGCGGCGAGCAGCGCGGCGGCCGCGAACGTGAGGAAACTGAAGCCGACGTTGAGTTCCGCCGCGACATGATGCTGGCCCACGAGCGCAAGACAGACGCCCGCCAGAAGCGGGATGGCGAAAACCAGCAGCAGGATCCAGGCTTCAGTCATCTTTTAGTTTTTCGAGGTGGTGAATGTCCAGGCTGTCGAACTGCTCGCGAATCTGGAACATGAACACGCCGAGGATCAGGATGCCCACCAGCACGTCGAGCCCGATGCCGAGTTCGACGATCATCGGCATGCCGTTGGTCGCCGCGGCGGCGGCAAAGAACAGGCCGTTCTCCATCGATAGAAAGCCGATCACCTGAGGAATCGCCTTCGCCCGCGTGATCATCATCATGAACGATAGCAGCACGCAGGCGAGCGCGATGCCGAGCGTGCCGCGCGCCACCGACGAGGCGAGCTGGCTGACCGGCGAGGCGACGTTGAACGCGACGATCACGAGCACGATGCCGATCAGCAGCGTGGCGGGAATGTTGAGGAGCGACTCCACGTCCGTCCTGACGTTCAGGCGCTGCACGAGCCGATAGAGTATCCAGGGGATCAGGCCGACCTTGAGCACGAGCGTGAGCGCCGCGGAGATGTAGAGATGCACGTCGGCGGTCACGTATCCGAGGATCACGTTCGCCGACACGAGCGTCACGCCCTGCAGCGTGTAGAGGTGAATCAGCGACAGGATGCGGCGTTGGCTGAGCATCGCGAACGACAGCAGCAGCAGGATCGCGGCCAGGAAATTGATGATCTGCGTGGCGAATCCGTGCATCACGCCCCCAGCAGAAAGTGAACCAGCATGCCGATGACGGCCAGCAGGAACGCCGTGGCGAGAAACTCCGGCACGCGGAAAATGCGCATCTTGGCGTTGGTCGTCTCCACGATCGCGAGTGCCGCGCCGCCTATCGACAGCTTGACGAACAGCGTCGGTATCGCGAGCAGCAGCGCCAGCGGACTGCCGGCTTCCGCGATGCCCCAGGGAACGAACAACGCGAGGCCGATGCACGAGTACGCGAACAGCTTGAGGCTCGCGGCCCACTCCATCAGCGCGAGATGCCGGCCGGAATATTCGAGGATCAGCGCCTCGTGGATCATCGTGAGTTCGAGGTGGGTGGTCGGATTGTCGACCGGCAGGCGCGCGTTTTCCGCGAGCGACACCATCGTGAACGCGATGCCCGCGAACGCGAGGCTCGGATAGATCGCCAGTTCGCGATGGCTGAGCGTGGCGACGATGCGGGTCAGCAAGGTCGACTGCGTGATCAGCGACGCCGAGAACAGCACCATCAGCAGGGCCGGCTCGGCCAGAAAGCCGACCAGCATTTCGCGGCGCGCGCCGAGCGTGCCGAACGCGGTGCCGATGTCCATCGCCGCGAGCGAGATCGCGACGCGCGCCAGCGCGAACAGGCCCACCAGGGCGATCGCATCCGCGGCGGGCGAGAGCGGCAGATCGGTGGAAAGCGTCGGCACGATCGCGCAGGCGAGCGTCATGCAGGCCCAGACGACATACGGCGCGCCGCGGAAAATCGGGCTCGCATGTTCGGCGACGACCGACTCCTTGTTGAACAGCTTGTGAAGCATCCGGTAAGGCTGCCAGATGCTCGGCGCACGGCGGTTCTGCAAGCGCGCGCGGCAGATGTTGATCCACCCGGTCAACAGCGGCGCTGCCGCGAGCGCGAGCAGGATTTCGAGGCCCTGGGAGAGCAATCCGGAGAGCGTGATCATCGTCTCACCAGCATCAGCAGGACGATCAGCACGAGAAAGCTGTGCATCAGATAGACGGCGATGCGGCCCGTCTGAAGCAAGCCGGCCAGCGCCGCGATGCGCTTGATCAGCCGTTCGAGCGGCTCGTAAATCAGCGCCCACGCGCGATCGGTCACGCTCACGCTGTATATCGGCTGGCTGTCGAATGGCGAAGGCAGCCGCCGTTCGATCCTGAAGAGCGGCGCGAAGATTTCCCGGATCGGCTGCCCGAAGCCTTCCGCCGTGTCCTGCATGCGCGCGGTCCCGAACGGATAGCCGCAGGCCCAGGGCGCGGCCCGCCGCAGGCGCCCATGGTAGAGACGCCGCACCAGCAGCCACGCGAGCGCGCAACAGGCAAGGAAGAACAGCAGGAACACCGCCGGCATGTAGCTGGCCCGGTCCACGCTAGTGGGCGCGAGCAGCAGCCAGCCATTGCGTGCGACGGCCGGCCCGATGCCGGCGTCCACCAGCATCCGCGTGACGCGGTCCAGAACGGCCACGAATTGCACCGGCAGCAGTCCGAGCAGCACGCATATCGCGGCCAGCCATGCGAAGCCGACCCGCTCCCACGGCGTGGCGTCTCGGGCCTCGCTCAGCTTCGCCTCGCGCGGCTGGCCGAGAAAGACGATGCCGAAGAACTTGACCATGGTGTAGCCCGCGAGCGCGGCCACGAGCGCGATCAGCGCGGCGACGAGCGGCACCACCATGTTCAGGAACGGGTCCGGCAAACCCGGCGTGAACAGGAAGCTTTGCAGCAACAGCCATTCGGAGACGAAGCCGCTCAACGGCGGCAGCCCCGCGCTGGAAAGCGCGCCGACGAGCGCGGCCCATGCGGTCCAGGGCATGAAACGGATCAGGCCGCCGAGACGCCCGAGGTTGCGCTCGCCCGTGGCATGAAGCACGGAACCGGTGCCGAGAAACAGCAGACTCTTGAAGGCGGCGTGGCTCGCGATCTGATAGAGCAGGGCCGTCAACGACAAGGCCGCGAGCGCCGTCATTCCGTACGCGCGAAACAGGATCGCGAGCCCCATGCTGACGAACATCAACCCGATGTTGTCGATCGACGAGTACGCCAGCAGGCGCTTCATGTCCGTCTGAATCGCGCTGAACACGACGCCGAAGAGCGCGGAGAAGAGCCCGAGTATCAGCATGAGCACGCCCCACCAGGCAATCTGCACGTGCAGCAGATCGAACACCGTGCGCAGCACGCCGTACAGCCCCGCCTTGAGGACGAACCCGCTGAGCAGCGCCGAGACCGGCGAGGGCGCCGCCGGATGCGCCTCGGGCAGCCAGACGTGCAGCGGGACAATGCCCGCCTTCGTGCCGAAGCCGAACAGCGCCAGCACAAACGCGACCGACGCCCAGAACACGTCCAGATGCTGCGCGCGCATGTTGGCGAACGTGTAGTCGCCGGTATTGGCTTGCAACAGGCCGAAGCACAGCAGCAGCGCGAGCGCGCCGACGTGCGAGATCAGGAAGTAGAGCCAGGCCGCCCGGCGGATGTCGGCGAAGCGGTGATTGGTCATGACGAGGAAGGTGGCCGATACCGTCATGGTTTCCCATGCCACCATGAAGCAATAGGCGTCGTCGGCGAGCAGGAGGAGCGCCATGCTGGCGAGGCACACGTGATATTCGAAGCACAGCAGGCCCGGCGGCGTGCCCTCGCCCTTGCGGAAGTAGCCGGCGGAGAAGGCGCTCACGCCCGTGCTCACCACGCCGAGCACGCACAGGAAATAGGCGGACAGGCCGTCGAGCCGAAGATGGAAGGGCAGGTCCGGCAGCCCGAGCGGCAGGACGATCTGCCGGGGACCGGCAAAGGCGCCCGCGAGGCCGAGCCCGCATAGCAGCAGCCCGAACACCGCGCCGGCTGGAAACAGCCCGTGCGCCACCACGCGGGTGCGGCGCAGGCTCGCCAGCCCCGCGACCCCGATGACGAGCCAGCCCGCGATCACGAGCAGCACGTAGTGGATGACCAGCGGGGTGAACTGCGCGTGTTCCATCGACGTTGTCTCCAATACCGTCAAAGGTTCTGTTCAGCGGGCAGCGTGTCTGATGAAGAGTATCCCGAAACCGCCTCCAGCCGGTGACGATCTTCCATTTCGTTGACATGGCGGCATGGCAAGCGGCTCGTGATGCGGCGCGCTGTTCACCGTCAGTGGCGCTGTTTCGCTGGAGGACATCAGGTTAGCAGTTGATGATAATTGCGTTATCATCCTAGCAGTTTTATCGTTCCAGTTCCACGCGCGATGACCCGTCGGTGCGCGCATAAAGTGCGCCGCGAGTGCGCCGCGTCGGTTCCGCGCATTGGCAATGCGACCTTGCCGCGCGCGTGGAATGTCAGAAGCTCCAGCTTGCCGCGCCGGTCCCTCTCACGCCCAACGCGCGGTTCGGACGGGCGAATCTTCGAATCGATACCCAATGCCAGCACACTATTTCCGCGCTCTGACGGGAAAGGACCGCAGCGCCGAGGCCAACAGGCAGCTCGGCTTCTCGCTCGCGTTCGTGGCTGGCGCGACCAATGCCGGTGGTTTTCTCGCGGTGAAGCAGTACACGTCGCATATGAGCGGCGTGATATCCGCGATCGCCGACCAGGCCGCGCTGGGCGACCTGTCGCTGGCGCTGGCGGGTGTCGGATCGCTGCTCTCGTTCCTGCTGGGCGCCGCCTCGTCGTCCGTGCTCGTCAATTGGGGGCGGCGCAGGCGGCTGAACAGCCAGTACGCGTCGCCCTTGCTGATCGAAGCCGTTCTGCTGTTGTGCTTCGGGCTGCTCGGCAGCCATCTGGCCGTATGGGAAACCCTGTTCGTGCCCGCGGCCGTCGTGCTGCTGTGCTTCATCATGGGGCTGCAGAACGCGATGATCACCAAGCTCTCCGGCGCGGAAATCCGCACCACTCACATGACGGGCATCGTGACGGATATCGGTATCGAGCTCGGCAAGCTGTTCTACTGGAATTCGTCGAAGGCAGGGCCGGCGGAGCCGGTCGTGCTCGCCAATCGCGCCAGGCTGAAGGTGCATCTGACGATGCTTGCGATGTTCTTTGCCGGCGGCGTGACCGGGGCGATGGGCTTCAAGCACATTGGATACGCCTCCACCGTGCCGCTCGCGGGCATGCTGATCGTGCTCGCCATCGTTCCTTTCATCGACGACCTGCGCGAGCGCGTTTATCGCCTCGACCGATAGGCGGGGCGCCGGGGGAAGCGGCGCTTTTCGTGCGCAAACGCCCTCGGAACCGCCAGCCGGCACCGGCGGACAAGCCACTGTTCTATGATAATGTCGTTATCATTGACTTATCCTGGTATGGTAACAATAATGCGACTCTCGGGCGAGAGCCTTGTCGGTCCCGTTTCGGGTTCAGGTGAGACGAGGAAAATGCCTGCGTACGGCATGGGGGTGAACGTGATTAATGCAGGTGTTCCGCTGCTGTCGCACGACTACACGCATCTCTATCTGCGGGACGTCATGGGGCAGCGCGGGCTGATCGTCGTCGGCGTGGGCAAGGCCGGCGAACGTGGATTCCAGATGCTGTACCGCTTCTCCAATATCTGCGACCGTCTCGAGCAATGCGGGATCAATGTGATCTTCGTTTATCAGAAGGAGTCGGCCCGTCACGTGCAGGACACGACCTCGCTGTTCGGCGCCCGCTACCGGCAAAGACCGTGTCTGTTTCTGGACGACGACGGCAAGTTTTTTGTCGGCCCGCCGCGTCCAAAATCGCTTCGCGCGATCTATCTGGATCGCGAAATGAAGCGGCTCGGCGCGGCCGAGTTCGCGCTGCGGGACGAAACGTGGGACGCGCTACTGCAGGCGTTCTTCGCGCAGGCGGCGGCAGGGTCGATGCATTGAGCCAGGGCGCGCGGGGAGCGCGCCCTGGCGGCACGACACGACGCGGGTTGGAATCACATACGAGGGGGGCGGAGTGGTCGAAGCATCGGTTCAGGTGGATGGGCGCTGGGGTTTGAACGCGCACCAGTCGGCGCGGCTTGCCGTCAATGCCGCACGATTCGCCTGCGATATCGTCTGCATGGCGAACGGCCGGTCCGTCAATGCCAAGGACGTCATGTCGGTCATGTCGCTGCGGGTCAAACGGGGCGCGCATGTGCGCATTCTGGCGACGGGGCCCGATGAGATCGTCGCGCTCGAGACGCTGTCGGCCATCGTGCAGTCGCAGCAATCCTGCTGAGCGGCCAATGCGAAAGAGCGCACGCATCCCCGCCGAATGCCGCCGCGGCGAATTCCGGCCACAGCCATGAACAGAAAGAGAAAGGCCAGCAAGCCGCTGGTCATACAGAACGATCGGATCGTTTCACTGTACTTCGATGCGCGCGGCGTGCAGAGCACGATGTTTCGGCATGACCCCTATGCGCTCGCGCTCGGCTACACGCGCACCATGATGGGTTTTCTCCTGTTGCGGCCGGCCCCGCGCCGCATTTCGATGATCGGTCTGGGTGGCGGATCGCTGGCGAAATATTGCTACCGTCATTTGCCGGAGACGGCCATCACTGCCGTCGAAATCAATCCGGAGGTGATCGCGCTGCGCGACCAGTTTCATCTGCCGCCCGATGACGAACGGTTTCGCGTGGTATGTGCGGATGGCGCGCGGTTCGTCACCGGAACGGATCACCGGCCGGACGTTCTGCTGGTCGACGCTTTCAACGCCGACGGGTTGCCCGCCGAACTGGGCAGTACGACGTTCTACGAGGCCTGCCGTCGCCGTTTGAGCGATGACGGCATGATGGTGGCGAATCTCGTGACGGACGAGCCGGACTTCCAGCGCTATCTGCGCGCTCTGAGGGAAGTCTTCGCGAACGCGGTGGCTCTCGCGCCGTCGGAGGGCAGCCAACATAACGTCACCGTGTTTGCATGGAAAGGAGCCGGGCAGGTTCCATCTCTTGCCGCGATGCTCGAACGGGCACGCGTACTCGAGCCGCGACATGCGGTCAATCTGCATGCCACGGCCACGCGCATCGAATACGGCAAAAGATTTGACTGGAATCGATACGGGCAGCCGCGTTGAGCGTGTTCGTCCGCGAGGCTTCAACGATCGGCCCCGCTTCAATGCCCGCCTTATCGAACGGGCGCATTCTCAAGGAAAGCAGATGACAGCAGAAAGCGATAATCAAAGCAGTACCCTGACTCATGCCGCCAGTTGGGCGCTCGAGCGGCTTGCGCGGCAGCGATATGGCCGCGACGCGCCGGCGCTGAACTGGTCGGTTGCACAGGAATTGCGTAACGCGGGATATGTGTCGGTGCCGGCGAACGGGCGGGGCGCTGTGTCGATTACCGAGGCCGGCCAGAACTACCTGCGCGCCAGGGCCGTGCGCTAGCAGCGCGCAGTTTGTTTTTCTCGAAGTGCTTCACGGCCGCATGATGACGGCGTATGAGCGAGTGGCCTGAGAAGCCGGCGGCGCGTGTGGCGTTGATGAGGCTTCGATGGTGGTGACTCGCATCGCGCCGTGTATTATAATCAAATTAACATATCTGAACTGGACGCCGCTCTCATCATGGAAACGAAAAGCGCTCGACTCACGATTCTGATCGACCCGGTGAAGAAGGAAGCGTTCGAGAAATTGTGTGCCGCGCAGGACCTCACGCCCTCGCAAGTGGTGCGGCAATTGATTCGCGAATACCTCGAACAGCATGGCGTGACCTACAAGACGAAGAGTGTCATCGGCGCTCGCCCACGGCGAAAGAGCGAATGAACCGGAAGGTCTCATTGCGTAATACGCGCCCTGTTCTTCATCGAAATTCCCCCGCTTGTAACCAGACGTAACCCAGCAGGCGGCACCGCGATCTCGTGCATCAGTTATTACAAACTTGAAATACGCGGACTGCCGCCTTGCGCTATATTTCGCCCAACAACACATTCGTCAAAAGGGTGATCGATGAAGTCCGTTCGTCTTGTTCCGCTTCTGATCGGGGTTTTCGCATTGGGCGCATCGGGTGCGGCAATGGCTGGTAGGGTCAACATCGGCGTCAATATCGGCATTCCCGCTCCGGTTTATGTCGCGCCGGCGCCCGTCTACGCACCGCCGCCGCCGCCCGTCGTGTATCAGCCGGCGCCAGTGTATTACGGCGCTCCGGCGGTCGTGATCGGCTGGCATGGCGACCGCTACTGGGACGGCCGCCGCTACTGGGCACGGAACGACTGGTATCGCCATCATCCTCCGGGCCGTTACGATTATGGCCGCAACCACTACGACAATCGGCGCGGCTGGCATTAAGCGTTCAGACCGCGGTCGATGTCGCCGCGGAATCAGAAAACCGCCCGGAGCGAATCTCGCGCCGGGCGGTTTTTTTTGCGCGAGCAATACCTTCGGCCATGCGCCCATGCGGCACAAGCAACAGAGTTATTCGGCCACGGCGGCCATTCCGCCCACCACTGCGCTAAAGCCGCTGTCCACGTGAACGATCTCCGCCGTCACGCCCGCCGCGAGATCCGACAGCAGGAAGGCCGCGGTATTGCCGACCTGTTCGATCGTCACGTTGCGCTTGAGCGGCGCGTTCTGCTCGACGAATTCGAGAATCTTGCCGAAGCCCTTGATGCCGCTCGCGGCCAGCGTCTTGATCGGCCCCGCTGAAATGCCGTTCACGCGCACGCCCTTCGCGCCGAGCGACACCGCCAGATAACGCACACTCGCTTCAAGCGACGCCTTGGCGAGACCCATCGTGTTGTAGTTCGGAATCGCGCGTTCGGCGCCGAGGTAGCTCAGTGTGAGCAGCGACGCGTCGGGCGTGAACATGGATTGCGCGGCCTTGGCGAGCGCCGGAAAGCTGTATGCGGAGATGTCGTGCGCGATGCGGAAGTTCTCGCGCGTCATGCCGTCGAGAAAGTCGCCCGCGATCGCTTCGCGCGGTGCAAAGCCGATCGAATGGACGAGGCCGTCGAGGCCGTCCCAGCGCTCTTTCAGCGAGGCGAAGAGGGCGTCGATCTGCGCGTCGTCGGCGACGTCGCAGGGGAACACCAGGTCGCTGCCGAATTCGGTGGCGAACTCGGTGATGCGGTCCTTGAAGCGCTCGCCGACATAGGTGAACGCCAGTTCGGCGCCTTCGCGCTTGCAGGCTTGCGCGATGCCGTATGCAATCGAACGGTTCGACAGCAGGCCGGTCAGCAGGATACGTTTGCCAGCGAGGAAGCCCATGAATTCTCCTGATAAGGTCTGCGCTTCGCGCACGCGAACGTGATGCGTTCGGAACGTACGGATAGCGCGGGTTTATTAGGTAGAATTCTCTCACATTGCTCTTGCCCATTGACCAACAAGGCCCCTATGACAACTGGCTCGCGACGGGTTCAAACGCCTCACGCGCTTCGGCGCAGCGTGATTCACAGACTCTCGCGTGTCGGTCTACCGGTTGTGCCTCGTTTGCGGAATTCATGGCGCGCGGCATGCGCCGTAGCGCTATCCGGCGCGTTGGCGGTAGCTGGGCTGCTGGTGGCGCCGCGGGCGCAGGCCGTTCATGCGATCGCGCAATATGGCGAGCCGAAATATCCGGCGAACTTCAAGCACTTCGACTACGTCAATCCCGATGCGCCCAAGGGCGGCACGCTGGTGCTCGCCAATCCGAGCCGGCTCACGAGCTTCGATAAGTTCAATCCGTTCACATTGCGCGGCAACACCGCGCCTGGCGTGAACGCGATGTTCGAAAGCCTGACCACCGGCAGCAGCGACGAAGTGGCGTCCGCGTACGGGCTGCTTGCGGACGACATCAACGTTGCGCCGGACGGCCTGTCCGCTACCTTTCACATCAACCCGAAAGCGCGCTTTTCGAACGGCGATCCGGTGACCGCCGAGGACGTCAAATTCTCGCTCGACACGCTGAAAAGCCCGCAAGCCGCGCCGCAATTCGCGTCGATCTTCGGCGAGATCACGCGAGCGGTGGTGGTCGATCCGCATACGATCCGCTTCGAGTTCCATCAGCGCAATCGCGAGTTGCCGTTGCTCGCCGGCGGCGTGCCGGTGTTCTCGCGCAAGTGGGGCATGAAGCCCGACGGCAGCCGTACTCCATTCGATCAACTGGCGTTCGAAAAGCCGATCGGCAGCGGCCCTTATCTGATAGAACGGTACGACAACGGGCGCACGATCACGTACCGGCGCGACCCGAACTACTGGGGCGCGGCGCTGCCGGTGCGGGTCGGCACGAACAACTTCGATCGCATCGTCTACAAGCTGTATTCGGATAGCACCGTGCGGCTCGAGGCGTTCAAGGCGGGCGAGTACGACGCGATGGTCGAGTACATCGCGCGCAATTGGGTGCGGCGCGACGTCGGCAAGAAATTCGACAGCGGTGAACTGATCAAGCGCGAATTTCCGCAACATAACGGCACGGGCATGCAAGGCTTCATGCTGAACACGCGGCGCCCTTTGTTTCAGGATGTGCGCGTGCGCAAGGCGCTCGACCTCGCGCTCGACTTTCAGTGGCTGAACCGTCAACTGTTCTACAACCAGTACACGCGCATCGACAGTTTCTTTGCCAACACGGATTTGCAGGCCAAGGGGCCGCCTTCGCCGGGCGAGCTGGCGCTGCTCGAACCGTGGCGCGCGAAGCTCGATCCGGCCGTGTTCGGCCCGCCGCCGAAGCAGCCGGACACCGATCCGCCAGGCTCGCTACGCGCCAATCTGCTGCAGGCGCGGGCGCTGCTGCAACAGGCGGGGTGGACCTATCGCGACGGCGCATTGCGCAACGAGAAGGGCGAGCCGTTCCACTTCGAGATTCTCGACGACTCCGGTTCGTCCGCGCAAATGGAGCCGATCATCGCTACTTTCATCCGCAATCTGCGGAAGCTGGGCATCACCGCCACGTTTCGCGTATCGGATTTCGCCGTCTATCAGAAGCGTCTGGACGCATTCGATTTCGACACCACCACCATCCGCATGCCGGATGTGCAGGTGCCGGGTTCCGAGCAGATCGACCGTTTCGGCAGCAAGGCCGCGGATACCCACGGTTCGGACAACATGATCGGGCTGAAGTCGCCGGCGGTCGATGCGATTCTCAACGCGCTCGTGCATGCGCAGACGCGCGAGCAACTGGTCGACGCGACGCACGCACTCGACCGCGTGCTGATGCATGGCTACTATGTGGTGCCGCACTGGTATAGCGCGACGCATCGTGTCGCGTTCAAGCGCGGCCTCGCGTGGCCGAAAACCTTGCCTCTGTACTATGGCGCGGAGGGCTGGATCACGTCGACGTGGTGGTTCGCGCAGCCTCAGCCGCCATCACCGTCGCCATCGTCGTCGCAACCGTAACCGCAGCCGCGCGGAAGCGCCCATCCACTTACCGCCTCGCACCGGAAACGTCGACTATGTGGAGCTACATCCTCAAACGCCTGCTGCTGATGATCCCGACCTTGCTCGGCGTGCTGACGCTGACCTTCGCCGTGATCCAGTTCGTTCCGGGCGGCCCGGTCGAGCAGATGCAGCACGAGTTGCGCAAGGGCGCGGAGGGCGGCTCGCCGTTCGGTCTGCGCGCGCATAACGGCGTCGACGCGCAGCAGGTCGCGCAATTGAAGGCGCTGTATGGCTTCGACAAGCCGCCGCTCGAACGCTACGTGCTGATGCTCAAGCGCTTCGCGACGTTCGACCTCGGGCAGAGCTATTTCCGCCATCAAAGCGTCTGGTCGCTGATCGTCTCGAAGCTGCCGGTGTCGATCAGCATCGGCTTATGGACGTTCTTTCTGACATATCTGATATCGGTGCCGCTGGGCATTGCGAAGGCGGTGCGCAACGGCTCGCGCTTCGACATCTCGACCAGTCTCGTCGTGTTGATCGGCTACGCGATTCCGGGTTTCGTGCTGGGCGTGCTGCTGCTCGTGCTGTTCGGCGGCGGCACGTTCCTGCAACTGTTTCCGCTGCGTAACCTCACCTCGGACAACTGGGCGCAACTGAGCCTCGGCGGCAAGATCGTCGACTACCTGTGGCATATCACGTTGCCGATCACCGCCTCGGTGGTGGGCAGTTTCGCGGTCGTCACCATGCTCACCAAAAACGCGTTCCTCGACGAGATCCGCAAGCAGTATGTGCTGACGGCGCGCGCCAAGGGCTTGTCGGAAAAGCGCGTGCTGTGGAAGCACGTGTTTCGCAATGCGTTGCTGCCGCTGATCGTCGGTTTTCCGGCGGCGTTCATCGGCGCGTTCTTCACCGGCAGTCTGCTGATCGAGACGCTGTTTTCCCTCGACGGCCTGGGCCTGCTGTCCTATGAATCGGTGGTGCGGCGCGACTATCCGGTGGTGCTCGGCACGCTGTATCTATTCACGCTGATCGGTCTCGCGACCAAACTGATCTCCGACCTGTGCTATGTGTGGGTCGATCCCCGCATCCAATTCGAACAACTGGAGCGCTGATGAATCGAGCCCGCCTTTCCGCCGATGCGGCGGCGCGCACCGAACCGGCTCGCGCGTTCGTGTCGCCTTCGCCCGCGCGCCGCGTGTGGCAGCGTTTTCGCCAGCAGCGGCTTGGCTACTGGAGCCTGATCGTGTTCGTCGCCGCGTTCGCGGCGAGCCTCGCCGGTCCGCTGTGGTCGAACGACAAGCCGCTGGTGGTGCGCTACGACGGCCATCTGTATTTCCCGATGTTCAAGACCTATGCCGAGACCACCTTCGGCGGCGATTTCCCCACGCCCGCCGATTATCTCGATCCGTATATCAAGCAGCGCTTCGACGCGCCCGGCAACTTCGCGTTGTATCCGCCGAACCGCTACTACTACGACACGCTGAACTACTTTTCGAAGGCGCCGAACCCCGCGCCGCCCTCGCGTGAAAACTGGCTCGGCACCGACGACCGCGGCCGCGATCTGTTCGCGCGCTTGCTGTACGGCTTTCGCGTGTCGGTGGAATTCGCGCTGGTGCTCACGCTGATCGGCACGGTCATCGGTATTGCGGCGGGCGCGGTGCAGGGTTTCTTTGGCGGGCGTGTCGATATCGTCGGGCAGAGGCTGATCGAAATCTGGAGCGCACTGCCGGAGCTTTATCTGTTGATTATTTTTTCGTCGATCTTCGAGCCCGGATTCATTTTGCTGATCGTGCTGCTGTCGCTGTTCGGCTGGATCGGTTTGTCCGATTACGTGCGCGCGGAGTTTCTGCGTAACCGCAACCAGGACTATGTGCGTGCCGCGCGAGCAATGGGGCTGTCGAACTGGCAGATCATGTGGCGGCACGTATTGCCCAACAGCCTGACGCCGGTCATCACGTTCCTGCCGTTTCGCATGAGCGGCGCCATTCTGGCGTTGACGAGCCTCGACTTTCTCGGCCTCGGCGTGCCGTCGCCGACCCCGAGCCTCGGTGAACTGCTCGCGCAAGGCAAGGCGAATCTCGACGCGTGGTGGATTTCGTTGTCCACCTTCGGCGTGCTGGTCGCGATGCTGTTGCTGCTGACCTTCATGGGCGACGCGCTGCGCAATGCGCTCGACACCCGCATCTCCGATGCGATGCGCGCCGGAGGCAACCAGTGAGCGCCACGGTCGATAACAGCGCAAAAGAGGCCGTCACGCGGCCGCTGCTCGAACTCGAACATCTGCACGTGACGTTCGGCGACACGGTCGCGGTGAACGACGTGACGCTCGCGATCCAGCGCGGCGAGCGCGTGGCGCTGGTCGGCGAATCGGGCTCGGGCAAGAGCGTGACCGCGCTGTCGATCCTGCGCCTGCTGAACGACGCGCAAGTGAGCGGGTCGATCCGTTTCGACGGCGAGGACCTGCTCGCCAAAAGCGAGCGCGAGATGCGCGGCATGCGCGGCTCGGACATCGCGATGATCTTCCAGGAGCCGATGACGGCGCTCAACCCGCTTTACACGGTCGGCGATCAGATTGCGGAGACCATCGTCGTGCACGACGGCGTGGCGGCGGGCGAGGCGCGCAAACGCGCGGTCGCGCTGCTGGGGCGCACCGGCATCGCGGAGCCGGGCAAGCGCGTGAACAGCTATCCGCATCAACTCTCGGGCGGCCAGCGGCAGCGCGCGATGATCGCGATGGCGCTCGCCTGCCGGCCGCGCCTGCTGCTGGCCGACGAACCGACCACCGCGCTCGACGTGACGATCCGCGCGCAGATTGTCGACCTGCTGCTCGAATTGCAACGCGATGAAGCCGAAAAACGCGGCATGGCCGTGCTGCTGATCACGCACGATCTGAACCTCGTGCGCCACTTCGCGCACCGCATCGCGGTGATGGAGCGGGGCGTGCTGGTGGAAAGCGGGCCGGTCGAGCGCGTGTTCGAGTCGCCGCAGCATCCGTACACGCAGCGTCTGCTGGCCAGTCGGCCGCAGCGCACGTTGGTGCCGGTGCTGCCGATTTCGCCGGTGCTGCTCGAAGCGCGCGAGGTGTCGGTCGATTTCAAAACGAAGCTGCCGGGTGTGAGCGGCTGGTTCCGTTCGGGGCGTTTTCGCGCGGTGGCGGATGCGACTGTGTCCGTGCGCCAGGGCGAGACCTTGGGGATCGTCGGCGAATCGGGTTCCGGCAAATCGACGCTCGCGATGGCCTTGCTCGGTTTGCAACGCACCGCGCACGGCGAGATCGAATTTCAGGGCAGGGCGCTCGGCAGCTATCGCGGCGCCGAGCAGACCGCCTTGCGCTCGAACATGCAAGTCGTCTTCCAGGACCCGTTCAGTTCGCTTTCGCCGCGCCACACCATCGAGCGGATCGTCGGCGAGGGGCTCGCGCTGCACCGCCCGCAAATGACGCCGCAGGCGCGCCGCGACAAGGTGGTTTCGGTGCTGCGCGAAGTCGGCCTCGACCGGACGGTGCTGTGGCGCTATCCGCATGAATTCTCCGGCGGCCAGCGTCAACGGATCGCGATTGCCCGCGCTCTGGTGCTGGAGCCGCGCATCCTGGTCCTCGACGAACCCACCAGCGCGCTCGACGTTTCCATCCAGCAGCAAGTGCTGAAACTACTCGCCGGATTGCAACAGAAGTACAACCTCGGCTTCGTCTTCATCAGCCACGATCTGGCCGTGATTGGAGCGATGGCGCACCGCGTCGCGGTGATGCAAAACGGTTCGATCGTCGAAAGCGGCGCCGTTGAGCAGATTTTTGCGACGCCCGCGCATCCTTACACTCGAAAGCTGCTGAAAGCGGCGCTTGACCATTGATTTTGCACTCTTTCACCAATTGGGTGCGTGTCTCGATTGTATTTTTCTATTTGTTTTGACACGTGAATACTTACTGGCTAGTATCGACCAAACTTTTTCCGTAGACCCTTGTTTTTTAGGCAATAAATACCGACCAATGCAGCACAGAAACCTGACCCAGGCTTGCACGCGCGTCGTCGCCGGGATGTTCATTGGCGTCTTGATGGCAGCAGCTCCCGGCGCTTTCGCCGACGAAGTAAGCAGTTTCAATCAGAATGCCTCATATTCGACCCTCAACGGGTCGAATTCGTTATCTTCCCCGAATTCGCGTGCGGCCGCTCCCGGGAGCGACAGCGGCGCCAAGTCGTTCCTTTCCGGCATGGCCGGCAAGGCGGGCGACGTGGTCGTCGGCGCGCTGAACATGATCGGCGTGCGCTACCGCTGGGGTGGCAATACTCCCGATTCGGGACTCGATTGCAGCGGTTTCGTCCGCTACGTGTTCCAGGACACGCTTGGCATGGCGCTGCCGCGCCGCGCCGAGGAAATGAGCCGGGTCGGCGAGAAGGTGCGCGTGAGCGACCTGAAGCCGGGCGATCTCGTGTTCTTCAACACGATGCGCCGCACGTTCTCACACGTGGGCATCTACATCGGCGACAACAAGTTCGTGCATTCGCCTTCCACGGGCAGCACGATCCGCGTCGACGACATGGATAGCGGCTACTGGGAAAAGCGCTTCACCGGTGCACGCCGGATCGAGACGTCCTATCAGGACGGTCAGGATCTGCGCACGCGCGTGAACGCGGCGATCGGCGGCAATAACTGATTTTGATCTGTTGCGCCGGCGGTTCTGGCGCGACAACAAAAAGCCTGCTTCGTTTGAAGCAGGCTTTTTGTTGTCTGGAAGGCGGGGGGTTGTGACCGTATCGTGTCGGCGCGGGCCTTGCGGGCCGCGCAGTCCAGCCGTAGCCGCCGCGCGCCGCCGGTGTTGCCTGACCCAGGCACCGCCTGCCTACACCGCCGCGCGGCTCACCGCCAGCTTGCGCTGCAATTCCGGCATCATCTTCGCCACGGCTTCCTCGCCGGCCAGAATCGCGGCGTTGCGTTGCGAGAAATCGCTGCCGCTCATGGCGGCCAGATTCGGCCGGATCACGACGTCGGCGTACTTGTCCAGTTCATAGGCCTTGATCGTCTGTCCCATGATCGTGAAGGTCTGCATCAGCACGTCGAAGGAGCTCGCGGTCAGGCCGCTTTCCGGACGCTGCGAGATGTCCACGGCGATCACGAAGTCCGCGCCCATCTTGCGCGCGAACGAGGCGGGCACCGGGCTCACCAGGCCGCCGTCGACGTATTCGTGGCCGCCGATCTTCACCGGCTCGAAAATCGACGGCACGCTGCACGACGCGCGCACGGCGATGCCGGTATTGCCCCGCTGGAACAGGATCGGCTGGCCGGTTCTCAGATCGGTGGCGACCACGCCGAGCGGCTTCACCATCTTTTCAATCGGACGGTTGTTGAGCGTCGTGTTCAGGTAGTTCTGCAGCGCGATGCCTTGCAGGAAACCTCGCGTGCGAAACGGCATGGCCCAGTCGCTGATCGACGCTTCGTCCATGGTCAGCGCCAGCTTGTTCAGCGCGAAGCCGTTCATGCCCGACGCGTACAGCGCGCCGACCACCGAGCCCGCGCTCGTGCCGGCCACCAGATCGATCTGGATGTTGCGCGCCTCGAGCGCCTTGATCACGCCGATGTGCGCGAAGCCGCGCGCGGCGCCACCGCCTAGCGCGAGCCCGACGCGAATCGGCCGCTGCGGTTTGTCGAGCGGCGGCGTGGTCGCCGCGGGCATGCCGGCGACCGGCGTGCGGTCGGTCTTGCTGCCGGTTGTGCCGCACGCGGCCAGCACCGTGGCGGCCGCCGCCAATGTGAAATGGCGACGGGCGAGGCGAGGGGATGACGGTTTCAACGAGTTCTCCAGCAACGGCACGGGCGGCGGGATCAGCGTGAACCCGTGCCGCGATCAGGCGGGTAGTCACATACGAGGATCGCCGGCGGCGATGCCATGCGCGGCGGTTCTATCCCCGGCCGCGGCGCGCGCACATCATAAATCAAAGCGCCCGATGCGCGGCGACCCGGTAATGAAACGTTGCAGAGGAAGCGCTCGGGTGCCGTGAATTGCGTCGCGCATGCCGCTTGCGCGCTGGTTCCACCGCCTCGTTGGCCATTCGGACGAGGGCGGGCAACTCGCTAGCCGCAGGTATAATTCGCCTCTCGCATTTATTTCCTTCGTGTCCGTGCGCGGCGTTTTTCTGCCGCATGGGCGCGGTCCGCTGCCGCGCCTGGCTGGCGATGTTTGCCGAGGCGCCGGCGCCCGTCTTCCGAGTAACCGCTAATGACCACCTCCGTTCGTACCCGTTTCGCACCGAGTCCCACCGGCTTCATCCACCTCGGCAACATTCGCTCCGCGCTCTATCCGTGGGCGTTCGCGCGCAAGATGAAAGGGACCTTCGTGCTGCGGATCGAGGATACCGACGTCGAGCGCTCCACCTCCGAATCCGTCGACGCCATTCTCCAGGGCATGGAATGGCTCGGCCTCGATTTCGACGAAGGCCCGTTCTACCAGATGCAGCGCATGGACCGCTATCGCGAAGTGCTCAAGCAGATGCAGGACGCGGGGCTCGTGTATCCGTGCTACATGTCGACGGAAGAACTGGACGCGCTGCGCGAGCGTCAACGCGAAGCCGGCGAAAAGCCGCGCTACGACGGCACGTGGCGCCCCGAGCCGGGCAAGGTCCTGCCGCAGCCGCCGGCGGGCGTGGAGCCCGTGCTGCGCTTCCGTAACCCGCTTACCGGCGTGGTGGCGTGGGACGACGCGGTGAAGGGCCGCATCGAGATCTCGAACGAAGAACTCGACGACCTCGTGATCGCTCGCCCGGACGGCACGCCCACCTACAACTTCTGCGTGGTGGTGGACGATCTGGACATGCGCATCACGCACGTGATTCGGGGCGACGATCACGTGAACAACACGCCGCGTCAGATCAACATCCTGCGCGCGCTGGGCGCCGAGCCGCCGGTGTACGCGCATCTTCCGACCGTGCTGAACGAGCAGGGCGAGAAGATGAGCAAGCGCCACGGTGCGATGAGCGTGATGGGTTATCGCGACGCAGGCTATCTGCCGGAAGCGGTCGTCAATTATCTGGCGCGTCTGGGCTGGTCGCATGGCGACGCGGAAATTTTCTCGCGCGAGCAGTTCGTCGAATGGTTCGATCTCGAGCACCTCGGCAAGTCGCCGGCTCAGTACGACCACGACAAGCTGAACTGGCTGAACGCGCACTACATCAAGGAAGCGGACAACGCGCGCCTCGCCGGGCTTGCCAAGCCATTCTTCGCGCAGTTGGGCATCGATGAAGCCGCCGTCGCGCAAGGCGCGGATCTGGCCGCGGTGGTGGGCTTGCTGAAGGATCGCGCGTCCACGGTGAAGGAAATCGCCGAAAACGCCGCCATGTTTTATCGCGCGCCGGCGCCGGAGGCCGACGCATTGGCGCAGCACGTCACCGACGCGGTGCGTCCGGCGCTCGCCGATCTGGCGGCCGCGCTCAAGACGGTGGAGTGGACGAAGGAAGCGATCGCCGCCGCATTGAAGGCGACGCTGGGCGCGCACAAGCTGAAGATGCCGCAACTGGCGATGCCGGTTCGTTTGCTGGTGGCGGGCACCACGCATACGCCGTCGATCGACAGCGTGCTGCTGCTGTTCGGGCGCGATGTCGTCGTGGGCCGTATCGAAAGCGCGCTGGCCTGAAGCGCGTTCAGGCCGTGCATCGAAAGGCCTTGCATGCGGCTCCTGAAAAAAACGCACGCAATTGCTCAAAGGGTATTTACAAAGCGAAGATTGGCCTCTAGAATTTCGTTTCTGTTCTGCAAGGGGGGTATAGCTCAGCTGGGAGAGCGCTTGCATGGCATGCAAGAGGTCAGCGGTTCGATCCCGCTTACCTCCACCATCAGAACATTGCCAACATGCTGTACAGCATCAGAAGTCCGAAAGCCCTGAGAAATCGGGGCTTTATTTTTTTCTGAGGTCGGTAGGAACATATAACAGGCCGCAAAAGGGCACGGGTTCCCGCCAAGACTCCTGCCGCGCCAGCATTCGCTGAGAGCGCCGAAAATTCACCGTTGCGCCAGCCTCCCGACCGATCACCAAGCAGACGAGAAGATGCCGCCGGCACGGCTCATGAATCGCCATGCGAGCCCGTGTTTTCTGGTGCCACGACATCCGTGTCCGAACCAGCGCCGCTCCCGCCGACCTCAAAGCCAGCCGGTTTCAAAGCTGCACGAGGTGAGCGGCACACAACCGCTGTCAGTGACGACCACCTGCTGCTCGAGCTTCACGCCTTGATTTCCTCCTTCCGCGCCGATATAGCTTTCGACGCAAAGCGTCATGCCGGTTTCGAACTGACCGTCGTAGCCAGCGCTTTCCCAATCGACCTGATGCGCGATGGACGGATACTCGTCGACCATGCCGATGCCGTGCGCCACGCAGCTATATCTGTTCTTCAGATATAGCGCCGGGATCTTCCAGGCCCGTTCCGAGAACTCCCGGAATGTCATGGCTGGGCGCAACAGGTCCATGTTGAAATGAACTTGTGAATAGGCAGCCTCATAAAGCTTGCGCTGTTCGTCGGACGGCCGGGTATGACCTACCGTCCATGTCCGGGAGATATCCGAGCAGTAGCCGTTCGGTCCGACCATGTCGGTATCGAACGCCAACAACTCACCGTGTACAAGAATCCTCGAGGAGCATTCTTGCATCCACGGATTGGTCCGGTCTCCGGATGCGAGAAGACGCGTTTCGATCCATTCGCCGCCATGCCGGATGTTCTCGTGGTGAAGGTTTGCCCAGAGATCCTGTTCGCTCATGCCGGGCCGAAGCTCGCGATGCATGCGCTCGATCCCTTTCTCGCACGCGCGCAGGGACTCGTTCATGAGCACGAGTTCGCCCGACGACTTAACCGTCCGGGCCATCTCCATCATGGCTTGTCCGTCCAAAAGAGTCAGCCCGTGCTGCGTCAGGCAGGCAGCGCCGATGGGGTCGAGCCGGTCGACCGCCAGTCGGCGCTCGTTCGGCGCACGTCTGCCGAGCGCATCGACAATCTCGGCGCCCCACGCGTTAGCGCGGCGCTCGGCTTCCGGGCCCGCGCTGAAGAAGGTCCAACCGACCGCGCTGCGCATTTCGAGGTCCAGACTCAGGCCATCCCACACATGCTCGCAACTGTGAAACTCCCAGGCGATGACACGACCGTCGGCGAATACCATCACGTATCGCGACGGGTTGCGCCCCGTCCAGACTTGCATGTTCGACGTGTCCGTTGCGTAGCGGATATTCACCGGGTCGTACAACAATATCGCGGGGCAGTTGTTCTTATGCAGTTGTTCCCGCACCCGGGCCAGCCTGTAGGCCCTGACGTCGATCAAAGTATTGCTCGTTCGTTTCAGATCGGCGGGCGTACTCGCATCGATCATCTCGCTGCAAGGCATGGGGACTCGCTTTGTCGGAGTGCAACGGTCGCCGCGGAACATTCAGCATGCGACGTTGCGCGCTTCATGGGAGGGGCCAATCAGAGTTCCAGCACCAGATCGGAGGTCGGACGGCTGCAACACAGAAGGCGGAAACCTTTCTGGACTTCCCTGTCGCGAATCCCGCCGTTGTGACGCATATCCACCGTGCCTTCGAGTACCCTGGTTTTGCAGGTACCGCACATACCCTGGCTGCAAGAGGATGCGATTGCAACGCCTGCTTTTTTTGCCGCGGCAAGCACGGTTTCCGACGGGCTCATCGTGAACGTTCTGGAGGAGCGGGCCAGCTTGACCGTGACGGTTTCCCGAACCGCATCGCTCTCTTGCAGGGCAGACGCAGGGGCAGACGCAGCGGCGGACACCGGTGCGACACCTGCTGAGATATCGAAACTTTCCTGGTGATAACGCGCCGGGTCGTGACCGCCTTCGCGCAGCAGATTCCTTACCGCACCCATGTAGCCCGCCGGACCGCAAGTGAACACCTCGCGCTCCGCGTAATCAGGAAGCCATTCCGCGAGGAGCTGAAGGCTCAATCGGCCCGTCGCGCCGGCCCAAGCCTCGTCGTTGCCGATTCCTTCGCATACGAAGAAGAGGCGAAACCGAGGGGAGAGTTTGGCGAGTCTTTGCAGTTCCTCGCGAAACACGATATCGGCAGGCGTTCTTGCGCTGTGCACGAACGCGATATCGCGGTCGAGCCCGAGGTCGATGCTCGCGCGCGTCATCGACATCAGCGGCGTCACGCCGGAACCCGCCGACAGGTACAACGACTTCGAGGCACGCGAGGCGGTAGGCGTGAAAGTGCCGGACGGACCATACGCTTTCAACTGACTTCCCGGCTTCATATTGTCATGAAGCCAGTTGGACATGATTCCCCCCGGAACCCGCTTTACCGTAATGGAAAGCAGATAGGGACGCGTGGGCGGCGAGGAAATCGTGTAGCAACGTTCGACCGATCGTCCTTGCACATTCGCCGCGACCGTCATGAACTGACCGGGCTCGAAACGCACGGGCAAACCATCGCTCGCGCGAAACTCGAAGCTCTTGACGTCGTGCGTCTCGTCGACGACGCGGCAGCACGTCAGCGTCTGCTGCTCGCTACTGGGCCAGAGCCTGCCGCCACTCTCCCACGTGTCGGGATCGGACAGTCGGTCGGCGGCCGCGGGTTCGGCGTCAAGAATGCTTTCAACGGAGTTCATAGCGCTCATTCCGCTCAGATGCCGTGTGCGCTCAATCGGGCTGCATACCAGCGCGAGAACTGCTCCACGTAGGTTTCCGTGAAAGGCGAGAACAAGCCCGGCGAGTAGGCGGGATCCTGAGTGCCTTCGTGCGTGATTTCGACGAGGTGTTTATCCTGCATGTTTGTTGCAACCCATACTTCGGTGAGATCCGGGACCTTGTAGTCCACGCCCTCGACGGCATCCGCGTGAACAAGCCACTTCGAGCGCACCAGCGTCTTGTCCGGCGCGAGAGGAATGATGTAGCTGATCACCGCATGATCGCTCATGACATGCGTCCACGAATTGTGTGTCCAGAGGTGCGTATCGCCGAGATCGCGCCGTTCGAGATTTCCCAACAGCCTGGTGCTGGCGACCTTCGTGCTGATGGTCTGTGATTCACCGTTACCGGCGATGACGAGTTGCTGCGTTCTGAACTGGGTGACCGCATCTTCGTCCAGCCGCTCGACACTGGCGCTGGTGAATCCGTCTCGCTCCCAGCTTGCCTGACATGCCGCGTTGCGCGCCTTGTACGCTTCCAGCGCACGCAGCGATTCTTCGCTGAGATTCTCAGGACAGAAGCCGAAGTCTTCCGGCAGGAACGATGCCGTCAATTCCGGATGAGTGGCCTGGCAGTGGTAGCACTCGCGATTGTTTTCCATCACGAGTTTCCAGTTGCCGTTTTCGATGATTTCCTGCTCGAAGGCAATCCTGGTGTTTTGCAGGTCATACGGTGCGAAACGCGGTGTCATGGTCTCTTCGAGCTTCGAGATGTCCTCGGGCGCATGCTCGTCGAGACAAACGAAGATGTGCGTGCCGACAATCCTCGTATGAACCGGCATCAGGCCACGGCAGCTCGGGTCGAAGTCCTTTCCCATGTGGGTAGCGTGGCGCAGGCTTCCGTCGAGATCGTACGTCCACTGATGATACGGGCACACCAGCATGCCGACCGTCGACTTCCCGGCCTCTTTCAGACGTGCGCCGCGATGTCGGCAGACGTTGCGATAGGTTCGGGCGTTTTCGTCGTCGTCGCGCACGATGATGATCGAGGCCTTGCCGATATCCACGGCCGACACATCGCCCGGCTCCGGCACATCCGCCGTGACGCCGACCAGAATCCAGTGCTTGTGGAAAAAGATCTCGACGTCCGTTTCGAAAACGTCGTGGCGGCCAAAGAGCTCGCCGGGCATGCCGTGACCGGGCTGACGGCTCCGGATCAACTCACCATGGGTTTTGAATCGCACTTCGGACATCGCCTTTCTCCAACGTTCAGGTATGTCGGGACTTCGATTGTTCCCGCTATGACTTGAGTATTGGATTGCCGAAAAACAGCGTCAATGCGCTTTATTTTCGGCCTGGCATTACTTTGGATTATGCGAAAGCCCGGCCGCTTCGCGGTGGATGGAATCCTGCCGAAGCCAGTCGATAAGACCTTCGATTGCAGGGGTGAGGGTGCGCCCATGCGGCACCACGACGTAATATGAATCGCTCACCTTGAACGAGGCGACCGGCAATCGGATCAGCTCACCTGCCTCGATAAGATCGTGGACCAATCTTCCCCAGCCAAGGGCGATGCCCTGCCCGTAGCGCGCGGCCTCGATGGCGTCCGTATAAAGGCTGCAGCGTAGGGCAAAGTTCAATCGCACCGGCCCGAAGCCCAGAGCGTGAAACCACGCTTCCCATCCCATCCAGCCTTCCGAGGTGGAATCCGACTCGATGAGAGCGGCGTTGGCGAGTTCTTGCAGCGACGCTGGCGCGCCCCGCGATTCCACCCACTCGCGCGAACAGACGGGGAAGACTTCCTCGTCAAAAAGCAGGGTTGCGGAGCCGTCGCCCCAACGTCCGTTTCCGAACCGAACGGCGACATCGACCTCCTTGGGTCGGAGGTCAGCGTTGAACATCTGCGTCGAGATGCGGAGTTGAATATCCGGTTGAGTCTTCTTGAGCGAAGCCAGCCGCGGCAAGAGGCGAAAGTGTGAAAACGCGGACGTTGCCGCAAGCACCAGTTCCTGCTGGACCGGTCCGCTCGACAACCGGTCGAACACACCGGCGATTTTCTGCATCGACTCGGCGACCACGAGATACAGAGCTTCGCCTTCCTGAGTGAGCTCGATGGAACGATGCAGACGATTGAAGAGCCGAGTCCCGAGCGTTTCTTCAAGAAATTTGACCTGCCGGCTTACCGCTGCTTGCGTCACCCCGAGTTCATCGGCGGCCAGAGTAAAGCTGCCATGACGCGCGACCGCCTCGAACTCGACGAGCGCCGTCACGGAGGGAATCAGCCGCCGGTATCCCTTGGTCCGTGCGCCTGTCGGTTTCATTTCGGCCCCTCCAGTCAAAAAAACAGGGCAGCAGTGTCTGATTACTTTCGCAAAGGCATGACGAGCGGCTTTGACGATGTTCGCCCAGCGTGCCGCCCGCCGCCTATGAACGCCATGGTCCGCGTGACTCAGACGCGCGTGGCTGGCGATTGAGAAACTATCGTCGACCCCGTATGAGCAACGACCAGTACCGTACAGCCCGCTTGCGAGGACGTACTATGCCGCGAGCCGGCCGCGTAGCATACCGTCTGTCCCGGCAGGAAATCCGTGCCGTCGTCATCGGTGAATACGCCGTCGAGAACAAGGATCAACTCGGTCGAGTCGTGCTGGTGTTCGAACGAGCGCGCTCCGGGTTGCAGACGCATCCAGTAACTGCTCCAGGCGCCATTCTCATCATCGGCGACAGGAATCCAGAGAAAGCCGGGCAGCACTGTTGCGCCGATTTTCATAGGCTGCCAGTCGCGCTCGTCAATGGAGTAACAGCGTCGCCCATTCTTGACGTTCAAGCCAAAAAGAACTGTTTCATCGTGCGCGTGCCCGGTAATCATGTTCTGCCGTATCCATTGTCTGTCAAAGGGGACCCCCTGCCTGTCGCGCCTCGGCGGCGCGCTGTCGGGGAAGTCGGTGCACCTGCATTCCACGTTCACAAGCCCAACTGGCAGCGCTACCCGGAGTCCAGCGCTAGCGCCTCGCTCTGCGGTCGAGCCACCCGATAGGCATGCGGCGATTGGCCATATTCTTTACGGAACTCGCGGCCAAGATGCGAGGCGTCGGAGAAGCCGCAGGACGTCGCAATATCGGCCACCGTTCGGTCGGAACTCGTCAGCAGCCAGGACGCCGTCCGTATACGAATCTGCCGCCCGTACGCGTGCGGCGATTTACCCGTTTCCGCGGCAAACAGCCGCTCAAGCTGTCGGACGGACATATCGAGACGCCGGGCAAGTTCTCCCAGGCTCAACGGCTGACCCATGTGCTGTTCCATCAACAGGATCGCGCGCCTTACCTTGTGGTGCGTCGCGGGTTCGAGTCCCGGAGGGTGCGGCTGCGGAGCATTGCCTTTCTGCGCATCGTCCACAAGCATGATGCGCAGCGCCTTCTGCACGACCGTGGCCTCGACGTGCCGCAGCAGTATGGCCGCTGCCACGTCAATCGAGGCCCGTCCGCCTGAGCAGGTAATCCGCCGTCTGTCGATGACGAACAGCCGGTCCGCAACGAGATTGCGTTCGTCAACGCCGGGAAAGCGCTCGACGAAATCCCAGTAGTGGAACCAGCTCACGCATAGGCGGTAGCCGTCCATCACCTCGGCACGCATCAAGGCGAACACCCCTGTGCAAATGCCGACCAGGGTGGCGGACGTTTGCGCCGCGTCACGAATGAACTGGAGCGTGGCTTTGCTTGCGGACGGCCCCGAGTGCAGCAGGCCGCCGACGATCACGACGTAATCGAAGGACCCGGCTTCCTCGAAGGTTGTCCACGGCGCGACCTGGATTCCGCAGCTTGCCCTGACGGGAGTAAAAGACTCGCCGACGATGCTCCACGAACAGCGGACCGGCCTGCTCATGTCACCTTCGTCGCTTGCCAGCCTGAGAAGGTCGACGAAACCGGAAAATGCGGTCAACGTGAAATTGGGCAACAGCACGATTCCAAAGCGAAGCGGCCGGACGGTTCCGGGATGAGTGGGGTCGCTGAACATGGGACTGCCTGCATTAATGCTCTGGAAGCGCTCTAGATGCGCTCTGGAATCCGGCCAGGAGAATCGTCTTTCGACGGACCTGCTCATGCTGTTCGAACGGTTGCGAGCGAAAGCTACCTGGTAGTCTCCGCTTCGACGCCTCGCCATTCGCGCATCATCGCGCCGACTTCCTCACCGAGCCATTCACGGAACTGCAAAGACTCTGGTCGAAGCTTCGCGTTCTTATGCGTGATCAGGTAGTGGTGACGGTCGTGGAACTCGAGCGCGTCACGCACCGGCCGAATCAGACGGCCCTGTTCGACCTGGCGATGGACAAGATGATGCCAGCCGAGCAGGGTGCCTTCGCCCGCTTCGGCCTGGGCGACGAGGAGTCGATAGTCGTTACTCTCGAAGTGCTCGTTTTCCGTGAGCCTGTCCGAGCCATCGCCTTGCTGAAACCAGTTTCGCCACACGCGCCAGTCGACGTGTTCACACACCTGGGCCCGTCCCAGCAGCGAGAGGTTCAACGTGGGCTGCGACAGCAGATCGAGCGGCTTCAACGACTGTCCGCGAAAGTGTTTCTCGAAGAACGGCTGACTACAGACGGGATACACCACGTCGTGGAAGAGCGGCTCGACTTCGTACTCCGGTTCGCGCGGCGGATTCTTGGTAATGATGACGTCAGGTTGCATGAGTTCATCCAGTTCCATGAAATGCTCGGTCACCATCACGAGCAATCTGATGTCCGGGAACCGTCTGCGGAACTCGGGCAGCCTGAACGACAGCCACAAAGCCGAGAACGTATGCGAGACGCAAATGGTCAGCGCGCGCTTGTCCGAGCGACGCACCGCCTCGGCTGCTTCCGCGATATTCATGATCGACAGATACGATGCGTTGTAGAGAATGCGGCCCGCATCGGTGAGCGCGATGTGCCGCCCGGTGCGCTCAAACAGGGCCACATCTAGCGAATCCTCGAGTTCCTTGATTTGCCTGCTGATTGCGGCCTGCGTGACGCATAGCACTTCCGCCGCCTGTGTGAAGCTTTCGTAGCGCGCCGCGGTGACGAAGCATCGCAGTGCCCGTAACGACGGCATCTGGGCGAGGAGTCGGTCCGCGAATAAATGCTTCTGTTGCATCGTTGTCACCTTTTTCACGCGCAAGCGCGGTGCTGTCCGAAGACGGTGGATCTACGCCGCTCTATTTTTTCTCGGTGCAAGGCGGCCATCCGTCATGAGGCAGGAGCATCTCGATCGGAATAGTTTGCGAGTCTCCCTGCTCGTTGGCAAGAGAGGTCAACCCGAGGTCAGGCCTCTCCTCAGGCGGCGTTCTGCGTGGCGAAAACGTGGCGTTATGCGCGGCCTTGGATCCTCATCAAAACCCGGTCGAGGGCGTCGGCGAAATGTGCATACGTACCGCGTTTCGAGAGCTCGTCGTGAACCTGTTCGTTGATGCCACCCGGCGTCATGGAGTGCTCGATCAGCTCAGTAAACGATCTTTCACCTCGCGTTGTGTCGTGCGCGAGGCCGACAGAATAGCCCGACAGAAATGAGCGAGCGGCATCGTCATCCAGCCCTTGGCGGACCAGCCACGACGCCTGGGCTTCCAGCACCGCATAGAAACTCGCCATCGTCGCGGTGACGGCCAACAGTGCATCGAACCTGGCTTCGTCGTCGACTTCGACCGCCTGTCCCAACGCCGAGAACAAGGATTTCGCAACGTGGTCCGCGGGACAGATCGCCGTGCTTCCCTTGCCCTCGGCAACTGCCGGCAGCGGTATCGCGCGAACGACCTTGCCCTGCGCGCGGACGAGCCTGCGCACCTCATCGATCGAGATGCCGGCGATGAAGCTGACGACATGATGGCGCGCATCAAAATGCAGTTCGCTCAGCACGTCGGCAGCGATTTGCGGCACGACGGCAAGACAGACGACGTCGGATGCTTCCAGTACGTCCTGATTGCTTTCGCATACCTGCACTCGCTTATCGAGAGCGGCAAGCGCCGCTGCGGTCTGCGCATTGCGGGGCGACAGCGAAATGCGCTCGAGCGGAAAGTCGAACCGAAGCAATCCGGTAACGACTGCCTGCGTGATGGCGCCGGTCCCGATGAATCCAAGTCGCATGGGGTCTCACATAGCGTTGAAGTGCGGCAGCGTCAAACGCCGTCGCGCCCGGAAAGTCAACACCCCGGCGTGACAGGCCGGGGCTCCCGATCGAGTGGAGTTGCATTAGTCCAGCTTTAGCCAGGTGGTTTTCAGCTCGCAATACTGATCGTGCGCGTAGACCGATTTATCACGGCCGCCGAAGCCCGATTGCTTGAATCCACCGAATGGGGTGGACAGGTCGCCCTCGCCGAAACAGTTCACCGTGACCGTACCCGCCCTGATGCGGGCGGCAATCTTGTGAGCGTTGTTGACGTTGTCGGTCCATAGCGATGCGGCGAGTCCATAGCAGGTGTCGTTGGCAATCCGGACAGCCTCGTCGATGTCGGCGTATTCGATGAAGCAGACGACGGGGCCAAAGACTTCGTCGCGGGCGATGCTCATCTCTGGCGTGACATGGTCGAAGATGGTCGGCTCGACAAACCACCCGCCGGTCTCGGTCAATGTGGCTTTGCCGCCGCACACGAGGCGCGCGCCTTCCGCTTTCGCTTTCTCGATGTGGGCGAGTACTTTTTGACAGTGCTTCTCTTCGATCAGGGAACCAAGCTTGACCTCGGGGTCGAGCGGGTCGCCCGTCTTCCATCCCGCCAGAACGGCCAGGACCTTGTCGAGCAACTCGGTTTTTGTTGTCGAAGGAACCAGAATACGGGAGCCCGCGCTGCAGTTCTCGCCCATGTTCCAGAACGCGGCAGCGACTGCCTGCTCCGCGACAGCATCCAGGTTCGCGACGTCGGGCAGAACGACTTGAGGGTTCTTGCCGCCACATTCCAGCACGACTCGCTTCAGGTTCGTGTCCGCCGAGTAATGGAGGAACCGCTTGCCGGTTTCCGTCGAACCCGTGAAAGCAATCAGGTCGACGTCGGCATGGCGGCCCAGGGCCTGGCCCGCGCTTTCGCCAAAGCCGGTGACGACGCTGAAGACACCTTCGGGCACGCCGGCTTCCCTTGCCAGGTCGGCGATGCGCAGTGTGGAAAGCGATGTCTGCTCGGCGGGTTTCACAATGACGCTGTTGCCGACGGAGAGCGCCGGGCCGATTTTCCAGGCAAGCATGAGCGCCGGGAAGTTCCACGGCAGGACTGCACCCACGATACCAATCGGCTCGCGCGTAATCATGCTCACGACGCTCGCGCCCGACGGCGACAGCGCGTCGTACCGCTTGTCGGTGACTTCCGCGTGCCAACGGATACAGGCCGCCGATTCGGGGATGTCCAGTGCCATGCACTCGCTGATCGGCTTGCCCGCTTCGAGTGCTTCGAGCAGCGCCAGTTCCTCGGCGTTTTCCTCGATGAGTTGCGCGAGCCGCAGAAGCACCGACTTTCGTTGGGCAGGCGCGGCCTTCGACCACACGCCGGACACGAACGCATTCCTTGCCGCCGCTACCGCCCGGTCGACGTCTTTCGCGTCGCACTTTGCAATATCGGCCAGTACTTTTCCCGTCGAAGGATTGAGTGTCTGGAACGTTTCGTTCGCCGCCGCCGGACACCGTTGCCCGGCGATAAACGCTCTGCCATCGACTGAGAGGGTTTCAGCTTTCTGCTGCCATTCCTGATAAGTCGTCATGTTCTGTCCTCGCAAATTTAAAGCTCGGCTCCCGCCGAAAATTCCTTCATCCAGATAGCCGCTGACACCGCTACGTCCGCGATCGGGCGGACCGGCAGCGAGCGCGGATGCGGCTGGTTCAAAAGCTGGCGAACGAGTTCATTGGATTGGCCGAGTGCGTATTCGGCGATGAGTTTCCCGGATGCCGACCCTCTGCTCAGACCGAGGCCATTGCATCCGATCGCCTGGAAGACGCCATCGTCCCTGCATCCGAACAGCGCGCCGTTGTTCGCGGACAGACACAAGGGGCCGCCCCATGTGTATTCCAGTTCGACGTCTTTCAGCATCGGAAAGCGCCGATCGAACGACCGTTGATGCATGGTCTTCGCCTTCGCCAGGTCAGCCTGCGAAAGTTCCAGGCCAGGTCGAAAGGCGAAGTGGTTGCGAACGCAGATACGGTCGGTAATCAGACGGCGAATGGTCGAGCCCATCGGATCGGCGGGAATCAGTGCCCATGACCGCGTGCCGCCGAGTCGCCCGACTTCTTCCGGGTTCATTACCCGTGTCATGGACGCAAACGTATAAACAGGCAGCAGACCGTTCGGATGCCCGCCGAAGGTCGCCGCATACGCGTTGGTGCATAGAATCACGCGCTTCGCGACGATCTTGCCGCTGTCGAAGCGCAGTACTTTCGACAGCCCCTGGTCTTCGATGCCCTTGACCGCGCTCAGCTCGAAGACCTTCGCGTTCTCCGGCAACGTTGCCGCGAGACCGCGCATGAGCGCTGCCGGCTGAACCGTGCTGCAACCCGGCGTAAAGAGCGCGCCCTGATAAAAGTTCGTGCCGGTCACTTTAGCGATGGCGGTCTCGTCCAGCCATTGAAAGGCTTCGTCGATGCGAGCAAGCCCTTCAGCAAAGTGGGTCAGTGCGGCGTGGCCTTTCCTGTTCACCGCCGCATGAAACTTGCCGTCGTCCCGCCAGTCGCAATCGATGTTGTATTGCTTGACCGTCGAGCGCACATAGTCAATGCCGTGACGTTGAAACCGGACATCGGCCTTATCGGTTTCCACACTGCGCGAATAGCTTTCACTGCTGATGTCGTGTGGCAAATCGATAAAGAACCCGGAATTTCGTCCCGCCGTGGTGCGCCCGATACGGTCCGCTTCGACCAGCGCTATTGTGGCGTCAGGCGCAAGCTCCGCCAGACGCCGCGCGGCGCACAGCCCCGTAATACCGCCGCCGACGACGACCCAGTCATATCGATGCCCGGAAGACACCGTATTGGCGGGGGAGGGCGGCGGCAGACTTTCCCACCAGCCGTTCACGCCATCTGGCGCCGGGAACCGCACGAATTCCAGTTTCGAGGCCATGCGTTTACTGCGCGTTGCGCAACATGGGTTGAACGAGCTTCGCAAAATCGCCACGCTCTTCTTCAGTGAGCGTGCCGAGCGGCGCGCGCGCGATACCGACTGGCGTGCCGGCGAGTTCACAGCCGTAGCGAACGTATTGAATGAATTTGCCGCTGCGCTCCAGCAATTCGAGTACGGGCAGCAGTTGCGCCATCAGCTTGCGGCCCGTTACGAAGTCAGCTTGCTCGACGCATGCGTCGAAGAGCGCGGTATGCGCTTCGGGCAGGAAGTTGGAAGCACCCCCGACCCAGCTCCTCGCTCCCCATGCGAAAAACTCGAGCGCCTGATCGTCCATGCCGCAGCTCAGTACCAGCTTGTCGCGGAAATGCGTGGCAAGGTGATGCAGACGCGAGATGTCGCCGGTGCTTTCCTTCATCGCGATGAAGTTTGGCCGTTCGAGCAGCGTTGCCAGAACGCCGTTGCTGATTTCGGTCCCGGTGCGCGCCGGAAAGTTGTACAGCATGATCGGCATGTCGAGACTGTCGTCCACCTTCAACATGTGGTTCAGCAGTTCTTCCTGCGTCGGCTGCGCATAGTACGGAGCGGCAAGCAGCAACGCGGACAGGCCGGCCCGCCTGGCTTCCTGACCCAGGCGAATGACTTCCTTCGTCGTGGTCGCATTGATGCCGGCGGTCAGATACGTCTTGCCGCCTGCCGCTTGCGCCACGGTGTTGAAGGTCCGAACCCGTTCTTCGAAACTCAACGCGTAGTACTCGCCCGTGGTCCCGCCGACTCCAAGGCCCGAAACCCGGCCTGCGAGATTGGCGGCATGTTTGCCGAGTAGATCATGGTCGATCTCGCCGTCCGCCTTGAACGGTGTGACTAGTGGTGTATGTACGCCCTCGAAGCTCATTTGGAATTCTCTCTCGAATAAAAGATGCAAAGCGCTGCCCGGATAGCCGGCAAGAATCGCAGGCGTATCGTGGGCCGGCTACACAAGTGCCTCGGCATGCGAGTAAATCGGAAACTGGTTGCACAGATCTCGTACGCGGCTGCGGACCGCGCGTTCGACCTGATCATCTCCGTCGGGCTCCCGTTCGAGCGCCGACAGCACCTCCAGAATCATCTGGCCGACCTGCTCGAACTGATCGGTGCCGAAGCCTCGGGTTGTTGCAGCGGGCGTGCCGAGGCGGATTCCCGAGGTGACAGTCGGGCTTTGTGTATCGAACGGAATCCCGTTCTTGTTGCAGGTGATGCCCGCACGTTCCAGCGCCTTTTCAGCCTGGGTGCCGGTGAGCCGCTTGCCGCGCAAATCGACCAGCAACAGATGGTTGTCGGTTCCGCCAGTGACGAGACTCAGGCCGCCCGAGGTCAGGACGTTGCCGAGCGCCTGGGCGTTACGCAGCACCTGGTCGATATACGCCGTGAAATCCGGACGAAGCGCTTCACCGAATGCGACCGCCTTGCCCGCTATGACGTGCATGAGCGGGCCGCCCTGCAGGCCGGGGAATACAGCCGAGTTGATTTTTTTGGCTATGTCGCCGTTATTCGTGAGAATGAAGCCGCCGCGCGGCCCACGAAGCGTCTTGTGCGTCGTGGACGTCACCACGTCGGCGAATCGAACCGGGTTCTCGTGCCTGCCTGCCGCGACGACCCCGGCAATGTGCGCCATGTCGACCATCAACAATGCGCCCACGCTATCGGCGATTTCGCGGAACGCGGCAAAATCCAGCGCGCGCGGGTAGGCCGAATAACCTGCGATGATGAGCTTGGGGCGATGCTCGTCGGCAAGCCGACGGACCTGCTCGTAGTCGATGCGATACGTTTCGGGATTCACGCCGTACTGGACCGCGTTGAACCATTTGCCGGAAAGCGCGGGACGCGCGCCGTGCGTCAGATGTCCGCCGGCGTCGAGCGACATGCCCATCACCGTGTCGCCCGGTTTGGCCAGCGCGAGCATCACCGCGCCGTTTGCCTGGGCGCCCGAATGGGGTTGCACGTTCGCGTATTCGGCATCGAACAGCGCTTTCACGCGGTCAATGGCGAGCGCCTCGATCCTGTCCACGTGCTCGCAGCCACCGTAATACCGCTTTGACGGATACCCTTCCGCGTATTTGTTGGTCAGCACGGTGCCTTGCGCTTCCATTACCGCAGCCGAGACAATGTTCTCGGAAGCAATCAATTCGATCTGGGTTTGCTGGCGACGCAACTCCAACGCAATCTCCGATGCGATGACGGGGTCACGGCTCTGGAGAGTTTCAGCAAAAAAGCGTGAGTTCTCGTTCACGTGGTCACTCCGGAATTAAATCGTGTAAGACAAGTCATGCCACGCCGCGAGCGGCAATGAACCCTTCCGCTCACGGCGAGAACAACGTGATCTATTGCTGCAACCAGGCCTTCAACTTTTCCGGATGCGCGTCGACGAATTTCCTCGCTGCCGTCGCATAGTCGTTCGTGGCGTTGCCCTCGAACTCGATGGCCTCGACGTCAGCGAGAGTCAGCTTGAAATGCTTGAAGAAGACGTCCGCCCGCGGAAACTTGCTTGCGAACTGTTTGGACGCGAAGGCGTGAACCTGCTCCTCGCCACCCAGCGTACCCTTGGGATCCTTGAGATAACGCATCTGCCATTTCTGGAACAGCCAATGAGGGCTCCAGACCGTGGCGACAATCCATTGCTTCGACTGGTAAGCTCGCTGCACGCCTGCGAGCATGCCTGCTTCGCTCGACGATTGCAGGTTGTAGCCATTCAGGTCATAGGCCTTGATGGTTTTCTCGGACGCCTGCATCAAGCCGCCGCCGGGCTCGATACCCTGCACGGTGCCATTCAGCTTGCTCTTGACGTCGGCTTTCTCCAGGTCGGCAATCGACGAGAGCTGGGCCTCGGGAATGTATGCCGGCACTGCCCAACCGTTCTTGCCGCCGGTATAGATGATGCCGACGTCGTCCATATCGTTCTTGTACTTTGTGTAATACGCTGCGTGCGTCACCGGCAGCCAGCCGCCCACCATGATGTCGAGGTCGCCGCGGGCGACGCCCTGGTACTGAATGCCGATATCGGCCTGAACAAACTGCACCGGCTGCTTGAGGTTCGTCTCCAGAGCGTACTTGGCGACATTGGCGACGGCCAGTACATCCGCCCAGTTCGTAACCGCCATCTTCAGCGGTTCGGCCGCGACTGCCGGCCCCGCACCGGCAGCCAGGGCAACGACCGCCGACACCGCCAGTTTCATAACGAGCGACTTCAATACATTGCTGTTCATGCGCTACTCCTACGAGATGATGAAATCTTCTTGAAAATTCGACTGCTGCTGCAATAGCGTGTCGGGTCTCCAAACTCGCTAATGCCCAATACCTGATGTCTCTGGCGATCGCATCGCATCGCATGCCCGATGCGATGCTGCCGGTCAAGTGCGCGCCGCGGCATGTGTGCCGGCCTTTGCCGCTCCCGTGCCGGGCGTGACCCGTTTGACTTTCTTCTTCGCCTTCACGCCAAAGCTCTCCGTCAAGCGGTCGAGTACGATGGCGAGCAATACGACACCGAGTCCGCCTTCGAAGCCGATCCCGATGTCGAGACGCTGAATACCGCTCAGCACGTATTCGCCCAGCCCGCCGGCGCCAATCATCGACGCCACCACGACCATCGAGAGCGCCATCATGATGGTCTGATTCACGCCGGCCATGATTGAAGGCAGCGCATTCGGCAACTGGATTTTCCAGAGAAGCTGCATGTCCGTACTGCCGAAGGCGCGGCCCGCCTCCAGCAGTTCCTCGCGCACCTGCCGGATACCCAGGGTCGTGAGCCGCACGACTGGCGGCATGGCAAACACGATGGTGGCGATCACCGCCGGCACGCGCCCCAAGCCAAACAGGATGACCGCCGGGATCAGATAGACGAAGGCGGGCATCGTCTGCATGAAGTCGAGCAGCGAGCGCAAGATCATTTCCACCCGTTTGTTGCGCGCTCCCCAGATGCCGAGTGGCACGCCCACCACCAGGCTGAAGAAGGTCGCTGCGATGACGAGTGCCAGGGTCGAGACGGTTTGAGCCCACAGACCCATGTAATGAATCGCGAGAAGCGCAAGGCCGACGAAGACCGCAAACACCACACCGCGCCGCCACAACGCAAAGGCCACGAGAATGACCAGCATTGCAACGAAGGGAATCGCGGCCAGTCCGTCCTGCAATAGCTTGATGACCGCGCCCAATGAGGCGGAGAAAGCGTCGAAACCGCCCCGGAAATGCTGAAAGAGAAAATTGACGCCGTCTTCTGCGAATTTCCCGATGACTGACGAGTTCATGCTGCTCTCCGTTCCATAACCTGCTTGAGTATCGTCCGGCAGGACACCACGCCCGCGAGCTTTCCGGCCGTGTCGGTGACGGGTACGTCGTGCTCCTGGCTCAATGCAATCGCAGCCAGTTGATGCAAATCCGCATCCAGCGAAACCGCATTCACGTCCCGGAGCAAGGCGTCACGCACGGGGCGCGTACCGCTCTTATGCAACGAGGCCGGCGTGACGCAGCCCTGGTATCGACCCGATTCGTCGCAGACATAGCCGCATTCGACGCCGCTATCGATAAGCTGATTGAGGTAACGTTCCGAGGATGTGCCGACGTCGCAGGAAATGAGACCCCGGTCCACCTTTGTCATCAGGCTGGACGCCTTGAGGAAGCGGGATACGTCGACATTGCGGAAGAAGTCCCGCACGTAAGCGTCCGCGGGCGACTGGATAAGTTCAGCAGGCGTGCCGACCTGGATCAGGCAGCCATCCTTCATGATGCCGATCCGGCCGCCAATCTTGATGGCTTCTTCGATGTCGTGTGAAATGAAGACGATTGTCCGCTGCTCTTCTTTCTGAAGCCGCAGAAGTTCGCATTGCATTTCGAAGCGGATCAGCGGGTCCAGCGCCGAGAACGCTTCGTCCATCAGAAGCACGGCGGGATTCACGGCAAGCGCGCGTGCGAGGCCTACCCGCTGCTGCATGCCGCCGGATAGTTCGCTGGGAAGCAGTTTTTCGTACGAGCCGAGGCCGACTCGCGTGAGCGCGGTACGCGCGATTTCGTAGCGCTGCGCCTTCTTGATGCCGGCCACTTCCAGCCCGTACGCGATGTTGTCGAGGACCGTGCGGTTCGGCAGAAGCGCGAATGACTGGAACACCATCGCCATCTTCTTGCGGCGCACATCGCGTAATTCCAACGTGGACATGGGCGCAATGTCGTGGCCTTCGAGAATGACCTGGCCCGACGTCGGCTCGATCAGCCGGTTGAGCAGTCGAACCAGCGTCGACTTGCCGGAACCCGAGAGGCCCATGACGACAAAAATCTCGCCCGCCTTAACGCTGAGGCTGACGTCGTTGACAGCCACCATGTTGCCGGTTTGCTCGAAAATCTCGTTGCGGCCAAGGCCTTGCTTGATCAAATCGGCGGCACGCTCGGGCTTCGGCCCGAAGATTTTCGACAGGTTTTTAACCGTAAGAATGTCGGTCCCGGAAACCGCGACATGTTTGGCAGTCGCTGCAACGTCTTCCGCTTCCATTGTGCCCGGGCTCAACACATCTCCCGGCGCAAATGTCAGGTTAGGGTTCATTCTGTCTTCCCAACTGGCGAGTTCAAGAAATCAAGCCCGCGACCTATGAAAGTTGCAAGGCAGCCGGGCGAACAGCAAACACGATTCGTCGAATGAAAAGAAGCACTATGTCGACCGTGCGCTGCCACCTCTGCTTGATGGATGAATCGCAGCGTATTCAAGCCAATTTGATCGATCCAGCTACATTTTCTGCGGGCTTTTCCCTACTTTTGGTAATGCAGGTGGAGCCGGCAGTGCTGGTGAAAGAGGAGCCTCAGACGGGGCGGGCCCGTGCAGCTTCATTGAAGGGTTTGCGCAGAAAGCGGAGTGCCGGCCCGGCCTTTGATTATTGAACGCGGAACCCTGTCGTACGGGAATGTCCTGGGGTTCGGCGACTGCTTTGCATAACCGAAGGTAGGGCAAAGCATGAACAAAGCGTGATGGGATAGGGCGGTTTGGTTTCGCCATAAACCATTGCCCGGCTTATGCCGGGCAATTCGACAGCAGCGGAGCGGGTTACTCCGGCTTCCTGGCGGCCTCGGCCAGCATGGCATCGCCGATCTGAAAGTTCTCGCGCGCCCTGAGCGCTTCGCCAGCACCTCGAATATCGCGTGCGTCCTTGTTCTGGGCAAGCTTGCTCTTGCCGACCAGTCGCGTGATGTCGATCCGCAGGCCGACGATCGACTTGAGCAGGGTATCGATGTAGTCCCTCGGCGCGTCGGCCATCTTCCAGGGTTTGGGTTGCGAAGCCTCATGCGTGCGGGTCAGCCGGGCCACCACGCCGCGCACGTATTGCTCGTCATCGTGAACGGCGATGCGTCCATACGCATGGACGACGACGTAATTCCAGGTGGGAACCTGCCGGTGAAACTCGTGTTTGCTCGGATACCAGGTCGGGGAAATATAAGCGTCTCCCGCACGAAAGACGACGAGCACTTCATCGCCGTTCGCGACGTCCTGCCATACCGGATTGGCCCGCGCGACGTGCGCGCGCAGGACGCCCAGCTCGCCTTCGGCCGCCGCCAGTTCGAATGGAAGATGGTTGGCGTCGAGCCCACTGTTTCCATGCGTAATCAGCGTTCCGAACGGATGTTGCGCGATGTGCGCGTGCAGAATCTCGGTGCGAGGTTCATTGAAATCGGCGGGTATGTACATGTCGGTTCCACTAGCTGGCGGAGGTGTTCGAAGGCGATCGGATCGAAAGCCGTGTGGACGCATTATGTTGAAAAACTGGTTTATCCTACAGATCCAGTTTAGATCGATTTCATAGGACCAGAATCATGGCGAGAACGGCGCGGGCCGCGGAAATTCCGTCGATCGGCACCCTGGACCGCGCGGCGGGCAGCCTCAGCCGTCAGGTCGCGCAGGCGTTGCGAGAGGCGGTGCGCACTGGGAATATCCAGCCCGGCGATGCGTTGCCGTCCACGCGATTGCTGGCGGCTTCGCTGCAAGTCTCGCGCGGCACGGTGATCGGGGCTTACGAGCAACTGATCGCCGAGGGCTTTCTGGAATCGAAGGGGGGCGCCGGCACGTGCGTCGCGCAAGCACTCGCCGAGCCGCGACAGGCAACCGAACCGCGTGCGGCCCGCCGGCGTATCGCGCGGACCAGCCTGCCTGAGCCCGCCGCGGCATTTGCGCGGATCGCGCAGGAATTCAGGCCGCTGCCGCCGGTGCCGTTTGCGATTTCCGTACCTGTCGGTTTGACCGCGCCCGCCGACATCTGGCGCCGGCTCGGCAACCGTCTGCGTGCCAGGGGAGCTGGCGCGCCGGCTGGATACTCCGATCCGCTTGGGGCCTTACCGCTGCGTGAAGCGATTGCCGACTATGTGCGCAAGTCCCGCTCCGTGCGCTGCGAACCGGGTCAGGTCATCGTTACCAGCGGTACTCAGCAGGGACTCTTTCTGGCGAGCCAGGTGTTGCTGGGTCCGCGCGATCAGGTCTGGGTGGAGAACCCGGCCTACCGTGGCGTTACCGCGATACTCGAAAGTACGGGGCATGGCGATGCGATGATTCGCATACCGGTCGACGCCGAGGGCATCGATGTCGAAGCGGGGATACGGGCGGCGCCTCACGCGCGGGCCGCATTCGTCACGCCGTCGCATCAGTATCCGCTGGGCATGCCGATGAGCATGGCTCGGCGCAGCGCCTTGCTGGCCTGGGCGCGTGCAAACCACGCATGGGTCGTCGAGGACGACTACGATAGCGAACTTCGCTACCAGGGCTATCCGTTTCCGTCACTTCAGGGACTGGACCCCGACCGGGTGATTTATCTCGGCACGTTTAGCAAGGTCCTGTTTCCGTCGTTGCGCTCGGGTTATGTGATCGTCCCCGACGATCTGGTCGATGCTTTCTGCGGCGCGCGTGTGCTGATGGACCGTCATCCGCCGAACGCCGATCAGCATGTGCTGGCGGCCTTCATGGCCGAGGGCCATCTGGAGCGCCACATCCGCAGGGTTCGCAACGTCTATTCAGACCACCGGGCCCAGTTGATCGAGACGCTGAACGCGCTGCTTCCGAATGATCTGGCATGGCTGGAGCCGGGCGACCAGGGCATGCATGTGGTCCTGTGGCTGGCGCAAGGCATGGATGACCGCAAGGTGGTCGAACTGGCCGCGCGGGCCGGAGTCGCCGTGCGGGCCGTATCGCCGATGTTCGCGCCGGGAACGGCGCGGCCCGGCCTGGTCCTTGGATTCGGCGGATTCAGCAACGCGCAAATGAAGGCGGCTGCGCAACGTCTTGCCGAGGTGATTATCGGCGTGACGAAGCCACTCAAACGAAAACACGCCGCCCTACGAAAAGCAGCCACGCGAAGTGGCCCAAGTCGATAGAAAGCGCAGCCATTAGGCTTACGCGCTGCGTGGTCGGAGCGGGCTTATTCCGTGGCCCCGGCGCATGCCTATGAAGCCGCCTTCATCGCCGCGCGTCATGCGCCCATTCGATCTACAGATAGCTGCAGACGTAGTCGAGGGTTTCGATCACGTCGATATCGAAGCGGCTCTTGCCGGGCACCGAGAACGACTCGCCCGCGCCGTACGTCCGCCACTCGTCGGTGCCTTCGAGGCGAATGCGGCATTGGCCCGCCTGCACCTCCATGATCTCCGGCGCGTCGGTGCCGAAGTTGAGCACGCCGGGCAAGATAACGCCGAGCGTCTTGCGCGTGCCGTCGGCGAACAGAACGGTGTGCGACACGCACTTGCCGTCGAAGTAGACATTGGCGCGTTTGACGATGGAAACCTGATCGAATTGCGTTGCGGCCGTCATGGCGGTCTTCCTTTGGGTGTGGATGAATGCGTTGCGCCGCGCGTGCCAAGCGTCGGCGAAAGCCGCCATCATACAGACGGCCCGCGAGCCCCGACGTCTAGTCCACCTGGAACCAGCGACCGGAATTCGGGCACACGTCGGCTCGTTCGCCATCGAGCCGGACTTGCTCTTCGTCCGGTTGCGGCGAAACAGGAGGGGCGATATCGAATGCAATGTTGAGCGCCTGCCCGACATGAGCCTCTTCGACAGGAAGCTCCCAGGTCAGGAATATCTGCAGCCAGTCCTGGTCCGGCGGGAAGTCGGCGGCATCGAAGCCCGAGCGGCCGCGCCGGATGACGCCATGAGGCTGGCCAGTGTCGAATATCACGGCCGTGCCGCGGGTCAGGGGAATGCGCAGGTCCAACGCGGGAAAATGCAGATCCAGCCCCTTGTCCTCGCTCATGAAGAGATTGCAAAAGGCCGCTCCGCCATATTGCGCGGCGTCATGGTGATACCGCGCGCCGCGGCAGGCCATGAGGGCGATGTCACTGGCGGCGAGCACCTCGGGCAGCCCTAGCCCGGACGTCCAGTCGGACATGGCCTCGACGCAGCGCGCGTAGTCCGGCCAGCGCATCCGCGCTCGCGCCAAAGGCATGGGCTCGACGTCGCCGGGGTCCAACCGCATGTGCATCGACGTCTCTCTTTGCCAATCCGCCAGCAGACGCGCCGGGGGGGCGGGCACGTCGATCGTGTCCGTTAACACGATATCGCTCACGCGCCGACTGCGGATGGCGTCGCCGCTCCGGAAATAAGAGGTCAACATGTGTCGCACACGATGCGGTTGAAGGGAACGCGTTTTTGCACGGGCTATTGTAACGAGTCGAAGGGCTCGCTTGAGCCGTCTCCATGCCATGCGTCGGTGTCGCCTTGTTCATGGCACGAAGGACGTCGACGCGGCGACTGCCGGCGCAGTCGCAGACGTGTGATCGAACGATCAGCCGAGCGGAACGCGGTTCACCTGCGCCGCATGCACCGATCCGCTGGGTCCGCGTTTCGCGAGTGTCAGGATCAGGACCGCGACCGCCGTGCCGGCGCAGGCCACCGCCAGCCACGCGACCGCCTGGATGAGTCCGCCGGCGAACCTGGCGACTGATTCGACGATGAGCGGGCTCAGGAAATTGCCGAGGAAAAACGATCCCATATACCCGCCGGTCGCTCGACCGCTTTGCGCGAACGGCACGCGCGCCAGCGTCCACGTGCCGAGTAGCGGCAGCGCCATGCCCGCCCCCGCCGCGGCGAGAAAAGCGCCCGCGACCGTCGCGTTTGCGCCCGCGCACGATGCGATGACAAAAAAACCCAGCGCGAGCAGCCCGAAGGCGATGACCAGAAGCCGGTTGATAGGCCAGCGGGCGAGCCGGTGAAACGCAAACGAACCCACCGGAATGCCCGCATTGGCGATGGCGCCGCCGAACCCGAGAATCGCCGGTGCCGTGACGCCGCGCTCGCTGAGCAAAAAGCTGATCTGCACCGGCACGACGAAGAACATGACCGACGCGAAAAGGATCAGCAGACAGAGAAGGCCGATCTCGCGCCACGGAAACGGCAACTTCTGCACGGGAGCATGCTCGACGTGCGTTTTTTCGCCGGGTTCCCAGATCATCACCGCGATAAACGGAAGGAACAGGATCGCGCATCCATAGACCAGGAACGGCGTGCGCCAACCCGCCGCCAGGCTGCCAAGCCCGCCGCCCACGGCGAACATCAAGGCGGCCACGACGGAGGCCGACGCGTGCTGCATCGTCAGCCACTTCTGTCGCCGCATACCGGAGAAATAATTGGCGACGAGCGCGGTGGCGATCGTGACGATCGCCGCTTCCGCGAGACCGATCACCGCGCGCGCGGCGACGATCGCGTACAGGCTCGTCAGCCAGAACGGCAGGACGCCGGCCACCGCGTAGATCGCGACCGCGGCCAGATAAAGGCGCTTGCGTCCGAACGCGTCCACCAGCGAGCCGACTAGCGGACTGAACAACGCGATCATCAGCGCGGGAATGACCAGCACGATCAGCGTCAGCACGTCCGCATGCGGAACGCCCGCATAGTCGTGCCGCATCTGCGGAAGCACGGGGGCGATCAGCACGGCGCCGGTCGAAGAGAGCCAGCAACTGGCCATCAGGAGCCAGCCGTGCCGCGCACCGGCGACGCGTGCCGGCCGGGCTTCAGGGGAAAGATGAGTCATGTTCGTCTCCAACGTTCTTGTATTGGCTGCTCCTGACGCGGGGCGTCGGGCAATGTGTCGCCGTCCGCGGACGGAACGACGGACATCGAACGCCGGATCGGGATCGCTGCCGGTTTCACGCCGGCGACCGGGGGCGATCCCTGTCCGGTATGGCTAGAAGGCCACCTGGTCGTGGCCCTTCAGATCGAGCATCCGTCTCGCTTCGTCCGGCGAGGCGATCTCGATGCCCAGTTCGCCGAGAATCCGGCGAATCTTGCGCACCTGGTCGGCGTTGCTTCGAGCCAGCTCGCCGCGGCCGATATACAGGCTGTCTTCGAGGCCGACCCGGACGTTGCCGCCCATCAGGCTCGCCATCGTCGCGACAGGCATCTGATGCTTGCCGGCCGCCAGCACGGACCAGTGGTAGTCGTTGCCGAACAGCCGGTCGGCGGTGCGCTTCTGATGCAGCAGGTCCTCGGCGTGGGCGCCCATCGCGCCGCGCAGGCCGAACACGGTCTGCACGAAAAGCGGCGGCTTCACGAGACCCTTTTCGAGGAAGTACTGCAGCGTGTACAGATGGCCGACGTCGTAGCACTCGAATTCAAAGCGCGTGCCGCCGGCTTTTCCGACATGCTCGAGAATCCACGCGATGTCGTCGTAGGTATTGCGGAAGATCAGCCCGCGCGTGCCCTTCAGGAACGGCACTTCCCAGTCATGCCGCCATTCGCGCTCGCGTTCGGCCATCTCCGACAGTACGAGGTTGAGCGAGCCCATATTGAGCGAGCACATCTCGGGCTTGAGCGCCCGGCCTGCCGCCGTGCGCTCCTCGATGGGCATGTTCGGACCGCCGCCGCCCGTCGAAATGTTGATGACGGCGTTCGTCGAGGACTTGATGGCCGTGACGAAGCGCCTGAAGATTTCGGGGTCGCCGGAGGGGCGGCCGTCCTCGGGATCGCGGGCATGCAGATGAATGATCGAGGCGCCGGCCTCGGCGGCCGCGATGGATTCGGCTGCGATCTGCTCCGGCGTGACCGGCAGAAATCGCGACATCGAGGGTGTATGAGCGCCACCCGTCACCGCACAGGTAATGATCGCCTTGCTCACAGCGGCTCTCCTTCGACGAGATCGAGCAGCACGAACGCCATCCGGCACGGCTTGTCCGAGCGGTTCGCCCAACTGTGACTGGTCGCGCGCTGGATCAGCACGTCTCCAGCGCGCATGAGTGTTTCGCCTTCGTCGAGCAGCGCCCAGATTTCGCCTTCGAGCACGATTGCGTAGTCCAGCGACTCCGTCTTGTGAAACCAGAAATGCCGTGCGTCGGATTTGCCGCGCACGCCGCTGTCGTCGAGGAATTGCTTGAGCTGCGCTTCGTCGTAGTTGTTGTCAGGCGGAAAATCGACGACGCGTAGCAACGAGCCGCCCTTCGAATGGAACGCGAACGCGCGACCGGCCGGCGCGGGATCGTCGCCGGGTGCGCGCGCTTCGCCGGTTGCCCACACGACGTGCGCAAGCGGCAGCCCCGGCCGGTTTGTCCGGTTCGGCGTCGGTCCATCCGACACGAAGCAGGACTGGCCCCGCGTATTGGTGCCCGTGACGATCCGCCTGACCGGGCGATACGTGTCCGTCTCCGCCTGCTGCTGCAAGCCCTGATTGTTGACCAGCGTCTCCATGTTCTCTCCATTAACGAGTCGTATCGTATCGTTAATGAGCCGGAGTTGCCTGTCAATAGGGAAAAGGATTAGGGATGGTTAGCGGTTTTTGGCTAGGTTTGAGCTTGACAAATATGAACGGTCCGTTTTGTAATGTGGGCAATCAAATGACAACAGCCGGGATTCATGGAGACAGAGAAAATTCGCGTGATGTGGTTCGTGCCGCCGCTGCTTGCACTCGTCGCGAGTCACGACGAGCTGGCCATCGCGGTTCACGCCGATCGCAACCGTTCGTCGGATGAGCAATTCGACGCGCTCGTGGCCGGAAGCGTGGATGCGGTCGTGACTTCGATGGACAACGTCATCGGCTGGAACGGCCGCGTGGGTCCGCGAGACTTTCGCGTCGTCGCGCAGATCGAGCGAACCACGCCGTTGACGGTGCTCGCGAGGCCGCAACTGTGCAATCTGCGGGATCTGCACGGTGCGAACCTGCTGGTCGATGCGCCGGACAACGGCTTCGTCGTTGCGCTCAGGGCCATGCTGCGCGATGCGGGCGTACCGTCCGATGCGGTGCGCCTGACGCCCGCGGGCGGCGTCAAGGAGCGCTTCGACGCGCTCGTGGCGGGACAGGGCGACGCAACCTTGCTAGGGCCGCCATTCGATTCGATGGCGCAAGCGGCGGGGCTTGCCTGCATCGCGAGCGTGCAGGACACGTACGCCGGTTTTCCCGGGCAGGGCGTCGTCGTGCGCCGGGGCGGCGCGGCGAACGCCAGGGTCGCCGCGTGGCTGCGAGCGCTGGAACGCGCGCGCCGGCGCGTTGGCGAGCGCGCGGAATTTGCGAGGCAGGCGGTGCTGGCGGCCGGTTTTCCGGACGCGGTTGCCGCTGCGATGATCGCGCAGAACCCGGATTCGCTGCGTCCATCGGCAGAGGGCGTCGCGCTACTCGTCGCGCACCGTCGCTCGCTCGGTCTGGTGGGTGCGGACAATGACTATTCGACCATCGTCGATGATTCGATGGTCGAGCAATACATGGGGGGACAGAAGTGAAGCAATACGCGCTCGGAACGTTTTCGGTGGCGGACGCTGCCCGCTTTGTGGGCTTCGTCGTGAATGATCGCGTGGCTTCGCTTGCCGAACTGGCAGCGCGTCATGGCGAACGCGATCTGGCAAACGCGCCCGGCGTGCTCGCGCTTCTCGACGCCTGGTCGGCGAGCGAGCCCGCATTGGGCCGTCTCGCCGCGCAGGTCTCGGCAGAAGAGGGCGGCTGGCATGCGCTGTCCGATTTGCAGGCTCACCCGGCCATCGATCTGCCGCGGCAGATTTTTTGCACCGGCGCGAATTACCGCAAGCATGTGGTCGATCTGACGGTGGATGCGAAGGTCGGTCCAGAAGGACTCGACGAGGCCGGCCTTCGGCGCTGGGCGGAAGCCATGATGGATGAGCGGCTCGCGAACGGCGAGCCTTACGCATTCACGAAGCCGGTCTCCGCGGTCTCGGGGGCGTTCGATCCGCTGGTGCTGCCGGTCACGACAGTGAAGCCCGACTGGGAGCTGGAGCTGGCCGTCGTCATCGGTCGCGGCGGCTATCGGATTCCCCGCGAGCAGGCGTTGGACCACGTGGCGGGTTACACCATCGCCAACGACATCTCCGCGCGCGATCTGATTCCACGCACCGACTACAAGATGCTGGGCACCGACTGGCTGCGCTCGAAGGGACAGCCGGGCTTTCTGCCGCTCGGACCGTATCTGGTGCCCAAGGCATTCGTTCCCGACCCGCATCGTCTGCGAATGCGGCTCACGGTGTCGGGGCAAGTCATGCAGGACGAGACGACCGCCGACATGCTGTTCGGTATCGAGCGGCAGATCGAATACATTTCGCGCTATTCGCGGCTGTTGCCCGGCGACGTCATCTGCACCGGCTCGCCGGCCGGCAACGGCACGCACTACAACCGTTTCCTGCGCGACGGCGATGTGATGGAAGCCGAGATCGAGGGACTGGGCCGTCAACGACAAGTGTGCGTCGCACAACGACATGGCTGACGTGATCGAACCGACGCTACGTCGAGACAATCCCGATCGCGCCTTGCTTCACGAGCTTCTGTCCGCGCAAGCGAGCAACGTCACGCTCGACATGAATCCCGCGTTGACCTCGCTGCGCGCCACCTTGCTGGCGGGCAGCGCGGAGGGGCTGTCGCTCCGCTTCACCGCGCCGGACCAATCGGTGCAAGGCAATGGCGTGGTATCGGGCGGAACGCTCGCCTCGATGCTCGATCTCGCGATGGCCCTGGCGCTGCTCGCCAGGCTGCCGCACGGCCGCACGTGCGCAACGATCAGTCTCACGGTCGACATGATCGAGCCGGGATACGTGGGCGACTTTATCGCCGACGCCCGCGTCAAACGTCTGGGCGGGCGCGTCTCGTTCGTGGAAGCCGACCTTTACGATGCGACGGGAACGCGCCGCGTCGCAAGCGCCACCGCGCCGTTTGCGGTGTTCGATGTGCGGGGCTGACTTCAGGCCTCGTCGTCCGCGATATCCGGATAGCGGTCGAACGTTTCCTTGATGAGATGGCGTAGCCAGATGTTGGCGGGATCGTCGTGGAATCGCGGGTGCCAATGCTGGCGGAGGGCGAACGGCGGCAACGACACCGGCGGCGGCACCATCCTGATCGTGCCGAGCCGCGCGAACACGTTGCCGAGTTCGAGCGGCACCGTGGCGATCAGATCCGGCTGCGCGTCGATCAGATGCGGCACGACCAGAAAGTGCGGCGTGGTCAGATAGACGTTGCGCTTGATGCCGTATTCGTCGAACGCGCTGTCGTAGGCAGCGCTCGCCCGGCCGGTCAGCGAGACGACGATCTGGGGCATGCGCTCGAACTGCGCGCGGCTGATCGTTTTGCCGACCGCCTTGTTGCGCACGCTGACCATCGTGACGAAGGTGTGCAAGAACAAGCGTTGCTGGAATAGTCCATCGGGCGCCGCGCGCACGGAGCCGAGCGCGAGATCCGCCTCGCCGGCCGCGAGCGTCGCCTCGATCTGTTCGAGCGGCACCTGCACGGACCGCACCGCACAGTTAGGCGCAATCTTGCGCAAGCGGCGGATCAGCGGCGGCAGAAAAACCAGTTCGCCCATGTCGGTCATGCTGAGCACGAACGTGCGGCGAGCGCTGGCCGGATCGAAGTGCGCCTGCGAAACGACGCGCTGCCTCAACGCCGTCATGACCTCGGTAATCGTCGCGCCGAGCAGCAAGCCTTTCTCAGTCGGCTGCATGCCGGCCGACGTCTTGATGAATAACGGGTCTTCGAAAAACGTTCTGAGCCGGTTGAGCCCGTGACTCATCGCGCCTTGCGACAGCCCGACTTCGGCGGCGGCGCGCGTGACGCTGCGCTCCCTCAGCAGGGCGTCGAACAGCACCAACAGGTTGAGATCGAGGTCGCGGATATGCATGGCGTGCATTCAGGGAATTAGTCCCATTAGGTTGACGCATGATCCGGGCAAACCTATCGTGGCGTCAAGCGTTGAACAAGACGCGCTATAACGAATCAGGAGACAAGCGATGTTCATCAGGAACACCTGGTATGTGGCCGCCTGGTCGCATGAGGTCGAGGGCGCCGAACTGTTCTCGCGCACCATCATCGGCACGCCCGTTCTGCTGTATCGGAAGGAAGGCGGCGAGGTCGTCGCGCTGATGGATCGCTGCTGTCATCGCGGCGCGCCGTTGTCGGTCGGCCGGCGTGAAGGCGATTGCGTTCGTTGCATGTATCACGGCCTCAAATTCGACAGCAACGGAGCCTGTGTCGAAGCTCCGGCCCAGGAGAGAATTCCGCCGCAGGCCAGGGTCAGGCAGTTTCCGGTCGTGGAGCGTTGCCGCTGGATCTGGATCTGGATGGGCGATCCCGCGCTGGCCGATCCGGCCACGATTCCCGACACGCATTGGGTCGACGATCCAGCATGGCGCTCGCTGCCCGGCTACATTCACTACGACGTCAACTACCTGCTGATCTGCGACAACCTGCTGGACTTTTCGCATCTCCCATTCGTTCATCCGACCACGCTGGGCGGAGGCGAGGACTACGCAGCCAGCCAGCCGAAAGTCGAGCGACTCGAAGACGGTGTGCGCATCACGCGGTGGACACTCGACACCGAGCCGCCGCCGTTCGCCAAAGCCGTCCGGGCGTGGCCGGGCAAGGTCGACCGCTGGAACATCTACGACTTCACGGTGCCGGCGGTTCTGCGCATGGATTCGGGCATGGCGCCAACGGGTACTGGTGCGCCCGAGGGCGTTCGTGTCGGCGCGGTCGAGTTTCGCGGTTGCCAGGCCCTGACGCCTGAAACCGAAAACTCGACGCACTATTTCTTTGCTCATCCGCACAATTTCTCGCTCGATCAGCCCGACGTGACGCGTTCGATTCATCAGGCGGTGGTCGACGCCTTCGACGAGGACCGCGACATCGTGACGGCTCAGCATCGGAATCTCACGCTCGATCCCGGCTTCAGGATGATGGCGTTCGGCATCGACGCGGCCCTCTCGCAGTTTCGTTGGGCCGTGAACAAACGGATCGAGGAAGAAGGCGCCGCAGCGGCGCGGAAGAGCGAGGCCACGTCGTGATCGAAGTCGTCGTCGAGAAAATCGCGCGTGCGGCCGAGGGCATACTCGACATCGAATTGCGCAGACCGGATGGGACGAACCTGCCGGCATTCGATCCGGGGGCGCACGTCGACGTTCACTTGCGCGAGGGGCTCGTGCGTCAGTATTCGCTGTGCAATGACCCGATCGATCCGACACGCTACCGCCTCGGCGTCAGCCGAAGTGCGGCGTCGCGGGGCGGATCGGCGTACCTGCACGATGCGCTGCGGGCCGGCGACACGCTGCGCATCAGTGAGCCGCGCTCGCTTTTTGCGCTCTCGGCCGAAGCGACCTGTCATCGCTTCATCGCCGGCGGCATTGGCATCACGCCGATCCTCAGCATGATCCGCTGGTGTGAGCGTCATGCGCTGCCGTGGCAATTGAGCTACTGCGTACGCTCGAGAGCACACGCGGGGTTCCTGGACGAGTTGCTCGCGCTGGGCGGTGACATTCGTCTCCATGCCGACGACGAGGCAGCGTTGCCGCACGACGTGAGCGGCATGCTCGCTGACGTGAAACCCGCCGAGCATGTGTACTGTTGCGGACCAGGCGGGCTCATGGACGCAATCGCGGCGCGCGCTCGCGACCTGGGCATCGGTGCGAATCGCGTTCATTTCGAGCGATTCGCGGCTTCAACGGACGAGCGCGAGCGCGGCGGCGAGAAGCTGTTTACCGTCACTCTCGCGCGGAGCGGCGCGCGGTACACGGTAGAGCCCGACGAATCGATTCTCGATTGCCTCGAACGGCATGGTCTGACGCCTGCGTTTTCCTGCCGGGAAGGGCTTTGCAGAAGTTGCGAGACGGCGATCGTGTCGGGGAAGGTCGATCATCGCGACTATGTACTGAGCGCCGAGGAGCAGCGCGAGGGCAAGTCGCTCATGATTTGCGTGTCGAGAGCGACGACCCAGGAGCTGGTGATCGATCTCTGAGCCATGACCGGAACCCGCGATAACGCGCAATGGCCGCTTTATATCTGCTGCTTTGGCAGCATGGCCTCCATGCGCATGTGCGATTCGATGCTGCCCGTTCTTGCGACGGCGTTCGCGGTCGGCGCCGATCGCGCCGCGCAGACCATAGCGTCGTTCGCGCTCGCCTACGGAATCTGTCAGCTAGGCTCGGGGCCGCTCGGCGACCGGCTCGGAAAAATGCGCGTGATCGCGCTCGCGGCGGTGGTTTGCGCACTCGGCAACCTTGGCGCGTGCTTTGCCGGCAATCTGGACGAACTGCTTGCGGCGCGGTTTTTTTCGGGTGCGGCGGCGGCAGGCATCGTTCCGTTGACGATGGCGTGGATCGGCGATCACAGCGCGGACGGCGAGCGCCAGGCGGCGCTCGCGCGTCTGCTCGGCGCTACCGTGCTCGGCATGATCGCGGGGCAATGGGGCGGCGCGGCGCTGGCTTCCTCATGGGGGTGGCGCACTCCGTTCGTGTCGATCGCGGCGGTGTTCGCGCTCGGCTGGCTGGCGGTGCGAAGCGTGTCGCCGCCCATCGCGCGAGACACCCCGACGAAACAACCGGCGTTCGCGCGCCGGACGATCGGGATGCTCGGCGCAAGCCGGGTTCGCATCGTCTTGCTGGTGACTTTCGTTGAAGGCGCCTTTGCGTACAGCGCATTGGCATTCTTGCCGACCTACCTCAGCACGTCGTTTGGGCTGTCTTCGTCCACGGCGGGATTGATCGCATCGAGCTACGGCGTGGGAGGGCTGCTCTTCAGTCTGAGCTCGAAGCGCGTGATACGGCGTTTCAGGGATGCGCGGCTTGCGCGAGTGGGCGGGCTGCTGCTCGCAATCTCGCTGGTCGCGCTTGCGGTCTCGCCGTTCTGGTGGCTATCCGTCCCAGCCTGCATGCTCGCCGGATTCGGTTTTTACGCCCTTCACAACGTCTTGCAGAACCATGCCGCGCAGATGGCCCCGCAGGCGAGAGGCACGGCCGTTTCGCTGTTTTCGTGCGTGCTCTTTCTGGGGCAGTCGTTCGGAATCGCGTTGGGTGCGCGGTCGCTCGCTCATGCTTCGGTACGCATCCTGTTCGCTGTCTGCGCGGTGGGGCTGCTCGTCCTTGCGCTCGTCTTCGCGCATCTGTCGACGCCCAGGCGTGCGCCGCAAACGTCGCGGGTCCCGGAATAAGCGGGCGGCTGCAATGCCATGGCGGCGCCTTGATGCGCGACACAAGCGAGACGCGAGCAGCACAAAAATCGGGCGATGCAGCCGCAACGCCCGACTTCATGCCGCTAGAACTTGACGTACGCGTTGAGCCACAGCGTATTGCCGTAGGCGGCATTGCGCGCGTAGATCTGATGCTGCCAGTGAAGCACGGCGCCCCATTTCTGCGTGCCATAGCCGACCTGCGGTCCCAGCGTCAACTCGTTGGTGCGATGTCCGTCGCCGAACGCGGACTGGCCGTTGATCTTGTCGTCGTTGAGCTGGGTATTCACGTATCCGCCGACACCGACGAGCCAGTTCTGATTGATGTGGTAATTGAGGCCGTAGTCAGCGGTAAGCTGAACGCCCGACTGATAGTGCGTCGCCGAATTCACGCTGCTATAGCTCAGATTGATCTTGGAGCTGAGCTCGATCTGCTGGAGCGGCATCCAGGTAAACGCATAGGCGAGATAGAAACTCGTGACGTTGCTTCCCGGATTGAACAGACGGCTCTTGTCGTACGAACCCCACGGGGCGACGACGTCGAGTTCGACGGTCTGCAGATAGTGCGGCGATTGCCAGCCGACGAGCATGCCAAACAGCGGATCGGCGAATCCACGCCCGCCGCCGGAGATTCCAAACGACGGCAGGTGCAAGGTGCCGTCCACATAGGGAAGCGCAGCCTGGACGGCGATGGTGCCGCCCAGAATGGTCGGCGTTTCGAACACATGAACCGCTCGCAGCGAATGGGCCTGCAGCCCGCCATTGGCGCCTTGCGGATTGCTGTTGCCGCCGCCGTCGCGTAGCGACGTCATGTTCTCGAATTTGTTGTAGGTGTAGAGATAGGTTCCGGGGCCGCCAAGCAGTCCGCTCATCACGGTCATGATCCCCGACGGATAGCTGCTCGTGCCGTTTTCGAGCGCGAATGCAGGGCTCTGGGCGAGACCCAGCGCGGCGCACGCGACGCCGTAAAGTTTGTATCGTTTCATTGCCGTGTCTCCTGTATTTATAAGGATTTTGATTTGTGCCGCGAAGTTATTGCGCGACGAACACGCTCTCGTTGGCGTGCAGTCAGCGATACCGGACGACGTTTCGCGAGGGTCGCCGGTGCGTTTGTCAACGCGGCATCGGCAAGAGCGCGCTGACGTACCTGCCTTCTTCAATCCTCAAGGCGACCGCCTGGAGGTGCTGGCCCGCGCAGGGCCCCGATACGCACAGGCCGTCATCAAGCGTGAATTTCGCACCGTGGCTGTGGCAAACGATGTGGTTCGCACCCTGGTCGAGATAGGCGTGCTTTCGCCACGGCAGAGAAGCCCCGGGCCAATGCGGACACGAATTGATGTAGCCGCGCAGGAGCGCGTGCCGGCGCACGACGAAGAGGTCGTCGACGCCGCGTCCTTGCAAGTCGAATCCGCGTGCGCCAGTCGGCGCAAGCGCGTTCAACTCGCACAGGCGGACCCATTGGGCAGTGCCCGAATCCGGCATGGCGACCTGCGTTCAGGCTTGCTTTCAGGACTCTGTTCGGGATTGCGTCGGGGGCGGCCCTCCGGGCGCCCACGTCTCGCGCAACTGGAAGAGAAATTCCTGCGAGTTCTCCGCGATGGCGGGGGCGACACGCGGAACCCAGGAGTCGTCGAGCTGATCCATGTCGGCGTCGTATTCGATATGGCAACCCAGCGGACTATTGAAGTACCAGAACCAGTTCGAGCCGAACCGGTGACGGCCTGGTCCCCAGAACGATTCGTAACCCTTGGCCGCGAACGCGTGGCCTGCTCGCAGCACCTCCGACGGACCGCCCATGTGGAACGTGAAATGTTCGCAACCCTGCATGGCCGGCGGCGTCTTGATGAAGAACAACGTGTGGTGATCGAGGGTGCCCCGCGGGCGCAGGAACGGGCCCATTCCGGTGAAGCGGTCGTTGACCCGGAAGCCGAGCCGGTTCACATAAAACGCCTCGGCCTTGTCCGTGTCGGGCACGAAGTAGACGACGTGCGAAAGCGTCCTGGGAAGCGGCGGCGGTTCGTCGCGATTCGCCGGCGAACCGGTGACGTTCAGTGCGCGCTGCGCATCGCCGGGCGCGTTGATCTGCTCGGCCGCGAGCGTTGGCGTTCGACGCACGGAGAGTTGAAACCCGAGGAGGAATCCCGAGTCGTCGGTCGCTTCGATCGAGCCGTCCGCCAGAAATTTGACTTCGCGGTCCCTGGCCAACTCATGCGCGATTTCGTCGAGTGCGGCTCGATCCTCCACACCGTAGATCGTTTTGCGTAGCTGATTGCTCGTCGGCAGCGTCCACTTCGGCAGCGCGGGGTCGTCCTTGTGGCGAATCACGACGCCCGTTCCGTCGAGCGCCTCAAACGCGCCATCGCCTTGCGGCGTCAGTCCGTAGTCGGCGAGAAAGCTCGCGCAGCTTGCGACGTCGTCGACGCCGAAAACGAGTGTGTCAGGTCCAAGGATTCTCACTTTAAGCGTCCTGTCGAAAGAGAAAGGTGATGTCGGTTAATACGATACGGTTCGGATCATAATATTCCGCTTGCTTCGAATAACGCAAGAGGCGTTCGGGTTTCCACATGGTTTTTCAGCATGAGGAAAAACCCTCGCTTACGATACGCGGCGTATCGTATATATAATGAAACGGTCACTAACGAGGATGCGTGGGGTTAGGCCGGGAAGGCCGGCATAGCCGCTGTATCCAGAAACTGGAGCCGAACAATGAAGCTGGGTCGCATCGCTGTGAACGGTCCGGATGGGGATGTCGCCCGTCTGGTGCTGGTATTGCCGGAAGAAGGGCGCGTCATCGATCTGAAGCGCGCGTCCGTGCTGGCGCTGGAGAAACAGGGCGCGACGGGAGAATCGGCGCGCCGGCTGTCGGAGGCGCTCTTTCCCGGCAGCATGTCGGCGGCGATCGGCCTCGGCGAGCGGTTTCTCGACGCTGCCCGCCGCGCGGACAAGGAGCGCCCGGACGAAGCGTCGATCCCGATCGCAGAGGCGAAGTGGCTGCCTGCCACCGATCCCTCCGTTGTCCGCGACGGCTTGACGTTCATCGGACACATCAAGGGCTTTCACGAGAAGATCGGGCACAAGCCGCATGAGAGCCTGCTGAAGGTGCCGGGCTATTTCAAGGGGACGCCGCATACCGTCATCGGTCATGATGCGGAGGTGCCGTGGCCGGGCTATATCGGGCATATGGATTACGAGCTGGAACTCGGCTACATCATCGGCCGGCGCGGCGGTAATCTGAGGCCGGAACAGGCGCGTCCCTATCTCTTCGGCATCACGGTGTTCAACGACTTCAGTGCCCGCGATCGCCAGTCGATCGAAATGCCCATCCAGATGGGGCCGACCAAGTGCAAGGACTTCGCCTATGGAGTGGGGCCGTGGATCACGACGATCGACGAATTCGCCGACCTCGACGCCATTCCCATGGAAGTGCGCGTCAACGGCGAGACCTGGGGCAAGGGCACGAGCGCGAACAAGCTCTGGAGCGTCGACGAACTGATCGCGTGGGCGAGCCTGGGCGAAGTGCTGGAGCCCGGCGACGTGATCGGCTCGGGCACGATGGGCGGCGGCTCCGCGCTCGAACTCGATCGCAGGCTTCAGCCCGGCGACGTGGTGGAACTCGAAGTGGGCGGCGTGGGCATTCTGCGCAACCGGATGGGCCAGCCGCAACCGGGATTGTGGTGGCCGCAGGAGCGCGCTCCGTTCATGTGAGTTGACGCGACTAAAACAAATTTCAAGGAGACACAGTCATGGCTTCGCAGCACAAGGTGCTTGTCGTCGGCGGAGGGATCAGTGGCATGACGCTCGCTCACGGACTCGCGCGCGCCGGTATGGACGCGAGGGTCGTGGAGAGCGGCCACCGGATGGATCAGCAGGGAACCGGCATTTCCCTGCTTGGCAACGCGTTGCGCGCACTGGATCGCGTGGGGCTCGCCGACAGTTGCATGGCGGCGGGCTCGGGATGGGACACGGTCAGTGTGCGCAACGACGCGGGCGAGATCGTGAACGAGCGGCGTCCGCCGCGCATCTTCAGGCCGGACGCCCCCGGCGCGATCGGCATCATGCGGCCGAAGCTGGCGGAGGTGCTCGAAGGGCAGGCGCTCGCGAGCGGTGCCCGGATCGACTATCGCACGACCGTCGAGGATATCGAGCAGGACGGCAACGGCGTCTCATATCGACTGTCGACGGGTGAAACGGGGCGCTGCGATCTGCTGGTCGCCGCGGACGGAACGTATTCAAAGACGCGTTGCAAAGTATTCGGCGGCGAGTATCAGCCGGCTTATGCGGGACAAGGCGCGTGGCGCTTCACGGTGGAGCGGCCCGCGGAGTTCGACGGGCTCGTGCTGTACAAGCACCGGGACGGCCGCGCGGTGGGTGGCCTGCCGCTCTCCGACAAGCTTTGCTACTACTTCTTCCTCGAGAACGCCAAGGTCCACGCGCATATGGCGCAAGACAGGCTGAGCGAGATGTTCAGGGAGCGTCTGGAGGGTTTTTCGGCGCCCGATCTTCTCGCGGCGATCGGGCGTTGCGATGGCACGCGCTACATCAGTTACCGTCCGTTCGACATCCTGTTCATGCCGCAGCCGTGGCATCGGGGGCGAGTCGTACTGGTGGGGGATGCCGCGCATTCGGTCACACCGCAGTTGACGTCCGGCGGCGGCATGGCGATCGAGGACGCGGTCGTGCTGATCGAGGAACTGAGCCAGCGCACAAGTATCGACGATGCACTCGTCGCCTATGGGCAGCGTCGTGGCGAGCGGGTGAAGCGGGTGTTCGACATCTCGCTGGCCATCTGTCAGGCGGAGCAGGACCCACACGCGGACGGACGGCGTGCCGTCGAACTCCTGTTCGAAGGTTATGGCGTGCTCGCCCAGCCGTTCTGAGCGCGGAACCTCGATTCCGGAGCGGGCATTGGCTCTGCGCAAGGACGCATCGACGCGTGCTGCCGGCGGGCCCGGTTCTTTCAAATCACTCTTTATTGTTTGCCATGACCGCCACCTCGTTTGCTCCGGTATTCGTCTCCAGCGACACCGCCAAGGCCGTCTTCGACTGGACGGATGCGATACGCGCGCTGCAGTCGGCCTATGCGCGGCCGGTTCCGCCGAAATCCGCCCCGCCGCGCACCGTGGCGGCCGCCGGCAAGACCTGGCTGCGCACGCTGCCGGCCGTGCCGGTGGGCGGCCGCTACTACGGCGCCAAGATCATGGGCATGGCGATGGACGCGGCCGCGCCCGGCGTCGAATACGTGATCGTCCTGTTCGACCGGGAGACCAGCCGCATCGCCGCGTTTGTCGACGGCAATCTGGTTACCGGCTATCGCACGGCCGCCACCTCGGCTGCCGCACTCGACCGGCTGGCGCCTCGCGGCGCCGCGCGCCTCGCCGTGCTCGGCAGCGGCCTCGAAGCGACGATGCATACCCGTGCCATCGCCAGCGTGCGGGATCTGAGCGAGGTCGTCGTGTTCAGCCCGACACCCGAGCGGCGCGCCGCGTTTGCGCAAGCCGTGACACGCGATCTCGGCGTGCCCGCGCGCGGTGTGGCGTCGGCGCAAGAAGCGGTAGACGGCGCCGGGATCGTGCTCGCCGCGGCGCGCGCGAGGGGCGAACAGCCGATTCTTTTCGGCGACTGGCTCGAGCCCGGCGCGACCGTCGTATCGATCGGCTCGACCATTCCCGAGCAGCGCGAGATCGATGTCTCGGTCGTCGCTCGCAGCGACATCATCGTGTGCGACACGCTCGAGGAAGTCCTGGAAGAAACCGGCGACATGCTTGCCGCCCACGAAGCCGGCATCGCGTTTCGCGACAAGTCGTTCAGCCTGACGGATCTGATGAGCGGAGCAATCGATGAGCGCCTGAAAGACGCCCGCACCCGGATGTACAAGTCGGTGGGCGGCGGGCTGCAGGACATCGTGGTGGCGGAACTCATCCTCGACAAGGCAATCGCGGCCGGCCTCGCGACGCCGCTGCCGATCGAATTCGAAACCAAGCGCTAAGCGCACACCAGGACACGCGGCATTCAATAGCAACGCAAAAAAGGAGCACAGGATGGCCCGCTACACCCGAAACGAAGCGCGCGAATGGGCGCGTGAGCATCTCGTTGGCGTCGCCAACGTGACCATTCCGACGATGACATCGGACTTCAGGCGCATCAACGAAAAAGCCGTCCGCCACGATGTCGAACTGGCGATCGAGCACGGCTTCGTCGGCTCGCTTTCGTGCTCGGAAGTGGCGATCACGCAGGCGCAGTACGGCGAGTTCTGCGCCATCATGGCCGACCAGGCCGCGGGCCGCCTCGTGATCGTGCATCACGCGGTGTTCAATACGCTGGAAGACAACATCGAGGCGATCAGACTGGCGGAGGCGGGCGGCGCCGACCTGGTGCTGCTCGGCTATCCCCCGTACTTCTATCCGAAGTCCTACGACGAAGTGTTCGAGTACACGAAGGCGATCTGCGCCGCGACGAATCTCGGCGTGATGGTGTTCCCGCTGCCGGCCTGGGGCTTTTCGCGTTTGCATCCCGCCGATATTCCGCTGCCGGTGCTGCGCCGCATGGTGGATGAAATTCCCAACGTGGTCGCGATCAAGGCCGAGGGCGGCCTGCCCTACATCATGTCGGCGATCGAGGTGCACCGCGAATTCCACGAGGAAGTCGTGATTTCGTCTCCGCTGGAATACGAGTACGTACCGCTCGCGCAGGTGATGGACATCCCGTTTTGCGGCACGAATTATTCGGCCTATTACGGGCCGCTGCTGCCACGGATTCACAAGCTGATCCGCGCGGGCGAATACGATCAGGCCACGCAGCTCTGGTACAAGATGGACCCGGCGCGCAAGGCGTTCGCCAGCCTGCCGATCGCGGCCAACGGTCTGCTCAACCGGATGTTGTGGAAATACCAGGCCTGGTTGCAAGGCTACAACGGCGGCCCGATGCCGCATCCGACCCAGCGCGTGTACCAGCGCGACATGACCGTCTTGCGCAAGGGCCTCGAAGCAGCGGGCCTGAATCCGACGAGCGATCCCGACGAGGCCTTCTTCGTCGGCCGCCATCCCGTGTGAGACCGACCGACATGAGTGAATTCATCGCGCTACCTTTGAAGGACCCCGGCCTGCTGAGGCAGGCCATGCTGATTGACGGCGAATGGGTGCCCGCCGACAGTGGCGAGACGCTGGAAGTGCGCAATCCGGCGACCGGCGAACGGGTCGCGCGCGTGCCGAATGGCGGCGCGAACGAGACCCGCCGGGCAATCGCCGCAGCCGAGCGCGCGATGCGGGTGTGGCGCAAGGCGTTGCCCAAGGAGCGCGCCAAGGTATTGCGCACGCTATACGACCTGATGCTGGCGCACATCGACGATCTCGCTGTCATCATGACCGCGGAGCAGGGCAAGCCGCTCGTCGAATCGCGTGGCGAAATCCTGTATGCCGCGGGTTTCATCGAGTGGTTCTCGGAGGAAGCGAAGCGCGTCTATGGCGACATCATTCCGCGCAATGTCGACGGTCGTCGCATCCTCGTGCAAAAGGAGCCGATCGGTGTATTCGCGGCGATCACGCCGTGGAATTTTCCTTCCGCGATGATCACCCGCAAGGCAGGCCCGGCGTGGGCCGTCGGTTGCGCCGGAGTGATCAAGCCGGCGAGTCAGACGCCGCTGTCCGCGCTCGCATTGGCGGTGCTTGCCGAGCGCGCCGGTCTGCCGCCGGGCGTTTGCAATATCGTCACCGGCTCGGCTCGCGCCATTGGCGGGGAGCTCACTGCCAGCGCGGTGGTCCGCAAGCTTTCGTTCACCGGTTCGACGGAAGTCGGCGCGCAACTGCTCGCGCAGTGCGCGCCGACCATCAAGAAAACCAGCATGGAACTAGGCGGCAACGCGCCGCTTATCGTGTTCGACGATGCCGACGTGGATGCAGCGGTAAAAGGCGCGCTCGCCGCGAAGTACCGCAACGCGGGGCAGGCTTGCGTCGCGGCCAATCGCATACTGGTGCAGTCGGGCGTCTACGACCGTTTCGCGAGGAAGCTGGCCGAAGCCACCGCCGCCCTCCGCGTGGGCAACGGCATGCACGAGGGTGTGGTGCAGGGGCCGCTCATCAACGAGGACGCCGTTCGCAAGGTCGAGGAGCATATTTCGGACGCGCTGCGCAAAGGCGCTCGTGTGCTGACAGGTGGCAAGCGCCACGCGCTCGGCGGCTGCTTCTTCGAACCGACGGTGTTGGCCGACGTGTCTCGCGAGGCCGCGATTTTCAACGAGGAAACCTTCGGACCGGTCGCACCGCTGTTTCGCTTCGACACGGAAGACGAGGCAATCGCGCTAGCCAACGACACGCCGTTCGGTCTCGCCTCCTATGTGTTCGCCCGCGACGTGGGGCGCATTTTCCGTGTCGTCGATCGACTCGAGTTCGGCATGGTCGGCGTCAACGAGGGCTTGATCTCGACGGAGGTTGCGCCGTTCGGCGGCGTCAAGAACTCGGGTCTGGGTCGCGAGGGCTCGAAGTATGGCGTCGATGATTACCTTGAAATCAAGTATGTGGCGCTCGGCGGGCTTTGACGGCGGTGGATCGCGTCGGTAGGCATTGCCGTCCAGGCGGGAACGCCGCGGCTGGCGTGCTTCTTCGAGTTGGACAGGCAAATAGGATACGATGTGTCTTATAATTGCGTGTTGCGCGGTCCGCGCTCGCGGCACATCGAGGCGATCTTGCCAACCGACTTTCCGTTACGCCAATGAAGACAAACGCTCAGCCTCCTGTTACCGCATCCTTCACCGCACGAGGCGTCGGCCGACCGCGCAGCGAGGAAACGCGTACGCAGATTCTTGCGGCGACGGTTCGTCTGCTCGAGACGCGCACGATTCAGTCGATCTCCATCGAGGCCATCGCCAAGGAGGCCGGTGTCGGCAAGGCGACGATCTACCGCTGGTGGAATTCGAAGGCGCTCGTCGTGATCGATGCGTTCATCGAGCACCACCTCGTCAAGACGCCGATGCCGCGGAACTTGCCGCCCGGCGAGGCCATTGCGGCGCATCTTGTTTCGCTGATTCACGAATACGCCGGATGGTCCGGCAGGATCGTCGCGCAGATCATCGCGGAAGGTCAGGCCGATCCCGCTGTGCTGCGCGAATTCCGCGAGCGGTTTCACTATGGGCGTCGGGCGCTCGTCCGCGAAATGCTCGAGCAGTGGCGCGGTTGCGCGCGCATTCCCGTGCCGCCGAACATCGAGACGCTGAGCGAGATTCTGTATGCGCCGGTCTACATGCGCCTGCTGGTCGGAAACGGTCCGCTCGACGACCATTTCGCGCAGGAGCACATCAGTTACGTCTACACGTTGCTGGGCGTCGACGTGCCGGACGTGGTGCAACTGCGTGAGCAGATGAAGCGGAAAGCGCCCACGAAAAAGACGGCGGGTGCCGCACGCTGAGGCGTGGCGTGTGAGCGCCACGCGCTTGTGACCCGCTTCGGTTCGCCGGTCCGCCCATCAAGCAAAAAAAACGCCGCTCCCGGCAGGGAGCGGCGCTCGTCGAACGGTTTCGCACAAGCGACCGTCAGGCGCTTTTTTCCGCAACGGCCGGAAACGGCAAGCTGTGAAGCCGTTTGCCCGTGGCCGCGAAAATCGCGTTCGCGACCGCCGGCCCGACCGGCGCGACACCCGGCTCGCCGACACCCGTGGGCGCCTCGCCCGACGGCACGATATGCACCTCGACCTTGGGCATCTCGGCGATTCGCAGCACCTGGTAGCCGTCGAAATTGTTCTGCTCGACCTTGCCGTCCTTCAGCGTGATCGCGCTATGCAACACCGCGCCGAGACCGAAGCCGATCCCGCCTTCCATCTGGGCGGCGATCACATCGGGATTGATCGGCGTGCCGCAATCCACCGCGCACACGACGCGCTCCACCTTCACGTTACCGTCCTTGTCGACGGAAACTTCCGCGACCTGCGCGACGAACGTCTTGAACGCCTCGGCCACCGCGATGCCGCGCCCGCGGCCTTTCGGCAACGGTTTGGCCGGGTCCCAGCCCGCTTTCCGGGCGGCGAGTTCGAGCACGGCCCGCATGCGCGGTTCGTGCGCGAGCAGATCGCGGCGGAACGCGAACGGGTCCTTGCCCGCGGCGTGCGCGGCTTCGTCGATGAACGCCTCGACCGCGAATGCCGTGTGCGAGCTGCCGACTACCCGCCACCACAGCACCGGCACGCCGGTCTGCGTGGTCGTCAGTTCGACCGAGATGTTCGGAACCGCGTAGGCCATGTTGGCGGCGCCCTCGACGGACGTCGCGTCGATCCCGTTCTTGACCATGAAGCTCGCGAACGGCGTGCCCGCGAGAATCGACTGGCCGACGATCCGGTGCCGCCAGCCGACCAGCTTGCCGTCCGCGCTCAGGCCCGCGTCGAGCTTGTGGAAGTACATCGGGCGGTACAGGCCGCCGTGGATGTCGTCCTCGCGGGTCCACTGCAGCTTGACGGGCGTGCCGTTCGCGCCCAGCGCCTTGGCGATCGAGACGGCCTCGACGATATAGTCCGAGCGCGCGTTCGCGCGCCGCCCGAAGCTGCCGCCCGCATACAGCGTGTGGATCTTCACCTGCTGCGGGTCGAGCCCGGCCGTGTGCGCGGCATTGCCCTGGTCGACGGTCTGGAACTGGTCGCCGGCCCAGATCTCGCAACTGTCGGCGGTGAGCTTGACGACGGCGTCGAGCGGCTCCATCGGCGCGTGAGCGAGATAGGGGAATGAATAGGTGGCGGAGATCTTCTTCGCCGCGCCGGCGAGCGCCTGCGTCGCATCGCCGTCCTTGCGGGCGGATGCGCCGGGTTGCTCCGCGAGTTGCCGGTATTCGGCCATCATCGCGTCCGAGCTGCGCTTCTCGGCCTTCGAATCGTCCCATTCGACCTTCAGCGCGTCGCGGCCCTGCTTGGCCGCCCAGAAGCCCTTGGCGACGACCGCGACGCCGCCCGGCACCTGCACGACCGAGACCACGCCCGGCACCGCTTTGGCAGCCGACGCATCGAACGACTTGACCGTCGCGCCGAACAGCGGCGGACGCTGCAGCAACGCGACCAGCATGCCGGGAAACGTCACGTCGAGCGTGAACTGCGCGGTGCCGTCGGTTTTCGGCGGGACATCGACGCGCGGCACCTGGTGGCCGATCAGACGAAAATCCTCCGGCGATTTCAGCGTGACCTTGTCAGGCACTGGTAGCCGGGCCGCGGCCGACGCGAGCGAGCCGTAGGTCGCGCTCCGGTTCGTGGCCGCGTGATGAACGCTGCCGTCGCGCGTCGTCAGCTCGGACGCGGGCACCCGCCACTGCGCGGCGGCGGCGGAGACCAGCATCGCGCGCGCTTTCGCGCCGGCCTCGCGCAGTTGCATCCACGAGTTGGACATCGCCGAACTGCCGCCCGTGCCCTGCATCGTGCCGAACGCGAGATTCGCGTAGCGCTTGGCGTCGGCGGGCGCGCTTTCGACACGCACGTCCTGCCAGTTCGCATCCAGTTCCTCGGCGACGATCGTCGCGATGCCGGTGTACGCGCCCTGGCCCATCTCGACGTGTTTCGCGATGACCGTCACGCTGTTGTCCGGCGCGACGCGCAGGAAGGCGTTGGGTGCGAACGCCGCCCCGGGCGTCGTGGCGGCGAGCGCGCGGCGGCCCGTGCCCGCCCACTCGAAGCCGATGGTGAGGCCGACCGCCGCGACCGCGCCGGCTGCTTTCAGGAAGGTCCGGCGCGACGGGCGCACGGCGTCCGTGAGATCGAGATCGGTGGTCATGGTCAGGCCTTCAGGGTGGCGGCGGCTTCGTGAATGGCCGCGCGGATGCGGGCGTAGGTCGCGCAGCGGCACAGATTGCCGTTCATCGCGGCGTCGATGTCGGCGTCGGTAGGCGTGGCGTTGCGTTCGAGCAAGGCGGTCGCGGACATGATCTGCCCGGACTGACAGTAACCGCACTGCGGCACCTGCAGCTTGACCCATGCGGCCTGGATGGCTTTGGCGGGCCGGCTTTCGATGCCTTCGATGGTGGTGATGCGCTTGCCCGCGACGGCGGCGAGCGGCAGCACGCACGAACGGGTGGCTTCGCCTTCCAGATGAACCGTGCAGGCGCCGCATTGCGCCATGCCGCAGCCGAACTTCGTGCCGTGCAGGCCCGCGTTCTCGCGGATCGCCCAGAGAAGCGGGGTAGTAGGATCGGCATCGAGCGTAACGTTCTTGCCGTTCAGGACAAACGATGTGGACATGGAACCTCTCCGTGGGGAAAGCCCGAACTTGGCGCCGGGTGTACGCGGCAGTGTGACCGAGCACGCGCCGTTGTGCTTACACGATCCTGCAAAAATATTGAACAATGCTGCAAATCGAGCGGCCCAACCGTGGCTGCGCGGCAGGCGCCTGGGTATGCTCGATCTCGTCAACGGAGTTCATGCGTATGAAACAGAATTCTTCCTGGCTCGATCCCGCCGAGGCGCGCGAAACGGCTCGCCGCGAACTCGCCGCGCTCGTCAGCCGCTTCGCGCCAACGGACGGCGCGCATCAGACGGCGATTCCCTCGCTGGCCTTCTACCGATACTCGGCGCCCGTCGATCTCGGCTGCGGCGTGGCGAGTTCCGCGTTCGTGTTCGCGGCGCAAGGCGCCAAGCGGGTCGTGGTCGCGGGGCAGGCTTACGACTACGATCATCTGCATTGCCTCGTGACGTCCGTCGATCTGCCGATGACGTCGCGGGTCACGCGAGCGTCGTCCGATGCGCCTTATCTGTGCGTGAAGCTCGCGCTCGATCCGCAGTGCATCGCCGAACTGGCGACGCAACTGCGTCTGCCGGAACCGGGCGCCGTGTCGGCGGGCGAGGGCATTGCCGTGGGCTCGTTGTCGGCGCCGGTCTTCGACGCGGCGCTGCGGCTCGTGCGCTTGCTCGATACTCCGGATGACATACCGGTTCTCGCGCCGCTCATCGAGAAGGAATTGCTCTACCGGCTGATGACGAGCGAGCAGGGCAAGCGGCTGCGGCACATCGCCGTGAACGGGAGTCAGACGTACCGGATCGTGCGTGCGATCGAATGGATCCAGAATCACTACACCGAGCTTTTGCGGGTGGAGATGCTGGCGCAGGAAGTGAATATGAGCGTGTCGTCGTTCCATCATCACTTCAAGAACGTCACGACGCTGAGTCCGCTGCAGTATCAGAAGCAACTGCGGCTGCACGAGGCCCGGAGATTGTTACTGGGGCAGAACGGGGATGTCGGCTCGGTGGCGATCAAGGTCGGGTATGACAGCCCTTCCCAGTTCAGCCGCGAATATAGCCGGCTGTTCGGGGCGCCGCCGCTTCGCGATGTGGTGCAGTTAAGGCGCCGCAACGGCGTGGGGTACGGAGAGTAAAGCCGCGCTTCGATGAAGCGAGCCCGTTTCCGTCCGCGAGAAGCGACAGGCAACAAAAAACCCCGTAAGACTGTGGTCTTACGGGGTTTCTCGATCTACTTCGCAAACTATATCGGCTTACGCCGTAACAACTGTTGGTGCC
>Ga0255336_100122_pt1 | contig 176831 bp, 150 predicted proteins | sample MeOH1_35cm_T3_17_FD_189102 | JGI IMG/M metagenome (GOLD analysis project Ga0255336, IMG submission 189102) | Sandy soil microbial communities from University of British Columbia, Vancouver, Canada - MeOH1_35cm_T3_179 | ecosystem: Engineered > Artificial ecosystem > Sand microcosm > Unclassified... | reverse complement strand
TCTGCTTCCGCTTCGCCCTACGGGCTTCGCTCCAGCAGAACGCAATACTTTCCTCTTAACCTTCAACGTCCCAGGGGTGGGCCAGATTAAACCGCCAAAGTGGGCCAAACCAAGTTGCCAAAAGCACACAGCTTCCCGAGTAGCAGCACACTGGCATTTGGCCACGGCTCAAATGCTCGGTCCCCCTATTTCGGGGTAAAACTACCCACTGTCATCCAGTCGTCTCCGTCGAGATCGATCCGGCATCCAATCTTATGGAGGCGGTTGGCGACATCTTTTCGCTTAGCGACATCATTTGTTAGGCGGACAAGATGCTTGCCTGCTATATCACTAAATCCCCGTACACTGCCGATTTGAACAAGAAGCGTCTTCTCTGGATGGCGGCCAAGTGCTAAACCCGCCTCAAAAATTACATTCGGTCTGGGCTGACCTTGGAGTTTGCCCTCTGTGCGCTTTTCGCCCTTGCCGAGGAGCGACTCTTTCAGCATGGCAAGATCGTCGGGAGAAAAGATAACAACCACTGCCTGAACGCGGGACATTGCTGCATCGAGAATGTCATCGACATGTGGATTTGCTCCGCCTTTTCGAGGCAACAGAACAGCTTTGCTCCACTCCATGGGATTCAAATTCAAAGCACGAAGGAACTCAAACATTGATTTTCGTAGTCCTTCGTCACGTCCGTGGACAACGAATATGGAATTGTCCTTGGCCCTAGATGGCTTGGAAACCTGTTTTCTTCGTGCGTGGCGCTCAGGCGGTAGCGGAGCCGCTGCTTCAGCGACTCCGTTGTGCTCTCCTGAGTTCAATGCCCCTCGAATTGCAGCACGGTCCTGAGGTGAGGAAAATCTTTGGATGTTGATGTTGTATTCCGCCGCGAGTACAAGGGCAGCATGATGCCGATCTAGCATCTTGTTATTCGCTATCTGCTGGATACGCGCATAGACCCTCGCTCGACTCACTCCTAACTTGGCGATGAGCTTTTCTAGTAGCTCCTGATTGATTAGTGGCATCTCTCAGTTTTTCGCCTTCTTCTTTTCTTGCTTCTTTCTCCCGGCGTGAGCAGCGACATTGACATGATTTTCGGTCATGCCCAGCATCGCGGCGACATCCGAGACCTCGAAGCCAGCGGATCGCAAGAGCGTAACTTGATCGATTTTATTCTCCATGTCCTTAACGAGAAGCAGTCCTAGGAGTCGAGCAATCTTCTCATCGGAAGAGACTGGCTCTGTGATCTTCTGCTGGTTACCGGGTCTTTTTGGTAGAGGCATTCTTCTTCGGACCTTTCTTTTTGGATTTGTTCTTTGCAAGACGAAGAAGTTCCCTAACCGATGCGTACGATGTACCTAGCATATCGGCAATATCTTTGAGATCGAGCCCCAGTCCCTCAAGAAACATGGCCCTCTCCGCAATCGTCTTGTTGTCTATGCCAGCGTTGTGTAAGCAGATGTTAGCCAACGCACGACCAATTACTGGCAACCAGATTTGTTCGACCGTATTTTGCTCTGCCAAATGGAAGCTCCTTTTCTAGTCCGTATCAGCATCGATAAAGAGGCTCGCAAGGTGCACAACATGAAGAGTTATTTGTGAGTCTTTGGAAGGATACATCGAAAACTGCCTGAGCCTGGTTCTTAAAGTTTTGGAACAAATCGAATTGTCATTCCAAATATTGAACGTAATGGTTCGAAACCTGTCCCAGAATCCGCTCGGAAATAGACCAAAACTTCTTTTTTCATCCAGCGCCCCCGCTTCATGCGGCTTTATGGCAGAGCCGGTCGGAACCCGTCAAGGGTGTTCGCTGACACTCCATAAACGCGCAGAGTGCGCGCGCCCTTGACCGAACCCGCCTCGCCCCTGCCCGCCGCGCAAGACATGAAGCGGGGGCACTCAACGAAAGAAATTTGGTTGAGAGCCAAAGGCGATATGCCCTCCTTCAGAATCTTGCCCCACGCGGGCAGCACAGGAGAGCGAAACGTCATGGCACACCGCAACCATTGCAACGCAGCCACCAGGCCCAACATCTACCAGACCGTCACCGACCGCATTATTGCCAGTCTCAAGGCTGGCGTAATTCCGTGGGAAAAGCCGTGGAAGGCTCCGCACTTCGCAGGCGGCCCATTCCCGCGCAACTTCTATACCGGCAAGCCTTACCGGGGCATCAATGTCCTTTTGCTGTGGTCGAGCGATTACAGTTCTCCATTCTGGCTTACTTTCAAACAGGCCGAAGCGTTGAAAGGCACGGTTCGCAAAGGCGAGCACGGAACGCCGATTATCTTCTATAGGCAGCTTCCCGAATATGCCACGAAAGAAGAGGAAGGCACCGGCAAGAATGAGCGCGTTCCCTTTGTTCTCTGCCACTACACGGTTTTCAACGTGGAGCAGTGCGACGGCCTCACGATTCCTGAAATCTCGCAGCCCATCGCGCCGGAGATTGGCGAAGACGAACTCTGCGAAAGCATCGTCACCGGATGGAAGAACCGCCCCGCGCTGCATCTCAACAGCCCCAACGAGTACCGGGCTTATTATCGGCCTTCCACTGATTCCGTCCACATGCCTGCCCAGAGTCGGTTTGTGGATACGCCGCACTACTACAGCACTCTATTTCACGAACTGGCACACAGCACCGGCCACGAAAGCCGTCTGAATCGCACCTTTGGCGACCGTTTCGGAGATGAGCTTTACAGCAAAGAGGAATTGGTCGCGGAGATGGGTGCAGCTTTCCTTTGTGCTATCGCTGGCATTGCTAACGAGCACACCGACCGCAACACGACCGCTTACATCCAGAACTGGATTGAAAAGCTGGAAGAAGACAACCGGCTCATCGTTCAGGCTGCAGCTAACGCGCAGAGAGCTGTGGGCCTGATTCTCGGCAGCGCGTTTGAGGAAGAGAAGGAGACGACTGAAAACGCCGGGGATGCCGCTGTCAGCGGCATCCCCGCAGCCGTTGTGATGAATATTCGCTCCCGCGATCTACGGCCATGCTCATCTCTGAGCAGTGGCCGGATGCCTTTATCCATTTCTCAGGTACTCTGCGGGGGTGACAATGCGCGTTCTCTTGTATGCGCCGAGAGTCAATAAATCTTTGTCCCCTGCAACCAGCAATTCTGCTTTCGCAAGGGCCGCGCACTCCAGAAACATATCGTCGTTAGGATCACGGCATACTTTTACCATGCCTCGAATCTTCACACGGATGCCGCGCGCCAGAACAGTTTTCAGCGCCGACGTTGCCCGATGTTGCTCCCAGGAGAACTTTTCCGTCAGGACGCGCACAATCTCCGCGTCAATCTCATCGCAGGTGGCAATCACGTCTTCGCTCATCGCCTTTTCAATCGCCAGCGTCGGCGTGCCGCGACCTTTCGCAAACTGAAGCGCGGAAATCCAGACGTTTGTGTCGATGACGACAATCACCCGTTAGACCGTACCCGGCGGCGCGGCTTCTCGGAACGCACTTCTTTAATGAGCCGGGGCACATCGGCTTCAGTGTAGCCCTTGGGATTGCGGCCTGCCGCGTACTCACCCAGCTCATCGAGGGTCGTTCGCGCCTGCTGTGCGGAATAGGTGCGAAAGGCTTCCCGGAATAGTTCGCTCATAGTGCGGCTGTCACGCCGGGCGAGGGCTTCGGCCCTCTGCGCCAGTTCGGGCGGCAAGCTGATCGTATACACCTTCGATTTTCTTGCAGGAGACGTAGCCATGTTTGGATATTACACTGTAATGGATTCAATTACAATTAGTATTGGGAGGGGGAATACCTTGATTCCTGCCTTGGAATCAGCAAGATACATATGCGATAGTAAAGGTGACTCACAGAAAAACAGGCCTTTGTCTTCGCCGACCAACAAAAAATGAACTCTGAAGCTGACACTTGTCGGAAATATGTCGTTCCCAAGTTGCTCGCGGCTGGTTGGGACAGCGATCCCCATTCGATTGCCGAACAGCGTACCATCACCGACGGGCGTGTGATTCCCGTCGGCAAGGAAGGCTTTGTTCGCAAGCCCCCGAAGCGGGTTGACTACCTGCTGCGCTACACGCGGGATTTTCCGCTGGCCGTGGTCGAGGCAAAGGCTAGCTATAAGACAGCGACCGACGCCGGACAACAGGCCCGCACCTATGCGGAAATGCTGGGTCTCAAGTTCGCCTATGCCACTAATGGCGCGGACATCATCGAAATTGACTATTTCAGGGGCACGGAGACGCCCGTTTCTGATTTTCCCAAGCCGGATGAGCTTTGGCGCCGATATCAGGCCGGAAGCGGCTTGACCAGGCCGGACCAGGCTGACCAGCTTATCGCTCCCTACAACATCGCAAGTGGCAAGCCGCCCAGGTATTACCAGCAAATCGCGATCAACCGGACGGTGGAGTCCATCCTTGCCGGAAAGCAACGGCTGCTTCTTACGATGGCAACGGGTACCGGTAAGACTATCGTCGCCTTCCAGATTTGCTGGAAGTTGTGGTCAAGCCGCTGGAACCGGACACGTGAATATCGAAAGCCTCGCATCTTATATCTGGCCGATCGCAATATTCTCATCGACGATCCGAAGGACAAGACCTTTACGCCGTTCGGCGACGCACGCTACAAGATTGAATCCGGCGAAGTAGTCAAAAGCCGCGAAATGTACTTCGCCATCTATCAGGCGCTTGCCGAGGACGAGCGCCGCGCCGGACTATTCCGCGACTACCCGCCCGATTTCTTCGACTTGATTATTGTTGACGAGTGCCATCGCGGGAGCGCCCGCGACGACAGCTCTTGGCGCGTTATTCTTGAGTATTTCAAACCGGCATTACAGCTCGGCATGACGGCGACACCGCTGCGCGAAGACAACCGCGACACCTATTTGTATTTCGGCAATCCGATCTACCAATACAGTCTGCGTCAAGGCATTGATGACGGTTTTCTTGCGCCCTACCGCGTCCACCGTGTCGTCACCCAGTGGGACGCAGCGGGCTGGCGACCGAGCAAAGACGAAGTTGACCGCTATGGGCGCGAGATTCCCGACGACGAATACCAGACCAAAGACTTCGAGCGCGTGATTGCCTTGCGCGCGCGTACCCTGGCGATTGCGCGGCATCTGACAGACTTCCTCAAGAAAACCGACCGCTTTGCAAAGACCATCGTTTTTTGTGTGGACCAGGAACACGCATCCGAGATGCGTCAGGCATTGGTCAACCTTAATTCAGACCTTGTGACGCGGTACCCGGATTATGTCGCCCGCGTCACGTCGGATGAGAAGGAGATCGGACGCGGGCACTTATCGAGGTTCCAGGACCTTGAAACGAAAACGCCGACGATCCTGACTTCATCCCAGCTTCTCACCACCGGCGTTGACGCGCCTACCTGCAAGAACGTAGTGCTAGCCCGGGTCGTCGGTTCCATGAGCGAGTTCAAGCAGATCATCGGGCGTGGGACGCGCTTGCGTGATGATTACGGCAAGCTCTGGTTCAACATCATCGACTACACAGGCACCGCGACGCGGATGTTTGCCGACCCCGACTTCGATGGCGACCCGACCCTCATCACAGAAGAGGAGGTGGCGGAAAACGGCGAGACGACCGCGACGACGGAGACCGTACCCGAAGGACAGGAGCCGCCCCCGGACGTGGAAGCAGGCCCTGTCATTGTCGAACCACCCACCGGCGAACCGAGGAAGTTCTATTTCGACGGTGGCCAGGTGGAGATCGTGGCGCATCTCGTCCATGAGCTTGACCCGAATGGCAGGCAGCTTCGTGTCGTGAAGTACACGGACTATGCCGCTGAAAGCGTGCGTTCCATCGCCCGCTCTTCCGCCGAGTTGCGCGGAAGCTGGGCCGATGCCGAGAAGCGCAGTGGGATCATTGCCGCCCTCAACGAGCGCGGGATCGACTTCGAGCAACTGGCAGAACAGACCGGCCAGGGCGACGCCGACCCTTTCGACCTGCTATGCCACCTTGCCTTCAATGCACCGCTTCGCACACGCCGCGAGCGCGCGCAGAGGCTCAAGTCCGAGCGCAAGGATTATTTCGACAAATTCTCCCCCGAAGCGCGTCAGATTCTAGACGAACTTCTGGAAAAGTATGCGGAACACGGTGATGCACAGTTCGTTTTGCCGGACGTGTTGAAGGTGCCCCCCATTTCCACCCACGGCCAGCCTGCCGAGATCATCAAGCTATTTGGTGGCCCGCTGCCGCTTCGGCAAGCTGTAAACGAACTGCAAGGACTCTTGTATGCCTCCTAAGAAGAAGAACGGCGCGAACAGCGCCGCACCGATGACCACATCGCAAATGCTCGGAAGCCTTCTCAAGTCTGCCCGCGACATCATGCGGAAGGACAAGGGGCTGAATGGCGATCTTGACCGCCTGCCGTTGCTGACGTGGATCATGTTTCTGAAGTTTCTTGACGACCTTGAGCAACAACGCGAGGAAGAGGCCGCGCTTGCAGGCAAGAAATTCAAGCCTGCTATCGAAGCGCCCTATCGCTGGCGCGATTGGGCAGCCGACCCGCAGGGCATCACTGGTGATGAATTGCTGGCCTTTATCAATAATGACGAAGCCCGCCGCGCCGACGGAAAGAAGGGCGCGGGGCTGTTTGCTTACTTGCGCTCGCTTTCCAGCTCCAACGGCGACAACCGCCGTGACGTGATTGCCCGCGTGTTCAAGGGCGTCGATAACCGCATGAAGAGCGGCTATCTTCTCCGAGACATCATCAACAAGGTCGCCGCCATCCACTTCACATCGTCCGACGAATTGCACACGCTTGGGGCGCTGTACGAGTCCATGCTCCGCGAAATGCGCGACGCGGCGGGTGACTCCGGCGAGTTTTACACGCCCCGCGCCGTCGTGCGCTTCATGGTAGAAGTCACCGACCCGCGCTTGGGCGAAACCGTGCTCGACCCCGCCAGCGGCACGGGGGGCTTTTTGGTTGAAGCCTACAACCACCTCGAAAAGCAGGTGCAGACCGTCGCCGACCGCAAGCGCCTCCAAACCGAGACCATCAACGGATGCGAGCCAAAATCCCTTCCCTATCTTCTGTGCCAGATGAATCTTCTCTTGCACGGGCTGGACGCACCGCAGATCGACCCGGATAACGCACTTCGCTTCAAGCTCTCTGAAATCGGCGAGAAAGAGCGCGTGGACGTGATCCTCACGAATCCACCGTTTGGCGGCGAAGAAGAGAAGGGCATCCAGGGCAACTTCCCAGAGGACCGCAAGACATCGGAGACGGCGCTGTTATTCCTTCAACTTATTATGCGGAAGCTGAAGCGCCAGCAGACAGGCGCGAAGCGTCCGGCACGAGCTGCCGTGGTCGTGCCAAATGGAACTCTGTACGCTTCAGGCGTTGCCGAAAGGATAAGACGCGACCTACTTTCCAGCTTTAACCTCCACACAATCGTTAGGTTGCCGAAAGGGGTTTTTGAACCCTACGCAGACATCCCAACCAATATGCTCTTTTTCGATACCTCCGGCCCCACTAAGGAAGTATGGTTCTACGCGCATCCCTTGCCTCCAAAACGCGCTGCTATGCGTGCGCCAAGTTATTCGCAGACTGAACCGCTGGTATTCGAAGAGTTTTTACCTCTGCTTGAGTGGTGGGACAAAAGAAAGGCAACAGATCAGGCGTGGTGCGTCGACCCTAAGGTGGTTCTTGAAGATGGTTGCAGTTTAGACCTCAAGAACCCAAATGAACGTGGCCGTGAGTTCATTGATCTTCGTGCGCGAAGCCAAAATGCCTATGATGCGGCTGGTCGGATTTCACGAAATGCACTGAAACTAGTGGAGTTGGGCGGCACAGTTGAACGACTCTCTCACGATGTGCGCAACCGCCCGTGGAACCAAGCTCGATTGGGAGATTTGTGTTCTATCGTTAAAGGCAAATTCCCAACGATGAAAACACAAGCCGGACCATATCCTTTTGTCGTGACTGCAGCTATGCGTAAAACGGCTGATGCTTATCAATTTGATGGGGCTGCTGTTTGCATTCCTCTTGTCTCATCCACGGGACATGGTCACGCGGCCTTACATCGAATTCATTTTGAAACAGGCAAGTTTGCAGTTGCAAGTATTATGGCGGCCCTGATTGTCCGCGACGAGACACAACTATTGCCGAAGTTTCTCTACTACTACTTGTGGCGACACAAGGATGCAAAGCTGGTCACCTTGATGGCGGGGACTGCAAATACGTCGCTCACATTAACCGACCTTGAAGGCGTATTGATTGAGTTTCCTGAGCTTGGGGTACAACAGGACATTGTTACTGAACTTGAATCTCTGCATGACGAAACTAAACAGATTTCTTCAAGTGCTGAGTATATCGTCGGTGAAAGCCAGGAACTTATTCTTGATGCGTTTCATTCGTTGTTGTGAAGTGTCCGACGACGCGCCCGCCGCTCTCGACAAAGCGTTCAAAGGAGATTTGTGACCGCATGGCCGACGAAAAGAAGAACATGAACGACCTGCCAGTTCCTGAGCTAGTCAGGTTGCACCCCGCGTGGTTCAGGCTGGTCGATCAAGTGAACTGGTACGACCGCAAGAGCCAGAACTCCCAGGGGTGGTACAAACGCTTGAAGATCGCCCAGATCACCTCTGCGGCTCTGATTCCGGCAACGAGTTTGTTACCAGCAGAGTACGCCAAATGGGCAGCATCTGCTTTCGGCGTTCTGATTGCCGTTCTGGAAACTATCCAGCAAATGAATCAGTATTCGACTCTGTGGGTGATGTACCGGTCTACTGCCGAACGGCTCAAGCACGAAAAATATCTATTCCTTTCCGCTGCCGGCCCCTACAAGGGCTTGGCTGAACCTGAGCGGCTGGTCGTGCTGGCTGAAAGGGTCGAGGAGCATGTTTCCACCGAACACGCCAACTGGTTCAATGAGACGCGCCGCGCCGCCACGGCTCAGAAGCGGGAGGGCGCATGATGGAGGTCGTGCGTCCCAAAGAGCTGACCATCGGAGCACGGTCATTGCCGTTGCCCGTGTACTTCCCATCCATTTCTTCGGTCAAGACTCCTATGTACCCGCTGGAGTATCTGCGCTTGCTTTCATCGCTGGGTGCGTTGAACAGTCAGTTTCTGGTATCGGCCTTCGATCTAGCAGCACTCGATCAGCCGGAGTCGGCCCAACAGGCGCTGGCTTCTGCACGCCAGGCTGGAATCGTCACATTGATGGATTCCGGCAACTATGAAAGTTTCTGGAAGAACACGCAGGCGAACTGGAAGCAGGCAGACTTCCACAAGGTACTTGCCGATTTTCCCTGCGATCTAGCCTTCGGCTTCGACGAACAGCAGCCACCGGCCAATGCTGACGATCACGTTGCTCTGATCTCCGAACGCTGGCAGGCGGATCAGGCTGCAGCGGGAAGCTGCCAGATCGTGCCCATCGTTCACGCCTCTGCCGATGAATTACCAGCGTTGTGTGCAGCGGTAGCCACCAAGACTGGCGTCACGATGTTGGCGGTTCCGGAGCGCAGGCTGGGCGATGGCATTCTGGAGCGAGCCCGCTCCGTGAAGGCCATCCGGACGGCCCTGAACGAAACCGGGCGTTACGTCGTTTTGCACCTGTTGGGCACTGGCAACCCCATCTCCATCGCCCTGTACTCGGCAATGGGCGCTGACAGTTTCGACGGACTGGAATGGTGCCAGACGGTTGTCGATCATGAGTCCGGCCTTCTCTACCACCTTTCGCAAGCCGACTTTTTTGCCGGTCAAACCGCGTGGGGTGATGACGACAAACTGTCGTTCCAGGCGCGCACATTGGCTCACAACCTCGATTTTTTCTCCGATTGGATGCGGCGGCTGCGTGATGCCGTGAATCAGGATCGCCTGCTAGAATTCAGCCGGTCCAACCTGTCTCCGCGCGCCTTTCGCCACGTTGCCAATGTTGCTGGATGGAGCCAATCATGACCGTGGACATTATCAACCAGACCATTCGAGAGATGTGCCTTGAGGTCAAGACACAAGAGTCTGCCCCGCAGAATTGGGAACTACTGGCGGAGGAAGAACTTCTGTACGAGACTGCAATCTGCATCTTTGGCAGCCAAATGGTTTTCGAGATGGCAGTCGCAACGGCGGATCGGTTGCGCGAGAGGGAGTTGCTGCAGCCTGAGACGGGCGGACGAAGCATTCAAGCGATTGAACGAGAGATTGTTAAAGCCCTGGCCGATCCGTTGGTTGTTCCCGCGCGTAATGGGTCGCAGCGGTTGGCTCGCCCGCGCTTCAAGAACCGGCTGGCGTCTTTGCTGGCCAAGACCATCGTGGGAATCTATGGGGGGGGCCGAACGATCCGTGGATTCCTCGCAGATGCCAGGGACGCGAGAGACGCTCGCGAGACCTTAATGCTGCACGTCTGCGGCTTCGGCCCCAAACAAGCCAGTCTATTTCTACGCCGCGTGGGTTACAGCTCCAATCTTGCCGTGCTGGACGTTCATGTGTTGGATTATCTGCAGTTGACTCGCGGTCTGTCGCTTTCACCAAGTAAGCTGGGGCGCCTCTCGCTGTACGAAGAAATCGAGAGTACTTTTCAGGAGATTGCGGCCGAATTCGGTCATTCGATGGGTTGCGTCGATTTGGCGACATGGGTGACGATGCGAGTGGCAAAGAGGGGGGCTTTCCTGTGAGTTTTGTGAACATGGTTTCCGGCGGCCTCGACTCGACGCTCATTGGCGTGATGGCGAAGGAGGAAGGCGTTGAACACTTCCCGCTGTTCATCGACTACGGGCAACGGGCCGCCAATAAGGAATGGGAAACCTGCAAGGCCGTCCACGACACCCTGGGTCTTCCTACGCCGACACGGATGGATCTGTCGGGATTCGGGCGCGTCATCTCATCTGGCCTGACCCGCCAAGAACTCGATATCAAAGCCGATGCATTCACACCGGGCCGCAACCTGATGTTCTTGCTGATGGGCAGCGCATATGCCTATCAACAAGGCGCTTCGTCGGTGACGATTGGCTTGCTGGCGGAGGAATTCAGTCTATTCCCCGACCAGAAACGGCAGTTCGTGGCTCAGGCCGAAACCACCATCTCCGCAGCACTCGGGCAGAAGATAAAAGTGCTCACGCCACTGATCGAGTTCAGCAAAGCGGACGTGGTAAAGCTGGCGCAGGCCAAAGGCGTCACGGGCACCTACTCGTGCCACACTGGCAATTCAGAACCTTGCGGACGGTGCATTGCCTGCATGGAATTTCAATTCGATGAGGTGAAATGATATGGGCGGAAGCTCAGGCGGCAGTCTTTCTACTTCTGACGTAAAGCGCCTCGAAGAGCAGGCAAAGCGGAAGCTATCCGAGGCAAAGGGTGATACCAGTAGGCACGTTTTCATCAGCTTCGACCATGAAGACTTGGACGAGGTGAACTTGCTTCGCGGCCAAGCGAAGAACGACAAGGTGGATTTGCAGTTTGACGACCATTCGGTTAAGGAGCCATTCGATAGCACCAACGCCGATTACATCAAGCGGCAAATCCGCGAGAAAATCGACCGCTGTTCGGTGACGATGGTGTACCTCACTGGAAAGACCGCCTCCAGCAAATGGGTGAATTGGGAGATAGAGGAGAGCATCAAGCGCGGCAAAGGTGTCGTCGGCGTCTATAAAGGGGACAAGGCTCCGACCAACCTTCCATCTGCGTTCCAGCAGAACGGCTGCAAAGCTGTGAAGTGGGAGCACGCCGCAATGATGAAGGCCATTGAAGATGCGAGCACGAAGAGGTGACCTGGAACGAGCAGTGGAGTGAAGGCGTGATCGAGTTAGGTTTCTATTTCACGCTTTGAGCATCCACCAACTCGTGTTGGAATAAGCTAATAGCTCTGGGCCTCAAAGCACAAATTGGGAATAAGGAAGGTACTTCGTGGACGAACCCGAAGAATATGAGGATGATGCCGAGGTCTCCGAAGACGAGTGGGAAGAATTTCGCTGCGACGATTTTGATCCGATCAGCATAGACGAACTCTCGCGGCTTGATTTAGAGGCGATGCCCGAGGACATTGCAATTCACGTGTTGGATGACTACTTTCCCGACACCTCGATTTCGCGGGAAGGCGAGTCACTTGTCTGCGCGATTGAGGAACACATTTACACGAAATATTGGGAGCACAAATTCTCGGCCTACGCCTTCACGGAGGCGATGGTGCGTGCCATACGTCGATTGGCCCACGAAGGCCACCCGTTTTCAGAGCCGACCCGCGACGCCGAAGATGTTCACATCTTCGTGCGTTGGAAACTCGCGCTCCCCCGCGCAACACCGCCGGTGGGAGTTGCGGAGGCTGTAAAGGCCGCTTTCGAGTTGGTATGGAATCGAGCGGACTTGATCCTTGAAAACTCCGATTCCGTTCTCGTCCTTGGGAAAGATACGGGCCCCGCGTTGGACCGATTGAAGCAAATCGCCGCCAAGTTGGAAGACCTCGGCTATTACACATACATCATCAAGGAACAGCCCGACAGGTTAGGCGAGGGCGTCATCCAGAAAGTCATGCGATACGCGCTTTCGTCGAAATTCGTGATCGTCGAAAACACCGAACCATCGGGACATCTCTACGAGTTCCCCCATATTGCTAAGGCCGCCGAGTGCGTCACGGTCGTGTTGCAGGAGGAAGGGCACGGCGCAACGTGGATGTTCGAGGATGCTTATGCCAAACATAACCACTGGCATCGAAGGACTTTCAGAGCTGATGAGCTGGACAGCGCAGTTGCCGATGCAGCCGCTTGGGCTGAAGCGTTCACGAAAGAATTTGGCGACCACCAAATGGCGACCTTGCCGTGGATGAAGAAATAGCCAGCATGAATCGTCTTCAGTTTTGCCTGTTCTCAGTGTGTAGCGTTGGAGACAGATCGCGCCAAGTTCGCCTTCCGTAGAAGCCCGGTGCTTCGCACCGGCTGAGAATTGACACGTCACCCCCAAATGGGATGCTGTCAGTAAACGTGGCCTGCGTCCACGTTTACCAGCGTCAACATCCATCGAATCAGAAACTTGGCAACCGTGAATCCGATCACGGTTTTCAGCGTTTACGCCGGTAAACGCGCGGAGCGCTCCACTGTGCGCGGCATGTAAACGCACTGAAAAACAAAGGTTTCGGGCAACCGGGCGCTTGACGGCCAGAATCACAGATTGCAAGCTGGTTTCGAGGCGGGTCTCCCATGAGTACTCACCGCATCCCGACTCCGTTGCAGTCTCCGACCTCGCCGAAGGACGAAGCGCCTCCGGTTCTCCGTACCAAGACCATTGCAACCAGGGTTACTCCGGAAGAGCTTTCCGAGGTGGAGGCCGCCGCCGATGGCGCGGGGAAAACCGTGGCCGAGTGGTTGCGTGAGCTGGCCTTGCGGACAGCCAGGCAGCGGCCTGCCGATCCGGTCGAGCTGTTGCTGGCCGAGCTGATGGCAACCCGGTACGTGCTCCTGAATCTCTTCCACGCAACCGCCCAGGCGGACGCGGAGGGCAAGCATCTATTGCCCGATTCCGTGCTCAAAATCCGCGACCAGGCCGACGCCACAAAGCTCGAAAAGGCCCGCAAGCTGCTCCAGAATTTTCTGTCCCGGGAGGGAGCGGACAGGGGCAAGCAGTGAGCCGCTCCATGCGTTTTCCAAGCCGCGCGGGACGGCTGTTCTGGTTCCTTTTCTGGCTTGCGGTTGGCCCGCTCTTCCTCGTCTTCCCGGCCTCAGCCTGGCTCTACTGGACACTCGAACCACTGCAAAGGGTCTACCTCACGACCTATGCTGCCAGCTCCATAGGGGCTGGGATTCCGCACAGCGAGACGACGATTCGATGGGTGATGAAGACCGCGTCCAAACGCAAGCCCGTCCCTGCCTTAGCCGAGGATTTAGTCTCCGGGACGGACCCGAAACTCCCTGTCAGTCTTTCGCCCAAAGCCATCGAGGAGGGCTGGCGCGGAGTGGCCTACAGCGCCCCGGAGAAAGTGACCTCAGACAGTCTCGCCAAAGGGTTGCGGGATTACGTTTATGACGGTGTGAGCGCGTGGTGGCTGTTTGGCCGTCCCATGCTCAACAGCCTTGCGGTTCTGATGCTGCTCTATGTGCTTTGGCTCCAGATGAAGCAGGGATTCGGACGGCGACGAGAGCAGGAGGAACGCCACGGACGCAGAACCAAAGGCCCGGAGCTGGCGTCGGCCTTGCGGTGGCTCGGCGGCAAGACGAACGGCATACGTTTCCGTCTGCGCTTTGAGAATGCGCTTTTGCGGTGGCTCCCCTTTGGCCCCAGCTATCGCCTTCCGAAGCGTCTTGAAGCCAGCCACATTCTAATGATGGGCGACACCGGCAGCGGGAAGTCGAACGCCATCCGGCAGCTTCTTCGCCAGGTGCGGGAGCGCGGAGAAAGCGCCATCGTCTACGATCCGGCAATGGATTTTGTCAGTGAGTTCTACTCGCCCGCGCGCGGCGATTTGATTCTCAATCCTTTGGACCAGCGGTGCCCGTATTGGAGTCTTGGCGAAGAGATCAACCGTGACGAAACGGCGGGGACCATTGCCGCTGCGTTCCTGCCGGAAAAGGAGTACGAGAAAGATTTTTTCACCGATGGGCCGCGCCGGGTACTGGCTCATCTGCTCAAGCGCAGGCCGCAGCCCAGGGACATTCTAAAGATGATGGCCGACACGTCGCGCATCGAGGCGGCGGTGAAAGGAACGCCACTGGCCGCCCTGCTCGATCCGGGAGCACCGGCACAGCGGGCGGGTGTGCTGGCTAGTCTGAACATGGTGGCCGATAGCTTGGAGTTGTTGCCGGAGTGGGAGCATACGAGGCCGACGTTTGCGACCGCCGAGTGGTACACCGCGCGTAAGCGGTGGGTGTTTCTGACTTCCAGTCCCGCATATCGCGCGAAAATTTTGCCGCTGCATTCGGTGTGGCTCGATCTGTTCATTCTTCGCATGATGGGCCAATGCGAAGACCAGACGGCGAAGCCGGTATGGTTTGTGCTGGACGAGTTAGCGAGCCTTAACAAGCTGCCGCAACTCCACACCGCCGTCACGGAAAATCGCAAGTATGGGAACCCCGTTGTGGTGGGCTTTCAGGGACGCAGCCAGCTTGAAAAACGCTACGGCCAGGACGCCGAGGCCATGCTTTCGCAGCCCGCAACCAAGCTGTTTTTCAAGACCACTGAGCCACGCGCCGCGAAGTGGATTTCCGATGCCATCGGCGAGATCGAGGTCGAACGGTTGAAGGAATCGCGCAGTGTGGGACTGCTGCTCAGCAGGAAATCCCTAGCGATGGAGATTGCGACGAAGCCGCTTGTCATGGCCTCAGAAATCTCCGGTCTGGAGCCGTTGCACGGCTACATCAAGCAGGAGAATCGCGTTGTTCCGGTCCACTTCCAGTTCGCAAAAAAGCGCGGCAGACAACCGGAGTTCATCGAGCGAAAAATGCCAGAGGTTGCGCCCAGGCCGTCACCGCCGCCGCCAGTAGTTCGCACAGAGCAAGCCAAGACGCCTGCAGCGGCCCAGGCCACGCTGCCTCTTTTCGATGCGCCCGCAGACCCGCCTGCCGACAAAACCAAAGAGGCGTTTGTGTGGGATGAGTCCAAGGGGATTGAGTGACTGCCAGCGCATATACCCGACGATCTTCCCAACCTACGGAATAGCCAGTGATTTGGGAGGAATCTGGAAGCAGAGGCGTTGATATACTTAGACAGTGGTATTTCGAGGGAGCGCACTCATGGGCGATGCTGCACTCGAAGTATTTTGCAGACAAGTCCGAAACAGGTCACGGGAGAACAAGGAAGCATTTTCTCTTGTACACCATGGCGCTTTGACCGGCAGCGCCATGGCAATTCTGCGGCAAGAGCTAGATTCCATGGTCCGCTGTATTTTCCTTCTGTCAATCTCCGATAGGGAGTATCGAAAACGGCTGCTCGTAGACTCGATAAACGGCAAGCCCTGGCGTACCGAAGACGGCAGAAGCAAAATCACCGACAGGAACATGGTTGACCTATCAAGCAAATTGCATGGCTGGGCCCGGAATGTCTACGCCTTCGGCTGTGGCTTCATTCATCTTTCGGCGTTTCATGATTACCCGGATCGTGACCCCTTTGACTTGCTGACATCCAAGGAGCGAAAAGACATTGCGGGGTACCTCCGCCACTACCACGGCTTTGAGCTAGTAGCTTCGACCACATTTCGGGAGATCGAGCCGATTCTTCCAGCGGTTTTTGAAAAGATATCCGGTAATCTTGAGTGCTACATCAGAGACCTTGAAGCGGATTGTAACCTCGCCGACGCGTAGGGCTGCTTTGCTCACGTCAAATGTAGCCGTAAACCGTAGAGGAGGTGGACCCTGCTATTTCTTACAGCTGAGCAACATCAAAAGGTAGTACAGCGTTTACTTGATTTCGGAAAAGGTCACGCGGACAAAATCCCGTTTCACCCTGCCGGAATGGAATATACCTCGCTCATGGTGTGTTTACTCCTTCACAACCTGTCTGCTGCAGAGACTCTCCTTCGAGTGGGCGGCGCGTTCGGCATCGAGTGGTTTCCTGTAACCGTCGGTTATGCCGTCACGCGAACGATGTTTGAGGCAGATGTCACCGCCCATTACATATCCCAAGTGCCCGTGGACCGCACGCGGCAATACATCAACTTCGGCGCTGTTCTCAACAAACGCCAGATGGACGCATGTCTGCAGCATAAGGACAGTAACGATCCACTGTGGCGTGAAGCAATGGCTCTTCTATGGCAACACCACTGGGAGCCCCGTCAGTCTGATATTCTCGAAAAGTTCAATTCTGTTGCTCCTCGATTTACCAGCACGGGGAAATCTGGAAAAACGTCGGCGTGGCGAAACTGGTCGGGACTATCGCTTCGCCAGATGGCCGCTGCGGTTGATCACCTCGAAGCATATGACATCTTTTACACTGAGCTTTCGTCATTCACTCACGTTGATGTACATTTGGCTGACCGGTTCCTCCAGCATCGCCACGATGGGCCGGTCTGGTCGCAACGCGCAGAAGAGGGCGATGTCGGCAACATCCTCAAGCATGCGGCATCATTCCTGACGTGCTACCTGGAACTCTTCGGTCGGCAGTTCAAGACTTGGTCAGAAGAGGCGGTACAGAACTGTTGGAAGGTGGAAACAGAATGACGTTGTCCAAACCTGTGTCCGCAGTCAGAGAATGTCGGAAGAACGGACCTAGCTATTTCCTGAAAGCATTTCCCCAAGAAGTAAAAGCGGTTGTGTAGCCTTCGACTCCGGCTGGTATGTTGTCGGTCGGCTAACCGGAAGTAAACTGGAATTCCCGAAATGTTTCCAGGAGATGTCTCCCTTTGGGTTTCGGATTAGAATCTCCCTATGCTGACGATCTCCAAGCCGTTGTCAGCTTCGCAGGTACGGACGTACCATGAGCGGGAGTTTGCTTCGGAGCGGCAAAACTACTGGAGCCGCGATCAGCAGGGACATAGCGAGTGGCAAGGCAAGCTGGCCGCGCGGTGGGGCTTGGAAGGTGCGGTTGGCAATGAGCACTTCGCCAGGTTGACCGAAGGCCAGCAACCGCACACGGAAGAGCAGCTCGTTCGCCATCAGACTTCCAAAACCTACGAGGGAAAATTCGGCAAGGAAGTGACCAGCGTGGAACATCGCGCTGGTTGGGATGCTACGTTCTCCGCGCCAAAGTCGGTTTCTCTCACCGCACTTGTTGGCGGCGATGAACGAGTGCGTGTGGCGCACCGGGAGAGTGTGCGTGCTGCATTGGCCGAGTTGGAGAAATACACCCAGGCGCGGATCGGCAACGTCCATGCGCCAGAGACGACCGGCAAATTCGTTGCGGCTACCTTTGAGCACGATACCGCGCGGCCCGTGGACGGCTACGCCGCGCCGCAACTCCACACCCATGCTGTGATCTTCAACGTCACCGAGCGCGACAACGGACAAACGAGGGCCTTACAGCCGCAGGAGTTATTCGCCTCGCAGCGCGTCGCTACCAGCGTTTACCGTTCTGAGTTGGCGATGCGGTTGCAGGGCTTGGGCTATGAGCTGGAGCGCGGCAAGCATGGCCAGCCGGAGATCAAGGGCTATACGAAAGAGTATCTGGAAGCCAGCAGCCCACGCCGGGAGCAGATCAAAAACCATCTGCGCGAGCAGGGATTGGATGGAGCCGGAGCCGCGCAGGTAGCGGCACACCGGACGCGGGACAGCAAGGGACTGCTATCGCCTGAAGAGGTATTAGCGCGGCACCGCGAGTTGGCCGCTCAGTATGGACACCAGGCCGACCGGGTTGTGGCCGAAGCACGAGCACACGAACAGCGCCACGCTTACGAACCAGACCGCATCGCGCAACAGGCCGTGACTTATGCCCGCGATCATCTCTTTGAACGCTCCGCCGTACTGGACCGGCGCGACATTCTGGAAGCCGCGCTCAATCGCGGCATGGGTGAGACAACGTATGCCCACGTCTGGCAGGAGTTCGAGCAGCGCGCAGCACGGGGCGAGTTCCGCACGGTCGGTCATGGCGGCAGAGGGCAGCAGTACACCACCGCCGCGATGCTTCGCATGGAACGCGACATTGTTGCTCGGATGCAGGGAGGCAATCAGCGTGGAGTGAGCGACCCGACGCTGGTTGATTCGCATATCCGCGTCGCGACGGAGGACCGCCACCCGGAGTTGAACGCCTCACAGCGCCAAGTGGTTGAGCAGGTGTTTCTCTCCCGCGAAAAGATGGTAGGTCTGGATGGCGTCGCCGGTGCTGGCAAGACAACGACGCTGGCCGTTATCCGTGAAGGCGCAGAGGCGCAAGGGTACACGGTCGAAGGCTTTGCGCCCACCTCACGCGCAGCGCAAAAGCTGGCCGACGCTGGCATGGAAACATCCACGCTGCAAAAGCATCTTGCACGCGGACAGCAGCCGGACACCAGCGAGCGCCGCCTGTATGTGCTATGAATCCTCGCTGGCGTCTACCAAGCAGATGCACGAGTTTGTAAATCGCCTGCATCCCAATGATCGCGTGTTGCTGGTAGGTGACCGCTGGCAGCATGAAGCGGTCGAGGCCGGGCGTCCCTTCGCACAGCTCCAGGACGCGGGCATGAAGACAGTCAAACTCGAAGAGATCGTCCGACAGAAAAACCCTGAGCTGAAACAGGTAGTCGAGCAGCTTGCGCGTGGAGAGGTGCGCGAAGCCGTGCAGGGTTTGGAGCGGCAGGGCCGCGTCCATGAGATTGCAGGCCGCGAGGAACGCATCGCTGCCATAGCGAAGGAATATGCAAAGTCGCCGGAGGGTACGCTGGTTGTCTCTCCCGACAACCGCTCCCGTGTGGAGATCAACGAACGGATTCATGCTGAGATGCAGGAGCGCGGCTTGGTCAGCAAAGACGAGCATCGCATGGAGGCGCTTGTGCCGCGCCAGGACCTCACCGGGCCGGAGCGGACATGGGCCGCACGCTATGAGTTCAACGATGTAGTGCGTTACGCGCGCGTCGAAAGAGACTGGCATGGAGCGCGGTGAATACGCGCGAGTCAAGAGCGCGGATGCGGAGAAAAACCTGTTGACGGTGATACGTGCCGATGGCTCAGAGCTGACCTATGATCCGCGCCGACAACAGGGTGTTTCCGTCTACCGGGAAGAACCGCGCAGCTTCGCCGTGGGCGACCGCATCCAGTTCACCGCACCGGCGAATGACTTAAAGGTTGCCAACCGCGAACTAGGAACGGTCGAAGCCATCGGCAAGGACGGGCAGATGCGCTTGAAGATGGATGGAGGCCGCGACGCGCAGCTCGATCCACGCGAGCATCCCCATCTCGATCACGGCTATGCGGTGACGAGCCATTCCAGCCAGGGACAGACTGCCGAACGTGTATTGATCCACGTCGATACCGAACTGGCCGCGAAAGACCTGCTCAACAGCCGCATGGCATATGTAGTCGTCTCGCGCGGCGCAGAAGACGCGCAGCTCTACACCAATGATCGCGCAAAGCTTCCCGAAGCATTAGGGCACGAAGTATCCCACGAAAGCGCCCACACACCGGCGATGAAGCCGGAACAATCCATCACGTCGCAGCAGCAGGAGATCGCGCCAGTAATCGAACACGGAGGCATGGGGCATGGCCTCTAACCTAATCCTACCTGCCCCGGATAATGAGAGCGTAGCCCGACCTGTCCGTGTGTCAAGGCCGCAGCCGCTACGCGGTGCCTTCGGCAGCCTTTACACACGGACAAGTTGGGCCAAAATCAGCCAGCTATTCCGGGGAAGGCAGGGAAAAACAGCACCACTGAGTTACCGCGAGGCCTTCGAGAACGGACGTAATTTACACAAAAACTTACACAGTTATTCGGGTATGATATATAAGTCGTTTATTATCATGGCGAAACTGGCAGACGCAGCGGACTTAAAATCCGCAGACCCGAAAGGGTTGTGGGGGTTCAAGTCCCCCTCCCGGTACCACTATTCGTGACCAACAGGCTGAAACAGACCCTCACCGAACCTAGCCGGACAAACCTCTCCAGGTTATTGTGCATCGGAGAGGGGATTCCGATAGCTGAACCGGAGGTGTGAGATGCCGCTAAACCTATTGACGTTGAACTGGGTGGACAAACCGGTGACGCAAGAAGAGGGGCTGCGCATTCTGAAACGTGATCACTATTGTTGCCGGTACTGTGGGCTGGACGGAACAGCGAGTTTCGAGAACGCCCTCGTTATGGGAGTTGACTTCGTCGTTCCACGCGCTCACATGGGCAAGAAAGATTTTCACAATTTAGTGGCTTGCTGTCGCCCGTGCAACGCTATTAAGGGTCGCCGCAAATATGGCAGTTTTGAAGAGGCTAAAGCGCGAGTGCTGGCGGAACGTGAGAAGTATCGTAAAGCATGGGAATCCAGTGTGCGCGGAGCGCCCAAACGCGAACCCACTCTAGCGTAGCGTTCGACGTTTGTGGACATCCGCTGAATCTATTTAGGCTCAGCGGAGGTGGCGGACTTGGCATTGGTGGCTGTCGGCCCCGCCAGTGGCTCAACCACCGCTGAAGCGTGTTCGGCGCAAGATGACTATCGCGCCAGCTATAAAAAGTCACGCGCCCTCCCAGGGTCTGCGATGGACAACAAAGAGGATAACGGATGAGAATGACAAGTATCGGAAGCTTGCAATAGCGCCGTCAGCTCCCAGAGATAACATGAATACCTGCTTCCCTGGTACTCAACTCGCCGCGCTGATCGTGGCTACGAGCTTTGCCGCTGGACTGAACGTTTATGCCACGGTCGGAACGCTGGGGCTCCTGTCAAATGCAGGTGTGTTGACCTTGCCCGGCTCCCTTCATCTGGTCTCGAATTGGTGGGTAATAGGCGCCTGTCTTGCGTTGTTTACGATCGAACTCTTCGCCGATAAAATTCCTGCCTTCGATCTTGTCTGGAACGCGCTGCATACTTTTGTTCGCGTTCCCGTCGCGGCGCTGCTCGCCTTTGGCGCGACTTCGAGTCTTTCTCCGCAGCTTCAACTCCTAAGCACACTGGCGGGTGCAGGCATCGCCTTTGCTGCGCACGGCGGTAAGACAGCTATTCGCGCTGCGATCACCCCATCTCCGGAACCCTTTACCAACATTGCCCTCAGCGGAGCAGAAGACATTCTTGCCGTGTTCCTGACATGGCTTGCCACCAAGCACCCTTACCTAAGCGCGGGGATCGCAATGGTTTTCATCGTGATCATCTTGATCCTGACACGCTGGATACTTCGAGCATTGCGGAAGTTGTTCCGAGAAGCCAAGAATGTGCTGTCCTCCTCTGACTTTGCAGCCTGACTCATGCAGTCGTCTTTCAACTTCTGATCGACAGTAACTTTTTCTCATCGGTTCACAGGCATCCCGCCCGCTATCGAAATGAGTAACTGTGTGAGCTCCTGAGAAGTTTAGAACGTTTCAAGGAAGGTATATCCCGCGAGCGCGAGGAAAAGAAGAATCGATGGCGGGCTGAATAGCTTGATGCCGCATGGGAGACCTTGGGGCATTGCGGGGTTCCTCGCTTGCGCGCAGGATGCCCCCTCGCGGCATATGGCGGACACATCTACTAATCGCGCTAGCTCACGGCCTTTGATCAGTGAAGCAATCCGTACTTGTACAGGATGCCCTGGCCGGAGACGTAAACGCTTCCGTTGACCGCCATGGGGACAATAAAATTACTACCCTTGCCGTAGTTACTGGTGAACAACGCCTTGGCGACATTGGTTGCATCGTAAGCGCGCAGCCAACCATTGCCGTTAAGATCGTTCTCCGCTGTCCAGACAATGCCATTGGAGTTTCCATTTGACGACACGATCGTGAGCGGACCGCGCCCGGATTGTCCGTTGCCGGGATAGAGGTGAGATGACAGCGCCGTTTGTGCCAGGGTTGCGTTGGTGATTTGATATTGTCTCAGCGGACCAAACGCCGACCCAAAGTAGATGTTTCCGTTCCAGTAGGCAGGCGAGCCATAGACACGAAGCGGCGAGGAGGCATTGAAGCCCGACTGCCCACAGGCCGTCGGATTAAACAGGACCGAGCTGAGAATCTGACTGTCGTTGCCTGAGTGGAACTTGCCCATATTGTTCTGATCCAGCAGGTAGGCTCTTCCTTCCTTGCTGCCAATCGCAAGTATGTTGTGTCCGGCGAAAACATCCGGAATCAATGTGGGACCGGACGATCCCAGATCAAGGTCATCGGCACTCAAGCACTGTGCATTGTATGCGGCAAAGTAATCCACCAATGTCAACTTGCCACCGACCACTTTCAATTTCACTACGCTGTTTGGCAAATCGTTCGGCGGATCAAAGAGCGCCGTCGCATCTGGGCGGCCATTGCCAGTCGAGGCATACACGTTCCCATTGCCATCTCCCGCCGGTCCGGCGCCAGACATCCAGAACCCGCCACCGCCACCATTGGGGGTCACATTGTAGGCGTCAATAAAACTCAACGAAGAGGAATCATAGGCGATGACCCAGCCATGATACGGATCAAGATCGCCAAAGGAAGCGAAGGTCACGAACACGACTCCACCTTCAAGTAACAACGCCGGGCGTTGATTCTCGGTGAGCGCGTCAAATGGAACATTGCCGTTGCCATCGGTGCCTGCTCCGGTTCCCGGTGCTACTGGGTTGATCAACGCGTTGTTTAGCACTTCGGCACCGGTCGTGATGTCGATTGCATGCAAACGCTGGATCTGGTTTCCGCCCTCGGTTGTGCGCGCGACGACGTACATCCAGTTTCTGGCGGGATCGATAACAGGGGTGCCGGTGACTCCAATGTTCGAACCGAGCGCGGTGCGTCCGCCGGTAAAGCCCTTTCCAATTGTGGCGGATGACGTCAGAAAGCTGTGCTTCCAGAGCACACTTCCCGGCACATCGGCATCGAGGGCGTAGATACTGTCATTTTCGGTACCGACGTAGAGCACGTTGTGCGCGCCGCCGTTGATAGAGACGTTAGGAACATACAGAGGCTGAGTGAATATGTTGCCGTCAAGAGTCCAAGCGCCGAGCTTCCCAAAGTTAGCGCCGTTGGTTACGGCGGCGAGGGTTAACCTTGTTTCGCTAGAGTTGAGGCCAGTACGTCCGTTGTCATACTGGTAGGTATAAACCGCGACCGGAGTCCCGCCGCCCTGAGTGCTCACCGTAACATTGATCGGAGTAGTGAATACGGTTTTCGTGGTTGCATCCTGAGCTTGAACTTCAAGCAGGTGCGTGCCACTCGCAAGAGTTACATTGGTGCTGAAGTTACTTGTGTTTTGCTCTACAGTGCTTGCGACATGATCTATCCATAGCTTCATGTAACTCGCCGTTCCGGCGTAAGTAGCATTTACGAGGAAGGGTGAATTTACGATCGCGTTATTTGCAGGAGTCACAATGGTGACCCCGCCTGTACTGGATGTCCCAACAGTAATGTTCACGGGCGTGGTGGACACAACCTTGGTCGTTGCATCCTGTGCCTGAACTTCGATCAGATGGGCGCCGTTTGCAAGAGCTACACTCGCGCTGAATGTACTGGTATTCTGCTGCGTTGAGTTGGCGACGTGGTCCACCCATAATTTCATGTAACTGGCGTTGCCGCTGTAAGAAGCATTGACGCTTACTGGCGAGGTCACGGTCGAGTTATTCGCGGGATTGGAAACTGTTACCTTCCCAGCGCTCGTCGTTCCGACAGTAATAGTGACCGGAGTTGTGAATACAACCTTGGTCGTTGTGTCCTGTGCCTGAACTTCAATCAGATGGCTGCCATTCGCAAGAGCTACACTCGTGCTGAACGTGCTGGTGTTCTGCTGGACTGTACTGGCAACGTGATCTACCCACAACTTCATATATGTGGCAGTGCCGCTATAGGTAGCCTTGACTTGAACCGGCGAGCTGACAGTCGAGTTATTCGCAGGACTTACAATTGTTACCGTGCCAGCGAAGGCAACGGGTGAAAGAAACAGGACGAGAGTTGCAGCCCGATAAAGAAATTTCATTTTTTGCACTCGCATGTGTCCGCCTGGCACCAGAGTGCCGATCCTGATTACGATGCAATCTGAGCACCATACGAAACCTCCCGAAGACGCGGTCCCTCATTCAAGACGCATGCTCACAGGTGGCACGTCGCTACTCAGCTTGGGAATCGCGGGTTCCTAACGAGCTCAGATGGAGTAATTTGAAGATGTTTGTGAGTAAAGTGAACTCCGGAAAACTTATTTCGGGTACACTGCGTTGCATGTGGTGGCGCTATCTGAAAGTTGCGGTGCTATTCGTCTCGACAGCTTTTGCCCAAGATCGCTTTGTCGCTGTGGGCTCAAACGTATTTCGTGTCTCCGCCGAAAACATGCTAACGAACGTGTTGCAATCCGACCCTGTAGAAACTGACCTGCGCTTCGGATCGAGTAAGCCCAGAATTTCGGCCGATCAGCAATGGATTGCATACATCAAGGACAACAAGGCGTGGTTACGCCCTGCAGGTCAGGGGAAACCGATCCAGCTTGCGATCGGAAAAGATTCGGATGCGCAACACTTGGCCATAAAGGTGTTTCTCATCGGATTCACGCCGGATTCGACGCAATTGATGTACTCCGTTGCTGCCGGCAAGGATGAATGTCCAGACTGCAGACGCCCTGCGCCGCTTCGTCGTCAAGCGGATTATGGAGTCTTTCTCTACACCATGCGCGAGCATCGCGCAGTCAAGATAGCTGTACCAGGGAGTACCCGCATTCTAGACGTTACATCAGGCAATCGCTTGCTTATTACCAGTGTTGGGGCGTACGGCGACGTAATCGGGTACTTGGAAGTGCCATCACACAGTTTCGCCGCCTTGCCTGCAAGATGCGCTTCGGCGTCCGGTTGTTCGCGGGCGGACAACGGAATTGCGACATGCACCGAGATTGGAGATGATCATAGCCAAATAGTCGAATGCGATAGTCGCTCCGGAAGTGAACGCGCGGTCTCCCCTCAAGGAAGTTGCATCACCGAGTTTCACCATCCTTCGCGATCTCCGAAGGCAGTTCATCTTGCCTACCTCCAACTACAGGACAGATGCAACACTTCGAAGACTGTGCTTTGGATTGATCAGAAACCAGCTTTTCAATGCGTCAAGGCCGACGACTATGGCTGGGTGGACGAGAACCGGTTGCTGGTGCAATGTGACAAGGAATTCGTGGCGATTGACGTGACAGGCACGAAACTGGGCTCGACTGAACAAAAGCCTTAGAAACGGTAGGTTAGGTCTTTCCACTTATTCCGGAAACGCATTTTAAGTATCCGCACACTGTAAAACTGCGTCCAATTTATCAGGAAGATCGCATTAAGGAGGTTCACTATGCGAGCTTTTCTAATTGCGGTTGTCGTGGTGGTGCTGGCAACTGGCACCGGCTTTGCTCAACGAGGCGGTGGGCACGGTGGCGGAGGCGGTTTCCATGGAGGCGGTGGAGGATTTCACGGCGGTAGCAGTAGTCTTCATGGCGGCGGGGGTGGATTCCACGGTGGCGGTAGTACATTCCGAGGCGGAGGTAGCACATTTCGAGGCAATGAATTCGGTCGCGGAGGTATGCATAACGGCTTCACCGGTAGCGGATTCCGGGGCGGCAGAGGCTATCGCGGTGGATACTACGGTCGCGGCGGGTATGGATACAGAGGTGGATACGGTTACAGAGGTGGCTGGGGATTTGGGCTTGGGTACTATCCGTGGTACGCCGGTTACTATGGCTATGCGCCGTATGCCGGTTATTACGGCTATCCGTGTTATCCGTACGCCTACTATGGATGTGCGGCATACCCGTACTACTCTTATGGCTATGCACCGGGCTGGTACGGGACGCCCGACGACTAAGGGTAGATCAGCGTGCTTCGGCTTTTGGTGTTTTCATATTTTCGACGGAAGCATTGATCCGCAGCAGCAATGCGGTGCCAGTGCGAAGATTCAGATCGCCTTTGGTCGATTCGAGTACGATCTGCCCTTCAGGGCCAGCATACTTGATCAGGGCGTTTAAACCATAGACACCGCAGGCGTCGTGCGAAAACACCCACAACGCTTGCGGATTGTCGTTTCCCGCGACCGATCCCCGGCAGTCCGTTCCGTGATCTGAAGAGACTCGGGCGAGGACTCCCCAATTCCCGGCAAAGACAGATTCTCCGACCCTTTCTCCACGGCGCTCGACAATTCCGGTTTCGCGATACACAGCATCGCCGCCGATTTGAACAGTGTTCTGAGACCAGGGCGGCGGGGAGCCACGTTCAAAACCGGTACTCTGAGTTTCGGCGGCCTGCACATCGAGAGGCGATGCGATTGCACGCAGATCGGTCGAGATAGGGACAGATTTGCCCGCGATCACAAGACTGGTGAAGCGCAGCGTCATCGTGGCTGGTTGCGAAATCCGCGACGGGACAACGGCCACGATCTCTCCCAAGACCTTCGTGCCCGCCTTGAGCCATTCGCGATTCCGGACTGGAACATCCTGTTCGATTTTTGCGGTGATTGGCTGTCCGGGTATGCTTCGCTTCGAATTGAGCGACGAGTTGAGCGAGATTGGAAGGATGGTGCCCACGGGAATGTTGTTTTGGGCCGCCAAAATGGTGGAAAGGGCCAACGCGACGAAGGCAAGAGAAATGATTTTCATGCGCAACTCCTAATCGGCTGCGCGAAGCCGACCAAATATGTAGCGCGACCATCTGGCCGCGCTACTGGACGTGACGCGAAAGAAGCTAGTTCGATCCGCCAGACGATGGTTTTCCGATACTCGCCTGATATGGGATGGCAATCGCGGCGCTCTCAGGATTGAGCAAGCGCTCCTGGCTCGGGCCAAGGCCTAGCTTAATAAGGGCGCGGGAGTCGGGAAGAATCTTGGTCTGCCAATGGTTATCGGCCTGGAAGCGGGCGAGTGCGTCCCGTGTTGCCTGATCCCATGAGCCGGTGGCTTCGCCATCCAAGTAACGTTCACGTATAAGAGCCTGCTGAATCTCGATGGTGCGTGCCTGATCGATGGACTGCTGGCCGCGCGGTTTCGGTTTTGCGACGCTCGCGGTCTGAACCCTGCCTTTACGTCCTTTGTAGCTTGTTGCCGTGGAGCCGGCCTTTATTGATTTATGAGATGAAGTGCGGACGGAGGCATTTGAAGAAGGTTTTGTTCGTGAGGCCGAAGATACGGATCGCACCTTTACACGGGTTGCACCCGGCTTGGTCTTGATGGCTGCAGCCAGCGGTGAAGTGCATAGCAGAGCTGCGGCGGTCAGCAAGATTGTTTGTTTCAGTCTCGAGAATGGAATCATCCAGTACACCTCAACGAAATAAAAGCACCCACCGCGGAGAAAACAGCGGGGATTCGACCGATGCGGAGTGGGCTTGCCATCCAGGCAACGGATTCGGCCTGTCTCCCAGAACGCTGCCGGACATCAACTTCGATGCCCGGCGCCGTTCTGGAGATTTCTCTAGGGTACTACGGCAGGGTGCCTCCCAAGAAGGTATTTGTCGCCTCGCGCCCCTGTCCGGCTTGTCGGACGACGAAGACAACGTCCTGCCCTGACTTCAATCCTGACTCGACTTTTGCCAAAGAGTCGGGATCGCTGATGGGATGGCGATTGACTTCAAGGATGACATCGCCACGCGAAAGCTGAACGGAATCGGCGAAGCTGCCAGGCTTGACATCCAGCACGATTACACCCTGATTCGGCTGTAGATTCAATCGTTTAGCAACGGCTGTCGGCACCGGCTTGACGGTGATTCCGAGCTTGCCTTCCTTGGGCGTCGGCTCCTCGTTATCTTCCTCACCGGTACCCAATTGAGCGCCGAAGAGCTTCTGGCGGTCGGCAACGGTGACGGTGGTTTCCTCCTGCTTGCTATTACGGAGGTATCCGATCTTCAGTTTGTCTCCCGGATGATGGGCGCTGACCTCGGCGACAAGTTCATCGCCAGTATTGACAGCCTTGCCACCGACGGAAACGATCGAGTCGCCACCCTTGAGACCACCCTGCGCGGCAGGACCGCCGGGGGTCACGTCTTGAACCACGACACCCTTGCCGCCACCATACATGCGGGTCACAGCCGGGCTGGTTTCCGCACTGAACGTTATGCCTATGGAGCCGCGCTCAACCTTGTGAGCGGGTGAGACCAGTTGATTGAAGACCTGGGCAATGGTGTTGGATGGCAAGGCAAATCCCACACCCTGATATCCGGAGCTCTCGGTGTAGATTGCAGTGTTGATGCCAATGATCTCGCCTTCCATATTGACCAAAGGGCCGCCGGAGTTACCGGGATTGATGGCTGCGTCGGTCTGGATGAAGGACTGGAACTGGCGGCCGGGAACGATGTTGCGCCCCTTGGCGCTGACGATTCCGGCGGTTACCGTGGACTTAAGTCCAAAGGGGCTGCCGATGGCCAGAACCCAGTCGCCGACCTGCATGCTGTCCGAGTTGCCGAGTTTGGCTGCCGGAAGCGGGTGGTTGACGTCAATCTTAATCACTGCCAGATCGGTCTCACGATCGGTCCCGACGACTTTGGCCGGATAGCTGACCGAAGCGGGTTCGCCCATGAGGCTGACACGGATGCGGTCGGCTTTATCCACTACATGGAAATTAGTAATGATGTAGCCGTTGGGACTGACGATGACTCCGGAGCCAAGCGACTGGGAAGTCATTTCGCCGCCTCCCGGTGCGCCAGGCATTCCGCCGTTGGGATCTTGCCCAAAGAAGCGATCGAACCAATCTTGCAGACCGCCCTGGCCACCCTGGCCACCATCCTGCTGGTCGTCATCCGGAGCGTTCGGCTGCTGCGGCATGCGACGAAGGCGTCGGTGGGGATTCTTTACCGTGGATTCGGTATTGATGTTGACGACCGCGGGCTCTACGGCCTTGGCGACTCGCGCGAATTCGTTGTCATGCGTGCGAGTAGCGGGCACGCTCAACTGAGGCGCATCGGCGCTGTCCACGTTTTTGGCGCGGACAGTATAGGTCAGGACGGTGCCGATCAACAGCACCAATGCCATGGTGACGGATCCTACAAATAGTGGCGCGAAACGATTTCTTTTCTGGTTCGTCATCTTCTCCTGCGACAATCCGCTTGCATCTTTCAGCGGTTCCATGTGCCCTCCGGCAAATCAATCTGCAACCCATCTTAAACTGGTAGGCAAAGAAAGGCGTGCGCTGGCGTGAATGACCCACGCCGGTTCAGGTTGGTTAGACGCGCAACTGTGGGAAATCGTCAACATAAATCGGGTTAAAGGATGGATATCCGAATTAGGGAAAAGAGCTGAGGTGCAATTTGATGAAAAACACATCAATTCCGGTCGAATCCGAGCACCGCAACACGAAAATCCAAGGCAAACAAATCAGTGGCAACAGCCGCAGCTCTGGCCGCGTATGGCCCGTCGCGCTTCCACAATGAGGATGGGTACAGCACCCAGAGCGGCGAGAGAATCCGCCCAGGAAATGTGAAAAGCGGCGTTCAGAGCGAGTCCGGCGAGAGTGATAAAAGCGAGATAGGCACAGGTCGCGGATTGAACGGCATCGGCGGCAAGGGCGCTGTTCTGAGTACGGCGCGCCAGTTTGCGCTTTTGCCACGCGAGTAGAGGCATAACCAGCAGGGCCGCAGCGGTGATCCCGATCCCAAGGGGGCTGGCCTCGGGTTGAACCTTTCCGGCCAGGGCGAGGATCGAGGTGAGGCCCACGACGGTAGCGAGTAGGAAGAGCAGGGTTCCGGCGGTCTGGTCGACTTGCTTCCGGTTGAAGACGGGAGCAAGAGCGAGGACGACGAGCGAGGCGGAGAGCAGTTCGACAAGGCTATCGGCTCCAAAAGCCAGAAGCGCAGGGCTGTGGGCACGAACGGCGGAGATAAGCGAGACAACGCACTCTAAGAGCATCCAGACAAAGGTCAGCGATTGCAGGAGGAGGAGGTTCGTGCGACCGGTAGCAGCGAGGGTGGACATGAAAGAAGAATGATACCGCAGAAGCTCTCGCAGTGTTGAACTAACTGGCCTCTTCGGCTAGCTCTTGTTCAGGCTTCTGGACGTGGCCCAGGAGTTCGCTGGCTAGGACGCCGATAAGGATCAGTGCGGCTCCTAGGACTCCTCGCGAGCCTAGACGCTCGCCGATGAGAATGTAGGAGGTCAGTCCGGCAAAGACAGGCTCAAGGGAGAAGATGAGCGCGGTGTGAGTGGGCGGAGTAAAGCGCTGCGCCCACGCCTGCACGAGGAAGCAAGCTACGGTTCCGAGGAGCGCGGTGACGGCCAGGGCTCCCCACATGGCGCGGTTGAAATGAATGAAACCGTGGCGGTCGGCGATCGGGATGGAGATGAGCATCCAGGCGGCGCAGGCTGAAATCTCGATGGGAACGAGGTGGACGAAGTCGTAGTGCTGGGCACTGCGTCCGAGGATGATGATCTGAAATGCAAACGCCACGGCGCAGGCTAGGGTGAGGAGGTCTCCGCGATTCAGCGAGGCGACAGAGAGTCCCTGACCGGGCGGGACGCAGAGCAAGTAGAGTCCGGCGAGCGCGGCGAAGACTCCGGCAAGGGTATATCGGTTGACATGGCGCCTCCAGAAGACGGCCAGGAGCAGAGGCACGAGAACAACGGAGATTCCGGTGAGGAAGGCGGACTTAGAGGCGGAGGTGTAGAGGAGGCCGGCGGTCTGAAATTCATAGCCCAGCCACATCAGGGTTCCGATCTCGAACCCGGCGCGGAGTGCCCCCACGGGAAGGCGGCGCAATTGGCGAAAGAAAATGACAACCAATAGGATGGAGGCAAAGACCATTCGAACAGCGTTAAAGACCAAGGGCGTCGCATCGGCCAAAGCAGACTTGATGACGATGAACGTCGAGCCCCAGACAAAAGTTGCTGCCAGAAGCAGGAGATGAGCCTTCAGGGAACGCGACATCAGGCGGACTCCCGCGGAGTGGACGACGATGCCGGTAACGGGGGAACCGCGGGCGGAAGTCCGGCGAGTATCAGGATCAGCAGAGCGATCCGCTTGAGCGCCTGTTCGCGTCCGGCAGGGTCGAACCACTCCTGAATCGTGTGGGCTCCGCCCCCGGAGCCTCCAGCGCCGAGTGCAACCGCTTCAAGACCGAGTGAGAGCGGGATATTTGCGTCGGTGGAGGCGCGAAGGAGTTGCGACTGGATTCCGAGTTGAGCATCGACTGCCCGGATGGCGGCAAGCAGAGGCGAAGTCGAGGGTAGCTCTCCAGTGGGACGTTCTCCGACCTTGGCGATATGGTGGCGAAGTTGGGCACGGGCGTGGGACGAATGCGACTGGGTTTCAGCACAGGCATCGGCAACAGCACGGCGGATCCGCTGTTCGAGATCATCAAGACGCCCGGGATCGGAAGAGCGAAGATCAATTTTGAGGATGACACGCGCAGGTATGGCGTTAACGGAAGTTCCACCCTCAATGGTGCCCACGTTTAGCGTTGTACGCGGGTTGGCAGGCAGAGGAATACGCGAAAGCGCGTCAACAAGGAATGCGGCGGCAACGATAGGGTTCGGGGTGCCGAAGTCGCTCCAGGAATGTCCGCCCGGACCTTCGATGACGATTTCGAAACGCCTGCTGCCGAGAGCTTCCGAGATGACGTTATCTGTTCCGGCACCGTCAAGCGCAATGAGCAGGGCCAACGCGGGAGCGGGCCCATCCTTCACCGGCGGAGCGGAGCCACGGCCCAGGCGCTCGCGATAGATGTGGCGCATCCCATGCAGATTTCCGTCGCCTTCCTCGCCGACATTGGCGAGAAAGAGCAACGGGAGGGCGGTAACGATTCCGGCGGCATGAAAAGCCGAGGCCAGAGCCCAGATGGCGGCCAATCCGGACCCGTTATCGCTGATGCCGGGACCGAGAAGTCGCGCATGTTCGCGGCGAATGTTGAGCTCGGTGGCGGCGGGAAACACTGTATCCAGATGGGCGCTGATGGCGATGGACGGAGCTTCCGAGCGTACACCGGAGCGCATGTCGGCATGAAGACCAGGACGCGCGGCGAGCAGGTTTCCAACTGCGTCGATGGAAGCTTCAAGTCCAAGAGTTTGGAGATGCTCGCGAAGCCACTCCGCACGAGCTTGCTCGGCGAACGTAGGGGCGGGTATTGAAGTGATGGCTAGCTGGAAATCTGAAATCTCGCGCTCGTGGCGGGAGAACCATTCGAAGAGTTGATGAACCCGCGAATCGGCACACAGGCGATCGACCTCCTGCGCAAGCGCACCGGGTTGAAGCGGATTGCGCTCGGAGGAGAATCTCCAACGGGTCCAGGGACGAAAAGACATTTGAGACTTGATGGTACACGAGGCATACGGGACGGAGGCAAGCTCCGTCAGAGGAACAAGAATCTCAGTCAGCTCCGGGGACGTAACAGCAGAGGAATCGAACGCATTGCAGCGGTGAGGCGCTGACGGATTCCGGAGGCATGAACCATGCCGGCGAATGCGGACATTGGAGCAAACTTGCCCGAGTAGGGATACCACCAGAGCTTCTTCATGCGCGGCAGGAGGTCAATGTCGAGGTAGCGCGGGCTGACCAGCTCCTGCATCCCGAGGAGGCCGTGGGTTCGTCCGATGCCGCTGAGTTTGAGACCCCCGTGGGGCGCTCCACTGATAGCGAAGCCCGAGATAAGGTCGTTGATCATCACGGTACCGGCGGCAATGCGGCGTCCAACAGCAGTGGCATGTGCTCTGCTACCCCAGACGCTGGCGGCAAGTCCGAACTCGCTGTCGTTGGCGAGTGAAATGGCTTCCTCGTCGCTGCTGAAGGGCACTACGGGGAGAACGGGACCAAAGGTCTCCTGGCACATGAGGCTCATCGAGGAATCAACGTCGGTGATGAGCGTGGGAGCGTAGAAATTGTTGCCCAGATCAGGCAGGCGGCTACCTCCGGCGTGAACGGTGGCTCCGAGCGCGCGTGCTTCGTCAACTTGATGCTCGACGATTTGAAGCTGGTTGAAAGAGATCATGGGGCCGACATCGGTGTCGGGAAGCGCGCCGTCGCCTATCTTGAGCTTTGAAATTTTGTCGAGGCAGAGAGCGAGGAATTTCGAGTAGATGCTGCGATGAACATAACAGCGCTCGACCGACAGGCAGGTTTGCCCGGCGTTCATCATGGAGCCCCAGACGGCAGCACTGGAGGCTACGTCAAGGTCGGCGTCCGCGAGCACGATCATCGCGTCTTTTCCGCCGAGTTCGAGGGTGACGGGCAGCAGCCGCTTTCCTGCGGCGGCAGCAACGAGACGCCCGGTGGGGACACTTCCCGTGAAGATGAGCTTATCGATTGCGCTGTCAACCAAGGCCTGCCCGGTGGGGCCGAGTCCGGTTATCACCTGGAATGGACGCGGTTGAGTGGATAAGCCTTCCTCATGTAGAGCCGCCGAAATAATACGCTCAAGCTCGATACCTGCTTGAGGCGTCAGTTCGCTAGGCTTGAGGACCACGGCGTTGCCGGTGGCAAGTGCGGCAAACGTGTCAGCGGCGGGAATGGAGAGCGGGTAATTCCATGGAGAAATAATGCCAATGACACCGAGGGGTTCCCAGGAGAGCCGTCCGCGTTTGAACCGCAGGGCAGGATTGGAATGTGGAATTTCTTCGGTGCGGAAGATCTTTGCGGCATTGTCGGCGCAGAAGATGGCGGCATCGGCAGCAACAAGGACATCGTTGAGAAGAGCCTCCTGCAGGGGCTTTCCGGATTCCGCGGTAATGACGCGGGCGAGCGATTCCTTTTCCGCACTTAGCCTTTTCGCAACTCGACGAAGCACGGCGGCACGGCGCATGACAGGCACTTGCGACCACCAAAGTTGCGACAAGCGGGCGCTGGCTACAACCTTGGAAACGTGTTCGGCGGATGCGGCAGCGTATTCGGCGATAGGCGCGCCAGTCGCGGGGTTGAAGGTAGAAAAGCGGGCGCGGGAGCCGTCCTTATTAACGAGATGAATACCGGTGTCCATCTGGGAAAGTTGTACAGCAAGTTGGATGCAGAGGGAAGAAAGAAGATGAAGGGTTTTGGAAGAGATCCCAAAAGGGCCATCGCTAACTTTTGCACCGAATGCGACCCCTGGAGTTCAATAGTCAGCGAATGCTTGCCTTAGTAATCAACTTCCACTAAGTACAGTCCTTCGGCGGGAGCAGTGGGGCCAGCGGCCCGGCGGTCTCGCGCCTCGAGAAGTTCTGGTATTGCGAAAGGGGCGATGCTTCCCTTCCCGACAAGCAGAAAAGTACCCACCAGGTTGCGAACCATGTGGTGAAGAAAACCATTGCCGCGAACGACGTAGAGCAACTCATCGGCATGGCGTTCGAAACGCGACTCGGAGATGACGCGGGTGTTCGAGAGCTGGGACAGGTCGCCGGAGCTGTTTGCGAGGCGCAGCGTGCGGTCAGGATCGACGGCGGCGAAGGATGTAAAGTCGTGCTCGCCGATTACCAGCGCGGCAGCCTGTTGCATGGCAGCCTCATCGAGCGGATACGGATGGTGCGTAACATAGCGGGCAAGGAAAGGTGGAACTACATCGCCACGCCAGATTCTATAGTGGTAACTCTTGCCGCGCGCGGCGTGCCGTGCATGAAAGCCTGCGGGCATTTCATCGACGGCGAGGACACGAATTGCGGCGGGCAAACGGTCATTGAGCACAGTGCGGAAGTTGGTGACCGGAATGGAGCTGGAGGTTGCAAAACTCGCAACCTGTGCCAGCGCGTGGACGCCTGCATCGGTGCGTCCGGAGCCTTGCGGCAGAAGCTTTTCTCCAGTGAGTCCCTCGATCACGGTTGCCAGTGTGCCTTGAATCGTGGGCTTACCGGGTTGGACCTGCCATCCGTTAAAGGCGGATCCGTCATAGGCAAGCGTTAGTTTAAGCGTTCGAGTGTTCAAGGTTTCCCAAGTTTGCCGAGTTTCGTGTGCAAGGTCAAAGTAAACGACACAACCGTATCTGGCAATGAAGCGATGAGAAGGAAAACAAGAGAGTCAGGTCAGCTATACTCGGTGGTTGACACCCTATCCCTGGCATTGCGCAGCCTGCGGTGTTTGCAAAAGTTTACAAGGGCCGGGAACTTCGGGTGGGAGAATTGCGTACGAACCTTTGTGCTCAGCAAACGCAGCCCAAGCAATGCGCAGGTTGCAGAACGGGTTCTGAACCCGGAATGAAAATACCGAATTTTTAACGGAGAAGAGCGAATGTCCGTTTCGCGTCCAGGAAAAATGTTTCATCGGGTGGTAGCGTCCGTATCCATCATTGCTTTGTTGTCCTCGAGTTTGCTGGCGCAAACGGCCCCGGCGCAGACCGCTCCGCAGGGTGCTGCTGCGCAAGGCGCCATTCCGCCACCCATTCCCCAAACTCCGTATTCGGCGCCATTAAGCCAGTACACGAGGCCATATTCCATTCTGACAGGCTGGAAGCCTTATGCCCCTCATGGGCTGCCTGAACCGGTACTGAGGAACAGCGACCGGCTGCACAGTCTGATCAAAGACGGCAAGCTGATGCTGTCTCTGAACGATGCGGTAGCGCTGGCGCTGGAAAACAATTTTGACATCGCAATTGCCCGTTACAATCTGGACATTGCGGATATGGATTTGCTCCGCACCAAGGCAGGCGGAACGGTTCGCGGCGTTTCAAACGGATTGCTGACCGGCACTCCGGGTGGAAACGCGACGAGCACGAGTACGGCTGGCTCCACGGGCAGCGGCTCAGGCGGCACCACGACGGGAACGGGCGGCGCGGCTTCAGGCTCGGGCGGCGTTGTGCAATCAACGCAGAACTCTGTGGGCTCGGCGATTGATTCCTATGATCCGATTCTGACGGGAACGATAGCAACGGAGCGGACGCTGACCCCGGTTACAAATCCGGCGCTGTACGGGGTCAACGCTTTCCAGCAAAACACAAACAACTACAACTTCAACTATGCACAGGGATGGGCAACTGGCACGCTGGCACAGGTTAGCTACTCGAACCAGCGCACCATAAACAACATCAAGCCTGGCAACCTCTTTGCCAGCACATTCAATCCGGAACTGACCGGCTCGTGGAAAGCGACGGTTCGGCAGCATCTGTTGCAGGGCTGGGGGATCGACAACAATCGTCGGCAGATCATCATCGCCGAGAACGACCGCAAGGTGACCGATGCCAGCTTCCGGGCTCAGGTCATTTCCACCGTGGCGCAGATACAGAACATTTACTGGGATCTCGTAAATGCCTACGAAGACCTGAAGGTGAAGCAGACGGCGCTGGAATTTGCGCAACGCACGTTGAGCGACAACAAGAAGCAGGTGGAAATCGGCACGCTGGCTCCAATCGAAGTGGTTTCGGCGCAATCTTCGGTGGCGGCGGCGCAACAGAACCTGATCGTTTCGCAGACGAACCTGCAGTATCAGCAACTGATCACGAAGAACGCTCTTGCCCGGAACTTCAGCGACCCGATTTTGACGGGAACGCCGGTGATCCCGACCGACACGATGATTTTGAGCGATGAACTCGTTCCTCCCGCCGAGGAGTTGGTAGCCTATGCGCTGGCGAATCGTCCGGAACTGCTGGAAAGCGAGCTGCTCCTGCGCAATGGAGAGATTAACAACCGGGCAGCAAAGAATGCGTTGATGCCAACTCTGGATGTCGTCGGCTTTTACGGCTCCTCGGGGCTGGCCAATAATTATGGCGACGTATTCAGCAGCCTGGTGGATCGAAGCCGTCCGGACAAGGGAGCGTACGTTTCGTTGACGGTTCCGCTGCGCAATCGTGCGGCACAATCCGACCAGATCCGCTCTGAGCTGGAATACCGGCAGAACCAGTTGAACTTTCAGCAACAGAAGAACCAGATCAGCCTGCAGGTTCGTAACGCAGCTTATGCCCTGCAGCAGGCACGCGCGGGCGTAGATGCGGCCCGTGCGGCGCGCGATTATGCCCAGCAGAACCTTGAGGCCGAGCAGAAAAAGTACGCGCTTGGAGCTTCGACCAGCTATGCGGTCTTGAATTTGCAAAGCGCGGCGACGCAGGCGGCTTCGAACTACGTCGCGGCGTTGTCGACCTACGAGAAAGACCGGGTGACTCTGGATCAGGTCACGGCAACTACCCTGGAACGGAATGGAATATCCATGGAGGATGCGGCGGCAGGTCGTGTGACCCATATGCCCACAATCCCCGGACTTCAGCCGAATTTGACTCCGTCCACGGTGTCGGCACAGCCAGTCGCAAAATAATTGCTAACCTTTTCTTCGGGGGCGCGTCTATCGCGTGTAACCTCCTGATGAACACTTTCAGGGCCGGGAAGGATCCTCCAAACAGAGGGTCCACCGGCCTTAACTTTTTGGTGGCCCGGCAGTGCTGCTGATTTGCTAGGATGGGCCATGCCAGAACAGAGCTCAACTCCAGGCGCGGGAAGCGAGGTGGCGGGCAATTCCCTCTCGATTGCCGTGGTGGCCTGTAATGAAGCAGCCAACATAGGCCGTACGCTGGAAAGCGTGAAGTGGGCCGACGAGATCGTGGTCGTGGACTCCGGCTCAACCGACGACACTATCAAAATCGCCGAATCCTACGGGGCACGCGTAATAAGCGAACCGTGGAAGGGCTACGGCGGGCAGATGAATTCGGCGCTGGACCATTGCCGGAGCGAATGGCTGTTTTCGCTGGATGCCGATGAGGTGATGACTCCCGAACTGGCTGGCGAGATACGAACCCTGTTGGCGGGCGAACCGAAATTCGACGCCTACTGGACACCCAGACTAAACCTGATCTTTGGCCGCTGGATTAGGCATGGAGGATTCTATCCTGACCGCAAACTCAGGCTCTTTCGCAAAGGGGTCGCGCGGCTGGAGGAAAACACCGAGCCGCATACGACTCCGAAGACCACCGTCCCCACCGGCAAACTGAAGCACGACCTACTGCATTATCAATACCCCACAGTCGCTTTGTATATCGAGCACATGGACCGTTACAGCTCGCAGAGCGTTCCGCTGGTTCTGCGCAAAGGCCGGACTAGCCGGTCGTTGGCGGCTTTTGTTTTCAACATAGTGGTGAATCCTACGGCGATGTTCCTGAAAAACTATATCTTCCGGCTGGGTTTTCTGGATGGGCGAGAGGGATTGTTGGTAAATCTGTATCACTCGGCATACGTGAGCTGGAAATATGCGAAGGCTTGGGAGAGGAGCCGCGGGTAGGAGCGAAGTCTCACGATTCAAAGTTCAGGCACAAAGTTCAAGCCCCTTGCACAATATCGGGGGCTTTGATTATTATGGCCGGTCGTTGGCACCGCTGTGGGGGCGGCGCCGTTCCCGATTCTGCAATGTCCTGCAACTTACATACGCAACAGAATGAGCCCGCTAAGGTTCGGGGAGCATCTGAGACAGGGTGAGGATTACGAAATGGCCGAGAGAAAGATCGTTGTGATGAATCCAGTACAGGAAGTTCCCTTGGCGAGGAGGCCGAGCGCGAACGAACGGCGGTGGGCAGAGACCACCTTGGCTTCGGCACTGGAACGGCAACCGGAGAAACCCATTGGCGCTGCCACAGGGACGAACCTGGATGAAAATGGCGCCGCGCGATTCACGACCATCTCCGGCAGACCGATTGAAAGGCTATACACGCAAGCTGACCTGCCCGAGGACTGGTCGGAGGACAAGTATCTCGGATATCCGGGAGAGGCTCCTTACACACGCGGCGTCCATGCCACAGGTTACCGGGGAAAGCTGTGGACCATGCGGCAGTTCTCCGGCTTTGCCTCGCCGGAAGAGACAAACGAGCGCTACAAGTATCTGTTGGAGCACGGGGGAAACGGGCTCTCCGTGGCCTTTGACCTGCCCACTCTGATGGGATACGACAGCGATCATCCCTTCAGTGAAGGCGAGGTCGGCAAATGTGGCGTGGCGATCGATTCGCTGGAGGATATGGAGATTCTGTTCAGCGGCATCGACCTGGAGAAGACGACGGTTTCGATGACGATCAACTCTCCGGCCAGCGCGCTGTGGGCAATGTACCTGGTGGTAGCGGAGAAGCAAGGTGCGGACTGGAAGAAGATTTCCGGCACGCTGCAGAACGACATTCTGAAGGAATATATCGCACAGAAGGAATACATTTACCCGCCAGCGGAATCAATGCGGCTGGTGATCGATACCTTTGAGTTCGGGTCGCTGTACACGCCGCGCTTCAACACCATCTCAATCTCGGGATACCACATACGCGAGGCCGGTTCGACGGCGCTGCAGGAGCTGGCATTCACCATCTACGACGGAGTGGAGTATGTGGAGTGGGCTCGAAGGCGTGGACTGGACGTCGATGAATTCGGGCCGAGACTAAGCTTCTTCTTCAACTCGCACAATGACTTCTTCGAGGAGATTGCAAAGTTCCGCGCGGCCCGAAAGATCTGGTACCGGCTGATGAAGGACCGCTTCGGAGCAAAGAATGAGCGAACCTGGCTCATGCGCTTTCATACTCAGACGGCTGGCGTTTCCCTGACCGCGCAGCAACCGTTGAACAACATTGCACGTGTCGCGCTGCAGGGGTTGGCGGCGGTCCTGGGCGGGACCCAAAGTCTGCACACGGACGGCTTCGATGAGGCGCTGGCTCTGCCGACAGAGGAATCCGCGCGAATCGCATTGCGCACGCAACAGGTGATTGCCTACGAGAGTGGCGTGGCGAATACGATTGACCCTCTGGCGGGATCCTATTTCGTGGAGCGCCTGACCCTGGACATGGAAAAGGGAGCGTTTGAATACTTCGACAAGCTGGATGCGATGGGCGGAATGGTGAGCGCGATTGAGCGCGGCTTTCCGCAAAAGGAAATTGCAGAGTCCAGCTATCAGTTCCAGAGGGCGACCGAAGCCCGAGAGAAGGTTACGGTTGGAGCGAATGATTTCATGATTCAAGAAGAGTCGCCGAAGATCCTCTACATCGGGGAAGGCGTTGGCGAGCGCCAGAGGGCTAAACTGCGAGCGTTGCGCGCAAGGCGCGATAACGATGCGGTGAGGCGTGCCCTGGACTCGATAAAACGCGCGGCTGCCACGACGCCAGCGGCAGGGCGAGACGGAAAGATTTCTGAAGCGAACACGATGCCCTACATTCTGGAAGCGGTACGGGCCTATGCGACGGTTGGAGAGATATGCGAGGCGCTGCGAGAGGTTTATGGGACCTACGAGGAAGCGTCGTTTACCTAAAATTGCGTTGAAGGTGTTTGCGGCAGGCAGTCGAATCTGTACACTGGCTGCATGATTCGGGACCACTTCTCCAATCGGACGACGGCACCACAGCCACTGGTGCTCATCACGGGAGTACTTTGGGGCATTGCTCTGCTTTGTGTGAATGCAGGAACACGTCCGAAGTGGGCTTGGGCGATGGTCGTATGCGCTACTCTGTTGACCGTGTATGCTGCGGCGCGGATGTGGGTCTACCTTGCAAAGCTGCACGCGTCAAGAAAACGGTGAACCCTTCAAATTTCGAAAAGCTATTGCATAACATTCAAAACGCCCGGCAATGGCCGGGCGTTTTGCATTAACCTCGAAGGGAATTTGCACGGAGGAAGGCGATGACGGAAAACAAAGCGGCAATCGAACCCTGGATGCGCGGAACCCATGGAGACGTCCCCGCGGTGTTGCGGGCGGTGATTCACGCGCTGGAACTGGTGGCCGAAGACGTGCGGCGATGGTGCGGCCACCTGACTGATGAGGAATGGAACCTGCGCCCACAAGGGTTGGCTCCCGCTGCATTTCACGTACGGCACATGGCGCGCAGCATCGATCGATTGCTGACCTATGCCGAAGGTGCCCAACTCTCCCCGGAACAACTGGAACTGCTGAAAAGCGAGATGGACCAACGCGCCACCGCGGCCGGGGTCCTGGATGAGTTCGAGACTGCGCTCCAAAAGGCCGAAAAACGCATTCGAGCCTTTGCCGGGACCGACCTGGAACAAAAGCGAGCCCTCGGACGCAAAGCCCTTCCGACCAGTGTGGCCGGACTGCTGGTGCATGTGGCCGAACACACGTCGCGACATGTGGGACAGGTGGTAACTACGGCAAAGCTGGCTGTCGCTTCCCGTGGAGTGTTTTAAAGGCGTAAGCATTTTCATGTGAGTTCAACCGATGTGAGTCTGGCGCTAGACAAAGAACAGCGTTTTGCGATATCGCAACTGGCCGGAGCGCGGTATTATGGAGGCGAGTAATTTCTTAGGTACTTGGGGACGCAACGCACTCATATGGCAAACGAAGACAGAATTCGCGTACTGGTGGCTAAACCTGGTCTTGATGGACACGACCGGGGAGCCAAAGTGATTGCCCGCGCCTTGCGCGACGCTGGCATGGAAGTGATCTACACAGGACTGCGGCAAACGCCGGAGATGGTTGTAAACGCAGCGCTGCAGGAAGACGTGGACGTGATTGGATTGTCCATACTCTCCGGCGCGCACAATGCGATTGTTCCGCGCGTCGCGGAACTGATGAAAGAACAAAAGATGGATGACGTGCTGGTGCTGGTCGGCGGCATCATTCCCGATCAGGACGTAGCGGGATTGAAGGCAGCTGGAGTGAAAGGCGTCTTCCAGCCGGGCACGCCGATGGATGATATTGTCCAGTTCATCCGCGAGAATGTTAAGCCCCGCGGAGTTCCTGCATAGGAGAGGCGCAATGTCTCTCCCGGAGCAGTTACAGAAGCTCGTGCAATCAGCTACGGGACCGGCGCCGTGGTTCTGGGAAACCTTCCCTGAAGTACGCGGTGGCGGTTCTCGAAGTTATCGGTGGCGCTTCCACGGTCAGCAGGAAGGGCTGCACTTCCTGGTGACGCTGCATCGCGAGGGCGAACCAGATCAGCCTCGGCTTGCCCTCAATACCTACTGCAGACCCTTTCCTATCGGTTCCGGCAAAATCGGTGTTTGGTGTCCGGACGGCCGCGTGCTGCGCTTCGTCTGCTTTGAACCGGACCATATGAAGGCGTTCAGCTTTGAGGAGATCGCAGGATGGTTTGTAGCCTCAAGTGAGCGCATGTATGCGACCACTCCCCCGGTTGAAGAGTTTCAGATACAGACAGAAATGGAGCCCGGAACGCAATCCATAATCGTCCCAGAATGCTTCCGCGTAGTGGACGAAATCCTGGTGCCATCCACGTACAGAGCACTCGGTGAACATGATCCGGCATTTGCAATTTTCGTGGTGTACCCGCAGGCAGGACTGATCGATGTGCTGCCGCAGAATTGGATTACACGCACGAACTACGACGTGGCCAATCACTGGATCACGCGAGTAACCCGCGATCCAGAGACTCACAGGATTGTAGGAGAACTATCGCGGAAAGGAATTTTTGAACTGGCGGAAAACGGACGAGATATTGACCGCTGGCTTTGAACATGGGTGTATCCGGCGAGGGCCGTGAGCTCTACGGACCTGCCGGACACGGTTGTGGAATGTGGGCATTTGTCAGATCGTTCTCCTTCAATGCACCCAAGGTCGAGAAACGATAAAAACCGACCTCCATCCCGTTAGTCTTCTCGATTAGAGCCGCATCTTCCCATAAAGGTTTGTCCGAAATCGTAAGTGGGCTGTGTGCGACGATCCCTTCCTCTGAGCTGAGTCCGAGAGCTTTGTCTGCACGGGTTAGAGCTCCCGCCCTGAATACATTGTGATTCAGACCATTAGCATCGAAAACTCAACACAAGCTAGAAACGAGGTTTACTTGTTCAATCAGGCTCGGATACGCTGGTCCGTTTGCATCTACCTCTGGTGAGGAACTATGACCGATTTGAAATCTCCTGCCCTCGACGGCCAACTAACGTCCACGGTAAACACCGAATCGCCACGGTACTTGCGCAATCTGGAAACATTGCGGGCACTGGTGGCCGGAGTGCGCGCGGAAGAAGCGAAGATTCGCGAAGGTGGCGGAGCAAAGGCCGTGGAGGCACAGCACAAGAAAGCCCGGCTCACGGCACGGGAGCGGATTGCGCTTCTGCTGGACGAGGGTACGGAGCTGTTCGAGCTAGGGCTGCACGCGGCGCATGGGATGTATGAGGAGTGGGGCGGGGCTCCGGCAGCGGGAGTAGTTACCGGACTGGGCCGAGTCCACGGGCGGCTGTTCATGTTGATCGTGAACGATGCCACGGTGAAGGCCGGCGCGTTCTTCCCGATGACGGCAAAGAAGGTGATTCGAGCACAGAATATCGCCATTGAAAACAGCTTGCCTACGATCTACCTGGTGGATAGCGCCGGAGTGTTCCTGCCCTTGCAGGAAGATGTGTTTCCGGATCAGGACGACTTTGGGCGGGTGTTTCGAAACAACGCGGTGATGTCGGCAAAGGGGATTCCGCAGATCACGGCGATCATGGGAATGTGCGTTGCCGGAGGCGCGTATTTGCCCGTGATGTGCGATCACATCCTAATGACCGAGGGTAGCGGATTGTTCTTGGCCGGTCCGGCGCTGGTGCAGGCGGCGATTGGGCAGAAGGTGAGTGCGGAAGAGTTGGGCGGAGCAAAGATGCACGCGGAGATCAGTGGCACGGTGGATTTCCGCGAAGCCAGCGATGAAGCTTGCATCTCTCGGGTGCGGTCGCTGGTAGACAAAATGGGAGCTCGTCCGGAGGCGCCGTTTGACCGGGCGCTGGCTGCCGATCCTCTGTATGCTGCCGAAGAGTTATACGGGATTTGCGAGAGCGATCCGTCGCGGCAATATGACATGCGCGAAGTGATTGCGCGGGTCGTGGATGGATCGCGCTTTGATGAGTACAGAACCGGCTACGGCGAGACACTGCTGTGTGGCTACGCCCGCATCGACGGACACGCGGTAGGCATCGTCGCCAACCAGAAAATGCACGCCACGCAGATCGATCACAACGGCGATAAGCGGACGGAATTCGGCGGCGTAATCTACACGGAGAGCGCGGAGAAGGCGGCGCGGTTCATCATGGACTGCAACCAGGGGCGGATTCCGCTGGTGTTTCTGCACGATGTGAACGGCTTCATGGTGGGCCGCGATGCGGAGTGGAGCGGGATCATCCGTGCCGGGGCAAAGATGGTGAACGCGGTTTCGAATTCAGTCGTACCGAAGATAACGGTCATCGTCGGAGGCTCGTTCGGCGCGGGACACTACGCGATGTGCGGTAAGGCTTATGACCCGCGATTTGTGTTTGCATGGCCGACGGCGCGGTACTCGGTGATGAGCGGCGAGTCCGCGGCAGGCACTCTGGTGGAGATCAAGCTGAAACAACTGGAGCGCGCAGGCAAAACGGTGGATGAGGCCGCGCGCAAAGAGCTTTATGATGGGATACGGGCGAGCTACACCGAACAGATGAAGCCTCAGTACGGTGCGGCACGGTTGTGGATCGACAAGATTATCGATCCGGCGGAGACGCGACTGGCGCTGGCCTGGGCGCTGGCAGCGGCGCGCTGTAACCCGGTGGTGGAGAAGTTCAGCGTTGGAATATTGCAGACGTAAGAGTGACTTTGTGAGCGAAAGGCTTTACAGCTACATGGAGATCGTGAGAAACGTTTTTGAACTTCCGATTACGGTTTATGAAGAAGACATCGATCAGCTTGGGCACGTGAACAACGTAGTGTACGTGCGCTGGGTGCAGGAGGCTGCAGTTGCGCACTGGCACGTGCTGTCGTCGGCAGAGGAAAGGTCGCGGCTGCTGTGGGTAGTGATTCGTCACGAGGTCGACTACATGCGCCCGGCTCTGTTGAATAATCAGATCATGGCCAGAACGTGGGTTGGAGAAGCAGACGGGCTGACGTTTGAACGCAACACGGAAATTGTGAGGACAAGCGATCACGCTTTGCTTGCAAAGGCGCGAACCCTGTGGTGTCCGGTAAATGCGAAAACTATGCGGCCCACCGAGCCGGGAGATGAAGTGAGATCGCGCTTCTCGGCCTCAGGGCCTAAGATTCTCTCGCTCGATGTATTCTGAGACGATATGAATGAGAACCCAGTGAAGATCATAGAGTGTCCGCGCGATGCGTGGCAGGGATTGTCGCGACAGATTTCGTCCGAAATCAAGGCGGAATATTTGCGCGCACTGGTGAGCGCGGGATTCAAGCAGATTGATGCGGTTTCCTTTGTCTCGCCGCGAGCGGTGCCGCAGATGGCCGATAGCGAAGACGTACTGAAACGCCTGGACCCGCCAGATGACGTCGAGATCATCGCTATCGTGGTGAACGAAAAGGGCGCGGATCGCGCATTGGCGACAGACGCGGTTCGAACGCTGGGGTTTCCATACTCGATCAGCGAAACGTTCCTCAAGAAGAACCAGGGTCAGACCGCGGAAGAAAACAGCGAGGCGCTGGAGTCGGTTTGGCGCAAGGCCGAGGAAGCCGATCTGGGAATGGTGGCTTATCTCTCGATGGCCTTTGGCAATCCGTATGGCGATTTGTGGAATGTGGACGAGGTGCTGCAGGCGGTGCAGAACATTGCAGACCTCGGCATAAAGACCGTGTCTCTGGCTGACACCGTGGGACTGGCGACTCCCGAGATGGTCACGGAAATTGTGGGTGCGGTGGTAAGTGAGTTTGAATACCTCGAAGTAGGCGCGCATCTTCACGGACGTAAGGACGACGCCTCGGCGAAGATTCTGGCGGCCTATGACGCCGGTTGCCGACGGTTCGATTCGGCGCTGGGGGGCTTGGGTGGATGCCCATTTGCGCAGGACGCTCTCGTGGGCAACGTGCCAACCGAAGTGGTGCTGCGGGCCTTGACCGAGCGCGGCGCGCAGGCGCCAATTCGCAAGCCTCTGGACGACGTGCTTCGGATGAATGAGGACATTGCGTTGCGGTTTGCGCGATAGAAGACTCAGGAGGCGAATCGGATGCAACCAGAGACGATCATTACGAATAACCGCAGCCGGTTTGTGCCGCATTTGTTCCGGTAAGTTGCCGAGAGGGCGTGCGCGAGAGTAAGCTTTGGCCGCCATGTACACGACTCTTAAGCTAACGTTTGAAGGCAAGATAGCCACCCTTACCCTGTGCCGCACCGAGAAGCGCAATGCCATCAATCAGCAGTTAATCGACGAGTTTCTTGCGGCTCTGGAAGAAGTCGAGAAATCTCCGGCGCAGGTGATGATTTTGACCGGCGAAGGCAAGGCGTTCTGCGCGGGTTTGGATCTCGACGAGTTGCAGGCGCTGGTGGCCCAGACCACAGAGGAAAATCAGCGGCACAGCCAGCGCATCGCCACGCTGTGCAGTTCGCTCTACTACTTTCCCAAGACAACCATTGCGGCTGTAAACGGCGCAGCCATTGCGGGCGGCACCGGGCTGGCCACGCTTTGTGACTTTACTCTGGCATCGACGGCGGCAAGCTTTGGCTACACCGAGGTTCGGATTGGATTTGTGCCCGCGATTGTTTCGGCTTTCCTGCTCCGGCAGGTGGGAGAGAAGCACGCACGCGATCTGCTGCTGACCGGCCGCATCATTACTGCCGAAGAGGCATACCGGATGGGGCTGGTGAACGAAGTAGTGGAGCCGCCAAATCTGCTGCCCGGCGCGCAACAGCTCGCCGAACAGTTGCTCGAAAATTCGCCGGCCTCGCTGCGCGCGACCAAGGCACTGCTGAGAGACTACGTCAAAGACGGGCTGGAGCGCGATATTCTCAGCGGCATGCATGCAAACGCGTCGGTGCGTAAGAGTGCGGATTTTGAGGAAGGAGTCCGGAGCTTCCTGGAGCGGCGCAAGCCTCGCTGGAGCGAGTAAAACACCTTCCGCATTCGCAAACGAAAATGGATGCAGGCCGGCCATCCACAAGGGCAACACTGCCCGCGTGTTGTAACCTACAGTTATGAGCACAATCTTTGAGTCGACGATACGCGTGCGCTACGCCGAGACCGACCAGATGGCGGTTGCCTATAACGCCAATTACCTCGTCTGGTTCGAGATTGGACGAGTTGAGTTGCTGCGCCAATTGGGATTCAGCTATCAGGAGATGGAACAAGAAGGACTGAATCTTCCAGTGGTCGAAGTGAAGTGCCGGTACAGGCATCCGGCACGATATGACGACGAAATCATTATTCGTACCTGCATCGGGCACCTGAAATCTTACGTGGTGCGCTTCGAATACGAGCTGGTGCGCAAATCCGATGAGCGTATGCTCGCACAGGGCGAGAGCATACACGTAGTTACGGGACGCGACCTGCAGCGAGCCCACTTAACCGGGAAGTATTGGAACGCGCTCCACGCGGCCGCCGAAAAAGCAGAGCCCGGGGCAGAATCATAAAAGGGGAGTTCATGGCAGCATTGCACCTGAATGGAAATGATCTTGAGTTGGAAGGTTTTGAGCAAGTAGTATTACACCGCCAACCGGTACTCCTGGAGCCCGATGCCCGGGAGCGAGTGTCTCGTGCCCGTGAAGTGGTGGACGCGCTCGTCGTGGGAAATCGTGTAGCGTATGCGATTACGACCGGAGTAGGGCAACTGGCCGATGTACACATCTCAGCCGACCAGGCCCGCGAGTTGCAAGTAAACCTGGTGCGTTCCCATGCTGTAGGAGTAGGAGACCCCCTCACCGAAGACGAATCGCGGGCAATGATGCTGCTGCGCGCAAACTCGCTGGCAAAGGGGTTCAGCGGTGTGCGTACTGAAGTCATCGATACGCTTTGCAACATGCTGAACCGCGGCGTGCATCCGGTGATTCCTTCGCAGGGATCGGTGGGCGCCTCCGGTGACCTTGCACCCCTGGCTCATTTGGCCCTTGTGCTGATCGGCGAAGGTGAAGCCTATTTCGAAGGACGCAGCATGACTGGCGGCGAGGCGATGAAGGCCGCTCAGATTCCGACGATCCGGCTCGAAGCCAAGGAAGCTATCTCGCTGATCAATGGAACACAGGCCATGCTGGCCCTGGGATCGCTTTCCCTGATCGAGGCAAGGACGCTCGCGGCTACCGCCGATGTGCTGTCTTCGATTTCGCTGGACGCACTGCAAGGCACGGATGTGGCTTTCGATGAGAGGATTCATCATGCTCGTCCCCACGCCGGGCAGACGCTGGTGGCAAAACACCTACGCACTATGCTCGAAGGATCGGCCCTACGCGAGCGGCATCGCGACTGCAAGCGGGTACAGGACGCATATTCCATGCGCTGCATTCCGCAAGTCCACGGTGCGGTGCTCGATGTGCTGGACTATGCGCGGCAGGTATTTGAAACCGAGATGAACTCCGCGGTCGACAACCCCTTGGTGTTTGTAAAGCCGCATCCGACGGGCTCTGCGAAGCCAAAACCCGGTGACGTAGCCGAAGGGGAAGTTATCTCCGGAGGAAACTTCCACGGACAGCCAATCGCGTTTGCCTTGGACTTCCTGGCAATCTCCGTCTCTGCACTGGCAGGAATCAGCGAACGACGCATAGAGCGCATGGTGAATCCGGCACTGAGCGAAGGGCTGCCACCTTTCCTGGCGACCGGCGCGGGGTTGAATTCCGGCTTCATGATGCCGCAGGTTACAGCCGCCGCGCTGGTAAGCGAAAACAAGGTGCTGGGCCATCCCGCGTCGGTCGACTCCATTACAACGAGCGGAAATAAGGAAGACTACGTCTCGATGGGGATGACGGCCGCGCTGAAACTGAGGCGTGTTCTCCAGAATGTGCGGCATGTGCTGGCGATCGAGGCGCTGGCGGCAGCGCAAGCCATAGACTTGCTGGCTCCGTTGAAGCCGGGCAAGAGAGCACAACAGGCGTTGAAGGAAATCCGTGCGGTTTCTCCAATGCTGACCCAGGACAGATCGCTGGCGCCTGACATTGCGATGGTCGCCAACGTCATTCGACAGGGAAAGATTGCAGTCGTCCTGCGCTGATCCGTCCTACCGGATTCTGGAGGCTTGCTGGCCGGAGATTATGGATTTCAAGAGAAAGAATCCACAGCACGGCGCAAACTCATGATCCGAGGAGGATTCTTTTTAGCTGCTTTGGCCGACGGATTGCATTTGTTATGGCATTCATTCCTATGTCGATCGCTGCTTAACGCAGAGGCCGATGTGTTTGTGACAGGGTCGATACTCAACTGTCACATGAAAGATTTGTGCATAATCGCTTTAGTCAGGGAACAGTCTGCACAGGCCAACCATCTGGGTTGGCTTTTTTTGTATCCAGACCGACCTGCTGGGCGCAACTGATTTTTCTAATTTTGAGGTGCGCAGAACCTTACTGGTAAACAAGGGACGCGATTCGGATATTTCTGGTTTTATGCGGTTTTCTTCTGGTTTTGACGGCTGTGGTCGGCGTCCCATGCAGTATTGCAGAGAATTGTCTGAGATTGTTATTGACATTGCTACGCGAAAGACCGCAGATTATAAATTGTCACAGGACTCCGATTCGTCAATAGCGTTTCGGATGTCTGGCGACGGGAGTTTGCCCTGCTCTGGCGGCTCCGTAAATATCGCATGGCTACGACTCTGGCGCCCGTGGATTCGCGGGAAGTGGTACGCTGCGACGATTGTCATCTGGTCCAGTTCCGGACATCCAACAACGTCTGCCGTCGATGCAAAACCTATCTGGACGCTGTTCCAGAGGTGATTGCAATGCGCGCTCCGGCGACCACCATGACGGTGGCGACGATGCCGTCAAATCAGATTCCGGTAGCGGCCGCCATCCGATCGCTTCGGATACGCGCTGGACTCAGCCAGCGCCAGCTTGCACTTCGGATGAGCGTCCCTCGCACTTATGTCTCAAAGATTGAAAACGAGAAGGCGTGTCCAACACTGGGTTCGCTGGAGCGTCTAGCCGGAGCACTGCGCGTTCGAATCAGCGATCTGCTGACAACCGGACACACGACTGAAGACGACATCCGCGAACTTTCTCAGGATGAGTTCATCTCTGAACTTATGCCCTACGTGCGCCAATTGAACGGAATGCAGTGGACGAGCGTTCTGAACCAGGTACGGGAGTTAACGGCAATGCCGCGCCGCACCGCCTGACCCTCGGTGACAGGGGCAAACTTTGGCACTTGACCAAGGGGTTGATAAGGCACGTTTGGACACGTTTGGAATAGAGTCCCCAGATAACTCCAAAGGGGGAGCGCGCTTCTTATTGTAGTGAAGGTCGGCTGGAACTTCGGCCACCATGGCAAGCTCCGTGCAAAGCAGGGCTGTTCAGCGCGCTCCGGCCGGCAACGAAAGTGAGTACATTATGGACAACGCAAACGTCTCCCAGTGTGCGAACCCGGAATGTACACGAGAATTTAAGCGGCTCGGTGAAGGAAAGCTATTTGTGCGGCATTCGCGAAAAGAGGATCGCGGGCTGACTCAGAAGGCTCTTTGGCTTTGCCCTGTCTGCGCGCAGCATCTGGATCTGCGCTACGACAGGCGCAAACAGCAATATAGTTTGGTGCGTCGCCGAGCTGCCTGATCGCTGTTGGGTCTGTTGGGTGCTTGTGCGTTGCAAGAAGCCGAACCGTGTGCTAGCTTCAAAATACTCGATTTTGAGGAAATGCTTTGCACACCACCGTCCCTGCCGGGCTGACTCGTAAACAGGCTGAACTATTCGCCAAGCTTGATCCAGAACGGCTACCGCAACACATCGCAGTAATCATGGACGGCAATGGCCGTTGGGCCCAGCGCCGCCATCTCCCTCGCATAGCGGGTCATAAGCGAGGCGTCGATGCAGTACGTGACGTCATCAAACTGGCCTCGCGCATTCACCTTCACGCGCTGACCCTGTATGCATTCTCAGCCGAAAACTGGAAGCGTCCCAAAACAGAAACCAGTTTCCTGATGGCCCTGCTGCGTACATATTTGAAGAATGAAGTTCCGCTGATGAACGACCACAATATTCAGCTTCGCTATATTGGACGCATTCACGAACTGGCGCCCGAGGTGCAGGAGCGAATGGCCTGGGCACTGGAACAGACCAGCAAGAACACGGGCATGATTATGACCCTGGCACTGAACTACGGCGCGCGAGCGGAACTGATTGATGCTTTTCAGGCAATCGTGCAGGCAGCGGCAAGCAACGGTGGGCTCGAGCACCTGAGAATTGATGAGGAACTGGTTTCCCGAAACCTGTACAGCAACCTGCCCGATCCCGACCTGGTGATTCGCACCAGCGGCGAGATGCGGCTTTCGAATTTCCTGTTGTGGCAGTTGGCCTACACCGAGATATATGTGACTCCGACGCTGTGGCCGGATTTCGACGGCAACCATCTACTTGAGGCCCTGGTGGACTTTCAGAAGCGTGAACGCCGTTACGGCAATGTGGGCGCAGCAGTCTAAAGAATCACGACGCGGATATTTTCTCTCCTGCTTTGCTTCCTGAGTACGTCTGAAGGTACCCTGCTCGTATCGACATGAAACGTCTTCTTACTGCTGCGATCCTGATTCCGCTGGTGCTGCTGGCTGTTTTGCGCGCACCGCTCTGGCTCTTCCTGCTGATTGCTGTTGTGGTGGCGCTGGCGGCGGTCTTCGAATACCTGGGCATTACAGCCGGATACGGCTTCGAGCCGTTCCGCTTGCTGACCTACATCTACACCGCCGCGCTGTTCGTGGTCTATTACTACGCCCAGGGATTTGGCGGCGGATCCCTATTAGCTGGAATACTACTGCTGTTCATGTTTGCTCCATTTCTGCTAATGATTTCCGCCATGGGCCGCGAAGACCTGAAGTCTGCGATGCCAGGCGCCGCGATGAGCTACCTCGCACTTCCCTACATCGGATTGCCTCTGCTGCTGATGGCGATGATGCGCGAATCCCTGCGTGGATGGGTCATGGTGCTGTTTACGTTCTTCGCGGTGTGGGTGGGAGACACCGCTGCCATGTACGTGGGAAAAAGCATGGGGCGGCATAAACTGGCGCCCCGGATCAGCCCCGGCAAGACCATCGAGGGCTCGGTGGCTTCCCTGTTGTTCTCCGTTGGCGTCTGCTGCATGTTTGCGCACTACGTGCCGGAGATCGCGGCGGCCCTGGGCAAGATGCACCTTCTGGCCGAACCTGCGCAGGAATCGCTGCTGATCGATGCACCGGTTTACGTGCGCGCTCCGCTGTGGCTCGCGGCAATGATGGCGGCGGTTATTAACGTTGCAGCGCAAGTGGGAGATCTACTGGAGTCCGTTTTGAAGCGCGGTGCGGGAGTGAAGGATTCGGGGAATCTGCTTCCCGGCCACGGCGGCATTCTGGACAGAATTGACGCATTGCTTCTTGCTCTTCCGGTGGCATTTCTCTTGTTCCTGGCCTTTGGACACAAATTCGTGCAGGGCTGAGCGGACTCGTAAGTTAAACTATATTCATCGATGAAACGAATCGCTATCCTGGGCTCGACCGGCTCGATCGGTTGCAGCACCCTGAAAATCGTTGAAAGTTATCCGGACCGCTTCGCGGTTGCAACCTTGGCTGCGGGATCGAATCTGGACCTCGCCTTTGAACAGACTCTGCGCTGGCATCCGAAGCTCGTCTCGGTAGCCCACGAGGACGCCGCCGAAGCATTGCGCAAACGCCTCCGAGAAGCCGGCGCGAGCGAAACCGAGGTGGTCTGGGGCACGCCAGGAACCGTGGCTGTGGCTACACACCCCGAAGTCGATTTCGTCGTCAGCGCTATCGTCGGAGTCGCCGGGCTGGAAGCAACATACGAAGCGGTGAAGGCAGGCAAGGAGATCGGCCTGGCAAACAAGGAATGTCTTGTTGCGGCCGGAGAGCTGATTACCGCTGAGGCGCGTCGCCAAGGCAAGCCACTGCTGCCTATAGACAGCGAACACAATGCGGTACACCAGTGCCTGCGTGGCGGTCGAATGGATGAGGTGGAACGCGTATGGCTCACCGCGTCCGGTGGTCCTTTCCTGCACACTCCGCGCGAAGAGTTCGCCAACATTACAGTTGCACAGGCGCTGAATCATCCCACGTGGAAGATGGGGCGGCGCATCACCATCGACTCGGCGACGCTGATGAACAAGGGTTTCGAGGTAATCGAAGCCGTGCGGCTTTTTAATACGCCTCCTTCGCGAACCAAAGTCGTCGTGCATCCGCAAAGCACCGTACACAGCATGGTGGAGTTTGTGGACGGCAGCATTCTGGCGCAGGTAAGCGTGACCGACATGCGGCTTCCGATTCTCTATGCGCTGACCTGGCCGGAGCGAATCGAGAGCGATCTGCGTTTCGACGTGCTATCGCTGAAACACCTGGACTTCTGCCCGCCTGACCTGGACAAATTCCCATGTTTACGGCTGGCATATGAGGCTGTGGAGGCGGGCGGAGCCAAAACGGTGGCTCTGAATGCGGCCGACGAAGTCGCAGTTGCAGCCTTTCTTGAGGGCCAAATCCCATTTATGGGCATCCCCGCGACAATTCAGGCAGTTTTGGATGAAACGCCAGCCCACAAACCTGAATCTATATATGAAGTTTTGTGTATGGATTCCGAAGCGCGTGAACGAGCGCGACGTTTCTTGACTGCGGGCGCGAGTAATTCGGTGGCAGCCACAAAGCAAGCACTCCGGTAATGGAGACAACATATCATTTTTATGACTAGCGCTTTTTACACTTTGGTCGGTGCGGTTCTCGTGCTTGGCGTCATGATTCTGGTACACGAGTTCGGCCACTTTGCCGCAGCCAAACTGCTGGGCGTTCGCGTGGAGGTTTTCTCGCTTGGCTTCGGTAAGCGTCTGTTCGGCTTCCGGCGCGGCGATACTGACTACCGCGTCTCAGCCCTACCGTTGGGCGGTTATGTGAAGATGACCGGAGTCAACGCGATCGAAATGCCGGAAGAGCACGCGGAAGGGGCACCAGCCGACGAAGGCGAATTCCTGAAACATCCGCGTTGGCAACGTCTGATCATCGCCGCGGCCGGCCCCGCGGCAAATGGTATTTTGGCCGTGGCGCTGCTGACTGCAGTGTTTGCTTTGCATCATGAGATTCCCTATGGGCTCTACGAACCCGCAGTTGTGGGCTGGTGCGCACCTGGATATCCAGCGGAGCAGGCCGGCCTGAAACCAGGAGATCAGATTCTTCAAGTTGCCGACACCCGGAATCCGACCTGGCAGGATCTGCACAATAAAGTTTTGATCAGCCCGAACCAGCCACTTCTGTTGCAGGTAAAGCGCGGCAGCGAGCTTTTGCCAATTACCCTGTTGCCGAAAGCTGATGGCAAGCAGCAGAGCGGCGACGCTGGCTGGCTTCCGAAACAGCCGTTTATCGTAACAGCACTGGAAAAAGACATGCCCGGCGTGCAGGCAGGATTGCAAATCGGTGACGAGATTACCTCCGTCGATGGAAATCCGATTCACGCCACGGGCGCTATGCAGGCTTATCTGCAGAGTACGAAGGATAGGCCAGTTCACCTGGAGATTCTCCGCAACGGGCAGAAGCAGGTGCTGACGATCACTCCAAAGCTGACCAATTTGGACGCTCACACCCAAACCTATCGTATTGGTTTTGGTTCGGAGCCGATACAGGTGGAGCAGCTACCGGTTCCTGAGGCGTTCACTCGTTCGCTGTCAGAGTGCAGGAAGCTTTCTGGATTAGTCTTCGATCTGATCGGTAAAATGGCCGAGCGCAAAGTCTCGGTAAAGCAAATGTCCGGACCAATCGAAATCGTGAGAGTTTCCGGTGAGATTGTTCATCATCGCAGCGCAAACGATCTGATGGGCTTCATTGCAATGATGAGCCTTCAGCTTGGGCTATTTAATCTGTTGCCAATCCCTATTCTGGACGGCGGATTGATTGCCATGTTGCTGGTGGAGTCGGTGATGCGGCGCGACATCAATGAAGGAATCAAAATTCGGCTTTATCAGGCGGCCTTTGTCTGCCTGGTGTTATTTGCGGGAGTGGTGATCTTCAACGATGTAGTGAAGATGCTGCCGGGCCAGTAAATCTAAAGTGCTCAGCCGAAGGGCGCCCGCGGGCGCCCTTTTCCCAACTCGGCAGAGTGCTGATAAACTAAGAAGAGAGCTCCCCCATGGCAATCATCAAACGCAGAAAAAGCTATACAGCAAAGATCGGAAACATACGAGTAGGCAGCGATGCGCCGGTAATGGTGCAGTCCATGACCAACACAGACACGGCAGACGTGGCTTCCACCGTTCGTCAAGTTGCGGCGTTGGCCGCGGCCGGCTCCGAGGTAGTACGAGTCACGGTCAACAACGAGGCTGCGGCCGCAGCCGTCCGTCCCATTGTGGACGAACTTGCGAGCCTGGGCGTTCACGTGCCCATCGTGGGCGACTTCCACTACAACGGGCACATCCTGCTCAAGAAGTTTCCGGAGTGCGCGCGAGCGCTGGCGAAGTATCGCATCAATCCCGGGAACGTCTCGATTGGACGCAAGAACGACGACAACTTCCGCACGATGGTTGAGTGCGCGATTGAGAACGATAAGCCAGTTCGCATTGGCGTGAACTGGGGCTCGCTCGACCAGCAATTGCTGGCGCGCATGATGGACGAGAATGCAAAATCCGCTGCTCCGAAAGAAGCTCGCGACGTAATGATCGAAGCAATGATCATGAGCGCGCTGCATTCGGCGGAGTTGGCCGAGAGCTATGGTCTGCCGGGTAACCACATTCTACTGTCTGCCAAGGTGAGCGGCGTGCAGGATTTGGTGGACGTCTATCGCGATCTGGCGGCACGGTGTGAGTATCCTCTGCACCTTGGGCTGACCGAAGCGGGCATGGGCGCCAAGGGAATCGTCAGCAGCACTGCCGGACTCTCCATTCTGCTACAGGAAGGCATTGGCGACACCATCCGCGTCTCGCTTACCCCAGCCCCGGGTGGGGATCGCACCGAAGAAGTGCAGGTCGCGCAACAGGTGTTGCAGTCGCTGGGAATTCGCAGTTTCCTGCCGCAGGTTACGGCATGCCCGGGATGTGGGCGAACAACCTCGACCTACTTCCAGGAATTGGCACAACAGATTCAGTTCTATGTGCGCGAACAGATGCCCGCATGGCGCAAGGAGTTCGACGGCGTAGAAGAGATGAAGCTGGCCGTAATGGGCTGCATCGTAAACGGACCGGGCGAGTCCAAGCACGCCAATATCGGTATCTCACTGCCGGGCACGTTCGAGGATCCAAAGGCTCCGGTGTTTATCGACGGACGCCTGGTGACCACGCTCAAGGGCGATCACATCGTCGAGGAGTTCAAGCAAATCCTCAGCGAGTATGTCGAAACAAAGTACGCAAGAAAGAACGAACCGGCAAAGGTCTAGCACCGCACATTCCCCACGTCCCTGCAATCAGAGGCGTGGGGCGATCACATTCTTCCTTCGCGCGACTTCCGAAAATTGTCTAGCCTTTATCGGCGAGGAACATCAGGCCGAACACGACCCAGAACCAGGCGGAAAATGCCGTGGCACTCATGATGCTGCGAATCGGCGTGCTGTCGATGATCCAGTTGTATTTGGCTTCCATTGTTCTCGCCTCCTCTGCGAAATTGCGTGTACTCCGCGTCATTGCTACTGATGCAGGGTATACGCCGGAAGGTCCGAGCTTGTTCCGCCAGTTATGTAAAAAATTGTGGGCCCTAAAAATAAGTCACTACAACAATCCAGAAGATCGGATTCTCGTAGCTGGCACTTCCCTGAAAACACGCGCCCACCGAGAAGGCGCTGGCTGGCCGATTCTTGAGCCGCTCCAGCGATTGCGGGAGTTGCGTGAGGTCCATCGTCGTAAACGTCACGGAATTGCTCACGTTGGGCAGCGAAAGTCCTGCGCGCGGATTCAGCTTGTTGTTCGCCGCCATCTCACAGGCTTGTTTGCGTAAACCTGGAGCGGGCAGACGATTCAGCATGGGAACGCCAGCACTTCGCCGAAGCCGGTTCAGGGCCTGGGAAATCTGCTCCTCCGCTTCGTTAACGCTGACCTCCGGAAGGCGTCTCGCAAAATCCTCTGTAACGTAAATTCCCTGCTGCGTGCGAACCACTCCAATGCCAATGGAGTTGAACTGTGCGTCGAGGATGTTTGCGCGGTGGCCGGGAGAGTGCATCAGCGCGGTATGTGCGCGTGCTGCATCGCCCGCAAGGGCAACGTTCTCGCCGCTTACGTCGAATCGAATCGCCGTGACGCCGAGACGCTGCGTGAGTTTGGGCTCGTTGCCAATAACATGCTCCACTTCACCGGTCGAAGCCATGCGCTCGCTGTGTTTGCGGGCGGCCTGCACCAGGCGCTCATCGACGACCAGCGTCGCCAATCCCCGCGCCTGCCGCTCACTGTTCACGAGTCTCACAATCTCCTGTTCGGCATCGGGAGCGAAGCGCGATTGCGCAAAGGCCGAGGCGGCGATCAGCAACAACAGGAGAATGGGGGGAATCTTTGCGGATACCCCCACACGATAAAGGTGGGATACAATCCAAGAACTCGGAGTCATCTTAATGTTCATGCCAATCCTTACAGCTATTCTTGCATTCATTTTCGGAGCCTGCATCACCGCCATCATTTTCAATGGCCGATCCTCTGCCCTACGGGTTCAGTCAGCCTCGCTTGAAACCGAGTTAGCGGCTGGCCGGACGAGTCTGGAAGCGGCGCAAGTGCAACTGAATAAAGTCACTAGTGAGCTGAAGGTCAACACCGAGGCGCGATACGCAGCCGAACTCGAAGCGGGACGCCGCGGAGAACAGATCAAGCAGCAGGAAGTTCAGTTTTCGGAGCGGCTCAAGCAACAGGAGCAGCAGTTCGAACAGCAATTGGATACAGAACGGCAGCAGTCACGCGAGAAGCTTGAACTGCTGACCAGCGCGCGAGTTGAGCTTTCCAATCAATTCAAGACGCTCGCAAACGACATTCTGGAAGAGAAGACAAAGCGCTTCACCGAACAAAACCAAGTGAATCTCTCGCAATTGCTGACGCCGCTGGCAACGCAGATCAAGGGATTCCAGCAGAAGGTCGAAGAGGTTTACGTGCAGGAGGGTAAGGACCGCTCCGCACTCTCCGAGCAGGTAAAAATGCTGATGGGGTTGAACAAGCAACTCTCCGACGATACCGGCAGGCTGACTCGGGCACTTACGACATCGTCCAAGGCGCAAGGCGATCTGGGAGAGATGATTCTGGAGAAAATTCTGGAGTCCTCGGGCCTGCGCAAGGACGAAGAGTACTTCGTGCAGAACAGCTTCCGCAATGAAGATTCCCGGCAGGTGCGGCCGGACGTAATCGTGAAGCTGCCCGAAGAGAAGCATCTCATCGTTGACTCCAAGGTCTCGCTGACGGCCTACAACGACTTTGTGAATGCCGAGAGCGAGGACGCTCGGAAGCTGGCTCTGACACGGCACATGGAGTCGATCCGGCGGCACATCAAGGAACTGGCGGAGAAGAATTACCAGTCGCTGCACCAACTGCAATCGATCGACTTTGTATGCATGTTCATCCCCATCGAAGGCGCATTCATGGCGGCCATCAACAACGATTCCGAGCTATGGGGCAGCTCCTACGAACGCAATGTGCTGATGGTGAGTCCGAGTACACTGCTGTTTGTGGTGCGCACGGTTGCGCATCTGTGGCGTCAGGAGAGGCAGAAGCAAAACGTGCAGGACATCGTGAAGCGCGGCGCCGAACTGCATGACAAACTTGTGGGCTTCGTGGACGACCTGAAGTCTGTGGGCGACCGGCTGGAGCAGGCCCGGTCAAGCTACAACGAGGCGTTCAGCAAACTTTCTACCGGAAAAGGAAACGTAATTCGGCAGGCCGTGATGCTTAGAGAGTTGGGCGTGAAGCCAAAGAAGAATCTGCCGGTGGATATGGTGGAGGCGAGTGCCGAGGAAGAACCACTGTTGGCGGAACATGCCGATGCGGTGAGCACGTCATAAAGATCGATTCTAAAAACATACAAAGCCCCGCGTGCCGACGCGGGGCTTTGTTCTGCTCGATCGTGCGCTACTGCCGTAGAGAGCCACCAAGAGCTTGGACCGCCTTCACGATCTGCAGTGCCCAGTTCGCAACCTCGTCGTCGCGCAGGGTGCGTTCCGCAGACTGGAAGCGAACCCGCAGAAGGAATGAGTAGGTTCCTGCCGCGAGTGAGCCGCCACGGAAAGTTTCTGCCGGAAGAATCGCCTTGAACTCCGGGATCGCAAGCGCGGAAAGCTTCTGGCGGATGCTTTCGAACTCCACTCCATCCGGCAAAACGAACGAGAAGTCGCGCTCGACCGCCGGGTACTTGGAAATAGGAGTGTAGGTCGGCTGATGCAGCGCAAGCTTGTAGAGCGCTTCGACGAAAACCTCCGCGATGAAAACATCCTGTTTGAGCTTGCGGGCAGCAGCGATTTCGGGATGAAGCTGACCGAAGATGGCAACCGTTGCATCCCCAACCTTGGCGCGTGCGGCGCGACCTGGGTGAAGCCATGTGGGGACGGTGCGATCAAACGTAACTTGCGGTGCCTCAAACGCTGCAAGAAGACGCTCAACATCTCCCTTGACGTGAAAGAAGTTAAGCGACTCCGGTTTGCCGTGAACGCTCGATTCCCGTGCGGCACCCGTCCCGACAAAGGCGAGAGAATTATGCTCGTCCACCGTCTCGCCCTGCATGGCGTAGACGTGTCCGGCCTCGAAAAGCCGAACCTCGCTGTTGCCGCGATTGAGGTTGTAGGCGACTTGCAGCAGCAGGCCCGGCACCAGCGAAGTGCGAAGGAAGGACGCTTCCTCGCTCAAAGGATTCGCTATCCGCACCGGCTCCGCGTTAGCCGCGCCTTCGACGAAAAAGCGCGCATCCTCCTGAGGAATGAATGTGGATGACAGCGATTCGTTGTAGCCGAGCGCGAGCAGTCGGCTGCGCAATTCGGCCTGTTTGCGAGCATTGGGAAGCTCAACCACACCACCTGCGAACGAAGGCAGAGTGTTCGGAATCCTGAGATACGAATAAATGCGGGCGACCTCTTCGATCAGATCGATTTCGCGCTCCACGTCCAGACGCCATGTGGGGACCGTAATTCTGAATTCCGGACCGCTACCTTCGATGACGAAGCCGAGGCGATGCAGGATGCGAATGATCTCCGTCGAAGCGACCTCAACCCCGAGGATACGCTGCACCTCGCTGGACGAGAGCGGAATCCGCGGCTGCGGAATTGTGCGGGCAATGACGTCGATCTCCTGCGAGGCCACGCCACCAGCACTCGCCACAATCAGTTCAGCAACGCGCGCACAGGCTAGTTGTGTGATGCCGGGGTCGGCTCCACGCTCGTAGCGGTGCGATGCGTCGGTGTGCATCCCGAGGCGGCGGGCCGTACGGCGAACGGATGCCGGATCAAACCAAGCTGACTCGATGAGCACGTTCTTCGTACTGTAGGTGATCATGGTCGATTCGCCGCCCATCACTCCGGCAATTGCCACGGGCTTTACGGCATCGGCAATGACGAGATCCTCAGGAGCGAGTTTGCGTTCGACTCCATCGAGCGTCGTCAAAACCTCTCCCGCACGGGCGCGGCGCACGATGATTTTTCCTCCTTCGAGTTTGTCGAGATCGAAGGCGTGAGTAGGCTGGCCGATTTCGTTGAGCACGTAGTTGGTTGCATCGGCTACGTTGCTGATGCTTCGCTGGTCGATAAGTTCGAGGCGATGGGCGATCTCCACCGGAGCTGGCGCAATCTTGACGCCGCGAACAATGCGCGCCGTGTATCGGGCGCAACCAGCGGCATCGTCGATAACGATGGGGAAGTCGGCGGGAACGCTTGTGGATACCTTCGGATCAATAGGCGCAAGGTCGAGATTGTAGATCGCCGAGACTTCTCGCGCGACGCCGTAGTGATTCATGGCATCAACACGATTCGTGGTGATTTCAGCCTCCCACGTTTCGTCGGCACCTTCTCCAAAGTAGCCCTCAATGGCGATGCCGGAAACGGTGAGTGCCTCGGCAACATCGCGGTCGCTCACCGCGGGAGAGACAAAGTCGCGAACCCAATTTGCTGAGATTTTCATTACGAAAATTGCTCCAGGAAGCGCATGTCGCCGTAGAAAAACTGCTGAATGTCATCGACGTTATAAGTCATCATCGCAAGACGTTCGACACCCATGCCAAAGGCGAATCCGCTAAGTTTTTTCGGGTCGTAGTCAACGAATCCGAACACATTGGGATCGACCATGCCCGCACCGAGAAGTTCGATCCAGCCGCTCTGCTTGCAGGGACGGCAACCTTTGCCTCCGCAGAATGGGCAGGAGATGGACACCTCGACACTGGGCTCTGTAAACGGGAAGAACGACGGACGAAAGCTGGTCTTGACGTCAGAGCCGAACAGCGACTTCATGGCGTGATCGAGCGTCCCCTTCAGGTCGCCAAAGGTAATGTTGGTATCGACGCAGAGTCCCTCAAGCTGATGAAATACCGGCGAGTGCGTTGCATCGGGCGCGTCATTGCGGTGTACCTTGCCGGGGCAGATCACACGCACGGGAGGCTCAAGCTTTTCCATCGTGCGAATCTGCACGGGCGATGTGTGCGTGCGCAACAACAGGCGATCACGCTGCTGACGCTGCTCCTGATTGGCGATGAAGAGCGTGTCCTGCGTATCGCGCGCGGGATGATTGGGAGGAAAATTCAGGGCCTCGAAATTGTAGTAGTCGCTTTCGATCTCCGGGCCTTCGGCAATGGAGTAGCCCATTTTGACGAAAACGGAAATCAGCTCGTCCAAGGTGCGCAGCACGGGATGGCGCACGCCAAGCGGTCGAGCGATGCCGGGCAGCGATATGTCGACTGACTCCGACTTGAGCTTGGCGGCCAAACCAGAGCTGGCGGCGACTTGCTCGGCTTCTGCGACGAGGGCTTCTGCCTTCTGCTTGAGCGCATTGACCCGCTGACCTACATCGCGTTTAGCGGGGCCGGGCGCGACCTTGAGCCAAAGATCGTTGACCTGCGTGAGCAGACCATTCTTTCGGGCCATCCAGCGATTGCGGAACTCTTCGAACGCCTTGGGGTCGGACGCGGCCTGAGACTCTGCCGACTTGGACTCGGAATCGAGAGCCGCGAGCAATTCAGCAGCAGCCGCGTCAAGCGAGGCGGGAGAGAAATCTTCAAGTTTTGGAACGCTATACATGAGTGCTTCGCTGCTCCTGAACTACTCATTCTGAAGAACGCAAGAAAAGCCACGAATGGTCCGAGAAACTCATAAACCATTCTGGTTCATGTTCCCGTGCCATTCGTGGCTTTACGTACTTAGTCGAGGGCTAGATTACGCTTGCGCCGGCACGGCGGCCTTGGCCTGCTCGACCAGGGCGGCGAAGCCCGCGGGATCATTGACGGCGATATCGGCCAGGATCTTGCGATCCAGTTCGATACCGGCAACTTTCAGACCGTGAATGAACTGCGAATAGCTGAGACCGCTGAGTTTGGCGGCGGCGTTGATGCGCACAATCCAAAGCGAGCGATATTGACGCTTCTTCTGCTTGCGGCCAGTAAAAGCGAACTTGAGGCCGCGCTGTACGGCTTCCTGTGCTGCCTGATAGAGCTTGGACTTTGTGAGGAAGTACCCACTAGCGCGCTCTAAAATCTTCTTGCGCTTGTCACGGCGCTTAGTACCACGTTTTACGCGAGGCATTGCTGCTACCTTCCTTTAAAAACTTCCGCTGGACCAAATCCGCGGGATTACGGCGGCTGGAGGCAGGAGGCTGTTGACCTTTGACCTCTTCACACACCCGGGCTTGCACCCTTTGTTTCGCCGGACGAATCGTTGCCGTCCGGCGGGCGATCACCCTGATTAGTAGGGGATCATCCTCAGAATCTTAGGCAGATCGGCCTTGTCGACCATTCCACCCATATCCATCTGGCGCTTGCTCTTCGTGCTCTTCGAAGTCAGGATATGGCGCTGGAAAGCAAAACCGCGCTTTACCTTGCCGGTACCTGTCTTCTTGAAGCGCTTGGAGGCGCCACTGTGAGTCTTCATCTTCGGCATTTTGGGATCCTAAAAACAACTACTGTCATTAAACACGAGAACGGCCCCTCCGGGCAAATTGACCCGGAGCGAAAGCCCTGAAAATATCGCTGTGAGCGGCTTCGTATGACGCGAAACCGCGATCGGTGCAGTCCTGGTACGGAGCGGACTGCGCCTTTACGGTTACTTCTGAACCTTCGGCGGAGCCAGAATCAGGTGCAGGGTATTGCCTTCCTGCCTCGGCATGTTCTCAACCACGGCTTTGTCCGCGATGTCCTTGATCAGCCGCTGCAAAATCTCACGACCGAGCATCTGACGAGTCATTTCACGTCCACGGAAAAATATGGTCGCCTTTACCTTGTCACCTTCGCCGAGGAAGCGCAGAGCATGATTCTTCTTGGTCTGATAATCGTGCTCGTCCACGTTGATGCGGAATTTCACTTCCTTGATGGTGATGACTTTCTGGTTCTTCTTGGCCGCGCGTTCCTTCTTTTCCTGCTCATACATGTACTTACCAAAGTCCATGATGCGGCAGACAGGTGGCTGCGCGGTGGGTGAAACCTCCACCAGGTCGAGTCCTTTTTCCCTGGCAATTTTGAGCGCATCAAGCGGAGCCATGATGCCAAGCTGCTCGCTTTGATCGTCGATCACGCGAATCTCGCGGACGCGAATGCGCTCATTAGTGCGGATAAAACGCTTATCGATACGGTCCTCCGGTGGTACTTACAACCTCATAAAGTATAGCACGGAAAGGAAGTTGCTCTTTAACGCCGCGCATCGCGCATCGGGCTTACTGAGCGCGAAAAGAAGCTATGCCTTCGCCTTCAATGCCTTCGCTATGTCGACGCTGATTTCATCCGGGCTGGTAGCAGGAGCAAAGCGTCCCACAACTTTGCCCTTTCGACTCACCAGGAATTTGGTGAAGTTCCACTTGATGGAATCGCCAATCAACCCGCTGGCTTCGCTTTTCAGGTACTTATATAGCGGATGCTGATTGACGCCATTCACATTGATCTTGGAAAAAAGCGGAAAAGTTACGCCAAAATTGCGCTCGCAGAAGCCCTGGATTTCCTCATCGCTACCGGGTTCCTGGTGTCCAAACTGATCGCAGGGGAACCCAAGGATTTCGAGTCCCTGCTGGCCATATTGTTTGTACAGTTCTTCCAGCCCCTTGTACTGCGGCGTGAATCCGCATTTGCTGGCGGTGTTCACAATCAGTAGAACCTTGCCGCGATAATCGGCGAGTTGCTTGTCTTCCCCGCTGCTCAACTTGGCAGAGAAATCGTAAACGGTGGCCATGGAGTCCTTTCAGGGCGAGCCTACTCCATTACTTCTCCCAAGAGCGCATCACCCTCAATGGAATGGATGCGCGCATTCAGCATACGATTCGCGGGAAGCGAACCTTGTAGCCAGAGTTTTTGATAATTGTTCGTCAGCGCCTCAGTACGCCCATTCGAAACTTGGGTCAGCGTCAGAGCCGAGATAGTCTTGCCCACAAACTGCTCCTGGAATGCGCGTTTCTTCCGAGCGGCCAGTTCGCGAAGCACGCGGTTGCGTTCGCGCGCATGATGCACGGGCACCTGTCCAGGCATCTGCGCCGACGGAGTGCCGGGACGCGACGAATAGGTGAAAACGTGCAAATAGGTAAAGGGCAAGCGCTCGATGAACGCGCGGGTCTGCTCGAAATCGTCGTCGCTCTCGCCTGGGAATCCCACCATGACATCGGCTCCGATCGCAGCATCAGGCATGGCAGTGTGAATGCGCTGAATTCGATCTTCGTAATGCCAGGGACGATAGCGGCGGTGCATCAGACGCAGTATCCGATCGCTGCCACTCTGCAACGGGGCGTGGGCGTGCTTGGCAATCCGCGATGACTCCGCGGCAAGCGTAATGAGTTCATCGTTCCAGTCCATTGGTTCCACCGAACTGATGCGAAGCAACGGCACACGGGTGCGCTCAAGAATACTCTGCAGCAAATCCACAAAGCGAAAACGGGAGACCGCCTGTTCATTGTTATCGGTGTCAGGCGACATTTCGCCGCGCAAGTCGCGCCCCCAGCGCCCCAGATTGATTCCGCTCAGTACCAGTTCCTGATAGCCATTCGCAACCAGTTGATCGACATTGCGCAGAATCTCACCGACTGGGAGCGACCGGCTGCGGCCCCGCACAAACGGAATCACACAGAAGGAGCAACGATTGTTGCATCCGTCCTGCACCTTGAGGTTGGGACGAGTCTTCTCGTTGTCCGAATCAAAGACGGGCGCTGCCAGCAACTGAGTGTGGGCAAAAATGTCTTCCACCACGACCGGTGCTCGATGATCCGCCTGCGGCGACGCGGCATTGGCCAGTGAGCCGAGCGATACAAATCCATTCCCTGCCGCGAGCTCGGCAAGGCGATGCTTGTGCGAATTGCCGACGACAAGGGAGACGCCATCGAGCGCCGAAATTTCTTCCGGCGCGCGCTGCGCATAGCATCCCGTTACAAGAATGCGAGCTCCGGGATTGACGCGATGAATGCGCCGAATAGCCGCGCGAGCGTCCTGATCAGCGGATGAAGTTACGGTGCAGGTATTTAATACAACGACCTCGGCATCAGCAGCCGTACCGGCTCGAAATAACCCGCGCTCCGCCAGTTGGCGTTCGATGGCAGCGCCATCGGCCTGGGTGGCGCGACAACCGAAGTTTTCGACATAGAAACTTCCCACGGGAGTATTATATGTGCATTCGGCGTGATTCAGAAGTTGGCTCAACCACGGCCGTGCAGTTCCTGTCGCGCTATGCAATAGTTTGTTGCTGATATTTTTCAACCGAAACAGAAACCAGCCAGCCGCATCCAATGGAAACTACTGCTAGACTCTAGCAGTTGCCAAGAAACTCTGGAGCTTGCAATGACGAGACGCATTCTGATTGTCGATGACGAACTAGCGATTCTGCTGACGCTAAAGGCTGTCCTGGAGATGAACGGGTTTGAGGTTGAGACCGCTAGCTCCACCAAGGAAGCAGAGCAGAAGTTGCGCAGCAGCAAGTTCGAGATGGTAATCACAGATATGCGGATGGAAAATGAAAAGTCAGGGTTCGCCGTGATCCGCGCCGCGCGTGCGCAGTCCTACAATCCGGCAACCGCTATTCTGACGGCGTTCCCCAATCTCGGAGGCGACTGGAAGACACAAGGGGCCGAGTCCCTGCTGGTGAAACCGATGAACACTGGTGACCTTCTCCGCCAGATCGAAGCTCTGCTAATCACTCATCAGGACAGCAAACAAAACAACGGAAAGCACGAACCCGCCAAAACAACGCTCCGGGACGCATCCGCGCCCGTAGTCGCCGAGAAACAAGTTGCAGGCAAAGAAAGCGCTCCGAAAGCCGGCTAGAATTCCCTACAATTTGCTCAGTTCATCCGCCCATTGCAAGGGGATGAATAAAGCAGTGCAAGCTTCAGGCGGATACGCTTGACGCTTTCCTGCTTTGACCAAAACATGCACGGCAGAAGACAGGCCGGCCCTGAGTAGGACGGAATGGAATGATGGTCTCTTTGCCGCAGGCCGAACATACCGCATGAGTTTCGTTCTTCTTGAAGTTATTGGATGATTTCTCGGCGGGAGACCTTTTTTGCTTGCATGCCTTGCAGCGTTTTGGCAGGTTCTTGAACTGCTTGTCGTGGAAGAAGAGCTGCTCTCCAGCAGTGAATACAAACTCTTCGCCACAATCCACACATTTCAGCATTCTGTCCTGGAATTCCATGGGTTCCCCTTTCGGCCCTGACTCCACAACATCGCTACACATTCCTCGTTCTCGCGCCTGAATGCGATGTACAAGGAATGCAAACTTAGTTCGAAACCACTTGTTGGCTCCACCTAAAAGGACGTGGGAAACCGGCAAAATGGTAATCGGGGAATAATACCCTTAAACCCGTCTCCCAAGCGAAGATTCTATTTCGGCCCACTCTGATTTCGGTAAACCAAACTAACGCAAGGAGGAACTCCGATCTCCAGGCAAGCCGGTCGCCGGTGGGAGACAAGCCAGGGCAATTTACGGAGCTTTGGTGGTTTTCCTCGCGCCTTTGGTTCTGGTATGGTCAGAGCTTTGGGGGCGATCTGGCGAGGTATCGCCCGGATTGCAGACAGTGCTCGGCTGTTCCTTTTGCCGTGGTCACTCCCAAGTGCGGAGGTATCCAATGATTCGACCCTACAAGGGCGTAATGCCCACAATTCCCAAGAGCTGCTACGTGGATATATCCGCGCAGGTGATCGGCGACGTGGTACTGGGTGAAAATGCCAGCATCTGGATGAACGCGGTCGTTCGCGGCGACGTGCATTACATCCGCCTTGGACAGAACACGAATGTTCAGGACAATTCCGTACTGCACGGGATGCTGGGAAAATGGCCCGTAGTGTTGGGCGATGATGTGACCGTGGGACACACCGTGACCTTACATGGCTGCGTGATTGAGGATCGCTGTCTCATCGGCATGGGAGTCATCATTTTGAACGGCGCGCGGATCGGGCATGATTCGATCATTGCCGCCGGCACACTGATCCCCGAAGGTACCGTTGTTGAACCGGGCTCGCTGTGGATGGGCGCGCCGGGAAAATTTCGACGCCAATTGAGCGACGAGGAGAAGGCTTCTATTTTGACGTATCGTACAAATTATCTAGGTTACAAAGAACAGTATTTACGGGAGCTTGGCCAGTGAGCGCTAACGCCGAGCCACTGACCACAGCAGAAAAGACTTTCGGGATCCTGATTTATCCTGACGCAGAAGTGCTGGATTTCTGCGGCCCTTTTGAGGTTTTCGCCACCACTCGTCTCGACGAGGAAACGCGTCGCGAAAGCAAATCGCCGATCCGCCAGCTATTGGTTTCGGAAACAAAAGACCTGGTTCGCGCCAGCGGCGGAATGCAGATTCTGCCGGATGTAGACTTCGCCTCCTGCCCGAAGCTGGACATGTTATTGGTCCCAGGAGGCCACGGGGTTCGCGCACTCATGCACCAGCCGGAGTACCTCGACTGGCTGAAGGGCATGGCGCAACAAGTGGACCGGCTGGCATCGGTTGGAACCGGATCTCTGCTGTTGGCAGAGGCCGGACTGCTGATTGGAAAGACCGCGACGACTCACTTTCACTCGGTAGACTTTTTCCGCGAGCGCTTTCCGCGAACGTCGCTATTGCCGGAATTGCCGATGGTAGTTGACGGAAACATTACGACCGCAAGCAGCATTCGCGCCGGCATCGACATGGCGCTATACCTGGTAGGGCGGATCTACGGACAGACCATTGCGCGCGACGCCGCGCGGCAGATGGAATACCCATACCCGGATGAACAGAATATCCGGTCAAGGAACGGAAAATGATCAAAGCAGTACGAGGCACCCGCGACCTGCTGCCTCCCGACACCGAGCTTTGGAACTTTGTGGAGCGCAAGGTACGCGAGGTTTTTGCCCGCTATAACTACCATGAGATTCGTACGCCTATTTTCGAGTCCACGGAACTCTTCAGCCGTGGTGTAGGCGAGGAAACCGATATTGTCTCCAAAGAGATGTTTACCTGGGAGGACAAGGCCCGCGCCGCCAGCGAGAAGACACAGACGCTCACCCTGCGTCCGGAAAATACCGCGGGCGTCGTGCGCGCCTACATCGAGCATGAGTTGGGGCGCAGCGGATTGTTGCAGAAGCTCTACTACATCGGGCCGCAGTTCCGTCGCGAGCGCCCGCAGAAGGGGCGCTACCGCCAGTTCTTCCAGATTGGCGCGGAAGTAATCGGACCGCAGACCGCGGGCAGCGAGTTACCCATTCGCGATGCCGAAGTTCTGGACATGCTGACCGCACTGCTGGACGCGGTGGGACTGAAGGGCTGGACGCTATTTCTGAATTCAGTAGGCTGCATGGACTGCCGTCCGGCTTACAATCAGGCTCTCCGCGAGGCGCTGGCCAACGTGAAGGACCAGATGTGTGACGACTGTCAGCGGCGTGCCGAGACCAATCCTTTGCGCGTGCTCGACTGCAAAGTCCCCGCCGATCAGCCCATTATCGAAAAGCTGCCGAAGATCGCGGATTACCTGGACGAAGGCTGCCGCGAACACTTTGCGCAGGTGCGCGCAATTCTGGATACTCTTGAGGTTCCCTACCAGGTGAACGAGCGGATGGTGCGCGGGCTCGACTACTATACCCGCACCACGTTTGAGTTCACCCACGGCGAATTGGGCTCGCAGAGCGCAGTTCTTGGCGGCGGTCGCTATGACGGTCTAAGCGAACAGCTTGGTGGGCCGAAGGCTCCGGGAATCGGCTTCGCTATCGGAGAGGATCGACTGGTGCTGGCCTTGCAGGCACAACAGCAGCAGGCTCTTGCACCGTTGAAGGCGTTCGTCATTCCCCTAGGCGCCGGAATGAATCGCCATGCTTTGAAATTGGCAAAGGAGTTGCGCTCCGAGGGTGTCGCGGTGGACGTGAGCGACGAAAGCTTCCGCCTGAAGAAGAGCTTTGAGACCTCGGAAAAGCTGGGCGCGACCTACGCCATCATAGTTGGCGAGAACGAAGTCAATGCCGATGCCTTCGCGGTGAAAAACCTCAAGAGCGGAGAGCAGACCACGGTTCCGCGAATGGAACTGCTGGCTTACCTGCAAAGATAGGGAACAAATTTCACGAATCCACTGGCGCGCGCGAGAATGGCGCGCCAGTTGTCGTACGATAAAGAATGCGGAGTTTCTCTCCGCATCATGGAAAGCGACGATGCAACTTGATTACTTAGGGAACTTAAAGCGGACACACCGCTGCGGCGATCTGCGCTCAACCGATGCGGGCAGCACGATCACTCTGATGGGCTGGGTCAATCGGCGGCGGGATCACGGCAATCTTATCTTTATCGACCTTCGCGACCGCTCCGGCATCACCCAGATTGTATTCGACAAGGAACGCAATCCGGAGATGCACGCGAGAGTAGAGGCCGTGCGCAATGAGTACGTGCTGGCCGTCACCGGTGTGGTCGAGCCGCGTTCGGAGAACACGCGCAATCCGAAGATGGAGACGGGCGACATTGAGATCATCTCCAGCGAACTGAAAGTACTCAACGAGAGCAAAGTCCCGCCGTTTTTCCCCGGTGATGCAAATGTGAACGTGAACGAAGAGGTCCGGCTGAAATATCGCTACCTCGATCTTCGCCGTCCGGAGATGCACGCCAACATCGAGATGCGCCACCGCGTTGCATTAGCGATTCGCAACTATCTTTCCGGCGAGGGCTTCTACGAGATCGAAACGCCGATCATGACGCGCTCAACTCCCGAAGGCGCACGCGATTACCTCGTTCCAAGCCGCGTCCATCCCGGTGAATTCTACGCGCTGCCGCAGTCGCCGCAGATCTTCAAGCAGATTCTGATGATCGGTGGCATGGATCGCTATTTTCAGATTGCGCGCTGCTTCCGCGACGAAGACCTCCGCGCCGACCGCCAGCCGGAGTTCACCCAGATCGATCTTGAGTTGAGCTTCCCCACCGAGGAGACAATCCACGGTGTTGTCGAAGGCTTCCTCAACGCGGCATTCACCGCCGCCGGATATACGATCGACCGGCCCTTTCCGCAGATGCCGTACGACGATGCGATCCGGCTCTACGGAATCGACAAACCCGATCTTCGACTGCCTGCCATGACGGACGTGAAATCAGCGTTCCCGGCAGATGCTCTGGAGACCTTGGGCGTCGAGGCGAGCCTGCCGTTGGTGGTGATTCGCACTCCGAAAGTTGGCGAGCTTTCGCGCAAGGAGCGCGACGAGCACAAGGCGCTACTGAACGAGAAGCAAGGCAAGGTTATCAAATTTTTCGACGACTTCAAGCGTCTGGAAAAAAGCTGGCCGGAGGCAATCGCAAAGGTTCGCGAACTGAGCGGAGCGGAAGAAGGCGATTTGCTGGTCCTGGTCGCAGCTCCCACGAAAGCAGACGCCGCCCCGGAAGCCGCCGCCGACGCTGCTGCCGAGCGACGCCACCAACGCGATGCTTTCGCCGTTTACACCAATGCCGGACAGCTTCGCCTGGCGCTGGCCCAACGCTACGCCGCAAAACACAAAGCGTTCGACGAAAAGACCTTCAAGTTCCTCTGGGTCACGGATTTCCCATCGTTCGAGTGGGATGAACAGAACGGAAGCTGGACGTTTGCGCACCATCCGTTCACTTCGATCCACGACGACCACATGGAATTGCTGGGCGAAGGCGTCAGGAGCCTGCGCGATCCCAACTCTGCGCTCGGTGCAATTCGCGCACGCGCCTATGACGTGGTCTTGAATGGAACCGAGCTCGGCTCGGGCTCCATCCGTATCCACCAGCAGGAAGTGCAGGCAAAGATCTTCGAGGCCCTCGGAATGGACGAAGCCGAGCAGAAGCTGCGCTTCGGATTCTTCCTGGAAGCCCTGCAATATGGAACGCCTCCCCACGGTGGCATCGCCCTGGGACTGGATCGAATTGTGATGATCCTCGCCGGAGCACCCAGCCTGCGAGAGGTAATTCCCTTCCCCAAGACCGCGGCAGCGACCGATCTGATGATGGAAGCTCCGACTCCGGTGACGGACGTGCAGTTGAAAGAACTGAGTATCGCAATCAAAAAGTAATTTACGCAGAACGGAAGCAGGGCACGCAGAAATTGCGTGCCCTTTTCGCTGGGCAATTTTCGTGCGGCGCATACGAAAAAACGGCAGTGCCGAAGCACTGCCGCCACTGCCGCAAGTGTGAGCAAACGAGCGCTTAGAACGCGTAACGAACCGCGAACTGAACCTGCCGCTCGCGATACAGATTGGTACCCGCCTGGTTAACCGCACCGAACGCACCGGTCCCCGCACCAGCGTTGTAGGTCAGATTGGAACTGGTAGCCGAATTCGTGCTGGTATAGAACATTGTGTTGTTTATACCAGTCGGAATTCTGTGGTTGAACAGGTTGAATGCTTCCGCAACAAACTCGATCTTGTGCCTTTCTTTGATGTAGAACGAGCGCGCCACGCGTTGATCCACATTGGCAAAGATTGGATAGCTCCAGCTATTGCGTCCTATTGCGGGAGCCAGACGGTTTGCGCCGGTTCCGTTGATGCCGCCGGTCAACCCATAGGTCGGCCCGGTGCCGCTTACGAACTCGCTATATAGAGTACCGCTGCTTAGGTTCACAATCGGAGCCAAAGTCCATCCATCGGCGACAATGTGCATCACCTTGTTGGAATTCTTAAAGAACTCCGGTTGCCAGACGGCAGAGGCGACGAACTTATGGCGCTTGTCGAAGTTCGAGTTCCCGTATTCCAGTTTCTGATTGTAGGGGTCAAACACATTCTCGTAGCTAGCAGTCTGGGTAGTGGAGTTCTGCCCGTTATCGAGGGCGTGAGACCATGTGTAGTTCATCAACCACTGCACGCCATGGGTCATCTTGTGATTCAACTGGACAACCAAGGCGCTGTAGTTGCTGTTGACGTTAGTCAGCATGTCCAGAACCGCAGCGTAGTTCGTGGCGTCCTTGCGCTGGGTGTAGGTGGTGACTGGAAGAATCGTTCCGTTGAGGCTTGAAAGTTTGTTGTTCGTAGGTATGCCCGAGATTGCATAATTGACGGTCACCGCCCCGGTCTGGGAGATGTTGTCATCCACAAAGTTAGGCAACTCACGTCCCAAGCTGAGCAGATAATTAACGGAGAACACCGTGTTGCGGGCAATCTCCTGCTCAAGAATCAGGTCAGCCTGATGAATCTGCGGATTTTGAACGTTGCTATGGAAGTACACCGCATTGGGTTTTGGGCACGAGGAAGCCAGCGTCGGCGGAGTCAGGCCTGGGTCGGTTGGATTGGCTCCCAGGAATGTGACCGGGAAGGTCGGCCCACAGGAAGTGCTCAGGTTGCTAAAGGTCTGTTGCGTGTTCGTGCCACCGTTGGAAAACAAGGCCCCACCGATTGCGCCGTTGTTGATGCGGCCATAGTAGATGCCGTAACCACCACGCAGTGCGGTCTTGCCATCGCCACGCACATCCCAGGCAAAGCCGACGCGCGGTCCGAAGTTGTTCTTGTCCGAATTGAGCGACTTATAGTCGAATCCAAATGCCGCAAGCTTGGCATTTTGATTCTTCACATCCGGCAACTGCTCGTACTCGTAACGAAGGCCCAGGTTGAGGGTTAATCGTGGCAATATCTTCCAATCGTCCTGCACGAAGTAGGCATAATCCCAAGTGTTGAATTTGATAGCTGTGGGACCGAATGCCTGTGTAAAGTTGGTGTAGTTCTTGGTAGCGGCCGCGCCCGTAACACCATTCAACGCAGCTTCATAGTTTTCCAGGTCAACGACGAGGTTGGCCCGCGCAAGCGTCCCTGAATAAGCATAGGTGCCACCGCTCGAATACAGGCTATCCATTAGGTCGTTGTTGCGATCGAAATCGACTCCAGCCTTAATCAAGTGATGACCAAAAGCAATACTGAACGTGTCCGCGAATTGATTGCGGCGTTCGTCGGGGTAAGCCGTGCGTTCAAGGGCATTGTAGCGGCCCATGTTGGGTCCGTTGGTTACCGTGATGTAAGGTGGCCGGCCTCCGTAGGAGGTGCCAAGTTTCCAGGCCGTTTCCGCAGCCGACGGATCCTGCGAGGTTTCGAACTCGAAGTCGCGTCCCCACTGATAGCGGAACTCGTTGGTAATGTTGCTGCTTATCATAGAGGATAAGCGAGCAATGAACATATCGGTCTTCACATAGTCGTTGCCGAAGCTGTTGGTTGCGTAGGAAACCACAGGCTGTGTCTGGATGCCAGCCGGAGAATCCCAACGCATGCGGTTGTAGCTCAGAGCCAAGGTGTTCTTGGAATTGATTTTCCAATCTACCTTCGGGAAGAGAATGTTCTGGTCACCGGTGCGAGGCACTTGTCCGACTTCGGAAGCGAAGAATTTCAGGGCATCGTTGAATTGTGCTTGGGTGATCTTCTTGCAGTAGAGATAGTTGGCTTCAGACAACTTGTTTAAAAGAGTTGTCGTGGTTGGGCAGCCACCGGTCGGCGCAGCAAGCGTAAGCTGCTTGAAGAAAGCGGTAGGGTTGTTGGCCTGTCCAACTCCCGGGAAGTCCCGTCGCTGCCCATCATAGTTGAAAAAGTAGAACAACCGATCCTTTATGATCGCTCCACCGACATTTCCGCCAAACTGATGTCTGCGGTCGTCAGGCTTGAAGGGACTGGTCACGTAGGTGCTTGTCGCTGCGTTGTAGACGGTATTGGTAGAAAACGGATTGGTTGCACCCAACGTGTTGTCGCGGATGTAATAGAAGGCTTCGCCGTGAATCTGGTTGGAGCCGCTCTTCGTGACGGAGTTAACAACGCCGCCGGCGGCACGACCGTACTCGGACGAGTAGTTCGACGTGTTCACCTGGAACTCACGAACCGAGTTCTGACTGACGGTGTAGCTGGCGCGAGTGCGGCCACGTTCTTCCGAGAAGAAGGCCTGATTGTTGTCGCCACCATCTACAGTATTGTTGTTCAAAAGGCCGCTGATACCGCGGAAACTGATCAATCCGAAATTTCCGTCTGGAGTAGCTCCCGGTGTAAGCAGAGCAAAGTTGGACCAACGACGGCCATTTGTGGGTAGATTGTCGATGGTCGTGTGGTCTATGTTGCTATTGAAGTCCTGCTGAACGGTGTTAACCGTGGGAGCTTCGCTGGTAACCTCGACGGTCTCGCTCGCGGAACCTGCTCTCAGCGCCACTTCAATCTCGGTTACACGGCCCACTTCAACGATGACGCCCACCGCTTTGTACCCGGCGAACGAAGGGGCAGAAACTTCCAGCGTGTATGTGCCTGGCTGTAAATTGATAATGCGGAACTTACCATAGCTGTCCGCAACACTCTGCTTCTTGTCTCCGGTGCCGTTATTGAGCACGGCAATTCTCGCCCCGGATACAACTGCATTCGAGGGGTCGTTTACCTGCCCACCGATAGCACCTGCCGTCGTGGACTGGGCAAACATGGAGACAGGAAGTACGAAACAGAATAGAAGCGTCAACAGCAATCGGATATTCCGTTTGCTTGTGATTTCCTTCATTGGTGCTCTCCTGAAACGACGTTTAAGCGCATGTTCCTTGCGCAAGCTTCTTCTTGCAACTAACCGGCGAATGCCTCTGAAGGGCTCTGCCCCGGTTTACTTTCAACTGCGAATCTGTCAGGGTTCTGCAGTTCTGATTGTACCTATTGTGCGTAGCCGTTTGAAGATGAATGTTGAAGATCAATTCTTCTTGAAAATCTTAGCTTTTTGCTTGACAACATCCCGAGTTCCCTCCTTGGCGCAATTCGGCAGGCGCGGTACACAACTTTTGCCTTGAGTGCGGCGGGAGTGTGCGGCGGGAGTGCGGCATCGCTTGGTAAACCTTCCAAAGTATGCGTAGAATCCTATTTAGAAGAGCGACTTGCACATCCAGCTTTTTTACTCCTATAGGTCCTGGGAATTTTTATTGACTATGGCGCTTTCGAAATTTGACTCCACGACCGACATCGCAAAAACTCTGCGCGAAGGAATTGAGCGCCATGTGCGCTACACACTGGTACGGTCGCTGGATCACCTGACCCCTGCCGAGTTACTTGTTCCAGTCTCACTCGCGGTGCGTGATCTGTTCGTGGACCAGATGCTGGCCACCAGCCAGCGCTACGTGGCAGCGGATGCCAAGCACCTCTACTACCTGTCGATGGAATTCCTGATGGGCCGCCTGCTGGGCGACACGGTGTGCAACATGCGCCTCAACGGTGTTCTGGACGGCGTACTCGGCGAATTCGGAGTTCGATTAGAACAGGTGCTGGAGAGTGAAGCCGACACCGGACTTGGAAACGGCGGCCTTGGACGTCTTGCGGCCTGTTTTCTGGAGTCGTTGGCAACGCTCGACATGCCGGGCTACGGCTACGGAATCGACTACGAATACGGAATGTTTCGGCAGGAGATCGCGAATGGCTTTCAACGCGAGAAGCCGGATCGCTGGAAAGCCAACGGAACTCCATTTCAGATTCAGCGTCCGGAAGAAGCGATTGTCATTCCGCTTTATGGCCGAGTCGAAAATGCGCGCGATCGCGGCAACTATCGCCAGAGCTGGCTCGACTACCAGGTTGTGGTCGGAGTGCCGAATGACATGCCCGTGGTGGGCTACAACGGACACACGGTAAATCATCTGCGCCTGTTCCAGGCACGCTCATCCGATGATTTCGATATTGAGATCTTTAATCGCGGCGACTACATTCGCGCGGTCGAACAAAAGATTGGCAGTGAAAATATCTCGCGCGTGCTGTATCCGAGCGATTCGGTCATGGCTGGCAAGGAACTGCGCCTTGTGCAGGAATACTTCCTGGTCGCCTGCGCCGTGCGCGACATCGTGCGCAGCTATCTCGCGGGCCACAACAGCTTCGAAGCGTTCCCGGAAAAAGTTGCCATTCAGATGAATGATACGCATCCGGCACTGGCCGTTGCGGAACTGATGCGCGTGCTGGTGGACGAGAACAATCTTGAGTGGGAAGACGCCTGGGAGATTACTCAGAAGACCGTCGCCTACACCAATCACACGCTGTTGCCGGAAGCTCTGGAAAAGTGGAGCATCGCGTTGATGGAGCGGGTTCTGCCGCGCCACATGCAGATCATCTACGGCATCAATCACAACTTCCTGCGTACCCTGACCGCTTACTCGTGGGTGGATGGCGAGAAGCTTCGCAAGATGTCAGTCATCGAGGAAGGTCACGATAAGAACGTGCGCATGGCGCACCTGGCAATCGTTGCCTCACATGCGGTGAATGGCGTATCCGCTCTGCACAGTGACTTGATCCGCACTTCGCTCGTTCCGGAATTTGCGCAACTCTGGCCGCAGAAGTTCAGCAACAAAACCAACGGCGTAGCGCCACGTCGCTGGCTGTTGAAGGCGAATCCGCACCTCTCACGCCTCCTTCGTGAAAGCATCGGTGAGGCTTGGATTACAGACCTCACCGAGTTGCGCAAGATTGAGCCTTTTGCCAATGATGCCTCCTTCCAGGGGCGCTTCGCTGAAGTCAACCTACAGAACAAGCTGAAACTGGCACGAATCATCCGAGACGAAACCGGAGTCATTACCGATCCGAATTCCATGTTCGACGTGCAGATCAAGCGCATTCACGAGTACAAGCGGCAATTGCTGAATGTGCTGCGCGTGATGCATGACTATCTGCGCATCGTGGAAGACGGCGATTCGCCCAAGACGCCGCGTACCGTGCTCTTTGCAGGTAAGGCGGCGCCTGGATACTGGGCGGCCAAACAGATCATCAAGCTGATCCACAGTGTCGCCGCGGTGGTGAACAAGGATCCCAAAGCCAACCAACTTTTGCGAGTTGCATTTCTGCCCGATTATCGCGTGTCGCTGGCGGAATCCATTATTCCCGCAGCCGACCTGAGCGAGCAGATCTCGACGGCGGGCATGGAAGCCAGCGGTACCGGCAACATGAAAATGATGATGAACGGCGCCGTGACCGTCGCAACCTGGGACGGCGCCAATATAGAAATCGCCGAAGCTGCCGGAGATGAGAACATCTACATTTTTGGCTTGCGCGCTGAACAAATAGAGCAGATGCAAATGAATGGGCTCTACCACTCGCGCGAATACTATGACCGCGACCCGCGCATCAAGCGTGTTCTGGACTGCTTCCTGAATGACCGGTTCTCGCCTAGCGAGCCGGGGCTCTTCCGTTGGATCTTCGACGAGTTGATCAACCGCGGAGACCGCTTCTTCCACGTGGCGGACCTGCCGCAGTACATCGACATCAATGAAAAGATAGACGCTGATTTCCAGAACGCCGCGAAATGGCGGAGCATGTCCATACTGAATACAGCGCGATCGCATAAGTTTTCGAGCGACCGCACGATCGAGGAGTACAGCACCGACATCTGGAACCTGCAACACTATCCCGAAGAAGTGCAGATTGTTCCCGCGCCTTCAGTGGCCATCACTCCGGCACCCACATTGGAAATCACGGCAGATTGATTTCACGCGAGGCGCGAGGAACAATTCGCGCCCGCTGCTTCCGAATCGTTTACGCGCGGGACTCGACTTCTCACGTGCAGACGTGACCCGCATCACGTCCAAGCCTGGGTCATCGGTAGCAACATTGTTTGATTATAATTTTGGTGCTTTCGCTCATATATGAGGGGATTGAACTATGTCGAACGTTAACTCGCACAAGGGAGTCATTGGCATCTTAACCGGCGGTGGCGACGTGCCGGGCTTGAATCCGGCGATTCGCGCGGTAACCATCCGCGCACTGCGCGAGGGATACCAGGTAATTGGCATTCGGCGCGGCTGGGGCGGGTTGATCGATATTGTGCGCGAGAAGGATTACGACAATAGCGGCAACTTCCAGATTCTTACAGAAGAGATCGTGAACCGCGCAGGCCGCACCGGCGGCACATTTCTACATACATCTCGCACCAATCCAGGGAAGGTCAAGAAGTCCAGCGTTCCTGTACATCTCCAGGACAAGTACAACGAAGAGCGCAACGATCTGACTCCGGAAGTGTTGGCCAATCTGTCCTGGTTGGGTATCGATTACATGATTCCAATCGGCGGCGATGACACCCTGAGCTACGGCGTGCGCTTGTACGAAGAAGGCGCCAAGGTGATCGCAATACCGAAGACGATGGACAATGACGTCCCGGGAACGGATTACTGCATTGGATTCAGCACATGCGTGACCCGCACTATCCAGATGACGAACTCGCTCCGCACCTCGGCTGGATCGCACGAACGCTTTTTGGTACTTGAGGTTTTCGGACGCTATGCCGGTTACACGGCAATGCTGCCTACCATGGCTGGCGCGGCGAATCGCTGCGTCATCCCTGAGCACAAATTCAACATCGACCAGTTGACCGACCTTCTGAGCTATGACCGCAAGCGCAACCCAAGCAAGTATTCCGTTGTACTGGTGAGCGAAGGCGCGATGTTTGAGGGCGGCGAGATGATCTACGAACACGAAACCACAGACGCCTATGGACACAAAAAGCTGGGTGGAATCGGCGATCTGGTTTCGGAAAAGCTGAAGGAGATTTCCCCAAAATACAACGACGGGAAAACCGTGGACGTAATCAACCAAAAATTGGGATACCTTGTACGCGGCGGCGACCCGGACGCGATCGATTCCATCGTGCCCATGGCATATGGCAATCTCGCTTTGGATCTGCTGCTGCGGCGAGTTCACGGCAGGTTGGTCGTCCTGAAGAACGGCCGTTACGATGATATGCCCATCGATTGCGTTACCGGCAGCAAGAAGGTCGTAGACGTGAAGCAGCAGTACAACGCTGAACGCCTGCGCCCGCATTACAGCAGCTTCCACATGAAGCCGTTGTTCATTATGACCAGCGAGTAATACTCAGGAAAGACTCTCGCCTCTGCCTCGTCCCCCGGCGGACGGGGCAGTTGTATTTTGTATTGCAGAACCGCCGCTATTACTGCTCTTCCTGCCTGACGTGCTCGCGCAGTTCGTCCAATAATTGAAGCATGCTTCCCAATTTACGTTCGCCCATGGGCTTCAGAAGTCCGTCTATCTCGCGCAGTTTCGGATCGATCTCATCCAGCAACTTCAGCCCGACTGAGGTAATGCGCGTGACCACCACGCGACGGTCGGCGGTATCGCGCGTGCGCTTGATGAGACCGGCCTTTTCCATGCGTTCGAGCACCCTTGTCACGTCGGGTTCGCGCGCAATCATTCGCTCTCCGATCTCGCCACAGGTGCGGCCGTCTGGCCCAGCGCCGCGTAAAATCCGAAGCACGTTGTACTGCGTCATCGAAATGTTGAACGGCCGAATCATTTGCTCGAATCGCGCGTTCAAAACATCGGTTGTGCGCAACAATGAAACGAGCAATTCTTCTTCTATGGTGGCGAATGGTTTGGTCTGGTAAATCTCCTCGCCAACAGCGCTCAATGATTTTCTTGTCATAGTCTTACTTCTCTGATATCGGCGCGGCGCCACAGGATGCAAGGAATTTCTGTTGCAACAAATTTTTCACCCTTCAGGCACGCGATGGACATCCAACTAGAGCCGATTGATCAGCGATGCCACATAGGCCGCGCCGAAACCGTTATCGATATTTACGACTGTGACATTGGAAGCGCACGAGTTGATCATGCCGAGCAGCGCCGCAATTCCACCGAAGGCCGCGCCGTAACCCACGCTGGTCGGAACGGCAATCACCGGCACGCCCACCAATCCGCCAACTACACTTGGCAGTGCGCCTTCCATCCCAGCACACACCACCAACACTCGCGCTTGTCGCAATTCCTCGCTGTGCGAGAGCAGGCGATGCAGACCCGCTACACCTACATCAAAGAGGCGCGTTACTCTGTTGCCCATCACGTCAGCGGTTACCGCGGCCTCCTCGGCTACGGGAATATCGCTGGTCCCAGCAGAGATGATTCCAATGGTTCCCTTCCCCAAACTCTCACTTTTCTGCCGCAGCACTAACGTCCGGGCCATCGCGTTGTGCTCCACTCGCGGAAAGCGAGCGACGGTCAGGGCGACTTGGTCACCATTGGTCCGAGTGGCCAGAACATTGTTGCCGCGCTCGGCAAGGCGGGTGAAGATTTCCACGAAATGCTCAGGAGTTTTGCCTGGGCCGAAGATCACCTCAGGTACTCCGACACGCACTGCGCGGTGATGATCTACCTTGGCAAAGCCGAGATCTTCATAAGGAAGGGTTTTGATTTGCTCGAGCGCCGCATCCGGAGTCACTGCCCCGGAGTGTACTTGGTCGAGCAGAGCTTTCAATCGATTTGTGTCCACGGTACTAGCCTAACATTTGAGATGCAGAGTTGATCGGGCCGAAGCGCGATCTCTTACGCTCGCACTTGCTGTGAAGCCGGCAAAGCAATAGGCTAGGTTGAATGCTTGACGCAAGCGATAAGCCGAAGCGCACGATTACGCTCGCCGCCACAGGCGCAAGCGGCTCTCTGTTTACCCGTGAAATGTTGCGTACCCTGGAAGAAGATGAGCGCGTGGCGTGCATCAACTTTCTTGCCAGCGACAGCGGGTTGCGCGTGATGGCCGAAGAACTCGGCATTGCACGCAGCGGATTGCTGCAACAGCTACTGGGCTGCGAGCCGCATAAAACGCGGCTGCTCAACAACCAGGACATTGGCGGCAACATTGCCAGCGGCTCCTATCCGACCGACGCGATGATCGTGCTTCCCTGCTCGATGGGGACCTTGGCAAAGATCGCGCAGGGACTGGCTTCCAAGCTGATCGACCGCGCTGCCGACGTTTGCCTGAAAGAGCGAATTCCGCTGGTGCTGTGCGTACGCGAGACTCCGCTGAACCGTATTCACCTGCGCAATATGTCCCTTGCGGCAGAGGCAGGCGCGACGATCTATCCGCTGATTCCGGCATTCTACAATCATCCCGCTTCGTTAGAAGAGATCGCGCGACAGTTCGTCTATCGGGTGCTCAAGCACATTGGCTTGCCGCAAAAGGCAGCCTACGTCTGGAAGCAGGACGAGACAAAGGATTCACCTCTGAAATAATCGATTCGTGTCGGGGAATTACCTTTTCGCCAACAGTTGTGTAGGCTCTGGCACTATTCACCATTCAGCTACCCTGGTTTGCCCTGCATTCACTAGATGAGTAATGACTGTTTGACAACTCAATTCGGGGTCGTTTAGGATGCCTTCACACTGGAGAGGAGGTGGTCCGATGGAAAAAAGTTCAAGCGACTGTAGCAGACAAATCGTGATCAGTGAGGTGGCTGAGGCTTAGGGCGGAATCGCTCTAACCACTCGCCAGACTTCCCGGTTTTTCGAAGTTTGTCGCTGGGTTACGTTTCATTCGCATTGTGCGCGGATTGGGTTGCGCGAATGCGGAGGAGTGAGTCCGCCTCAAGCCAATCCTACACAGCTAACCGACGCCCCGCATGGCTACAGTGCGGGGCGTTTTGATTTGCCCACAAAACCATCCTTTCAGCTAGTTACTTTCGGTACCGCGTAAATTAGCGAACTTGTTTGACATTCCCATGGCCACCCGCAATGATCACCTTATCTATTTGCCAGAAAATTAATCAGCAGCAGGCCATTGCTCTTTCGACAGTGGCCTGCTGCTGCGCGTAGCTGAGGTGTGTACACGTTGGATTCCGGTATTCAGGGTATTCGCGGCAGTTTTCGGTTACTCATTGTTCTTCTTTGCGGCTTTGCTTGCGGTGCGGGGATCGTGGCGGCGCAGCAGTTTCCGGTTCGGGTGGACATCAACGAAGCGGGCTCGCCCATAACGTTGCCGGTCAGCAATGTTGCGTATCCGGCGGTTTCAGGCGGGCATCGCTTGATTCGGTTCAGCGGGCGCGCGCTGGATGCAGCGAATAATCCGGTGACGGGCGCGACCGGTGTTACGTTTGCGATCTATGAAGAGCAGAGCGGCGGGGCGCCGCTGTGGCAAGAGACGCAGAACTTGACAGCCGATGCGAGCGGGCAATTCAGCGTGTTGCTGGGCTCGACCAGCGAGACGGGAATTTCCTCCGAGATATTTTCAAGCGGCGACACGCGCTGGCTGGGAGTGCTGACGCACTCTCCGGGAGCTTCGGAGCAGGCACGCGTTTTACTGGTGAGCGTTCCTTATGCGTTGCGCGCAGAGGATTCGGAGATGCTGGGAGGCAAGCCCGCATCCGCTTACCTGACAGTGAACTCACAGGTGGACTCCCAGATCCAGTGCTCACAATCAGAGGCCACTTCGGCGGTGACGACTGCCTCGCGAATGAGCACCAGTCCGCAGCAATTCCTAGATGCAAATAATGGCACGAGTCTCCTTGGAGAAAATCTGATTGTGGACCGCTCGTGGAATCCGAGTCCGACATTTAATGGTGTGACCTTTTCCACCGTGGCTTCCTTCAGAACTTCCGATCCGGGGAACACCAGCATTTCGTTTCACAATCCCACGGGGGATCAGGCAGCCATCGTCACTGATGGGCCTATTATGTCTTTGGAGAATGGTGCCTATTTCGCGGGCAAAGTTGGCATAGGAACCACCAGTCCGCAGCAACCACTAGACGTCAGTGGTGCTGCAAGCTTTCTGGGGGAAAATCTGACCATCGACCGTTCATGGACGCCGAGTCCGACATTCAACGGCGTGACCTTTTCCACCGTGGCTTCATTCAGAACTTCCGATCCGGGAAACACCAGTATTTCATTCCACAATCCCACGGCAGATCAGACGGCCATTGTCACTGATGGACCCATCATGTCCCTGGAGAATGGCGCCTATTTCGCGGGCAAGGTTGGCATCGGAACGACTAACCCCGACCGTTTGCTGACGGTGAATGGAGCAATTCACAGCACGTCGGGCGGGTTTGTGTTTCCGGATGGGAGTGTGATGACGACGGCGGCAACCTCTTCGGGATCGCAGGTTCAGGGGAGCAACCTGGTGCTTCCGGCGGGGAGCGGAACGAATGGCGCGGGAAACCTGGAATTGCAGACTGCGAACACATCGACGAGCACGGCGATTGACAGGCTGCTGATTGCGGGAACGCCGAAGACGATGAGCGGAACGGTGCCCACGGCAAATCTTTTCTCGCTGCACATAGCTTCGGGAGATGCGGCAGGTGGACGGGTGAAGTTTACGATTGTTGCGAGCGACGGAACTCACTATGCCATGGAGACCGGAGAGATGATCTACCTGGCGAATCCCACGCAGCTTACTTGTGCGGTGGTGGTGTCGCAATTTGCGCAGGCTCCGGCGAGCTACACGAATACGATGCTGGCGGTTCCGGCGGCGGGGCAAAGCGGATTTCTGAATGCGCAATGCAACTACGCGACTTTTGGGAGCGATCCGGGAGTGCAGATTTTCGACACGGCCCCGACGAGCTTCACTCCGACTACGCACAAGGTGTACTACACGATTGAGAACCAGTCACAGACGCCGATTACGCTGCAGCCGTGAGCTAGGCGAAGGTCAGCGCTTTGCGGATGACGTCGATGGTGAGTTGCTTCATACCGAGGTCTTCAAGTTCGCCGGGACGGGCCCAGCGCACCTCGGCGGCATCGGAAGCGGCGTTGAGGGTTCCGGCGAGCGGATGACAGAGATAGTCAATGAGCACGTAGTGATATTGCGTGCGGCCCTCACTGTCGGGAAAAATCGAATCAAAAACATCGAGCACGGGACCGACTTCGACGACGAGTCCGGTTTCTTCTAAAACCTCGCGAGCAACTCCGTCGCGCAGTTTCTCTCCAAGATCGAGTGCGCCTCCGGGGATGGACCACTCGCCCTGCAAGGGAGGGTTGGCGCGGCGCACGATGAGCGCCTCTCCATCGCGCAGGATGACAGCACCCACACCTACAATCGGAAGCGAAGGATAGAGACGCGGTGTGCGAGGCATACGGACATTGTAAAGCGCTGTGCTCCGGATTGAGATGTTCTTGTTGGCCGGCTTCTGATTGAAATGGGAGTTTAGAGCAAGAGCTTCTGGAGGTAGGTTACAGATACCCACTCAAGCCAAAAGAAGGCTTGAATGGGCCACCCTGAGTTTTCGTTGATTCAAAGTTATAACCAAAAGCTTCGGAAGCGCGATGAATCAGGAGAAGAAGCCTCGGGGATTCAGGTCAACGATCTTCCAGCCTTTTGCGCCGCGTTCGAGTTCGAAGCGGAGTTGACCTTCGCGTCGCGAGATGCGTCCGCCACCGCGTGGGTCGTTTTCTAACTGGAACTCGGCCAGTATGGCTCCCCGGTTGTTTTCTACCGATGTCTGGATGATGCGGAGATTGACGCGGAAGCCCTCGTAGCGGGTGAAGTAGGCCTCGATCTGATCCTGAAAAGTTAAAAAGCCGTCCATCTTTTCGGCGTCAAAAGCTGACAGCAGGAGTCGCTGGGAGTGACCTTCGAGGCCGTCGCGAATGGTGCCGAGAACCTGGGCAGCGGCGCGCTCGTCGAACGTGGCGGCAGCGGCATCTTCGTTGGAGGCCTCGTCGGGCTTCTGCTTCTTGTCCTTCTTCTTTGTGGAGCTGGCCTGGGGTTCGTTTGCAGGGACGGATTGTTGCTGGGCGGCGAGCGAGAGGACAAAAGCGATGAGGATGCAAGGAACGAGGAAAAGAGCGCGTCTGGTCACGTACGATCTCCTGAGAAAATAGTAACAAATGAGGATGTTCGCTTCGGGGATAAAGAGCAACCTCAAGAGCAAAAGCGGCGACGTGGAGGGCACCGATTCCCAGGTTATCGCCCCAAAGAACGGGGCGCGAACCTGGGGGCACCAGCGGGTACTTGGACATTCAACCCTTTCCATGGTTCTTGGACATTCAAGCTCTTTTAGACATTTAATTCAGCGAAGGCGGGAATGCATCTTAAGGGAAGAAACGCAGAAGATGTTGCGGAGGACTGCGATGCCATTGGCGGAATATGAGCGGAAGAGAAAGTTTGGGGAGACTCCGGAGCCGAAACCGGTGGAGGCGAAGCACGGAGGCTGGCGCTTTGTGGTGCAGAAGCACAGGGCGACGCGGCTGCATTACGACTTTCGGCTGGAACTGGATGGCGTGCTGAAATCGTGGGCGGTGCCGAAGGGACCATCGTTTGACCCGGCAGACAAGCGGCTGGCGATGCAGGTGGAGGATCATCCGGTGGAGTACATCGCCTTCGAGGGGCGGATTCCGGAGGGCAACTATGGGGCGGGATCGGTGATGGTTTGGGATGAGGGAACGTGGGAGCCATATGGTTCAGAGAAGATGAACGCCGCCGAGCGCGAGGCACATGCGCGGGCAATGCTGGAGAAGGGCGATCTGAAATTTGAATTGAATGGGACGAAGCTGAAGGGGAGCTGGGTTCTCGCCAAGATGAAGTCGAAGAGGCCGGGGACCAAAGGCACGGAGTGGCTGCTGATCAAGCATCGCGATGAGACGGTCGAGAGTGGATACGATATCGACGCGCATGATGGGTCGGTGCGCACAGGACGTTCGATGGATGAGATTGCGGCGGACAAGAAATCGGCGGAGTGGGGAAGCAATCGTCAGGCGGAGGCAAAGGGCGGCGCGGCGCAGGCGAAGGTTCGTCATGTGGCGATTGACTGGACGAAGGAAGTGGCGGGCGTGAAGGGCGCGAAGAAAGCCACGATGCCGGAGGTGGTGAGGCCGATGCTGGCAACCCTGACGGATGCTCCGGCCAAGACAAGCGAATGGCTTTATGAGATCAAGTGGGATGGGTACCGTGCGCTGGCGTTTGTGGAAGACGGCAAGGCGCGGCTGGTGTCGCGCAATCAGAACGACATGACAGAGGCGTTCGCCGAAGTGGCGGTGGAGCTGCCAGGTAGGCTGCGGGCGAAACGAGCATTACTGGATGGAGAGATTTGCGCGCTGGATGAGCGCGGGCATTCGAGCTTCAGTCTTATGCAGCAGAGGACAGGCGTTGGGAAAAATTCTCGGATGCTGAAGCGGGCGCATACGGAAGTTCCCATCGTGTTCTATGCGTTTGATCTGCTGCAGGTGGACGACTGGTCGTTGATGGGGGCGACACTGGAGGATCGCAAACGGCTGCTGCGGGAGGTGCTGAATTCGGATGCGCGGGTGCGGTATTCGGAGAGCTTTGACGATGGCACGAAGTTGTTGGCGGCGGCGAAAGAGCAAGGGCTGGAAGGGATTGTGGCGAAGCGGAGGGATAGTAAATACGAGCAGAAGCGCTCGGGAGCGTGGTGCAAGGTGAAGATCACGCAGACAAATGAGTGCGTGATTGGCGGGTGGACGGAGCCGAAGGGGAGTCGCGAATATTTTGGGTCGCTGGTGCTGGGACTGTATGGCAAAGATGGAAAGCTGCGATCGGTGGGACAGGCGGGGACGGGATTTACGCGCGAGACGGAAGCGGAAATTTTTGAGCTGCTGAAAGAGCGGGAAACGAAGAAAAATCCGTTTGCGAACAAGGTGGAGACGGGGAGGGGAGTTCATTACGTCAAACCGGAGCTGGTGGCGGAGATTAAGTTCACGGAATGGACGCATGAGGGGCTAAAGGGCGGACTGAAGATGCGGGCTCCGGTGTTTTTGGGGTTGAGGGTGGATAAGGCGGCGAGGGAATGTAGGGCGGCGTGAGGGGCGAGGTTTCGCGGTTTCGCAAGGTTAGAGGCAAGGGCAACAACAAAGGCAAGGGCAACTACCCCACTCAACGAAAAGAGCGTTGAGTGGGCCACCCGTGGGCGAAGTTTCGAGAGGTTGGAAGAGCAACAGCAAAAGCGAAAATTCCGGGTGGGCTCGAACAGTTCCGATCACCCCACATTTGCCAACAACAGGCAAATGTGGGCCACCTGTTTTCTTACTGCTGTTTTCTTACTGCTGTTTCTTACTGCTGTTTTTCTATTGCTGTTTTCTATTGCTGCTTTTCTTCTAATTCGGTCCAGCGGGTGAGGAGTTGGTCGAGGGTGGATTCGGCTTGCTCAAGGTCGGACTGGGCGGTGATGAGGGCGGCGGCGTCGGATTGAATCCCTGGGTCATTGAGGGTGGCTTGAGCGGTGGCGAGGCGGGATTCGGCGGCGGCGATTCCCTGCTCGATGGAGGCGTACTCGCGGGCCTCTTTGTAAGAGAGTTTCTTCTTCGGCGCTGGAGATGCGTCGGCGGTGGTGCTCGCTCCGGACGAGGGGCTGGAGCCGTTGGAACCGCGTTTCTGGGTGCGCTGCTGCTGGTCGCGCCATTCTTCCCACTGCATGTAATCGGCAAAAGTTGAGGCGTGACCCTGGCCGTCGAGGCCGAGGACGGTGGTGGAGACGCGGTCGAGAAGGTAGCGGTCGTGGGTGACAAGGACTAACGCTCCCTTGAATTCGAGGAGGGTTTCTTCGAGGACTTCGAGGGTGGGGATATCGAGGTCGTTGGTGGGCTCGTCGAGTAGGAGGATGTCGGCGGGCTGGAGCATGAGGCGCGCGATGAGAACGCGGGCGCGCTCGCCTCCGCTGAGTCGGCTGACGGGCTGATTGAGCTGCTCGCTGGTAAAGAGAAAACGGTCGGCCCAGGCGGCGACGTGGATGACGCGGTCCTGAAAGACGACGGAATCGGAGTCGGGAGCGAGGGCGCGGCGAAGGGTGAGCGAAGGGTCGAGTTCGCGCTGCTGTTCGAAGTAAACGATCTTCAGGTTATCGGCGGTACGGATGGTGCCGGAGTCGGGGGCGAGTTCTCCCTGCAAGAGGCGGAGCAGGGTGGTTTTGCCGCTGCCGTTGGGGCCGACGAGGCCGACGCGCATTCCGTTGGTGATGACGAAGTTGAGGCCGTCGATGAGCGGGCGCTCGTCGCTGAATCGATAGGAGAGTCCTTCGACTTCGACGAGGCGTTTGGTCTGGCGGGCGGTGCCGGAAAAATCGAGATCGGTGCTGGCGGTGCGGGTACGCGAGCGCAGGTCGCCGAGTTCGCCGATGAGTTCGTGAGCGCGGTCGATGCGGGATTTCGATTTGCCGCGGCGAGCTTTGGGACCTCGGCGAAGCCACTCGATTTCGGTGTGGACGCGGTTTTCGAGCGCCTCCTGATGGCGCGCCTGGGCGTGCATCCACTCCTCTTTCATTTCGAGGAAGTGGGAGTAGGTGCCGGAGACGCGGAAGATGCCGTCGGGGTAGATGCGGGCGAGTTCGGCGGTTTCGGCGGCTACATTTTCAAGAAAATAGCGGTCGTGAGAGACGAGGACGCAGGCGTAGTTTGCCTGCTGGAGAAGCTGTTCGAGCCACTCGATTCCGGCGAGATCGAGGTGGTTGGTGGGCTCGTCGAGGAGGAGGATTTCGGGCTCGGTGACCAGTGCTTCGGCGATGGCGAGACGCTTACGCCAGCCTCCGGAGAGAGAATGGGCTTCGGCGTGGAAGTCTTCGAATCCGGCGCGGCCGAGAGTTTCATGCAGGCGCGAGTCGCGCTCAAGGGCTGGAACGAGAGAGTCGGCGAGCGCTGCTTCGATGACCTGGGTGATGGTGAGGCCGGGAGCAAAAACGGATTCCTGCGGGACGTAGGCCAGAGTGGCTCGCTTGCGGAGGGCGACGTCGCCGGTATCCGGGGAGACAAGGCCGGCGAGAATGCGGAGGAGAGTCGATTTGCCGGAACCGTTGGGACCGATGAGCGCAATGCGGTCGCGGTCGTTGACCGTGAAGGAGACATTGCGGAAGAGCGGCTCAGCGCCGAAGGCTTTCGATAGATTTTGGGCGTTGAGAATGGGAGGCATCGGTTTAATGATACAGGGAAGGGGCGGAGGTTTCGCAAGGTTGGAGCAAGGGCAAGGGCAAGGGCAAGAGCAGGGGCAGGGGCAAAGACCCCACGTCAGCCCGATGAAGCCGGGCGGGACATGGGGCACCAGAGTCGGTTTCTGAGCGAACGAGCTATCGAATTTCTGTTACGAACCCACTTCTTCGCCCCAGCTTGGGCGCTGGTATTTGCCGGAGCCTACGTCCATGATGCATTCCTCGAGGACGTCGAGGGCGAGGTCGGCTTGCTGTTTGGTGACGACGAGCGGTGGGCTCAGGCGCAGAGTGTTCGTGCCGCAACCGAGGAAGAGGATTCCCTTTTCAAAGGCTAGCTCGACGATATGGTCGCGCTGCTCTCCGGCGGGAGCTTTGGTGTGTTTGTCTACGACCATCTCGATGCCGATCATGAGGCCGCGTCCACGCACATCGCCTACGAGGGGAAGGCGCTCGGGCCAATCGTAGGTGCGGGCGAGGATGTGCTCGCCTACTTCGTGGGCGTTCTGCATGGCTTCGCGCTCGATGATGTCGATGGTGGCAAGGGCGGCGGTGATGGCTACGGGGTTCCCGCCGAAGGTGGAGGCGTGGGAGCCGGGGACCCAATCCATGATTTCGGCGCGGGTTATCAATGCGGAGAGAGGCATGCCGCTGGCGATTCCCTTGGCTACGGTGATCATGTCGGGGGCTACGCCGGAGTGTTCGATGGCCCACCACTTGCCGGTGCGTCCCATGCCGGACTGCACTTCATCGACGATGAGCATGATGCCGTGCTTGTCGCAGATGCGGCGGAGTTCCTGCAGGAAGGCCGGAGGCGCGGGAAGGTATCCGCCTTCCCCCTGGAAGGCTTCTACGACGATGGCGGCGCATTCCTCGGGCGGGACTTCGGTGCGGAAGACCCAATCTTCAATGTAGCGGGCGGTTTCGCGAGCATACTGTTCGGGCTCGGTTCCGGTGGGACGGCGGTAGAGATTTGGATAGGGGACGTGGACCACTCCCGGGACGAGGGGCGAGAAGCGGCGGCGCTGCTGGGCCTTGGAACAGGTGAGCGAAAGAGCGCCCATGGTGCGTCCGTGGAAAGCTCCGTGGAAGGCGATGATGTACTGGCGCTTGGTGTGATAGCGGGCAAGTTTGAGCGCGGCCTCGATGGCTTCGGCTCCGGAGTTTCCGTAGTGGACGCGGTGCGGGCCGGGCATGGGAGCGATCTTCGAGAGGCGGGCGGCGAGTTCGGTGAGCTGCGGGTAATAGAAATCGGTGCCGGACATGTGAATGAGTTCGCCGGCCTGTTTCTGGATGGCAGAGACGACCTCGGGGTGGCAATGCCCGGTGGAGGTGACGGCGATTCCGGCGGAAAAGTCGAAGAACTCGTTGCCGTCCACATCCTCTATGACGATACCGCGTCCGCGCTTGGCTACCAGGGGGTAGGAGCGGGTATAGGAGGGCGAGATGAGGCGGTCGTCGGCGGCAATGATTTTGCGGGCGTTGGGTCCGGGAAGCTTTGTGCGAATGATGGGGGCGTCGGTGGGCGCGAGAGTCGAGGGTGGCATGGTTTCCTCCTAAAGCTTCGATGAAAACAGGTACGGGGATGCAGACCAGCGTTCCGGCACATAAGGATGCGGAACGATAGCCAGACGGGGGACGGAGGAATGAGGAACTAGTCGCCAGCGAAGAGGTTGGGACGGGAAAGCGAAGGAGAACCTACGAGTTCGGCACGAGGAGAGGCAAAACGCGACCAGATTGCGCACGCGGAGACGCTCTGCGTGAAGACATCCACGCGATGCGAGCGCGGCTGACGTTTGAAGCTGATAGACGGCATACGGCGCACTCCTCTCCCTGAGGTGGCGCGATTATAGCCCAATTCTGATGGGTAAGTGGGCAAATATGTTGCGGGCGAGAGTAGAATCCGTCATCGACGTGGAGTGAGGCGCTTTATGAAGTGCTCTGGTGGAGAGATTCACGTTTGGCGGATCGAGCTCGACGGCGCCGCACGAACGGCGGCCACGCTGAGAGCTGCTTTGTCACCAGAGGAGACGGAGAGAGCATCGCGATTTCGAACGGCGGAGCTGCGGGAAAGATGGACGGCGGCGCGGGGAGCATTACGCTCGATTCTCGCCTCTTATACGGGATGTGAGCCGGAAGCGTTGATCTTCAAACAAGGCTCGCACGGAAAGCTGAGTTTGGAGTGGCCTGTGTGCGAGCTCGCGTTCAATCTTACGCACACAGGTGGGTTGGCGTTGGTGGCGGTTGGCAATGATCGGCGGGTGGGGATCGACGCGGAGACGGTGCGGGCGGATGTTGATATGGAGGAATTAAGCCGTCGATTCTTTGCACCGGAGGAGGCGGAGGAGATTCTGGCGATGTCTCCGGAAGTGCGGCTTGCGGCTTTCTTCCGGTGCTGGAGCCGCAAAGAGGCAATCGTGAAAGCGCTGGGGTGTGGCTTGTCTGTCGCGCTAGACAGTTTCCGGGTAAGTGTCCGTGCTGATGAGCCGGCACGACTGATTTGGGCGAACGGAGAGATCTCTGGCCAATGGAGTTTACTGGATGTGAGTGAAGTAGGTGTCGCGGCCGCCGTCGCAGTCGAAGGATCCGCGCCGGTGCTGCGGCAGATAAGCTTTGTTCCTGGCTACTAGGGCGAAGAAAACCTTGTAAGATTTGCCCGACCGTTGGAAGTACCCTGCGATCTGCAACCTCTTGCATACGAAAAACACGGTTACTCAGTCACGCCACTTAGAATGTGCAGATTGGGTTTGGAAAAACGTTTGCACGTACCTGCCGCATGGGGAAAGCCAGCAAGGTGGCACTGGCTAAAACGCAAGCCACATCCAGCGTATAAATGCGTGCCGTGAAAGGTACTCCGTGAATGTTTTGGGCATTAGCGGCTTAGAGGATTCTGCACCGTTCAAGCAGGAGCATTGGCCGGGATTGGATCCAAGAGAGTATCGCATTGCTCAGGGGTACGACTCCGCGGCAGCCCTGGTTTGCGATGGAAAGATCATTGCCGCCGCGGCAGAGGAACGCTTTAGCCGGAAGAAGCACACGGGCGATTTCCCAATCTGCGCAATCCAATTCTGCTTGCGCGAGGCTGGTCTGGCAATCGATGACATCGATGAGATCGCGCATGGGTTTGACTACTCACCATTCCGGCAGATGTATTCGCTGAACGTCGACTCCTCGGGACTTTACGAGAAGGTACTCTCGAAGGAAGCGCTGGTAGGGCACGTACATAGGTGGTTCCCGAAGTTTGATGCCGAGCGGATTGAACCGGTGGGGCATCACCTGGCCCATGCCGCCAGCGCTGCGCTTACGTCGGGATGGGACGAGTGCCTGGTGGTAATCAACGACGCGATGGGTGAAGTGCAGAGCCTGACGGTATTTGAGTATTGCAATGGCGAGTTCAAGAAGCTGCGCGAACTTTCAGCGAATGACTCGATTGGCATTCTCTATTCGCTGGTCACATTACATCTGGGCTTCGACTTCAACTCCGATGAATACAAGATCATGGGACTGGCGCCGTATGGCGATCCGGAACGCTTTCGGCGGTTCTTTGAGCAAGCGGTGGAACTGCGTTCGGATGGCTCGATTCGTATTCCGATTCTGCGGCTCAATCGTACGCGGGAGGAACGGGAGAATTATCTGGCAACTCGCGCTTATTTCGACGAGCACCTGATCACTCAGCGCGAACCCGATGCGGAGATTACACAGGAACACAAGGATGTGGCTGCGGCGTTGCAGGAGTGTCTGGATCGCGTGGTGCTGCATGTTTGCGGATACTTCGGGAAGCAGACCGGATTACGACATATCGCACTCGCGGGTGGAGTTGCGTTAAATTGCACGGCAAACGGCAAGCTGATTGACTCAGGCATTTTCGACGAAGTTTATATCCAGCCAGCGGCCGGAGATGATGGGATTGCGCTGGGTGCGGCACTGTATCGCGCATCGCTGCGCGGAGAAGTTCTCAATGAGCGGATGCCGGTTCCTCTGCTGGGCCCTGCGTCGCCGTATCCGTGTATCGAGAAGGCTCTGGAGAAATACGCCGACAGGATTGACGTGCAGCACTTCAAGGGTCTCGACCAGACTTGTTTGGAAGCGGCGAGGTTGATCGCCAAAGGACGAGTGATTGCATGGTATCGCGGACGCATGGAATACGGGCCGCGAGCGCTGGGGAATCGGAGCATACTGGCCGATCCGGGGCATCCGGAAATGCGCGACCGCATTAACGCGATGGTGAAGATGCGGGAAGCATTTCGTCCATTCGCTCCAGCGTGTTCGGAGGAAGAGGCGCATCGGTGGTTCAACGTCGCACCGGGGACACGGATGCCGTACATGATCACGGTGGTGGATGTGCGACCTGAGCACCGGGTAGCGCTGCCGGCGATTACGCATGTGAACGGCTCGGCGCGTCTGCAAACGGTTTCGGAAAAAGACAATCCTGATTTTCATCGTCTGCTGGAAGCCGTAGGCCGAACCACGGGCAAAGAGATGGTGCTCAACACGAGTTTCAATGTGAAAGGGCAGCCGATCGTGAACCTGCCAGAGGAAGCAATAGAAACTTTCCTCAGCACGGGTATCGAATTTCTTTTCCTGGAGGATCGCGTTGTTGCCCGCAGAGACAACTAAGTCCAAGAAGACCGATGTGCCGGGCACGGTGGCACAAGCGTTTGAGGAGCAGGCTGCGCGCACTCCGGAGTCGGTTGCTCTGGTGTCGGCAGAACGGCGCCTGAGCTATCGCGAACTCGATGAACGTTCCAACCAACTCGCACATCACTTGCAGAAGTTGAGCGTTGAACCTGAGACGCTGGTGGGCATCTGCGTGGAACGGTCGCTGGAGATGATGGTGGGACTGCTGGCGATTTTGAAGGCGGGCGGAGCTTACGTTCCGATGGATCCCAGCTACCCGGAGCAGCGTATTGCGTTGATGATCGAAGACTCAGAGGCGCAGATAATCGTTGCGACGGAGCAGACGAAATCGTGTGTGGGGAAGACAGCAAGGCATGTCGTCTCAATGGATGGAGACGCGGAGGTCATCGCAGGCTACGGCACAGATCATGTGTCTTCGGCGGCGACTGAGCAGAACCTCGCGTATGTGATGTACACGTCTGGTTCGACGGGCAGGCCGAAGGGAGTGATGATCGAGCACCATAGCGTCATCAACTTCTTTGACGGCATGGATCAAGCGATTGGACCGGAGCCGGGGGTGTGGCTGGCGGTGACCAGCATCTCGTTCGACATCTCCGTGCTTGAACTGTTCTGGACGTTGGCGCGGGGATTTAAGGTCGTGATCCATGGCGATGAAGGTACGCAGACAATTCCGGATGAGATCCGCGGGTATGGCGTGACACATATGCAATCGACGCCTTCCCTGGCACGAATGGTTGCGGTCGATCCTGGTGGACTCGCTTCCCTGGGATTGCTGAAAAAGCTTCTTCTCGGCGGAGAAGCACTGCCGCCGTCGCTGGTGCGTCAACTGCGTACGGAATTCAACGGTGAGTTGCACAACATGTATGGGCCGACGGAGACAACGATCTGGTCCACGACATTCCAGATCGCTGGCGAGCCGCCGGAGATGATTCCGATTGGAAGCCCGATCACGAAGACGCAGGTTTATGTGCTGGATTCGCATCTTCAGCGCGTGGAGGCAGGTGAGCCTGGCGATTTGTATATCGGCGGCGCCGGGGTGGCGCGCGGGTATTGGAATCGACCGGATTTGAATGTTGAGAAATTTCTTGTCGATCCGTTTCTTACGCGAAATTGCATGTACCGGACCGGAGATGTTGCGCGATTTCTGCCGGACGGCAATCTTGAATTTTTGGGGCGGCAGGACTTTCAGGTAAAGCTGCGTGGCCATCGCATTGAGCTGGGCGAGATTGAAGCAGCGCTTGAAAATCAAAAAGGCGTAAGCCAGACAGCGGTCGTGGCGAGGCAGTTCAAAGCCGATGATAAGCGACTAGTGGCCTATGTAGTTCCGAAGCCTGGTGCCGCCGTGGAGATTGCGACGCTTCGCGAGGCGCTGTCCGCAATGCTTCCGGAGTACATGGTGCCGTCGAACTTTGTGTTGCTGGAAGGTTTTCCGCTGACGGCGAACGGCAAGGTTGACCGCAATGCTTTGCCCAATCCGGTGATCGAAAAGTCCGGCGACATAGAAGAGCTACCGCGAAACGAAATGGAGCGTGTGATTGCGCAGGCGTGGAAGGATGCGCTCGAAGTGGAGAGCATTGGGATGGAGGAGAACTTTTTCGATCTTGGCGCACATTCGCTGATGGTGGCCGAAGTACATATTCAGTTGCAGCAAATACTGGGCCGCGAATTCTCGCTGGTCGATCTGTTCCAATTCCCCACGGTCACGGCACTGGCGAACCACCTCAAAGGGGCGGAAGCGATACCGCAAATTTCCAGCAGAACAGCGCGACGGCTAACGGCGCGACAGCAGCGAGTGCGCGGAGCATGAAGGACTCGGCAATTGCGATCATTGGCATGGCGGGACGATTTCCCGGCGCGCGCAATGTGGGCAAGTTCTGGCTGAACCTGAAGAACGGAGTGGAATCTATTCGTACGTTCAGCGACGAGGAACTGCTCGCTGGAGGAGTTTCCGCAGAAGAACTCGCACAACCGGAATATGTGAAGTTGGGCGTTGTGCTTGAGGATCTGGATATGTTCGACGCAGGCTTCTTCGGCTTCAGCCCGAAGGACGCGGCGATCATGGACCCGCAACACCGCATTTTCCTAGAGTGTGCGTGGGAAGCGCTGGAAGATGCAGGGCATGTGCCGGGGGCTTCCGAAGAAGGATCGATTGGAGTGTATGCGGGCTCCGGGATGAGCTCGTACATGATTCACAACCTGCTGACGAACCCGCAGTTGGTGGCAAGCACCGGGCTATTTCTGATTCGACAAACGGGAAATGACAAGGACGTGCTCGCGACCAGGGTGTCGTATGAGCTGAATCTTCATGGGCCGAGCATCAACGTGCAGACGGCGTGTTCAACCTCGCTGGTTGCGGTGCATCTGGCGTGCCAGAGCCTGCTGAATCAGGAATGTGACATGGCGCTGGCGGGCGGAGTTACCGTCGAGTTTCCGCACGGGCGCGGTTACTTGTATAGAGAGGGCGAGATACTTTCTCGCGACGGACACTGCCGGGCCTTCGATGCGGACTCCAGCGGCACGGTGTTCTCCAGCGGCGCAGGGATCGTGGTGCTGAAAAGGCTTGAGGATGCATTGGCTGATCGCGATGCGATTCGCGCGGTGATACTGGGCTCGGCGATCAATAACGATGGCTCGCGCAAGGTTGGATATCTTGCGCCTAGCGTCGATGGTCAGTGCGAGGTAATAGCCGAAGCGCTGGGCGTGGCGGGAGTTGCGCCGGGCGATATTTCGTATGTGGAGACGCACGGGACAGGGACGAGGGTTGGAGATCCGATTGAAGTAAAGGCGCTGACGCAGGCTTTTCGACAGGGCGCGACCGGCAAGGGGCAATGTGCGATTGGATCGCTGAAAACCAATGTCGGCCACATGGATACGGCAGCGGGTGTTGCGGGGCTGATCAAGACTACGCTGGCGCTGGAGCATGGTCAGATCCCTCCGAGTTTGCACTTCGGCAAAGCGAATCCGCTGATTGATTTTGAGAAGAGCCCGTTTCAGGTCAACACGCAATTGGTCGAATGGAATGCTACGCGTGGGCCGCGGCGGGCGGGCGTAACTTCGCTCGGCATTGGCGGTACGAATGCGCATGTGGTTCTGGAAGAAGCTCCGCTGGTTGAACGACATGAGTCTACGCACCCATATCAATTGATCGTGCTGTCGGCAAAGAGCGCTGCGGCGCTGGAGCAGGCGTGCAATAACCTGCACGATTACTTGCGAGAGCAGCCAGATGTGCCTTTGCAGGATGCCGCGTACACCTTGCAGGTGGGGCGCAAACATTTTGCGCATCGACGAACGGTGGTGGCCTCCACGAGTGAAGAAGCGGCAAAGCTGCTGGCTGGTGGCGATGCGAGCCGCGTGCATAGCGGGCAAGCGGCGGCGAATGCTCCGGGTGCGGTATTCATGTTCTCAGGACAAGGATCGCAGTACGTGAATATGGGCCGCGAGCTTTATGAGAGAGAGGCCGGGTTCCGGACGGTGCTGGACGAATGTGCGGAACGACTGATTCCCTGCCTCGATTTGGACCTGCGCAAATTGTTGTATCCCGCGGAAAGTGACGCGGCAGAGGCAGAACGGAATTTATCTCACACTCGCTTTACGCAGCCTGCGCTGTTCAGCATTGAATACGCGCTGGCGCAGTGGTGGATGGCACACGGAGTCGCTCCTGCCGCAATGATCGGCCACAGCATTGGAGAGTACGTGGCGGCTTGCGTGGCGGGCGTGTTCTCGCTGGAAGAAGGGCTTCGCTTGAGCGCACTCCGCGGCCGCTTGATGGGTGAGATGACACCGGGTGCGATGCTGTCCGTAGCAGCAGAGGCGGGAGCGCTCTCGCTTCCGGCGGAATTATCGCTGGCGGCAATCAATGGGCCGGAGCAGTGTGTGGTCTCGGGAGATACAGAAGCTATACGGAAATTTGCGAGTGAGTTGGAAGGCCGCAGCATTCACTGCCGAATGCTGCATACGTCGCACGCTTTTCATTCGGCAATGATGGAGCCGATGCTGAATGATTTCTGTTCGCATATGGAAAAGGTCTCGCTGTGTGCGCCGAAGATTCCTTATATCTCGAATGTGAGCGGCACGTGGATTATGGCTGCCGAGGCAACAGATCCTCGCTACTGGACGAAGCATCTGCGGCAAACCGTGCGCTGGTCCGATGGTATGGCGGAATTATTTCGGGAGCCAGGGCGCGTATATCTGGAAGTCGGCCCGGGACAAGTGCTCACGTCGTTGGGGCGTCAACAGCATGGCAGGCCAGCAGTTTCAAAGGTACTGGCGTCGATGCGCCATTCGCAGGAGCAGGTTCCGGACGCGGCATTGCTACTGAAGACCGCAGGACGGCTTTGGATCGCGGGCGTGTCGCTGGACTGGGATGCGCTACACGCAGGAGATCAACCGCGCAGGGTTCCGCTTCCCACGTATCCGTTTGAACGACAGCGCTACTGGATTGATGGCGGCAAGAAATTTGTTGAGGCGCTTGAATCGCGACGCGAGGAATCGTGGTTTCATCAGCGCGTGTGGAAGAAGTTGCCGATTGAGAAAACGGCTTCATTGGGTCAGCAACGCTGGCTGCTGTTTCTGGATGAGACAGGACTTAGTCCTGAGATTGTAAAGCAACTCAAGAGCCGGGGGCATGAGGTGCTGGTGGTTGCCGCGGGAGACACCTACAAGCGCAGGCACAACGATTCATACGTAATTCGTCCCGGCGTGCGTGCCGACTATGACGAGATGCTCAAGGACATTGTGAAGCGTCAGCATCGGCCAACACAGATTCTGCACTTGTGGTCCATTACAGACACGGGTGCGTGCCAATGTCTCGACCGGGCGCTGGACCTGAGTTTCTACAGCCTTTTGTTCCTCACGCAAGCCTGGGGTGATCAGGACATGGGCGAAGTGAACATTGCGTGTGTCTCGAACGGATTGCAATCCGTCTCGGGAGAAAGCGTGATGGCACCGGCGCGAGCAACACTGCTTGGTCCGGTGAGGTTGATCCCAAAAGAATTTCCCGGCACGCTGTGCCGCAACATCGATCTGGAATGGAACATTCACGACCGGACAAAAGCAGCGGACCAGGTGATAGCCGAATGCTCTGTGCGCGCTGCCGAAAGCTGTGTGGCTTACAGAAAGTCTGAACGCTGGGTCGAGAGTTTCGAACCGCTGAAACTGCAACCGCGAAGTGCAGGCGTGCGAATGAAGGAAAAGGGAGTGTACCTGATTACCGGCGGGATGGGTGGGATTGGTTTGGTGCTGGCGGAGCACCTGGCACGAAGCGTTCACGCGCGATTGGTGCTGGTGGGACGTACGGCAGTTCCTCCGAAATCGGAATGGAACGATGTCCTCGACCAATCGATTGGCGCGCGCGATGTGCGACAGAAGATAGGGAAGTTGCGAGAGATAGAGTCGCTGGGCGGCGAGGTACTGACGATTTCCACCGACGTGACTGAGAGCAAGCAGATAGAAATCGCACTGCAAATGGCCAGGGAGCGATTTGGGAATATTGATGGCGTGATTCATGCCGCGGGATTGATTGAAGATGGGCCCATGCAGATCAAGGCTCGCGAGAGCGCGGCTCGCGTGTTGGCCCCGAAGGTTCAGGGGACACTGGCTTTGCAGGAGGCTCTGCGAAGTAGCAAGCTGGATTTCGTCGTGCTGTTCTCATCGTCCAGTTCGCTGACTCCTCCAGATGGGCAGGTGGACTATGCCGCTGCAAACGCATTCATGGACGCATTTGCACTCAGTCAAAGTGAGCTGCCGGTTACGTCAGTGAATTGGGGAAAGTGGGGCGAAGTAGGACTGGCGGCGCAAGAGATTGCGCGTCAGCTTCCCGCGCTGGGCAGGCCGTTGGTGCAGAACGCAACCGAGCGCGTTTATGCGGGCACGTTGAACTGCGAAAAGGATTGGTTGCTGGACGAGCATCGCTACAAGAATGGCGATTCGCTGGTTCCGGGAACGGGATACCTCCAACTAGTGGCAGCGGCACTGGTCAAGGATCGATGGGAACGCGGCGTTGATTTTGAAGACGTGTTTTTCCTTGCGCCGCTGACAGTGGCTCGCAATGAGACGAAGGACTTGCGAGTACATCTGCGCCGGGTTGTAGCCGCACAGGAAACGGCGTTCCAGTTTTCCATCCTTGCAAAAGGAATGGAGTGGACGGAACACGCGACGGGACAGATTACGCGCAATCAGCGGGCGGTTCCGGCTGACCAGAATGTGGATGAAATTCGCCAGCGATGTTCAAAGAAGCGTATCGATTTTGATGAGCAGCACCGAACACTGCAGGAGAAACACTTCGAGTTCGGGCGACGCTGGCGCAATCTGCGATGTCTGTACATGGGCGAGGGCGAGGCACTGGCAAAATTGCAACTCGGGCACGAGTTCGTGGGGGATATCGAAAGCTGGCCGATGCATCCGGCGCTGCTGGATCTGGCTACGGGGTCGGCGCTCTATTTGATTCCTGGGTACGAAAGCGCAGACGAAGATTCATTGTACCTGCCACTGTCGTACAGGAGAATCACGCTGTATAGGCCGCTGCCCGCGAAATTCTACAGTCACATCTGCTCGCGGCAGGAGAATACCACCGCAGGCGAAGCCGCGATCTTTAACATTACCCTGCTCGATGACGCCGGTCACGTGTTGGCAGAGGTCGACGAGTTTGCTATGCGGCACATGAGCGATAGTACGTCGCCCGCACACCGGCCACAGGGGCTGGCAACCTACAGCGAGCGAAGCGAAGAGTTTCAGAATCCGGGAATGTCAACGGCTGAGGGGATCAAGGCATTCGATGAGATCCTCGCCTCGAATGTGCCGTCAAGCGTGATCGTTTGTCGCGGAGTTTTCACGGGCAGCTCCCCAGTGCATCCGGCACCTGCAACGATTCCCACGACCGGCGCTGAAAGGCCGAAGGGTAATATTGAAAGCGCGCTGGTGGAATGGTGGCAGGAGCTACTGGGCGTGGAGCATGTAGGTCCGGATGACGATTTCTTCGACCTGGGCGGGCACTCGCTGGTTGGCGTTCGTTTGTTTGCCAAAATAAGGAAAACGTATCAGGCAGATCTTAACCTGGCAGTTCTCTTCGAGGCGCGCACGGTACGGCAACTGGCTGCGGTGATCCGTAAAGCTATGGGGCCGACGGACGCGGGGCGGAAGAGTTGGTCGGCATTGGTACCAATTCAGCCGAATGGTTCGCGGATTCCTCTATTTTGCGTCCACGCTCAGGGCACCAGCGTGCTGTTCTATCAGAATCTGTCGAAGTATCTTGGGACTGAGCAGCCCTTTTATGCGCTGCAATCCCCTCTTGTCTCAGCAACCCAGACCCGAGAGGCAACCATCGAGGAACTTGCGTCCATTTACGTCAAAGAACTTCAAGAGTTTCTGCCCGAAGGACCTTACCTGCTCGGAGGAGCATCTCTGGGAGGACTGATAGCTCTGGAAATGGCTCAACAGCTTTATGCTGTCGGGAAAAAGCCTCGGTTCCTGATACTGTTTGACGCAATCGTTCCGGGAAGTTACGAGCACGTTGAGTTTAAAGGCCAGGTCTTGCGCCATTGGGAAAATTTCAGAGAGCAGGGTTCTGGTTACCTGCTGCAAAGAATGGTTTCCAAGAGCGAATACTGGTGGTCACGGCTCTCCGATGGCGCCAAGAGTGCCGGATGCTCACTTTACAAACTGGCAGGCAGAAGCCTCCCTGAAAATTTGCGATTATTCCAGGTGGAAGATGCGCACAAGAGGGCATTGAACCACTACACCATCCGGTTCTATCCAGGAAAGATCACGCTGATACGGGCCGCGGACATGGCCGACAGCGTCGCGAATCGGAAAGACCTAACCCTGGGATGGAAAGACTATGCCGGAGGCGGCCTGGAAATCCAAGACGTTCCCGGCGGGCACAACACGATGTTTGAAGAACCTAACGTTCAGACTTTGGCGAAAACACTCAAAGCGATTTTGCCGTCGTGAAGCCTGCCTGAGATTCAAACACCCTGATACCGACACGCATTGAAACGGCCCTAAACCATGAATCGACATCTGCGGGTTGCGGCGGCAAATGGCGCACCCGTAGAATCGAAGTGCAATTCTACGGATACACTGTTCCGATCTGATTCCCGCACGAAGGAAGACAATGGCGCTCGATCTGTTCAACTCTCTTAGCGGCAGGATTGAAGAATTTGCACCGGCAGACGACAAAACGGTGCGCTTTTATGCCTGCGGTCCCACGGTTTACGACTACGGCCATATCGGCAACTTCCGCACGTTTGTCGCAGTCGATGTGCTTCGCCGCTACTTGCGCCAGAGCGGATGGAAGCTGATGCACGTCATGAATATCACGGACGTGGACGACAAGATCATCAGGAATGCGAACCAGCGCGGCGTGGCGATTGGCGAATACACGAAGAAGTTCGAGCAGGCGTTTTTGGAAGACATGGATACGCTGGGGATCGAGCAACCGGAGCATATTTCGCGGGCGACAGAGCACATTGCGGAAATGGCGCGGTTCATCGGCAGGCTGGCGGACAAGGGCTTTGCATACCAGGCTGAGGACGGGTCGTGGTATTTCCGTATCGCAAAGTTTCCGGAGTACGGCAAGTTGAGCAAGAAGGATTTTGCCGGAATGATCGTCGATGGCGGCGGCAGGATGGATGCCGACGAGTATGAGAAGGACGACGTACGGGATTTCGCGCTTTGGAAGGCTCCGAAGGAAGGCGAGGCGAGCTGGGAGACAGAGATTGGGCCGGGGCGTCCGGGGTGGCATATCGAGTGCTCGACGATGGCGATGGAGTATCTGGGCGAGACGTTCGATCTGCACGCGGGTGGCGAGGATTTGATGTTTCCGCACCACGAGAACGAAATTGCGCAGAGCGAGGCGCTGACGGGAAAGACCTTCGCACGGCACTGGATGCATGTGCGGTTTCTGCTGGTGGAAGGGCAGAAGATGTCGAAGTCGCTGGGGAACTTCTACACCCTTCGCGACCTGGTGCTGATGGGACATAAGCCATCGTCAATACGGTTGCTGCTGACTTCAGTTCCCTATCGCAAGCAGTTGAACTTTACCTTCGATGGACTGATTCAGTCGGCAAACTCGGTGGAGCGCTTCCGCAATTTCAAGTTGCGACTGGAGACTGAGCATTGGGCCGAAGGGGCGAATCCGGAAATCGCCGAGCTGGCGAAGAAAGCCGTTTGCGAGATGTACAAGAGCCTGGACGACGATCTGAACACAGCACAGGCACTGGCCGCGATCTTTGACCTGGTGCGGGATGTAAACGCTGCCGCCGATCATGGCAAGGTAAAGAAGGATGACATTCCGGCGGTGCTTGATGCGCTGGCGAAGTTCGACGAGATTTTTGCCGTGCTGGCGGATGACGATGCGGCGCACGTGAAGGCCATCGTGAACTGGGCAAGGAACGAAGGTTTGGGAGAAAAGATCAGTGATGCAACGGCCGAGATGGCCAAGAGTGCGGCACTCAGCGATGCGCAGGTGGAAGAGCTGGTAGCAAAACACTCCGCAGCACGGAAGGCGAAAGACTTCAAGACGAGCGACGCGGTGCGCGACGAATTGTTGACTCAAGGCGTTGTGCTGGAAAACACGAAGGACGGCGTGAGGTGGAAGCGGAAGTAAGGGCCTGCTTTTGAATAGAAAGACAGGAGAGTTCTCCATGGGTTCTGAGACGAATCATCTGAAGACGACGATCGCCCCAATGTTGTCGGTTCGAAGAGGTGCGAAGGCGGTTGAGTTCTACAAAAGGGCGTTCGACGCTGACGAGTTGTTTCGAATCGAAAATGAAAAGGGAGAGGTGGTTGCACGCTTGTCGGTGGGAGCAGCAGAGTTCTGGGTCGCGGATGAATCGCCAGAGCATTGGAACTACAGTCCGGAGTCGGTTGGCGGTGGAACGGTGCGCATGGTGCTTACCGTGGAAAATCCTGATGTCCTGTTTCACCAGTCGGTTGCCGCAGGCGCTACCGAGGTCTGGCCGATGGGTGATCAACATGGCTGGCGTATAGGACGAATTGCGGATCCGTTCGGACATCACTGGGAAATCGGAAGACCACTGCGGCAAGAGGGCTAAAGCGCTTTGCCGGAGAAGTTGCAGCCCGGCAAAGCGCGGTCAGCTAGTCGCGTGGAAGCTTCCATCTGCAAAACATTTGCCGTACTTCGTCTTCAGAAGCCAAATCGCCGTGATCGGCTTCGGCGAGTGCCCTTTCCGTTTCCTCGATCTGCCATTGGTTCAAGGACTTGAATTCATCCATAGGCTCTCCTGACAATCAGTCCCCGGTAGGTTCGACGGGTTCGAGGTCCAGTGCGTCCTCTTCAGTCGCGCGATGCTTGACCTTCGCTCCAGTGACGAGGATGACTGACAGGATGACCACGACGGAGCCGGCGAGCATGTAACGATCCATCTTTTCGCCATGGAAGACGCAACCGAGTATGAGGGCAATGATGGGATTGACGTAGGCGTAGGTCGCCACCTTGGCGATGGGAACGTTCTTGAGCAGCCAGACGTAGGCGGTGAAGCCGATGAGCGATCCGGCGAAGATGAGATAGACGACGGCCCAGAGAGAGCTGGCAGCCCATGTGGCGCGGTGGAGGTCTCCGAAAAGCAGGGCTAGAACGCCGCTGATGAGTCCGGCGAAAAGCATCTGCCATCCGCTGGCGGTAAAAGGATCGACTGTCATGTGCCAGCGGCGGGTCAGGATGGATCCGGTGGCCCAGCTCATGCTGGAGAAGAGAACGAGGACGGAACCGAAGAGTTGGCGAGTTCCGAAATTGGTGTGTCCGGAAATGTCAGGCCAGAGCAGGATGGCAACGCCAAGGACGCCGAGCGCGATTCCGGCAATGCCGCGCGGAGAGAGCTGATCTGTACTGCGGCTGACGCGCTCAAGGATGAGGAACCAGAGCGGAGTGACGGCGATGAACAGCGCGGCGAGACCGGAGGGAATGTACATTTCCGCCCATCCCATGACGACGTTGGCGGTGATGAGGAGAAGGATTCCGATGATGGCAAGGCGGATGAGGTCGCGACGGGGGACGGCGATGCGATGCCCGCCGAGGGCGCGGATGCCGAGCATGAGCAGCCCGGCAATGGTGAAGCGAAGCCCGCCCATGATGAGCGGAGTGAGATGATCGACGGAGATTCGAATGGCGAGATAGGTGGAGCCCCAGAGGATGTATACAAGTGTAAAAGCGATGACGACATGCAGCCGTCTGGGAGCGTTGGCGAGAGTCATGGGATCGCTTTCAACTTTATCAGGTTTCAGCGGGCGCACAGTAAGAGGCGCCCAATCCAGGAAGTTGCGGCCCCACTTGTAAGTTGGAGATGCAAGCGGCAGAATCATAACGACATGCATGGGCGCGGGTTCGATGAAGGTTCGGTGGTTCTACTGACGCTGCACTCTCCGCGGCAGAAGTTTTTTGGCATTCTGCTGAGGCTGGCTGAAGCGGGAGTGGAACTGCGCGGGGTGGCGCTGGAGTCTCTGGACGACCTGGCACGGCAGATAAAGGCAGGCGACCGCGCAGGCGGATCCACGCTGTTCTTCCCTATGCATCGCGTGGAGCAGATGGAATTGGATATGCCTGCGGGAGATTTGCCGTCGCTGGGCGAGAGCTTTGCGGCGAATGCGGGGCGAACTGTGAAAGAGGTTTTTGGCGAGGACGGGATTGGTGAAGAATGCAATTGAAAAGCCAGTTCTGGACGGCTCCGAACCAATTGACGCTGATGCGTCTGTTTTTTATTCCCTTCATCAACATCTGCATTGTGGAAAGACGCTACCGGACGGCGCTGATTCTGGTGGTAATCGCGGGACTCAGCGACGGACTGGACGGGTTGGCGGCTCGACTGCTGCATCAGAAGACGAAGTTGGGCGAATATTTAGACCCGATCGCCGATAAGCTGTTGTTGAGTTCGCTGTTCCTGGTGATGTCTTTCAATCAGCTTATCCCGTGGCATTACACGGCGGTGGTGTTTTCGCGCGACCTGTCGATCCTGATCATTTCAGCACTACTGTACGCAGTGGGACTCAGAGATTTTCGTCCAGGGATCTTTGGCAAGGTCAATACGGCATTCCAGATTGCCGCGGTGTTCTTTGCACTGCTGGCAAAGGTGTACAAAGCAGAGCCGGTGTGGATGATTCGACAGGTACTGCTGTATGAGGTTTTCGCGTTTACGATGGCGTCGGCGATGCACTACGTGCTGCTGACAGGACAACGGTTGCGGAAACTGCAGGCCTCGAAGAGCGAACCGATGACTGGGTGAGAAGGCTCATGCGGCACGGCTGGAGCAACCCTCGCGGGGGTCCTTCGCTTCGTTAAGCAAGGATGACCCAACAACAAGAGCAAGAGTTAAAGTCAAAGGCAAAGGCAAGAACCCCACGTCAGCCCGGAAAAGCACCGGGCGGGACGTGGGGCACCTGAATTCGAAATTTTGTCACCCCAATATGAATCTTGTTACCAAGGGGCGGGGCCGGGGGAGTGGTTGCTGTGGCCGTCGAGGACATGGTGCTCGCCTTCGTTGGCAGCGTCGATGACCTTGTAGGGACCAGGGACTTCGAAGAGTGGCGCGGGCTGATCACCACGACTGATTCGGGTGACGGTGGTGGTGAACTCGCCAGCCCAGGGATCGCGGTGCATGCTGCGCATGACCAGTTCCAGATCAGGCGAGAACCACTGCTCGCTGACAATGTCGATAGGACGGTCATTGCCGATTTGTCCGGCAGGCAGGGTGGTGATGACACGGGTACCGCGCGTCTTGAATCCAAGGATTGTTTGCTCACCAAGGTTCTCGGTGCGGACGGGATTGGGCGCGGCGAGGAATGGCTGATCGATGCGCATGACTGGAGTGACGGAGGCGGCTGAATCTTCCGAGAGGAATCCGGAATTCAACTGGCCTGGGACGCCGGTGGGGGGGCCGGTCACGGGGTCCTGCGTGGGACGGTGCCGCGAGGAGAAGGCGTGCAGTCGCCAATGAGAAGTGCCGGAGGAAGGCGCCGCAGGAGATGTTGCACTAGCGGGGCTCCCGTCAGGCTGTTTGGGATCGGACGAAAGCAATGTGGTGCCGTTGCCCTGAGCGTTGACGCGGGCGACATAGGAAGGACCAGGAGCATTGAGTTCGTAGCGGTGAGCCACCATTTCCTGGGGGTCGAGAACGTAGCCGTATCCTAGCTTTTGATCGACGATGGTAATGAAGGTGGAGGCGGAAACTCCGGCTGACATGCCAGGGAGGGATAGCTGTGATTCGCGACGAATGCGTCCGAGCGCATCCCGATAGATGCTGGAAGTGGTGGAGCGGGAAATGCGATTGCCGTCGGTAAAGCTCTGCTGATGCTCGGTGCGGAATTCGGCAAACATGGGCTTGCCAACCGTCGCCTGCGCTCCGAGCGGACTGGACACGCCAAGCATGGCCGACGAAATCGAAATGGGAGGCGGAGCAATCTGCACCGTGATCGGGGGGGCGCTGTCGTTTGAAACTGGCGCGGCGGAGGCCTGCGCCATTGCGGAATAGGGCAAAGCGAGCAAACAACAAGACAGCGAAAGTGCAGCACCGCTAATCAGACGAACTTTCATTCCGTGAAACTCCTGACTCATTTACGACGACTACCATTTCGAACAACAATTCACGACACCGATTCGCGACAAGAATTCAAAACCGCAGTGCTTCCTACCATTGCTACTTCAACTACCCCACTCAGGCCAAAAGAAGGCTTGAATGGGCCACCTCGTTATCAATTTGCTACGCGGATGGCACGGGCCACGCCATCGGGGCCGATTACGACCTCAGCATTGACGAACGCGTTTCCCATGGTCTGGCCGAGATTCGGCTTGACCTGCCCAACGGGAACCTTGATATGGACGACCTGCATGGGTCCGGAACAGACCACCGGATCGCAATACATAAGGTTGGAATAGCCGGGCCACGTCGAACTGGCTGACTGGGCCATATTGCCGGAAGCTCCCGAACTGGCGAGGCGCATGACGGAAGCATTGGTCTGGGTCACAGGGCCGGAATCATAGTTCTGGCCTCCAGCGTAAACGACGGGGGACCGGGGAGAAGCAGCTTTGGCGGCGAACACGGGTGCATCGGTCCGTTCGGAACGGAACGCGGAGGAGGCCACGAATTGAGACTGCGGCCGGGGCTGCGCCGCGCGTGGAGCTGAATTCGCGGCTAAGGTGCGCGGAGCCGAGTTGGAGGCTGCGGCAGAACGACGAGAAGCGGCAACCGTGGCACCGGATTGTGGCCTGGCGGGTGTACTGGCTGCGAGCGGAGCGCTGACCGTCGGCTCGTTCACGGTGGGCGCGCTGACCGTGCCAACCCCGGTCCACAGATGAACCGCAGAGCCGAAGACAGCAAAGACGAGGGCGGCAGCAGCGGCTCCGCTGATCCAAGTCCGGGATATGAATGTCCGGGAAGCCCATGATCGCGGAGCAGTCCACTCTGGCACCAAGCTGCGCGGGGGAACGGTTAACAGGCGCGGCGCGGAGTCAGAGACGGGCTCGGAGTTCCAGGCGCTACGGCGCTGCTGGAGACGGCGATACGACTCCATCACGGCGCGGTCGGTGGCACGCGAGGGGCCAGCGGGTGAAGCTGAAGACAGTTTGCGAAGACTGCTCTGCAGGTTGGCACGGGCGCGCAGGTGCGAGCTGCATCGTTCGCACTGGCTCGCGTGCTGGTTGGCGTCCGGATGAAGAATGCCTGAAAGCATCTCGTCGATGTGAGCGTCAAAATCATTGCATTTCATAGCAAACACCCTTGAATGATTCCGCCAGCTTGTTTGCCAGAGGGCTGGGTACGCGTTTCGAGTTTCTTTGCAAGCAGGCTGTGAGCGCGATTGAGACGGGATCGGATGGTTCCCAGGTTGCAGTTAAGCTGCACGCTTGCGTCGGCATAGGACATTTCACAGAGATCGCAGAGGACAACCACTTCGCGGTAGTGAGGAGGGAGGGTCTGGATGGCTTCGCGGACGAGGCTGACGGTTTCGCCGCGAAGTACATCAGCGACGGTGTCGTGCCCACTGTCCAGCACAAGCTCGACCTCCTCTCCCTGATCGTTCTCGGTGGTCAGCGGTGCTATGCGGGCCTCGGAACGATAAGCGCGGCGGACGAAGTTGCGTGCGATGCCGAGAAGAAATGAAACCACCTGACCCTTGGATTCGTCGAACTTCCCGCCCTCCTCCATCAAGGTGATGAAGGAATCGTGGGTGATGTCCTCGGCGAGTGACGCCGATCCGGTCATGTGCAAGGCAAACCGATACACATTCGACTTTAGACGTTCGTAGAGCGCAGCAAAGGCTTCCTCGTCACCGGAGACGGCAAGACGGAGAAGTTCGGGCTCCGATAGAACATCGGTCAATGGCATCGAGCTCACGGCATTGCGGACAACCTGTAGTCCTAACAGTATTACCGACAACCGGGGCGTTAGTTCCACAAAAAGTGAGATGTTTGCGATGGAAAAAGAGTTAGACGGAGATCGAGCAAGTCGGGATAGGGACAAAGAGCAAGGTTTTCAAGGTTTCGCGAGGTTGAAAGGTTTCAAGGGCAAGAGCAGGGGCAAGGGCAAGAGCGAGAACAACGGCAAGGGCAAGAGCAACTACCCCACGTCAGCCCGATAGAGCCGGGCGGGATGTCGGGCACCAGAGGAGGGTCAGATTTTGTGGTCTTCGACCGGAGAAAGAACGGATTTTGTAGTCTTCGACCCGGGAGGGTTAGATTTCGTAGTCTTCGGGGACTTCCTCGTTGGTGAAGAATTCACGGTAAATGTTTTTGCGGAGGCCGGTGAGCGCGGGACTGGTGCGGTCGCGGGGGCGAGGCAAGGCGATAGGAACGATGCGCTTGATGGTTCCGGGACGCGGAGACATGATCACGATGCGGTCGGCGAGAAAGATGGCTTCGTCGATGTCGTGGGTCACGAGGATCATGGTCGTGCGGTGGGCGACCCAGATGCGCAGCAGCTCCTGCTGCATGCGGATGCGGGTGAGGGCGTCGAGGGCTCCAAAAGGCTCATCGAGAAGCAGTAATTGAGGGTGGCTGACCAGAGCACGGGCGATTGCGACGCGCTGCGCCATTCCTCCTGAGAGCTGGTGAGGATAGCTGGATTCAAATCCCAGAAGACCGACAAGATCGATGTAATGGGCTACGCGCTCGGCGCGCTCGGCGGTCGGGAGGTCAGTGATTCCGAAGGCTACGTTTTCCTCGACTGTGAGCCACGGGAGCAGGCGGTGCTCCTGAAAGACAAGGCCGCGATCCAGTCCGGGGCCGACCACGCGATTCTCCCCTAACATCACGGCTCCACTGTAGCCGCCTTCGAGTCCGGCGATGATTCGCAGGAGGGTGGTCTTGCCGCATCCGCTGCCACCAACAATGCAGGTGAATTCGCCGGCAGGAATGTTGAGATTGATATCCTCGATGGCCACCAAGGCCCCGCCGTTGGAGCCGAAGCTCTTGCTGACGGACTGAACCTGCAGCAAACTGTTTCGGACTTCGTTACTCGAAGCATTGCCCACGCCGACACTACTCACTTTACATCTCCTCCCTTGCGAATCACTGGGTCTTGTAACGCAGAAGCCTGTGGCCGATGCTTTCCAGGAGTAGGTCCGTTGTCTTGCCGAGAATGGCGAAGAGGATCACGCTGGCCAAAATGATGGAGGCACGTCCCGTCATCTGGCCGTCGATCATCAGGAAACCCAGGCCGCGGCTGGCACCCATGAGTTCGGCGGCAACGACGAACATCCAAGCCAGGCCGAGGCCGCTGCGCAAGCCTACGAAGTACTCGGGCAAGGCGGCGGGCAGGATCACTCGCCGGATCATTTGAAATGCGTTGAGACGATAGATTCGGCCGACCTCGATCAGCTTGGGATCGACGTGGCTCATGCCGCTGGACAAGTTCAGGTACACGGGAAAGAATGCGCCGAGAGCGATGAGCGCTATCTTCGATGATTCCTGAATGCCCAGCCAGAGGAGAAATAGTGGGACCCACGCCATGGATGGAATGTTTCGCAATGCGTGCAATAGAGGATCGAGCAACTTGTGGGCCAGCAATACGTATCCGGTGAGACCGCCAAGCAGGGTTCCGAGTGTAGCGCCGAGAAGGAAGCCAACGGTGATGCGCCAGAGGGTAATGCCCGTGTGGCGCACGAGTTCGCCGCTGCGCGCCAGGTCGTAGATGGTTTGGGCGACAACCGTGGGAGCGGGAAGCGCGTTGGGCGGAAAGACTCCGGCACGCGAGAACAACTCCCAAAGGATGATCCCTGCTACGGGAACTATCAATCCGAGCAGTCGCGTGGGGACGAAGCGTTTCACGTGGTGCCGGGATATTTCCCGCCGGGCCGCAAGCGGAAGGGTCGTCGTGTTATGGGTGGCTGCGCTCATCGTATAGTATCCAGTGCTTTGCTAATCGCGTTACTTACTTGCGACGGTTTCGCGGACGTACTGCGGATCGATCAGATCGTTTACGGTCGCGGCAACATCGGTGGTGCCGGAGATAACGCCGCTCTTCTTGAGGACGTCTCCGCTGGCGGTGATTACTTTCTTCTGCTCGTCTCCAATTAGAGAGTTGCTGATGTTCGTTCGCTCCAGCACCTTGGTGGCGATGGCGTCATTGATCTTGGCATCGCGTGAATACAGCGCCTTGAACTCAGCCGGATTCTGAATGGCCCAGAGGCGTGCTTTCTCATAGGCAGCCAACACTCGCTTCACGTAGGCGGGATACTGCTTTGCAAAGTCCTGACGAACGTTGAGCACTCCATAGCTGTTGAGCGTGACATCGCGATGGAAGAGCTTCGATCCCTTCTCGACCTCCGTTTGCGCCATCAAGGGATCAAGGCCGGCCCATGCATCCACGTCGCCGCGCTCCAGTGCGTTTCTGCCATCTGAGTGCTGTAGAGGAACTAGTTCAACATCCTTGTCGGTGAGTCCGACCTGGTAGAGCGAGCGCAACAGGAAGACGTGAGGATCAGTCCCGCGAGTCACGGCAATCTTCTTGCCCTTCAAGTCCGCTACCTCGGTGATGGGGCTGTCTTTGCGAACGACGAGGGCTGTCCATTCGGGTTGCGAATAGACGTAGATTGTCTTGATCGGATTGCCGTTGGACTTGCCGATAAATGCGGCGGCACCGGCGGTGGAACCGAAATCTACGCTCTTGCTGTTCAATAACTCCAACGACTTGTTGCTTCCCTGGCTAAGAGTCCACTCGACAGAGACTCCGTCTTTGGCGAAATCGTCTTCGAGGAAATGTTTTTCCTTCAGCACGAGGCTGAGCGGGTTGTAATAAGCGAAATCCATCTTGACGACCTGCGGCTTACTGGCCGTAGCCGTCTTGTTGCAGGCAGCGAAGGAAAACACGATTACAAGCAGGGCAACTGTTGCTATGGCTGATCGGCAGGATGGCGTTTTCAAGGTCTTCTCCATTGGGTTCCGAAGTTGTTCCGCAGTGGCGGAGGCTGTGAATCGTGAATGTGAAGTCAGCTCTTGCGATCGCCGCTTGAACCGTGCCCACGCAGATGAACAAGGTGCTTGTAGTCGGGATGGCCGGGATCCTTTTCGATCGCCTCGCGCTCCTGGAGGTAGAGCTTGATGTTGGTGCTGTCGTAAAGCTTGCGATCCTCTCCAACGGCACAGACTTTGGAACAGACGCCGCATGGCCAGCGGTTTTCAGCGGCCAACTCCTGGTGCAAGTGAGTACATTTCACCGCGTTCAGCTCGGCAATGCGAGAGTTCGGTTTTGGACTGAGGGCCTGGGACGGACAGAGCCTTCCGCAAATCCTGCAGCCCTTGCAGAGCTCCTTCTCCATCATGGCGTCGCCGGGAAGACGCGCCGATGTGAGAACCGAAACATAACGCACGCGGGGACCGTATTTCGGATTCAACAGGTTATGGCTGTAACCGATGGTTCCAAGTCCTGCATACTTTCCTGCATAAACCTGAGAAAAACAGGCGGCCATCTTCTTGAGCAGAATTTCCAGGCTGCCGTATCCATCGCGCGGCATGAAAATGGAGGCGTGACCGAGATTGTTGAGGAAGACGGCGAGCCGGTATGCCATCTGGTCGAGTAACACGTTCGTGGTGTCGTATAAGACAGTGTGATTGATTGACGGCGTGCTTTCGACAATCGGCAAAGGCATGGGAACGCCGAGGACGATAACGGTTTCCGCCTTGCGCCAGATGGTTTGTGGCCAGTACTGCGGCTCGAGTTCGTTGTACTCAGGCCAACGCGAGACGGGAGCAAAGCCGATGAGGTCCGCACCGAGCTTTCTTGCTTCCCTTACGATCTTCTTCTTTAAAGCCGATTCGTCCATCTCTGTAACAACCTCGTCTATCACTTGGTAAGCGGTTGATTTGATTCTTAAAGCAAAAAACCCACCCGCCTTTAACTCCGGCGGGTGGGTTGGTATGTTCCAGATCCTGGTTTAGATAAGTGCTATACCGTGATCTCCCTTTCGCCAGATGGATGAGTGCAGCAACACATGCACATCGTCATTCGACACAGCTGGCAAGAAACCATCATGGTGATGCGTTTATACCCGACATTGCCCGATTGAGTCAATGCTAACGCCACGGGCGAACGCACTTTCGTTCAGCTCTGATGGTGGAAAATCGGAACATATCTTGTGAAAGAAGGCAAAAAAGGGGAACACTAAATGCACGAACTTGCATTTCGCGGCGCAGATGACTCGATTTGCTTGGATTTATGACGAACAATTTCGGCGATGCAAATGCTATCCCATCTAACGGATCAGATGAGAAGATAAATGAAGGCAGGAAGTATCGAAATCGACTTAACATTCACCCACCGCGGGGCCAACATGTCACTGAATTCTGTTGATCACCGGACTGCTTCTCGATATGAAAGACAAATCCCTGTGGAGATACTCTTCGAGGATGGGGGAAAGCTCATCGTAATGACCCGCGACGTCAGCGCCAGTGGAGTATTCCTGAAAGTAGCCAGAGAACACCCTATGAAGGATCATTTGCATTTTCTGATCACATTTCCGAAAGAGATTACTACATCCTGCAAAATAATGGCATTGTGCGACGGAACAATCGTGCGGAGAGAAGTAGGAAATGATTTTGAGGGAATTGCGATAAAGATAGAACGCTATGAATTCTTGGGCTCCGAACCCTGAACTTGTTGGCGCGCTATTTTGCTGTTATCCAGTTACTTGCACGGCGGGGCGATCTTCAAATCGGTAAGTAATCCTGTCACCCTCGCGGTACGCATATGCAATTCTTGCGCGCTCGCTTCCAGCACCTTCGATCCGCCATCTTGAGCCGTCAGGAACAAGCCGAAGCTGATTTCGAATACGCCACCAGCAATTCACCTCGCCTGGCTTCGCAATTAAGATATTTTGGTCTTGCCGCAACCTATAAAGATGGCCAAGCAAAGCTCGATATAGCTTCTGCCTGCTCTTATGTTGAATGTAGTCGGGGTGAACGAGAATACTGATGAGCCCATGCTGCTGCCTTATCAATTCAATCTGTTCTATCCACAAATCCAGCGAGTGCCCCTGCAGAATGTTGAACAGCGCGTAATCCTGCGTTGTGGTGAGCGGCAATTCCAGAAGGTCTCCGATGAAGTAGGGGAACACGGTGCAGCACCCGCCTTGCTGCGCCTCCAGATGAGCCACGTTGGGCACCGACATGTCGTATTCAAACTCCAGCGCGTGATACCAGCGCTGGTTGCGGTACATGGCTCCGGAGCGGAATCCCGCAGAGTGGAATTCCCTGCCGTAACGATTGATGGTGCCAACCCGCTCCATGAACAAACGCTCGGCTGAAAATAGATTCCCGTCATGATTGAGATCGTGAACATTGACCTCGAATCCGCGCTGGCGAATGCCTGCGAGAAATGCAGGTGAAACCGGGTAGCGATCCTCGGGAATGACTTGGAAAGATGCACTGATGCCGAACGCATCATCGATGTCCATAAGAGCGGAACAGAACTCTTTTCCGTGATGGTTTTCAATGTCGTGGGTGACAATGATGCAACTGTCGTATCCGTTTGGCCAGAACCAGATGAACGGCACGACGTCGAGGTCATGCGACTTCATCAGCAACGCAAGCTGTCTTTGCTGGAGGTACTCAACCGTACAGTCCACCGGCCATGCGGGGAAGAGGATATCCTGCCAGCCAGAAAAATACAGCCTTTGAAGATGCTTTCTAACTGCAACAGGCAACAACGGCCGAACGGTGTAATAGGCGGGCCGCAGGACGGGCTCCAGCGCGGAGCGTTGTCTTCCGGAGAGCGAGTATCGCTCCAACAGAAGATTATCTATGAGTGGGTCGAGGTCGTACGGAAGATCTTGTCCTGAACTGCTTGAAGCATCGCGGACAACACGCAGCTTTTCCTCAAGGGAGCGAACGACGACGCAGGATGGAGTGGAACCGTAACAAATCGTGTTGTCTTCTAGCTTGAAGACAACTTGTGCTCCCGTGTCGCGCTCACGGAGCGGTGGCACGAGAGACTCGGGTAACCGGTAATGCTCAAGTAAACGTCGCATGCAGTTCGATTGTTAGTCACATTTTGCGCCATCTCCCGAAAAAAATAACAACTCGGGTTACTTTGGTACAGGCACATTGTGATTAGATGCTCGCCTTAACCTATGTGTCTATACAGGATCTTCCCTGAAGCGGCGAGTGCGGCATCCGGCAAATGAGAGAACAATTGATTCGCAACCTGCACCACCCACTCGGGCCGCGCATTAACCCTCGGCTTGTGGCTCCAACAACGAAGGTATGTAAGTTGGCTGCGAACGGCACCGAGACGATCCTTGAAGGTCGCCAGACCTTCGTTGTGCGTATCGGAGCGTCCTAGATCAAGATGCTGCATGCCTTGCTCACGAGCTTCCTCGATGGTCTTCCAGAATAGAAAGGGCATGCCCCCGAGAGCGTTGAACCTTTCGTCACTGCAACCGTACTTGTACGTAACAGTGTTGCGAAAGGAAAGAGTGAGAAGGGCGGCAACTGGAGTCGCATCCTTGGAGGCAACTCGGATCATCAGGCCTTCGCCCATGGCGGCGACAAGGTTGCGAAACCACTCTAAAGGCTGAGGAGGTAGACTATGCCGCCTGCGTGTTCGCATCAGAAGCAGATAAAACTGCGAAAGCAAAGTATCAGAGCGACCCTTCTCGTAACTAAGCCCTTCCCTTTCGGCACGACGGACCTTTCGTTGTATGCAGTCTTTGTGCATATTCGAGAAGAGCGTGTCGGGAGCGGGTTGCAACGAGAGAGTGTGCAGATAGAAATTCTCCGATGGTTGAAAGTTATCTGAACCTGGCAGCGCCGGTTCCAATAACTTAAGAGGACGGAGCTCGACGTACTTACTTTCTTGCTTGCGCGTAAGGTCATGGACATGAGCGAGAATCTCCTGTTGCGCTTGCGAGTCCGCCAATAGCTCGCAATGGTCAGAAAATGGCAGCGACACCAGACGTCGGCCCGTGATCCAACTTTTCACCTCACAGAAGACCACACCATTCTGCAAAGGTTCACCTGGAGCCGATGTAGTCAGGACGATCGGTGAGTAACCATAAGTTTGAAGCAGAGCCTGCAGCCAAGCGCGAGAATGAAATACTCCGGCAAGGGGATGCCAATCTACAAGGTCATCCCAGCGTTTGTCTTCCAGAGGATTGATCTCATATACCGGCAATTTTGACCTCTAAAGGTTGTGTTGGGTTCAAAGCACTAGTTTGCGGCAGTAGAAGGCCTCGGCATAACCGCTGGGAGCATTGCACTCCATACCTCGGAGCCGCATAAGGGAGAGGAAGGTGCTCTCATCGAACCAACGCTTGGACTGCTGAGAGGGAAAGGCATCCATGATGCACTGAACCTTCTTCTTGTACACATCGGACTCAAGCGGCACAAAGACGCTCGGCTGTCCGAGATCGCCGTCATACTTTGGAATTTCATACTCAAGAATGAAGTGGTCCCGAAAGGCATTCCACGTGAGTTCAGAGATGAGTCGATGGTCCTGATGTGCGTCCTTGCGATTGTGAGTGAAAATGAGGTCTGGCGAGATTGTCTTCAGCTCTTCGAAACAACTCTTCACGTCAGCTCCGACGAACGGCATGCAAGTATCGGGAAACTGTTTGAACAGTGCTCGCTCCAATTGTTTGGAGCCCGCAAAGGAATCGGCCCCGCGTTGCGCCTCAGCCTCGCGGACTCCGCACGCACTGAACACGACCCAATAAAACTTGATCTCCGGATACTGCTGAAGTAATTGAAGGATCGTGCCTCCACAGCCAATCTCAATGTCGTCGGAGTGCGCGCCCAGGCATAAGACTTTGAGAGCGCCATCACTGCCGCCGCGCAGATTCAGCTTCATCATTGGGCTATACGTTTCCAGACGTCGATTGCGTGAGATCGACTGTTGGGCGGCTCACGTTCCGTTCGCAGGTCACTCTGGAAAGGGCGCGCTCCGCCGCCAGTTCCCCACTCTTGAAGCTCTCGTCCGTCCACTGGTAACCCCACTCTCCGTAGCGTCCACAGTAGGCGATTCCAACCTCATCGAGATAACCGTGTACTGTTTTGAGCGCATCCGCGCGCTCAAGGTCGAAGATAACGTTGGCGAATCGGAGCAACATCGCCTGACGAGATAGGATCACGTCCTCCTCGCGGAGTAATCCACAACGACGCAGATCCCTGATGACAGGTTCGATCCAATCCTCAGGCTTACCGGCCAAAGGCTTATATTTCTCGGAGAAATAGACTTCCGCCTGAATGCTTCCACAACCGGGAGGAGCGTTACGCGCAGAGAGCATATGCGGAAAGCCCAAGCGGCTAAAGCAAATGTCCTGATCATAGAAATAGGTCATGTGAGCGTTGGAGATATCCGCGCGGTTCACTGCTATGTTCACGAGAACACATTGCGAGCAGGCGAGACGGCGAGCGGCCTCAGCGACCTCTGCCGGCACGCCCTGAATCATGGGAATCAGATCCGGTAGCGCTATCGATGAAACCAGCGCGTCATATCGCGAAGCCGAACCATTTGAAAATCTGAGTTCCCGCGTACGCGGATCGACAGAGACCAGGGCATGGTTAAGTTTCAGGTCTGCCATGGCTACAAATTTCTTCAAATAGCACACGAATCCGCCTTCGGTGGGATAGCGGAAGTGTGTGACGTAATGAATTTGCGGTGCCGCAGCAGAGAGCGCGCCTTGAAGCACCTGCTCGAGACTGGGCCGGTATATGCGCGGTCCAAGCCAATCGATACTCATGTTCTCGGCCGTGGTCGTGTGAAACTTGCGCGTGTACTGCATCGGAAACGATTCGGCAAATGTCTTGCCAAAGCTTGCGTATAACCAGTCCGCGTAGTTTCTTATAGGACGCTCTGGTGCCTGGCGCTCGTCTACAAAGTCGCTGATAACCTTGATGATGACATCTTCCGGCAATCCGTGGAGGTGGATTTGGACCGGATGCAAGGGCCAGTGGCCATGCCAATAGTTGTTCAGATTGATCTGTATGGTCTCATACTGCTGATCAACGTTGTCGGCGAAGAGTTCCTGAATACGTGGATCTTTTGTATAAGAAACGTGCGGGCCGATGTCGAAGACGAATCCGTTCTCCTGCCGGAACGATGCCGTGTGGCCACCGTAGTAGGCGTTCTTGTCATACATTATCGGGGTAATCCCCTCAGAGTGGAGCCGATAAGTAGCGCCGAACCCGGCCATCCCCGTGCCTAAAACAACTACGTTTGGCATTGGCATCGCAAAACCTCTAGTGCTTGGATGTTATCGTGCTCACAATCGTTAACAAGAACTACGAAAAAAATCCGATGCCGCGGCGACTCGATCAGCAAGAGCTCCGCGGAAGAGATTCGAATTCTACAATCTGGCTGCGGGTTAATTGTTGAAGATCAGCTCCATCCTGAAATGCACGGTACCACCCGACAATCCATTCGAGCGCACGCCCCAACGGAAGCACCGAATCCCACCGCAGACAGGCTCTGGCTTTTGAGGCGTCAAGTTTCAAGGCGCGAGCTTCGTGCGGATGGGTCGCGGTGTCTTGCTCCCACGCCGCGCCGTCGCCCCAGGAACGTACCAGCTCATCCGCAATCCACGAGACAGGCTGTGCGTCTGAGTCAGGGGGGGCAAAGTTCCAACCGGAGGAGAAGCGTACGGGGTCCTCTGAAAGCTTCTCGGCGAGCATGAGATATCCACGCAGGGGCTCGAGAACAAACTGCCACGGACGGAACGCAGCCGGGTTCCGAATAAGGCAAGGTTTGCCTGCCAGGAACGCTCTCATCAAGTCCGGAATGAGTTGATCGGATGTCCAATCACCGCCGCCGATCGCATTCCCTGCGCGCGCGCTACCAAGCGCGATGCCATGCTCTGCGATCAACTCCGGCGGAAAGAACGACTCGCGGTAAGAAGCAGTAACGAGTTCCGCGCAACCCTTTGAGTTCGAATAGGGATCGTGGCCGCCCATGCGCTCGTTTTCGCGATAACCCCATATCCACTCGCGGTTCTCATAACACTTGTCGCTGGTGACATTAACGACAGCGCACGGCTGTCTCAATTGGCGTAGGGCCTCCAGAAGATGAACCGTTCCCATGACATTCGAAGAGTAGTTCTCGATGGGGTCTTCATAACCTCGGCGCACAATGGTCTGCGCCGCCATGTGAATGACTACTTCAGGATGACACTCAGCAATGGAGCTCTTGAGGCGTTCAAAATCGCGAATGTCACCTCGTATGGAATGGAGTACACCTGCAACCCCAGCTTGCTCATACAGGTTCGGATGCGTGGGCGGGTCGAGCGCATATCCGGTTGTCCTCGCTCCAAGCGCATCCAGCCACAGAGACAACCAGCTTCCCTTGAAGCCGGTGTGCCCGGTGAGGAATACGCGGCGGCCCTTCCAGAATGAACGGTTAATCATGTTTGACGATGATGCGACACGCAACGAGTCCTGACACAATAAGCCAACCGACACAAAGCTATAAGAACCTTATCGAACCTCTTGGACTGTTACCCTGTGTTGTAACTCCTGCGCGTCGGACGGCCAGATTGCAAACTGTTCATGCCATAGTTTCTCGACAATGCCCGGCGACGTTTCCTTAACATCATCGAAAGAGACAACCTTGTCCTTTGCGACATCACGCAGCAGGACGCGGCCTTCCGACAGGGCAATCGGCAAAGCTGACATGCCGCGAGCAGCCGACGTGTTATCGATAAGTCCATAGGTACAGAAGCCACCGATGCCATCGAGCCGCTCACCGGCTTTCAAGGCACGCTTGGCAACAGCAACCACTTCGCAGACCGGACCACCGATGGGTGCGACGGTGGGATCACTATGGATCATTGCGCGACCAATCGTCGACGCTATCTGGAGGTGCGGAAGATGAAATGGTGTATAGAACACATAGAACGGACCATCACCGAGTTTGTAATAAGCCAGTTGCACCTGCTTTAGCGGCGAGTCCTCGTGAATGACGACAAAGGCCCCGGTGTGAGGAGCAGCGCCGAGCGCGTAGTCGACCAAGCCAGTCTCCAGCATTTGCTCTGCCGGCAACAGGGCTGCCACTTCGCGAACATCTCCACAAGAAGGGCCATACATTCCACGACGGCCGGCGTGAAATCCTGTTGCGTTGGAAAGAACCGTGGTCTCCATGGATAGCTTCGTCGAGTCTGCAAATGACGTGACCTTCTTTACGTCCTGGTCATGCTTCTCGGCAAACGCGCGTTGTGTATCAGGATTCCGATAGTAGTCCACCATGCCCTTGATGTTACCGGCGGCAACAGGCCGGAGTCCCAGGCCACGGAGGTAGCGAAGCAGGGTCATGGCGACCCCCGGTTCATCCCCGTCAGTATGGGTCAATACCACTCCCGCCCTGTCAGCCTTCGCCTTCAGGATGGGGCCGATCAGCGAGTCCAGTTCAGCATTTACGAGTACGACGTGTTTGCCATGATCAAACGCGTCCAGTACAACGCGAGCTGCCGGTTCCACCGTGCCTGTTACTTCCAGAAGAATGTCGATCGCGCCGCAATGCGTCAGCACCGAAGGGTCATCGGTCAGCACTGGAGTCCCTTTAGATATTGCAGCTTCGGCCTGGTGAGCGGAATCAGCGGGACTCCACATCTCTACACCGGCCTCCCGGAACGCACGCTCGCCGTGCTCTGGCGTGCGATTGGAGATTGCCACCAGGCGCATGCCTGGGACAGGCGTTGCAAGCTGCAGCGCGATGGCTCGGCCCGTCGCGCCTGCTCCAATCATTCCGACGCGGATTGGCTGGCCCGTAGTTTCGAGGTTTTGGAGTGCGGTGTCAATGTTCATGGAAATCTCCCGTGCTCGACTCGCCATCATCCCGCAGGTCTGTCTCGTGCTTGGCTTCGAATCCAGTGCGTTATCTTCGTTCTCTGGAGGGTAGGTGCCCGTGTCACCCATTCACGCGACAGAGTGGATCATCGCGATCTTGCCAGCAACGGCGCCTTGATGGCGTCCATTTCCATTCGTCTTCTTCCACACTTCCCAAGGGGCGGCGGAACTACCGTAGAGACTCTCAAGATGCTGCCTGTCCTTAAAGGTGTCCATGCTGGCCCAGAAACCGTCATAACGATATCCGATCAGCTGTCTTTGCTGAACCAACCTCTGAAATGGCTCGCTGACGAGTTCCTCGTTTGCCCTGATGTAGTCGAAGATCTTGTTCTTGAATATAAAAAAACCTCCATTGATCCGCATCGGCCCATCGCTGATCGCGCCTATGCCCGACACCAGGTTTTCATCGCCTTCTTCAAGCGAAACAGTGTGATAGCTGAGGTTTGGACGAACACAGAGGAAGCTCGCAACTTTCCCTTGCTCATGAAAATGATCGAGCTGCTGCGGAAGTGGCAAGTCTGTAAGGCCGTCACTATAGTTAGCTAAGAACTCTTCTTCGCCTTCAAGGTAACGCTCCACGGCTTTTAGACGTTGGCCGATGTTTGCGTTAATCCCGGTATCCGCAAAAGTTATCTTCCAGTCCTGGATGTCGCTGTTAAATAGCTCCAACTTCTTGCCGCCACCGGAAAGGACAAAGTCATTGGAGACACATTCGTTATAGTTCAAGAAGTAATTCTTCACCACGTCGGCGCGATACCCCAGGCAGAGGATGAAATCCTTATGTCCAAAGTGTGCATAATATTTCATAACATGCCACAAGATTGGACGGTACCCGATTTGAACCATGGGCTTGGGTATATCTTCCGTATCTCTGATTCGGAGTCCTAATCCTCCGCAGAAAAGAACAACTTTCATTGATTTCACTTCCCCCAAGCTATTCAAACGTTTGTTCTTCTTTAATCAACCGGCTCTCTTGCAAATAATCTATTTGCAATTCTGCTGCCAGAGCATGGCACGTCACGATGGGCCAAAACCGGAGTAGTACCCGTCGGTTTGGTTGTAGGAACTGGCCAAGGATACTCTCGACAAACTTCAAGGTTAGGCCGGCCTCTTAAGCAAGTGACAGAATGCTCGCCGGAGTTCGTTCATGATTCGACCGTGCGAATGTATCGAGTTTGTTTCATTCATCTCAGGTGGTGATTTTGGGCGAGATGGGCAGCCAATTTCGATCCTGTTCGGAGATTGATGAAACTGGCAGGGGCCAGCGGATGCCGAACGCGGGATCGTCATAACGAATGCCGTGCGCTGCAGAAGGCGTATAGACCGTGGACGCCATGTAATACATCTCGGTGTTGTCATCCAGAGTTTGATAGCCATGGGCGCAACCTTCGGGCAGGAACAACATGCGCCCATTTTCCGCGCTTAACTCGGCGCCATACCATTGACCGTACGTCGGAGAAGCAGGACGGACGTCGAGCACTACGTCGAACATGGAACCGCCGGTACAACGCACCAGCTTCGCCTCAAGCGCAGGCTCAACTTGGAAATGCATACCGCGGACAGTTCCCCGATGAATACTTAGACCAAGATTAGCCTGGAGGGGAATGAAATTGATTCCATTCTCAGCAAACTCTGAAAGGCACCACGCACGCATGAAACGCCCGCGCTCATCCTGGTGAGGCGTGGGATCGATCACCACTGCACCTGCAATATCCAGTCGCGTGAAACGCATCCGATTTTGACCTCATGTTCTGAGCTTTACCGCGAATCCTGCGCCGAACTGGCGGGATTGGAGTCCTCGCCTTTTGCCCTTTCAAGCCAAATCTCCCGCCAATATGGGAAGCAATCTCTTGCACAAAACATCGGTTGCGTATAGTAACCGCCACAGTGAAGGCCATCAAGCACAATGCACGGGTTTTTCAATTCCACCAAGTGGCCTGTTTTCTCGTTGATGATATTTCGTACACGAGCTTTCACCGGGAAAGTCTTCCCACAAAAAGGGACGAGTTCAGGATGAAAACCCATCCCCCGGTTCATCATGCTCAAATTGATGGTATCGAGAATCTCATTGTGGCTCTTGATCGTGACGAGTTCTCCCGGCTGAAGGTCAAGTTTCATGGTTGGCGTTTTGCCGTTCATCGGGAGGTGTCCCATGCGGCGCACGTAGGGTGTACCTCCACGGATCTCCTGAATCTTGTCGTAAAGCCATCGCATGGCGGATCCAAAACCAAGTCCAGATTCCGCCAACCGGTAATATAAAGCGAAGAAGACCGCTCCGAAGATTGTGCTGATACTTTGATTTCGGGACGTGTAGTCCTCGATGAGGTGTGGAATCGACCAGAACGGAAGAGGCCTGGTGGCTGCTGTCATCTGCGTTGCCTGACAAACATAACGGGGCCCGAGCGTTGCGTCTTCAGGCGAAGGCGGGGATTTGAGTGCCGCCCATAAGTCAGCTTCAGTGCAGCCAATACCGGTACTTAATGGTGATGTGGTGACCTCAGCGCTATCATCTGCCCGCCTTAACCAAGCTTCTTTCCAAATGAAAAGGCAGCCCGCCTCGCAACCACCGATACCCTGCCCATCACAACGTAACCCTTCAATCAGGACGGCACCGCTCATCGTACCGCTTACTGTCGCGTGTTGCGTGCCACACAACTTGTGGGCACGTTTAGCGACGCGCAGTTTCTGCCCACAGTACCGCAACATCTGGGGCATGAACGGCAACTCCTCTAACCTGCCGTTCTTGTCGAGGGTCGCTAAGATCTCATCCTTGCTGCGAACCCACACCCACTCGCCAGCTTTCAAGGTAAGACTTTGGGAACTCACACTGGGCATTCCTGCAGCTCCTTAGTATTCGTTCGCATGGCAGGTATCCTGCAGAGTGACTGGGCGATTGTCGTCTCCACACGGGAGCTCGGAAGAACTAGAGCACATATTTATTTACCAGGGTGTTCCGCACGTTTGACGCCTGCGCATACCACCGAACCAACCCAATGGCCCCGAATGAAACGCAGAAAATCGACACGACAACAATCGACGAGAGCACTTCTCTGGAAGCCAACCTATAGCAGGCTAGGCCAATTCCGATAAAGAAGAGCTTTTGCCATTGGAAAGAGTCATAACGCTTCGCAATCTGGCGTCTCTCTGCCCATACGGTCTTCACTTCCGGAGACAGCGGTAACAGCTTCCTCATAAAGACCGGTACAATCCTTACACAGAGCAATAGAAACATGAGGCCTACTGTCAAGGTCCAACCTGAACGGACATCCTGGCGCAAGAGGGAGAGTACAGGAACAGCGACGAAGCCGATCAGGACCCTAAGCGCACCGTCCAACGGACTACGATCAATCGACACTAGAACTTTATCGAGAGTTGTCATCTCTTTTTTTAACTGACAGCTACGCTGAATTGATTAAGCAATTGGGACACCACGTCTGGAGTTGAACTAAGGTAAGTTTTGAACTACCACGTGCTCGGTACCGTTCAAAAATGATCGAGATAGGAAGGACTTTACCACTTGCTCAGGAAAACATTTACCTTTGAGACGCAATCACATTCCACTGCACTCCCCGATTCCATTGCCAGGAGGACTAGTAGTCCCAAGCGGCGATGCGTCTGAAGCCACAATCAGTATTCAAGCCAGCATTCTTTCGCAGCCACGATCTTCTACTGGATCCCCTTTTCAGCCAGAAGCCAATACCAGGACTTCCGTCGACGTACGTTTCATCGGTGGCTTGAATTACTGGGACATCGTTTATGTAGCCCATTATCAAGTTGCCTTTGACTGTCGCCTTGACCACATCGCCATCCGCAACTCCAAATTCCGCACCATTCTTCTGACTTAAGTAGGTGAACCTCCCCAGCCGCCCATCCCACCGCACTATAGATGAATAAGCGCTCGCGGTCTTCGAGCATCGATAGAGTACCTCGTAACCTATCGCATTGCGACTTGAGAGAGAGCTGCGGAGACGTAATTCTACTTCTTGGAAATGATCATCATTCTGATTAACGGAGTACACTTCTGCTTCAACAGTCTGGTCCGGTTTCCAACTGCCCACCAAGAGCGCTGTTGAGTCATCATAGGCTTGATCGCCGTTTCCTTTCCCAGATTCGGTTCCATAGGCTAGGCCAGTGCTGGTTCTTACGTCTGCCCAGTCAAGCCCGATCGCTTTGCCGGAGATCCATTTACCACCCTCAGAAATGGGCTCTTCTGTTGCGACAAAGCTCGTCGTGTAGCTATTGTGGAGGCCGCTGGGAACCGACATCGCTGGCTTAATAGCCAGCACAACATTTTGAGGTTGTCTCTCGTTGCGCCGCCACAGCAGTACGCCGGCCAAAAGCGACGATAGAACTCCCAGCAAAACAATCTGGCTCGTTTTTAGCGGCTTGGTTAGCATTGCAGCTCCTGGCGCTACGTCTCATTCTGATCGCGAGACGCCGTGTTTTGAACCTCGTGATCAGAGATAAGTCCAGCGATTTGTTGAAGACGTTCCTTCCGTTCGAACAACTCTGGAATCGGGTCAATACCAACAGTTCGCAGGATGGTTTCCCACCTATATACCCAGTCATGTCGTAGAAGGGCCTGAGTTACGTTGGTGTGCCGGATATTTTCAATTCTCTGGCGCTGGCTATCCAAGTCGTTGATGATCTCGTCGATGTGAGTTGAATTGTAACCTAAATCAAAGACCGCTCCGGTCCAGTCAAAGAGCTCATTGAATGTCTCGGTTTTGGGACGCTCTCCCAACATGATGGTGCCGGAAGCGGCTCCTTCAAAGTAGCGGTTCCCGATCTCGATCTGATCCCCCCTGATATCGGGCCGGTCGATCAACCCGGGATTAACAATGAAATACCGGCTTCGTTTTGCGATATTTGCAAACAACACTCTGTGTTGTGCTGAATCAATCGTATCCCCGCCCGCAATGCTGTCATGGAGATAAAACAAGCCATCTTCAGCAGCCATCCTCAGCAGTTTCTGGTGAGTCGCCTCCGAGCGCCTGCCGAAGCTATACACATCAATAACTCTCTTAGGCGGGTTGGGATAGGGGTTGAAGCGAATTGCATCGACGCCTGGCGGGATGAAGATGCATCTGGACTGAATCCTCTTGCTAACCGGCTCGACGCTTTGCCGATAATACAACGCAACAACATCAAACTTATCAAGGAGGCGAAGGAGATTCTGGCAACCGTTTATCTCTGTTATCCAAAACTCGTCGATAAGGCAGACCGAGGCTCGACAGTGTCTCCTCCAATCGAAAGCCGCATCAACAATTATTAAATCGGACGGTTGACCACAGACAGCAAAGAACAGGTCGTAACGGTCATCTCCTTCAATCCTCTTGATCCCTGGATTGGGGGAAAATGGTGAGTGGTAGGCTACTCTTTTGGCGAAGTTATAGCGGAACCCGCCAGGAGTGAAGTCCGGCGCAAGTAACTCGCTTGATTCTACTTGCGAGATCACATCTTCGAATTCGTAGTGGGGACAACGGAACATAGCTCTGCTGAATATGTTCCGATAGGAAAACACCAATGCCCGTGGTGATGTTTGTGAGATCATGCTCGCGCCCTTGTTTTCACCAATTTCTCTACCCATACATATAGGAGCAGACCGCAGGGATCGAATGACAAATCCCTACTTCGATTTGTCGGGTATCACTGACTTTTCAGCGCTGAGTGAGCTGACAGTACTTAGTCCAGTATCTCTTTCACAAGTTTCAACGCAGCTTCGATGGACGCTACTACGTTTTGAGAATACCTGTTCGTATGCGGCGAGGAGATTCGATTCTGAGTATTTCCATGACAAGGTCTGTTCGACGCGGCTACGGCCACATTGTCCCATGCGAGCAGATTCTTCCGGATGGGCGAGTAACCAGAGAATCATGTCGGCAAAACCACAAGCACCAGCCTTACTATCAACGTATAGCGATGACTCGCCGGCACTGACGCGACCTTCTTTCAGGTCAAATTGAACAATCGGCTTACCCAGTGCCATGTATTCCATGATCTTGATCATGGTTGAGATGTCATTCATCTCACAAGGTCTGTCTGGATTTACGCAGACATCGGCAGTAGAAAGGATTGCGATCAAGTCCTTATCCGAGATCCGGCCGGTAAAGGTCACTGTGTCGTCAAGATTCATGTCGCTGGCCATCTGTCTTAAAGACTTGAGTCCTGGACCACCGCCGACGCAAGTAAAATGCACATCGCGCCGTCCTGAGTTGTTGATGATGCGCGCGACTTCCAGAAGAATATCCAAGCCCTCCTGAACACTCATGGTGCCGACATAACCGACCAGAAATTCCTTACCGTGCTTAAGAGAAGGATCCGGCGGTACTGGCCTAAAGGTTTCGATGTCTGGGCCGTTTCGAACAACAAACACCTGACCGGGATTTAACCCACCTCTCCTCACAGCGAGCTCCTTGTAGCTGCCGTTCGTGGCCATCACGGCATCGCTGAAGAGATATGTTAAGCGCTCGAGCCACATCTGGGCTTTATACAACAATCCGGTCTTGCCATACTTAGACACGTAAAGCTCTGGGTTGGCATCATGATGATCGAAAATGTATTTCACACCCAAGAGCTTGTAAGGCAGGGCGACCAGGAAAATGTCGTCCGGTGGATTGCAACCTTGGATGACATGAAACCCGCGAGTGAAATAGATGTATAACGTGTACAGCACCTCGCACAGAAGGGCAAAACTGAATTCCCAGATGTAGCCAAATGTACTGTCACCCTCTTTGACCATTGGATGGCGAAAGATGTGTACGTCTTGCAGAACCTCATGTCCACTCTCATACCCCTTGCCGCGCGGACACAACACTGAGACGTCATAGCCATTATCTCGCAACGAACACGCCTCTTTCCACACGCGACCGTCGAATGGCACGGGCAAATTCTCTACTATGATTAGAATCTTTCTTTTCATGAGTTGATTTGTGTCCGCGAGGAACCTCTCGCTCTTGCAATTCTTCGGAGCCGCTCGATTAGGGTTTAGATCCCACTTGCTCGTGAAAGTCTGCTTTTTAAGAACTCAGCCATTCTGAGGACATGCACATTCTTGCTCAGATAATTGTCCCTTATCTCGGAGAGACGTCTGCGCATGAACGCACGTGCATTCCTTCGAAATCCGAGAGTTCTGAGCTTGGAATATGGGTTTCGATAAACGAGCGAGAATACGTGGACACTTCGGGGAGGCAGCTCCGCAACAGCATGCATCTCTGATTTTGTTGATTCGCATTGTAACGAGTCTGTCTTATCCCGAAGCACGCGCTCAACCGATCCTAGTTCTGCGTCCGCGGTCCATTCCATTTGAATGCGTAGCGTGACATCTCCGTGATTCGCGATCTTTATTGAGCGAGCGTATGGGCGGACGTGAATCATACCATCGGGCGCTCTGCGCCAAAGGGCCGAGTTGCAGAATGCTTCACCCAAGTTCGACCAATGGATTCCGGGCTCGATTGAATTGATGAGGGAGACCGCGCGGACAACCGACTGCGGTTGCCGGAATGAGTCATGATGCTCCACTGTGAAGACCGGGCGACCGAAGAACAAATTGAACGCGACGTCGTGAGCATTAACTTTCGAGCAACTCGTGCGAAGAAACAGCGGGAATCCACCGTATCTACGGATTGAAGGTTGCATCATCTCTCGCAGCAGAAGGTGGCTTTGTTGAGCGAGGGGGTGGCAGATTGTATTCACTCCACCTTCAAAATTACGAGCCTGTAGCACACGCATTGCGTCTTCGGAGAAGTTACCTTGCGGAAACACCATCACTCGGTCGCACTCAAGACTGGTCCTTGCACGATGTACTTTCATACGTTCTTCCGCAACCGAAAGCATGGTGTTGAGCAGCGCTGTGTCGGTTGACGCAAACTCCGCCCCAGTGTGATCATTGCCGTGAAAGCAGAGTGCCAGGCGGTCCTGGTTTTCGCGAAACAGCTTAACTGTTGAGCGCAAGCTCCGACGAAAGTTGTGAGGGATGAACGCCACGGTGGAGAAAAAATTGTGCTGCCTCATTAAACATAGCAGTGAGTCAAAATTCAGAAAACCGTACTCCTCCCTCAAGAGCGGATCATCTATCACGAGCGACGCATAGCTGCCACGCGGGCGCCAGGTTTCCTCAGCAAAGATGTACCGGAGCGCCATCGCATGAGGCATGAGCGTTGAGAAGAAGGTTTCCAGCGGCTTATCCGCTTCGATATCGAGGTCGGCAACATCCTGCCCAGCGATGAAAAACACGGTTGCGACCTGCTGTTTGGTGTATGCCAAGAATGGCTGGCCGTCGATCGTGATCAGGACGCGCGCGGTGGTCGATTGTGGTTGAACATACAACACGCTGTCATTGAGATTATCGACCGGTCCAAAGCTGGTTCCGACAAACGCCTCACACACATCTCTTGTGTCGGTTGCGACTTGATAAGAGTGATCTCCTGGCCCAACTTCCTGCACTGGCCCTAATTGATTTCCCGAGAGAGCAGACACGAGATTGCTATCGAATGCCGTGGGCCGAAGACCATGAACAAAGATGAACGGAAATCGCGTTAGAAACATACTAACTATCTCGTGCGGGACTTTAGTTGCGACCGACCATGCTCTCATCACCTGGGGATTTATCACTAGACAAGAGCCCTCGCTTTGGATCGCATGGTCGAGGCCCGCGTCTCCCCCGAGGTCGAGCGTGGCGCATCCGATGCCGAGGAACTCGGCTAGCTTGATCAGCTTTAGGTCTACGGGCGACGGTTGACCCATGAATGGAACGATCAGTTTCATGATTTGCCAACCGGCTTCGGAGTACGCGAGAGGATCGGTTGAAGGCATTTTGAGAATTCCTTGATCTGCGTATCCTGCCCGAGAGGAATCCCACATCTCGCGACCGGCACTGCTGGGTTACCTTGGACCACCGTCATAGGGGGGACCGATTTAGTTACCACGCTGCCGGCTGTCACTACGGCGCCTCTGCCCACTACTACATTCGGCAGAATGATGGCACCGGGTCCGATAAAGGCGTCCTTTTCGATTCTGACGCCTGTGGTCCCGCGGAAGTGAGCAATGACCATAGCCCGCACGCTGATCAAACAGCCTTCCTCTAGTGTAATGAGATGCGGACGTGAGGTTTCGAGAATGACGTCGTAACCAATCCATACGTTACCGGCGATCTTCACGCCACGAGCGCGATGCAACTTGACTCGAAGTGTTCTGGCGCCAGGCAGAACTCTGGCGAAATATTGCAAGACACGATTAGCAAATCCTCGCAGAAGACCTTCTCTCATAACTCGGTGTTACTCCAATGTGGAACTTGTTCGACTCAAGTACTTGCGATACATCTGAAAGGAATCCAATTGAGGAAGTACTGCGGGATCTATTTCCACATTGAATTCTTCCTGCACGACAGCAGCGACCGTGACTGCCGAGAGCGAGTCCCAAGCTCCGTGTGAGTTCTCACCCATCTCTACGATCTCCTCTTGGGTGTATCCCGGGAAGACAGATGCGAAGCACCGAATCAGGCGATCTTCAAGTTGAGGCATGAATTTTCCCTTCGACACGTTGGAATAGGGGCGGAACCTTTGTTTCGAACTGCTCCCTGGTTAACGTAGCCCCGGGCTCAGGCGGACGCCCTAATATTTGGGTCAAGAGTTCCTGAACTGGAGCGTTCTTTGGCGTTGGACTAAACTCAAACGTTACTTGATTCGCCGAAAAGGTTTCAAACAGATACGACAGGCAGCGATGTTCGATACGCCTGGAGAAAGCTCGGCAACTTAGCACCCAGCTATCCAGAATCAGGCTTTGCCCCTTGGCCTTGCCCGCGACAACCATTACTTTTCCCAAGGGACCGAACTTATCTTTGTAAGACACCGACAGGACGAACGCGTCTGGATCATTGAACAGCGCACGCCACTCAGATTGGATCAAGCGTCTGCCATTCAGGTTGAACTGATTTGTCTTGTTAATAAGTTCAAACTCACGCGCACTAGCATCGGCAAGAACCGGTTCGAATGTAATCACAGCTTCGGCAGCCTTCAGGAACTCATCCAGGGACGCCGCCGGGGATTGCGCCATCGCCCGCCACGCATCCGCGTCCCGAATGCTCCGTAGCCGGAGTGCATCATCTTCCGTAACAACGGACTTACCAAACAGGTCCCTCAAATTCCTGAGGAATTGCCATATGGCCTGATCGTCGCCTCGAGGAAACAGCATGCACTCCAACTCGGGGAATACTGCTTTCACTTCGGCCAGTTCCATCGAACTGTCGTCGACGAACACCACTGAATCTGCACTCACGTTCCAAGTCTCAAGGATGCGGCGTACCGAGTTCGATTTGGGAGACCAGTGAACTTCGAGCGGATAAATGTCGTTCTTGGTCAGATACAAATCGCTTCGCTCAAATGCGCGCTCGACGTTAGCCGGATCGTTCTTGCTGGCTACTCCAACCAGCACTCCGGCCCCAGCGAGCGAGGAGAGGAAGTGCTGGAACACTCCATGCATTTGAGTGTGCCGGTCGAGTTCCCAAGAGATGCCATCAACTCCGTCTTCGCCGAGTACTCCCGCCCAGAGAGTGTCATCCAAATCGGTGATCAAGCCCTTCTTCGGGGAAGACTCTGCGATCAATCTCGATAAGAGATCCCCAATCGCCGAGGCATGCGACAGCGTATATGGAAACCCAGTAGCCAACTCTGACTTAATGTCATAGCGACATGAGAACGGCGATATATCAGCCAAGGTCTGCACGCTTAGCAGACGCACGCCTGGGACTCTGGCAAGATCATTTGCCAGCGAAGCAGCAAGGTATAGAAGTTGACTCTCACATTGGCCGGCATGTGCGCGCTTCGTGGAAAACATAGGTGGCAATGGCAGTGTGGGCAGGCAGACGATTACAGGTAGGAATTGTGCGATCTCGCGGATCGCATTCTGCAGGCGACCGGCCATCTGCGTTGCCGACTCCACTATATTTGGTAGTTCCATCGGTCGCCATCCGGCGAGAGTACGAATACCAAGACGCGGATCGAAATCAGCCCACTCAATTACGAGTGCCAGCGAGTTCATTGCGGACGCATTGAGGCGCTGGATGTTGCCTAGCAAGTCGCCATAAAAGCCCGGGCGCACGACCACACGATTTTCCGGCAAGCGCTTGCGCAACTCTGCGGCCAGAAAGGTTTGGAGATGCAGGGGCGAAATGCCGCAAGCAAGGGATACGTTAAATTCCGGCGCAGCATCTGCAACTGGACAGCGGAGAGTTTCCAATGCTTCGATCAGTTTCATTCGTTGGGCGGAGCCACCCTCCTCACAAAAACGATACAAGAACCTGGCTGATATTCATTGAAGTCGAAGGAAGGAACTACTGTGTCAACTCATACAGCCGCGAGAGCGCGCAGAACATAGTAGCTTGTCCCCAGTGCAGAGTGGGTGTCTTATTCACGATCCAGGGCGAGTAACGCCGATAGTAGAAAAAGCCAGTGCGATCCTGCATGTTCTCAATCGTCCACCGGGCTACCCTCATCGCCAAAAGCAAAGCTTCAGGATCACGATCACAGAAGAAAGCGAGAGTGTCAATGGCTTGAGAGCTGCACTGGATGTCAAGTGGCAAGGTCTTATTGCTGTAATACCGTGGACATCCATTGGGGAGGAAAAATTTGTTCTTCCAGTACCAATACCCGTCCATCATGGTCTTTTCGAACTGACGATCGCCGGTTGCCCGAAGATAATGTTTGAATGAATCGAGCACGTAAGCCGTGTGGAAATTGTCGATCCAATGCAGGTTGGCGGCTTCCCCGTAGTACCAGGAGTGATCCGAGCGTTGGTACTGTGCGGTATACGCCATTGCCCTGCGAGCCATCTCGATGTACGGCGCTTTTTGAACGTGCGAGTAAGTTCGCGCGAGGAGACTTGCTCCCAATACATTCGCATTATGCACCTGGTGATTGGAGATGGGGAAGTAGTGGATGCAGCGTGTTTCTCCATCGGCGTAGGTACCCAGGTCGTGCAGAATGTGTTCGCAGGCGCTGACTGCAATTTGCAAATAGCTATCATCTCCGAAATGATCATAGCCATCGAGGAACGCGTGTCCAATCAGCGACGTCCAGACTACCGAGGGCATGTTCTTGGGCGCGTACGAGCTTCGCGATTGGTAGTCGAAGTGGTTGCCCCAACACGCTCCGCGGTAGCCGGGCACCTTGTTTTCAATGAGCCATCGCAGGGCATCCTCCGCCTTGAGTCTCCAAGCCGGATCGCCGGTTGCATCGTAAAGATGCATAAATCCGCGCGCGAGGAAGCCCATGCCTTTACTGGATCGGCTTTTCAAGATACCCAACACCGGACGTAAGTTAATCGGAAAACGCCTGACCCCCTGCTGCAAAACCATCCGAAGGATGTTGGTCTCGAAGGTCAGCGGACGCACGAATCGCGCGTTCAAACCGTCAAACGGATCATAACCGCGCAGGTCGTTCTTCTCCAGCCAGTCGTGAAGCCGAATAATAGAACCGAGGACCTCCGCCTTCGACACCTTCGTCGCGTCCTGGACCGCACCCCCTTTACCAGCAGATGCCATCGTAATTTCCATTCACGCTCCTCTTCTCACAGATGCGCACAAAATCGACAAGCCGTTGACCCTCGCGCAGGCGTTTGGGAACCTTTTCAAAGTCGGGGTCCTTGTTGCCGATCACGACGGTCTCCGCGTGCTGGAGGACTGCATCAACGTCATTGACCATCAGTCGCGAGATATGGGGAATGCGATTGAGGATAAAATCACGATTTGCGCCTACTAGGCTCGCAATATTTACGTTCTTGTCATAAATGCGTATGTCATGGCCTTTGCCAAGAAGGCGCTCGATGATTTCGATAATGGGGCTTTCACGAAGATCGTCGGTCCCGGCTTTGAAACTGAATCCAAGTATCCCAACGCGCTTGTGACCTTTTTCCATGATGAGTTGCAGACCACGGGTTACCTGTATCTCGTTACTGCGTAAGATAGAGGTAAGGATGGGCAACTCCAGGTCTCTTGTCTTTGCCGTATACGAGAGCGCTCGCAAATCTTTAGGCAGGCAAGAACCGCCGAATGCGAATCCGGGTAGCAGGTATGCGGACGAGATATTCAGTTTTCTGTCCTGGCAGAAGATGCCCATCACTTCGTGCGAATCTACAGAACACGCTTTGCAAAGATTGCCGATCTCATTCGCAAATCCGATTTTCAAAGCATGCCAGCTATTGTCAACATACTTGACCATTTCCGCAGACTCTAAGTCCGTCCTGATCAATGGCGCGTCAAGCTTTTCGTAGAGTGCGGCGAGTGCGTCCCCGCTGGCTTCGTCCATTTCGCCAATGACAGTTTTGGGAGGGCATCGAAAATCGTTTACCGCCGAACCTTCGCGCAGAAATTCCGGATTGTTGCAAACACCGAATTCAACGCCGGCTTTCTTTCCAGAACACTCCTCCAGGGTGGGAATCACGATGTTTCGCATCGTGCCTGGCAGGATTGTGCTGCGAATGACAACTGTATGGCGCTCACTCTTGTCCTTGAGTGCTTCTCCAATCTGTTCACAAATTCGTCGGATGTATCTTAGATCAAGATTTCCGTTAGTTTGGCTTGGTGTTCCGACACAGACAAAGGAGAGTTCCGTCTCGCGAATTGCCTCGCATGCATCGACAGTCCCGCGTAGGCGACCCACCTTCACAGTTGCTGAGATGATTTCACCGATGTCTTTTTCAATGATTGGAGACTGCCCGCTGTTGATCAAATCGACCTTGGTCGTGAGAGGATCGACTCCAACGACTACGTGTCCGTCGCACGCTAGGCAGCCCGCCGAGACAGCACCGACATAACCTAATCCAAAAACACTGATTTTCAAGTTTCTTACCCTTCCATCGTCACCTTTGATTATTCCGATGAGCTCTGGGGATCGAGTGTTTGAAACACCGGTAGCTAAATTGTCTGGATAGTACTACCGATCTTCCCTCGTCGCGCCTCGCTTATCAGCAGCCGCAAATAGCCTGAGTGAGACGACATTCTGTCGTGGGGCATGGATCTATGGGCGATCCAATTAGGCCGTGAGCTAATGGCTTCGAAGTTTGATTTGGGAATTTGTTGGCGCAGAGCACTTTGATACAAAGTTGCGAGGGTGCGGCAATCAGTTGCCGCACCCTCGCTATTACTTATTGTTGACTCGAAGCGATCAACTCACTTAGCCACAGCAGAAACGCCTGTCGGAGGAGCCACAGAAGTCGATGTGGAGGAACTGTAACAAGCATTGGCATCGAAGCTCAACGGGCCTCCCGATCCGTCCAATGGCCCTTGCATCACATTGAGATAACAGTCCTGAGCTGGAACGGAGTTAGCATGTCCGGCCCACGCACTCGTCAATGTGCCCCCGGCACACTGGGACGAAGATACGCCCTGATACCCAGAATAAGTTCCGCTGCACGTTCCAAGGTTGCCAGAACTTACGTCAGGACCAATTGGAGGAAACGGTTTGCCAGACGGCCACCACGACGGCGCGGACCCATAGTAAAGTGAGTTGGGCAGTGTATGCGCCAGTGAAGAAAAATAAGAGGGAGTGAAGTTCGAATTGACATAGGTGACCGCAGCCGGAGACGCTTCCGTTGGGTCCCACTTGACACCATTCGTTACGGTGTCAAAGTTGCCCCACCGCATCAGTGTCGAGAAACTCAGCGGGTCGCACTTCGTCACATATCCCGACGAACACGTCGCTCCAGTACCAGCCCAGCCGATGCTATAGATGCTCTTATCCTCGGCAGATGCCCCAATTCCCCCACTTGTCGAACTCGCGTACGCGTGGTATTGGGTATGATAACCAGGCTGGCCCAGAACGTTCCCGACGATGTTGTTGACGCGGGTGTTTGCACGCATCAGGATAGGGAAGGTCGATGCGGTCTTTCCATTCTGCCACCCAACCAGCATGTTGCGATAATAGCTGTTCTGGTCGCTCGCTCCCCAAGCATCGTCTCCCCAAATGCCAAAGAAATTGTTGCCTTCAAAGAGGTTCATGCCGTTTCCGGCATTGTGCGACGAGTACCCGCCATTGCCGTAAGCTGGGCAACCTCCGCCGCAACTATAGTTCACACCTAGGGAATAATTGTAACCAACGACGAAGCCTGATCCCTGACCAAACATGATTGGCGTGGTCACCTGTTGGAAGATGTTATTTTCGATCAGTACAGCAGACGACTCTCCGAGTTCCACTGCATAGCTATCCGACGCAGACCCTTGGGCCGCATAGAAGTAGCTGTCGCGGATCACGTCCTGCATGCTTTGAAAGACATCGACATGGTTTCTGCCTCCATATTGGGATTTCACATTCTTTACCCAGCACTGGTAGCAGTCGTACATGCTGATATTGGTGCCGCCGCTTAAAGACGTTCCATCGACCGTCATGTTTTCTACGCCATCATTCTGAACAAATCCCGGCCACCATGCCCCAGGTGATTGAGCCGCGCGAATGTTCGAGAAGTAGACCCCTGGAGAGATGTTAACGGTGTAAGCGCCGCCGCCAAGAGAGGTCACGCCGGTCACATACGTGACCTGCTGCTCCGAATATGTCTTGCCACCGATGAAGCGGCCATCATTATTGCCACCGGTGCTACTCTCATACCCGCAGTTGGTGCTATTGGTGTCGCAGATATAGACCCCGTTTGTCTCACTCGTATCATTGGCTTGATCGAGGATAACGGTCTGGTTCAGCGGCGGGGCACTCTTGCAGCCTGAAAGAGTGATGCTAGTGGTTCCCTGCGCGTAGCCAGCCGTCCACGAACAGGCATTTGAGCCTCCCGGCTGAACAGCGGTGCTGCCGTTATAGTACCCAGTAGCGTCCTTCATACAGAAACCGCTGGATAGTCCTCCGCCACAGCCTACCCCACTGGTAAAGATTACTTTGCTGGAGTTAGGTCCGGCACCGCGCAGAACTTGATGACCCTGAGCGCCAAAACTAACACTGGTGACGTACCATGTACCTGCGGGGATATTGACCACATTGTGCGTCGAGTCACAGGATTTTAGCGCATTCTGAATGGAGGTTGCATTGGCCGAAGCTGCACCTGACCCAGCGCTAAGAGACGGCTGTGTGGAGCAGTTGCTCGTATAGTTCGGGATGGTGAATCCAGCGCTCGACCAGTTAATTGCTCGGCTGGGGTCGAGGAGCTTGGACCAGCTCTGCGCGTGGGCACTGATACTACATAAAATCAGCAGAAAGAGAAATCGGTGTCTCATCGATTTATGGATACTCCTGTTAACACGCAATTGAGATACAACGAAGAGGTCTTCACCCTCATTTGCGCGGGTGGCTTACCACGGGATTGTCCCTCGGTATGTTCCTCAACGGCGAATGATCGCGACCAATGAAAGATACCATCCGTGGCGATGCGGTCAACAGTACGGAAGACCCTTAGATCGGAATTAAAACCTCCGGGTTCCGTCATAGGGCGGATCACCCACGTGTACCAAGGGCCGCCAAAGTACAAACCAAAGTACCTATCCGTTGACCCAGCCGAATTTTGAGAACATCCAGATAAGACACCTTTTTTAGGCGATAGGATAATTGCCTTATAGATTTCCGCGAGCAGGAATTAACACCGCAGAGATCCTGAGAAGCCTCCGTGCCATATTGCGTGTGCACGAAAGTAACCCGTCAGCTTTTTGCAGCTGGGTTGGCGACCGGCTCGCTCGTAGTCCCCTCGACTTCGGCACACGGTTTTATATCTTTCCGATCCGGCACCAACTCGCGCAGTAAGCTGGTAAGCTGGCGCAGCGGACCGAGGCCCCAGTGAAAAAGAATTACCATACCTAGGTAAAGTGCGAGAAACAGCGCGGAAATAAGGACGGTTGCATCGAGTGCGTCGCCCGCGGCAGAATGGGTTCCCCAGAACCGCGTGCCTCGGATGATCGCGGCAGTTGTCAGTCCGGCTACACTGGCCGCGGCAGCATACCTCCAGATCGCAGCAAGCAAAGCAGAGACGCCAAACCCTACCGGGCGACCAGCGTACCAGAAGCCGGGAACCAGGAGGACCCAGAAGGAAATGCTCCACGCTGCGGCAACTCCTTCGGGCCCCCACCGCAGCGCCAGCAGAAACAGGCTGGCGGTGATTGCTAGCTGGAACAGGCTCCAGCGCAACCAGCAACCCAGTTTGCCCATGGAGAGATGTATCCAGCCAATCGTGCTGCAGAGAAGCATGACGCCAACTCCAGGCCCGAATAGTTCAAAGATCCTGCCGGCTTCCGACCATTTTGGTCCAAGCACCAGCCTGACTATGTCCTGGCCCACCAGGCTCAGATCGGCGCTCATGGCCATGCCCGCGAACGCAACCATTCCCAGCGAATTGGAGAGGTAGCGCCGGAAGCGAACGTGGTCCTGATTCAGCCGACTTAACGCTGCCAATGCGACGTTGTTGAGCGGCGCAGTAAGTTGGCTGGCTGAAAGAGCGAACAAGTCAAAAGCTTTTTTGTAGAATCCAAGAACCACCGCGTTGAATCGCCAACCTACCAGCAGATTGTCGATGTTTTGTGTGGCGTAAGTGGCGCCGAACGTCCCATAGACCTTCGCCGCAAATTGGATCATCGCGCCTGTCTTACCCGTCCGCCGCGGCAAACCAGGAACCCATCTGCAAAGCCACAAGGCTCCGATCGTTACACTGAGCTGTTGCGCAATAATCCCCGCCACCAGCGCCCAATATCCCCAGCCTCTCCAGGCCAGCAGGATCGCGACAGCCGTATTTGCCACGCGCCCAACCAAGTCATTGGTGGAAGTCGCCGGAAAGCGCATAGCGCGCTTTAGCAGAGCCAAATGTATGACAGAAATTGCCGCTATGAAAATCCCGACCGAGAGGCCAGAGGCGACCTTCGCCACGAGCGGATTTCCGTAGAGCCGCACCAGCAGCGATCCCGCCGCCGCGAAGGCGGTGGCCAATATCAGTCCTGCCCCGGTATTGAGCCAGAACAGATTGCTGGCAGTGTGATGATCTATTTCCTCAACCTGAATAACCGCCTCGGAAAATCCGTTAAGGCCAAAGCTGACCACGAGGAGGCTGAAAGTAGTAGCCATGGTGACGACGCCAAAATCGGCCGCCGTCAACAGCCTGGCTAGAATCACCGTGCTCACCAGTTGAGCACCCAGCGCCAGTCCCGAAGCCGTCACTGACGCGGCGGCGCCGCGAATGGCGAGGCTTCGCAATTCGGTGTTTCCATTTCCAGGGTGGAAGGCGCCAGTACCATCGAATGGGATCATGTTCCTTGGTGTATCTTTGCCTAGGATTTGTTCAGGCCACAACTGTCCGAGCTTCCCGAACACTTTCGAATTCCAGGCACAGGACATGCAGCACTCTTGGGTAAATTTCGAGGACTCGAAACCTTCGCAATATCACCTCGCACAATCCATCTGCAGCATCTTTGGCGGAGCGAGATCGGGCTTTGGCCCCTGCCCCAGGACCCAGCTCAGGACCCGCGTGGTGCTCTCCGCTTTTGCATTCCAGGTTAGGCTTTCCGCGGCGTAAGACATGCCTTGCCGTTGCAATCGATTAAGAAGATCGCGATTACCCGCCAGATCTGACAGGATCTTTTCTATTGCTGAAGCAACTTCCGTTTCATTTGTAAAGGGAACCTTGTACCCAACATCCGGATGAACGATATCTCCAGGGCCACCAAAGTCTACGACCACAGGTACCGCGCCGGCAGCGAGGGCTTCAAAGACCACACCTCCACCAAAATCTCGAACTGATGGGAATACGAATACATCGGCAGATCGCATGCGGCTGAGTGCCTCCGCATGACTCAGCCATCCGCAAAAGGAAACAGCCTTCTCAATTCCAAGCGACTTTGCGAGTTGCTCGAGATGGCCCCGCTCGGGGCCATCACCAACGACGGTAAAGCGGGCCAAATCTTGCAATAACAGCAGAGCAGCTCCGCGCAAAGCAAGATCACAGGCCTTCCGCGGAACCAAGCCCCCAACAAAAATAAGCTCAAGTTTGGAGCCTGGGGCGGGCCTGCGCAGAGTGCCCAGACAGACAGTAGGGTCGATAGCGTTTTCCGGGATAAAGAACAGCTTGTCGCGGTATGCAGCAAATTCCGAATATGTTTGGGATGATGCCGCTATGATCGCCGCCGCATAGCGATAGGTAGATCGGGCGAACGGCAGAAGCCGGTACAGATTCCTCATTCCGGAAATCCATTCCCGTTGCTTGTCGAGCTGGGTAAAACCCGGCGACCATGGCAAGCCGCCACTGATCGGCCCGATGACGAAGGGAATAGGTCGTTTCCGTAAGAAGAAAGCGAAGGGGCTCGGCAACACCGCTGTCAAGGGTACTAGGCGGAGAACCACGTCGAACTCACCCGCAAGGATGCGGCCCCGCAACTTTTGCCACGCCTGCAGCTCAAAGGCAACGCTGAATGGATATTTGAAAGCAGTTAACGCCTGACTTTCATAGTTGCATTTGAAGATCCAACGGAAACACCATGCGAAGATGCGGTCAAGCAGAGGCGTCCGAACCACCTCGATGGCTCGGAAGGGGGCCTTCGCGCGATTCAGAGCTTCCTCTACTGAGGACCGGGCGATCAAGGTAACATCGTGGAGTTGGGCGAGTGCTGCCGCGTGAGAATAGGTAACAAAGGGAATGCTGACCTGCTCCGGGTTGCAGTCGGGACCTAACACCAAAACGCGTAAGCGACCCATCAGTTCTCCTGTGCCCCGGCACGTTCTCTTGCCGATAATGGAAGCTTTATTATTGTCGAATTCAACGTGCGGTTTTTCGGTGCGACATCCCACCGCCAGTTCATAACCGCAAGCAGGAAGATGATCCAAGGGACACTCATCATCCTAAACGCCGCCTCAGTGAACCCGGTGATAAGGGGAGCGAGGAACCAGGCTATCCTGAGGCTGCCGAGGTCAGGATCGCGGCGATAAGCAGCGATCACGCTTCGATAACCCATCGCGATCAGGACCACCAGCAGGGCCATCCCAATCCAGCCCAATGTAACAAGCACCTCGACATACCCGTTGTGCGACTCATTGAGCCGAAGTCCTTTAATTGTGTTCCATATCATCTCCAGCCGCTCACCCATCCAGAAGCTCTCATAGCCGACGCCGAGCGCACGGTTGCTAGGTATGGAGAGGACCAGCTCCCAGATATCAGTTCGGCCGGTTAGCGTGGGATTTCTTCCCAAACTCTGTATTAGATCCCCTGAAGACTGAATGAAAATTGCGTATAGGGTAGTGATAAGCACCCCCGCAACTAGAAGGTGCACGGTAGAAGGTCTGAGACGGAAAGAGGAATTAGTGGAAAGCAGCATTACACCGCTTGACATGCTGAGCGCGCAAATTGAAGTCATCGAGTCGCATGTCCACAGCAACCATACGACCATCGCCAGAACCGCACCAAGCGCCAGCAGGCGCGGTATACGGTTGCGGTCTTCCCGGTCCTTATACGAACTGCGCAGACGCCAAAGAAGGGCCAGCCCGAGAAAATCGCACAATTCCCCCAAGCCGTTCTTCTGCGTGGAGACTCCGACCGGCTCCATTTCCCAGCTTAAATTCAGCATCCGCCCCAGTTGAGGGTAGTACTTGATGAAGAGGACTGAGAGCGGCACAAGCACGAAGGCAAGTCGCGTGAACAGGCACTTGACAGCCCCCGGGATATCAGGCTCGGTGAGGACGATCAGGATCATCAGAACATCGCCAATCCCTTTGACCCAATGCTTGAACGTTACATAGGGATAATCAGACCACGCCATGCTAAGTGCAGCATAAAAGAAGAACAGACAAAGCGCCCAGTTCTTGCGCAGGATGGGGACCACCTTCCGTCCCCTTGAGACAACCACGATCAGCGCAGCGGCCTCGATAGCCATAAGGATACTGCGATCAATGGGATCACCCTCAAGATAGACATTGGCCGTTTCTGTCGGCGGCGGGCTCATCCCCAACCATTGCGACGCCGACCGTGAGAGGCAGAAGAATAGCCACAACGTCGGAATCCAGAGAGCGTGGGACACCCGGACTCTCTTATCGCGATCGAAATAGAAGAGACCTGCAATGCCGATCACGAAAATAGTGGCGGCTAGTGGCGGCGGCATTCACTTCTTCCTTGCGTGCACGGATTGTCCGAAAAGGCGATCTGCAATTTCAGAATCGACTGCTCAATTGTCGCGGCGTCATGCTTGCGAAGACCTTTAATGTTCGATTAAAAGACGTTGCATCAACTCGAGCGACAGCAGCTTATGGATTTCGGTCGTGTAGTTGCGTTCGCCCTTCACGTGGCGCCTTACCATGGCTTCCATCGTCTTACCATTCAGGTAGGGTCGAGATAACGTCAACGGGTCAAGCAGCATTTCCTGGACATATCTGGAGAGCGCATCACGGTACCAGACGCGGAAGTGATAAAACTTGTGACGCCCCAGCCAAAGTCGTTCCAGCCGCAGCGGGGCAAATAGATGGTCGGTTTGCGCGACCCATTGCGGCATCCCGTAATCGTAAGCGTACTCAGCCTTGAAGGTGAACGTCATATAACGGCGGACGATGCTGGCGGGCACAATACCACTCTCTGCTGCCACCCCGAAATCCGTTCGGATCCGGCGCAATACGGGATTGCCATCTTCAATTAGACGCAACGATATGTCATTCGACCGCGTTGCAGGTGCCGGCGCTCGAAAGACCATCTTGACGAATTCGTTATCCAGATACGGGGACCGGAGCGCGAGTTGGGTCTGCTCCAGAGCCTGCAATCCGTAATGGTGCCATGGTGCCTGCTTGAACACCGCGAACGACAGTGGATGCACAGATAGCTGCCGTTTATAAACCTCCTGCCCTCTATTGACCAGGGATAGGAAATCAGGGGAAAACAAATCCGCAGCAGGTTGAACCGGCTTGAAAGCACGCACGCGGCGGAGTACTTCGCCGCCATAGTTGCCAGTCATTCGTGCAGGCGCGATCTGGGCCGCACGTTCGTTGACATATAGGTCAGGAGAGTGCGTCGCATCCACGCATCCATCGGTCAAGTACACGGTGCGCTCTACATAACGTGGGAATTGGCGGAGAAAGTCATCACCTACCGGGATCACCTGATGCAGTTGACCAGCGGTAGCAGCCACTTTCCGCGCCAGCAGCACATCTTGGCATTCCCGAAACATACCTCCAAACGAATAACACGGAAGCTGGCCTGGCAGGAATCTCTGCCATGCCATGATCATTCTGGTATCCAAGCCGCCCGTGAGAGACATTGCGACCTTCTCTCCTCCCGCAAAGTACCGGGGAAGAATGCGCACAAAACTCTGCTTCAATTCCTGATAGTACTGCTCAGGTGTGAGACTATCCTGCTCCTCCCATTCCGCTGGATCGAAATACGTATCTTTGCGTTGTACGCTGCCGTTCTTAAACATCCACGCCGAGGCGGGCGGCAGCACGTTGACGCGCTCGAATATTGTTTTATTTTCGAGCACACAGCCATGACTCACGTATTCAGCTAGTCCGCTGATAGATGCCTTTCGCAACTCGGGACAAACTGCGAGCAATGCCTTCGCTTCTGCCGCAAAATAGAACCCATCGCTGGATTCGTAATAGTAAAGACGACTCATGCCATAACGATCATTAAACAAAGTCGCGGTTTGCCGAGTACAGTCAGCTACTACGCCATGAAATCGGCCGTTTAATCTGGCAAAGAATCCGTCACGGTCTTCTTCATACAGGTGCGGCAAATATGACGCATCGTTGCCCTGTAGGTCATGCCCACGTTTCTTCAGTTCGGTCGCAAGGTCGGCGTCCTGGTAATCTTCGCCCGCAAAAACAAGGGCGACGTCATCTCGCTCATTACGGAGCGGCATTCTGTCGGAAAAGGATCCTTTACGAGCCACCCAGCCCAGATACACCCCGAGTTCTTCGTTTATCCAAGTACCCGAGTTGTAAAACACTTCGTGCTTGAGGGAGTTAAGCATGCCTGACAGCCGGTGCTCTGCATCCCGTCGAGGTCGATTCGTAACTAGGCCGACAATTCCGGGCACGTGCTAGAGAGCCTCATTGGAGTTTAAGGAGCGGTTATACCAGGCTTCACGACACGCACGCAGTTTTGCCGCAATGGACTCGGGAAGGTGGTCGACGAATCTGTGGTGCAAGCCCAATCGAAACGCAAGCGCACCTCGCGGGGTAAGCGGAACGTAGTAGCGCGGCACATCAACGCGCACAAAGCCGTTGCGCTCCTTGAAATCGCTCAGCCCGCTCTTTTGCTTCTTGCCATACGCGAAATTCGAATAGACCAAGTGCTTTATTCCGCGCTGCGCGCAGGAGTCCACTGCCTTCGCCATCAACGCATTTGTGGGAGCTTTATCACGATGCGCAATCATTGAGACAATGTTCATCAACCCTGCCTGCATGCCGGTCCGATCATGAACCAACTTGATGAACCCAATTAGCAAGTCATCTATGTATGCGCCGATGAAAACGCTATTGCTGAGGTAAGTCGCTTCTTCTGCATAGACGGCCGCGTAATCTTTTCCAAAATGGGGAAAGCGGCGGCCCTGACGGACCTGAGTTTCGTTGTAGATGGCCCAGATGCCTTTTGCCAGGGAATGATCAAACTCCACCTCACGGATCACGACTCCTTTTTTCCCAGCCTGCTTTGCCTTATTGCGCGCTTTGAACCCGATCTGCTTGGTCCACCATTCATCGTATGTGGTGATCGAAAGCACGGCCATATTGTCCCATTCCATGGGATACGCGTATTTGGGCGCTGGTTCGGAGACCCGCTGCAAGAAGGTGAACAGATCGATATTAGTGTTTGAGCGCTTCAAGTGCTCGATCAGGGTAGATGGGTCATCGAGAAAAATGTATTTATCCGCATCCAGAGAAGCGATGCGCGCCCAGCGCCCGGCAACTCTGATCTGCTCATTGCAAATTTCAATCATCGAATTCACACCAATTCCTTTAAGCGCGGCGTGCCCATAAATCACGGCCGACAAGTCGACCGCTGCCTTAGCCAACAACGACCTCTCCGAATGTCATGCTTGTATTTCAAGGATTCAAAAGCAGTACTCTCGCCACGTGAGGATCTTGATCGCTACTCAGTAACGTATTCACTCTTGATCGGATTTAGACCGATCAACGCCAGCAGAGCGCCAAGGTGGTCAAAGAGACGAACCAGCAGGCTCAGAAAATGGTGATAGCCGATTAGGAATGCAAATGGTAGTGCAGCAGTGTAGAGGAGCACTGCTGCTATCGATTTCACGGTGTTCCGAAATCCAAACGTCGGGTGCAACACGGCTGTAGCCCCACGAAGCAGAGCCCGCCGAAGCATGAAGCCACATTTCCACCGGGATGGCGGTATCGTCTCATATGCAGGCGCTTCATCGCACCAAATGAAGGCGCGCCCTTGGTCTATCTTGCGACGAAAGAAATCCTGATCCTCTCCTGCACGAAATTCTGGGCGGAACGGTGTCTCGTCATCGCCAAAGACACGCCTGTCGAGTAGTAGGTTACCGGTGCGACACTCCAGCCATCCCATCAAGAATCCGGTTTCATGCCTTGGACGAACGTAGAAGCTGCTTCTTACGAGCCAACGCGGCGGCGTTTGATCAAAATGCCGCAATACAGGACCCAGCACTCCGTCCACGTTATACCGAGTGCAGGCCATGAACATTCTAAGCAGCCAGGACTCGCAGGGGAATTCGTCATCATCAATGAAAGCTAGGAACTCCCCGGTAGCGATCTCCACTGCCTTGTTCCGTGCCAGGGCGATGTTCTGTCGGGGTTCGTTGCAGTACACGATCGGAACATGCGAAGTTCGCTTTATTTCGTTCACGGTATCTTCCGCCGAACGCTGGTCGTCATTGTCTACGATGATGATTGAATACTCGAACAAGCCGCCGGTCTCCTGCTTTTGCAATTCGCGCAGAAGTCGCGTCAACAATACCGGGCGGCGATACGTGCAAACGCATACCGAGATGTGCTTACTTTTCAATGAATGGTACCTGATGGTTTCGCCGGCGTTCTCTGGCTGATGTGAGAGGCCCGATAAACCCTGACGCTATCTCAACCCCATTCAAGCCCGAAAAAATGCTCCCTGAAGTCAGAAATTCATACTCAATTGGCAATACGGGGTGCGTTTCTAGCTCGACCACAGCGGAGTTTGCAAGTACAAATATCTTCCGAAGTCGCTTCAGGTCATCAACAGGTACGATCGAGAAGAGGTAGTCGACCAGCGGGTTCCGCTTAGCCACCTGCCGATCAATGTAGGCTCGATAAAATCTGTTCAGTCGTCCCTTTTCACCCCTTGAAAACGTGAAGTTCCTGCGTGCTACAACCCCTTCCGGCAACAGCTTTCCAAAGATGACATTTGCGCATAAGTGCATATGATGATGTCCATCAACACGCTCGGGAGAGGTTCCATAAACTCTCTCGTATTCGTCAATTTGTGCTGCGACGACGTATTCAAAGGAACTCACAAGACCAGGATGGTAGATAATTTGTGCGAGCCGATTGCGGAGCAAATACCGAGCGATTCTGTTCTGATGGTTCAGGAGGTGCGTTGAGTTCAGTTGCCCAGAGAATGGCGTGGTGAAGTTGAGGTGCAACCCAGTGTCGACTTGATGCTCGCGCGCCAGGAGCCCAGCCCTCTGAGAGTCTTCCATGAAGACCATCGCACTGGTTGAACTCACCGACCCCAGCTTGACGCAGTCCAGTATTCGATCGGTTGTATTGCGGTCTCGTCCCCAATCATCAGCATTCACAATCAGGACGCCACGGCGGAGTTGCTCTGCAGACTTATTTAGCATCTCTGGCATTCGTGGACGCACTAGGCGCACTTCGATGGTGACTGCAAGTCTGCGGAAGGGGATGATTTTCGCAAAATGAAGTTCTTCAGTCTGCGCATTTGTTCGCGTTGCACAAACTGCCGCATCTCGGCCGAAATTGGCCGTTCGGTTTCACGACAGGCCGCAGAAATGTAACCCCACAATAATGCAAGTCCACCGATCACCATGGGACTTTTCGTCATTTGGTACGCTGACCTGAAGAGTTCCCATACAGGATGATTGCCAAATGCATAATCCTTCGCCCCGTAGTTGTATCGCGATTGAAGAACACTGTGCTGAGCTGTTCCCATCTCCCGATGATGAAGACATATTCTGTCCGTAAAGGTTCTGGTTTTCCATCCCTTCATCCGGGAAGAGAGTACCGCGAGATAATCAATCCCTCCTGCTTTTATTGGGGTGTATCCGCCGATGGCCTCAAAGCACTCTCGTCGGAACACTTGGCAAGCTCCAGAGACATGTTCGATATTTACAAAACGATAGTCGTAGATTTCCTTTTCCCCATCCTTAAAAGGTGTTCCCACTAAGCCTAGGCTAGGATTCTCGTCGAGCTTCTGGAGTAGAAATTCGAAGTAGTCCTTACCGAAAGAGATATCTCCATCCAAGCTCGCCAGCACGTCATAACGAACATCGCTGACCTTGGCATAACCCGCGTTGAACGCGTTAACCTTGCCCGCGAAGTGACGCTCGCTTCGCTCCGGCATGCGCACCAGCTCAATCCACGGATATCGCCGCGCATAGGAGCTGACAATGTCGTCAGTCGCATCGGTCGATCCATCGCTGACGATCACCCATTTCAGCGGGCAAACCGTTTGGCCGATCACAGACTTGATTGTCAGCTCGATGAATTTCCCCTCGTTTCGAGCAGGGGTCACAATGATGTAGGCGAGCGCCGTGGGCATTTCCTTTGCAGCCTTTCCTGGGATGTTTTGCCGCTGAACTCTGACGAAATGACCGGCTCGACTGAGTAACCTTCCACGGTAAGTTCAATAGATCGTTGAATCAGGTCAACAGACATAATTAGTTTCTGACCGCTGCCATGCGACTGAAGAATTCCTTCCACACCGTCAAGGGCGCCCCCGCGGATTCGCACTTTTTGCCCGATCTGAATGAAGCCGCACGCCGAGACTGACAGATTGTTTGCGACTACGGTCTGAATACCGTCTATCTGAGAATCGGGGATCTCAGCAGGGGCTCCGTTCACATTGACAAATCGAAATACTCCGGGTGTCTTGAGCACTTCAAGACGCTGGGTGGAGGAGATTGATAAATGAACGAACACATAGCAGGAGAAGAGCGGAACCTCTACAATCTTGGTTCGGTCGCTCCAACGGTGTGCCTGCGGCATTGTCGGAGCAAGTGCAGATATGCCTCGCTGTCGAAGGCCGGTACCTATTCGCTGCTCGTGGCGCGCTCGAGTCTGGACGGCATACCACCGTGCCGGACACGGGGACGGGGCCTTAAACGCCTCCGCCGAAGTGAAATCGATCTCCTGGTAACTTCCCACAGCTTCGCCCTCTGAGTCACATTTTGGTGACCCGACCCATCTTCTCCGGTGCGCAGGCAGACGCCCACACAACCATCGAGGTGGGCAGTGCAGTTCAGCTGCCAAACAACCTTCTCTCAAAACGCAACAGCGGTTACGAAACTAGGAGGTACCAAGCTGAGATGAAGGAAAAGTAGTGAACCTAAATAGGAAAAACTTTTCCTATCTGGCATTTTATGACGCTGATATCACTTTTGGGCTGATTCACATTTCCAGCAAGAAGCTGCAAGGCCTTGCAAGCGAGTCCTTGGGAAGCGTTATCCACGATACATTTGGTCTTTTTTGCAAATTCGGACAGTGTACGCGAAATTGGCATCCGCCTTGCAATTGAACGTGGACATGGAAGAAGAGCAACTAGTTACATTTGAGAAGCTAGTCCATATAGTACGCAGGCGGTTCTGGTGGATTTCGATCCCAATGCTGCTCGGGCCTCTTCTTGCGATTTCCGCTGCCTACCTTGTAACGCCGGTGTACACATCCCAGGCGTTTGTACTCGTCGAGCGTCCGAAAGTGTCTGACAAGTACGTGACCTCGATGATCACCGATGAGCTTGATGCGCGCCTGATTACGATGAAGGAGCAGATACTTAGCCGTTCGCGCCTTGAGCCGATCATCGAGCAGCTTGGGCTGTATAGACAGGACCCGAAAGCTTCCATGGAGGATAAGATCGAGCGCCTGCGCCGGTCGGTCGACGTAAAAACGATTCGTGGCGATCCTGGTCGTGCCCCTTCAGGCTTCTATATTACGGCCGAGACGAACAACGCTCGAACAGCGCAGCAGGTGTGTTCTGAGATTTTGTCGATGTTCCTGTCGGAAAACCTGAAGGTGCGCCAGCAGCACGCCACTGGAACTACTCAGTTTTTGGCAGACCAACTCGCCGAGTCCAAGCATAACTTGGACGCGCAGGAAGCAAAGCTGGCCGAATTCAAAAGAAAGTACTTCGGACAACTCCCTAGTGACGAACAGCGAAATCTTGAGCTTCTAAACTCAACCCGAGCCCGCCTTGAGACCGCCAACCAGGAGTTAAGCCAGGCACAGCAACAGAAGGTAGTCTTGGAATCGACACTTTCGCAACAGTTGGTTTCAAGACGATCATTGCCTAGTGGATCAACCCGGAGTGACATACAAACTCAGATTGCGTCGCAGCAGGCACTGCTCGCCTCTCTGCAGGCGCGTTACACGGATCAGCATCCCGACGTGATCAAGGCTAAATCACAACTTGCGGCCATGCAGGCGCAGATGAAGAATGCGGTCGTTGCGGAAAACAATGAACCGAAAGAAGATCCGGCCCTTAGTTCGCCTGAGATCCGGCAGGCCCGGACTTCGCTTCGATTGACCGAAGAGATGATCCGCGGCAAGCGGGCCGAGCAAGCTCGCCTCGAAGGTGAAGTAAGAAATCTGCAGGGACGCTTGCAGTTGACTCCCGGTGTGGAAGAACAGTTCAAATCGTTGACGAGAGACCACGATACCGCTCAACTGTTCTACAACGATCTGCTTACCAAGAAAACGCAATCGGAGATGGCGACCGATCTTGAACGGCGGCAGGAGGGCGAACAGTTTGGAGTGATGGACGCCCCTGATCTTCCGTCAAAGCCGACGTTCCCCAGCCGTTTCAAGTTCGCTATATCCGGACTTGTCGGCGGACTGGCAGTCGGAAGTGCCCTGACTTATGCAATAGAACGTCGCGAGAACTTCATTCGCACGGAAGAGGATGTTGTGAAAGTGCTAGGACTGGCCGTATTAGTCGGAATTCCCGAAGTGGAGCCCGCAGCTCACGAGAAAACTTCATCTGTTCCCTTTGTAAGCTCGTCAAAAGGAAGTGTTGAGATGAGCGAGCGCCGTAAGACCGGGGTTTGATACTGAATGTATGAAAAGCACTTCAATCTCACGATCGCGCCATTCAATCTGAATCCCGATCCTCGCTTTCTGTATGTCACGGAGCCGATCAGGGAAGCATTGGCGACGCTCGCCTACGGCATAACAAATCGAAAAGGCTTTGTGGTGTTCACTGGCGATGTAGGCACTGGCAAAACCACGCTGCTGAATGTGTTCATGCAATGGCTGGGAAAGCAGGCGGCAGACACCGCTTTCATCTTCAACCCCCGCATGGGACCGGATGAATTCCTCGACTTCATGATGGCTGATTTTGGAATCAGTTGTGATGCAACTTCCAAAAGCCGGCGCCTCATCGCGCTCAACCATTGGCTGCTGGAGCGACATGAACTCGGGCGTCCTGTGGTGCTGATCGTCGATGAAGCCCAGCAGTTGTCTGCCGAAACGCTGGAAGAACTGAGACTTCTGACGAACCTTGAGACTCCGACAGAGAAACTCCTTCAGATTGTTTTGTCCGGGCAGACTGAACTGGACGATATCCTGGCACGGCCATCACTCCGCCAATTAAAGCAGCGCGTCACCTTGCGCTGTAGGACTTTGCCCCTCTCCTATACGCAAACCGCGGAGTATATAGCGCGGCGCATTCGCGTTGCGGGTGGCGTCGACTCCAGTCCGATATTCCATGCAGATGCGATCGCGTCGGTTCATCGCTACTCGGGCGGCTTCGTGCGTTTGATCAACCTGCTCTGTGATCACGGCCTGATCAGCGCGTTTTGCGACGGAGAAAAGAAAGTCGCCGCGAGACATATCGAACATGCCGCCAACGACCTCGAACTCAGCAGGAGACATCTTCCGCTCCATACCAAATCAGAGGATGGGTTCGTGCAGACCAGCGTCAATCCGGGACTACCGACGCACACCTACAATCCATTGTTGAAGGGGATACCGAAATGAGCCGCATCCACGAAGCGCTGCAAAAAGCTCGCCAGCAACAGGTGGGTGACACGTCTGATCTCCCCAACATCGAGGACATCATCGCCGCAAAAGTAAGCATTCCAGAGCCTGAAAAGGCTGGCGATATAATGTCTGACGCCGTGCCTTCCGGCATGCTGGAAGACACCCGCGCACCGCTTCTGGCAAACTGTCCGCGGCACAACTGGCCGATCCACGGACGCAATCTCGTGTTTCTCGCTGACGCCGAGCATGCAGGGGGTCAGGAGCAGTTCCGGACTCTTCGCTCACGTCTTTACCAGATGCGGCGGGCAGGTTCGCTGCAAGTGCTTGTTATTTCCAGCGCAGTTCCAGGAGAAGGCAAGAGCTTCGTCTCCGCGAATCTATCCCATGCCTTCGCAATGCAGAGCGAGAAGCGAGTGCTCGTGATCGATGCGGATATGCGTCGAGCGGGAGGACTATCGAGCTTGCTGGAATCACCAACAAGCCCCGGACTTTCCGACTATTTACTGGGAGAAGCGAGCGCCGAAGAGATTATTCAAACAGGCTCACTGGAGAATCTCTATCTTATTCCGTGCGGCAAGCGGGTCTCGAAATCAGGAGAGCTGGTCGGCAATTCGAGATTTGGCAGCCTGATCGAGCAACTACGAACGGTCTTCGATTGGATCATCATCGACACACCTCCAGTCGTTCCTATTGTGGACGCCCGAACCATTGCTGAACTGAGTGATGGCGTCCTGCTCGTGGTCAACGCCACTTCAACATTGGCACATCTTGCAAAGCGCGCAATGCAGGAGTTTCGCCGAGATCATCTGCTGGGAGTTGTGCTGAACCGGACGTCGGAGGCATCCGCCTCGTACTATTCAGCATATGGGTACGGATATGGCTCGGAAGATCTTGCAACGCCCGCGAAATGATTATGAGAAGTAAAGCTATTTAGGCTCAACACGTCTCTCAGTGTGCGCCGCTGCCCCCAAGCACTGCCAGAGGAGTTCGCAACAGAATCTTGCAATCGAGCCACGGAGACCATGTCCGTGCATACTCGAGATCGAGCCGGACCATATCGTTGAAACCAATGCGGCTTCTTCCGCTTACCTGCCACAATCCGGTGATCCCAGGCCTCAGTTCCAGGACTCTTCGCTGATGCCAGAGGTCATAGCACACTACCTCATACGGTATCGGAGGCCTTGGTCCCACCAGCGACATTTCGCCACGCAAAACATTCCAAAGCTGGGGCAACTCATCAAAACTGGATCTTCGAAGGAAGCTTCCGAAGGGCGTCACTCGCGGGTCCTGGGTTAGTTTGAACACACCCTCACCTTTTGCGTTTGTGTTCTTTACCGCAGTTCCCCGAATGAATTCCTTTACATAATTTTCATGGAGAGAAGGATCGTTGGCGACTTTCATCGATCGGAATTTCAGAAATGTGAACAGCTTCCCTCTCTGCCCTACTCGCGCCTGGCGAAACAGAACCGGACCACGAGAGCCACATTTCACACCAACAGCGATAAAGGCCATCAATGGGGATAACACAAGCAGCAGGAGAAATGAGCCCGTTACGTCGATAACGCGCTTGATGCCTAATTGCACTCTCTTATTCGGCGACAAAGAATGTTCAATGTGTCCAAAGATTCTTCTTGAAGTCTCTTCCGTATCCGCCGGAGTGTTTAAGTCGAGCGGCAGAATGTGAACTGAGGCGGTCAATTCTTTTGCAACTTCGCTATGCTGCAGTGCTGCCCGTATCTTCCCACTGATCGTGTCACGCGCACTCTCTGCGCCTGCGGCTCCTAGTTCAGGAAACAAAACACCAAGGGTGGAAGACTCCTCGTACCAACCACAGGAATCCGTCTCGCGTGTAACTGTCGCAATCATGGCTGCAACGGCCGATATGCTTGCCGGTTGTTTTTCTACTCCTTCGAGCAAGGCCACTATGAACCGCTGCTTGGATCGTTGCGCGCGGCGACACTCCATGGCGATTCGGCGCAAAAACTCCTGCTGCGGTTCTATCTGCTTTTCCCGAAGTGGAGGCGGTAGCTTAGTCCTGACTGGTACAGAGGCTTTCAAGCTTTTGTCCTTGTATAGCGAGCACTAACTGCAGGAAAGAGTGCAATTACCCCTCCATATTTTGGCAATTTATCGCTCCGATCAACAAAATCGATGCCAAAGCAAATCGTTTACTTCCAATACCATAAACGCCCATGATTGCTCGCCTCAGCCAAGAAACTATGAATTCGGGTCACTCCATACCTGCGTAGCTCGACTGCTTTTCCCTGTTCGCCCGGAAAACTCTTTCCAAGACTGCAATTCGTTTCCTACTTCTCTCGACAACCCCGCCCAGCCGGTAATCTTCGGTTATCTAGGATTTCATCGCCGGAGTCGATGTCATGGCGATTCATTTGCAGAGATCTATGAATGTATAGAATGAGGCAAACGTGGCAATCAGCACTCAAATGGAATCGCGGCCAGCGCTCCTGCATGTTGCGTTCGCCCTACTCTGCTTTCTTGCCATAATTCTTAACCACAATGGCCTCCATGTTTGGCTCGAAATGTCGCAAGACAGCGTTCAATCGTCGAACCTGTGGCTAATTCCTCTGATTTCTGCATTTCTGCTTTACCAGTGCAGGCGGGAAATCTTCGCCGAGACACGTTTCACGCCATATGCGCTAGGTTTGATCTTGCTGGGATTTGCAATTGACGCTGCCAGCCTCAGTCCTCGTTTCGCTCCAAGCGAACTGGATCGGACTATTCTAGCCATACTCGGATTTCTGACAACGGTAATGGGGGCATTTCTCTTCTGTTACGGAAAAGTAGCCTGGAACAAAGCTAGGTTTCCGTTCGGATTCATGCTCTTTGCTGTTCCGATGCCCCCGTCAATCATCGAACCCATTATTCGTTGGTTGCAGTGTGGCTCCGCGGCGGTGGTGAATGCACTTTTTGTGGCGCTTCATGTTTCATTTCTGCGAGACGGTTTCGACTTCTACTTATCCGGCCTGAGCATTGAAATCGCGACTGAATGCAGCGGAATTCGTTCCAGCTACGCACTGCTTGTACTGACCGTTCTACTCTCCTACCTGACACTTCGTACCAACTGGCGCCGGGTCGTGCTTGTCCTCGCGGTGGTTCCTCTGGTGCTCCTCAAGAATGGGATTCGGATTGTCACACTCTGCCTGCTTACGATACACGTTGACCGATCCGTGATCACTGGACCGCTTCACCATCAAGGCGGATTCGTATTTTTCGGATTGGCTCTTGCTTTGGAAGGTGTGCTGTGCTGGCTCTTGCAGCGTGCTGAACACAGGAAACTGTCAGGCATTCGTTAAGCAAAGAAACTCGAACATGGCAGCAGGTTCGCTGCGACGTTCGAGTTGAGTTGGTACGTGAATTGTATTCAGCAGGTGTTTAATTTGCGCCTTAAAGTACTAACGCCCATCAACATCACCATACCAAAAACCAGAAGGCTACCGGGTTCCGGAACTGAATGCTTGCCAGGAGGGTCATCCCGGTCAACCTTGTGAAGCCGACCGTTTCCCCGCCCACCTGCATTTGCGTGGACCCTTTCTGCATTTACCGAGGCCACATCAGCCCGAACCGATATCTGTCTGCTCCCGAGGGTCTTCGTTTCTCTATCCGCAAAGGCGGCCAGAGACAACGCCAGCAGGCAAACAACGATTGAAGCGGTTTGTTTCACCATCTGTAACTCCCACTAACTGCTATACAACACACTGTGAGATGCAACTTTCCTGCCATATGGTTCGCGATGAAAGCTCTTTCCGCAACTCACTTTTCAATCCTCCATTGACGAACTGGCGTTGACGCCTGCAATTCTCTGCAGACAAGTGGAAGGAATGTAAGCTGCGGCAAGTGAACCATCTACAGCGCCTCCGATTCCTCTATTGGCGTCTCGGTAATTTCTTCCGACACTGGTTCCAATAAAGTCGGCTTCGCGGAAATGGATCTTAGCCGCGGTATCCCACTGTCGCGAATCTTATACATCAGGGCGCGATAGCTGATTTTTAGCGCCCTCGCGGCGCTGGTGCGGTTTCCATGGTGCGCAAGCAGAACGCGGGAGATGATCTTGTACTCCAACTCACGCACTGCGCGGCGCGTGATCTGCTTTAGCGATAGGTCGCCTTCGAGGGGAATCTCGGGCGTGTAGATGGCATTCTCCTGCCGGTCCACATCGGCGAGCGATGCGTCTTCCTGTCCAAAAATGACGTAGCGGCGTATCACGTTTTCGAGTTCGCGGATATTGCCGTGCCATTGGCAACTGATCAGCTTCTTCATCCCCGCCTCAGAAAACTGAGGGGTTCGGCGGCTGAATACCTTGTTATAGTGGGTAACAAAATACTCCGTTAACTGAGGAATGTCCGCCCGCCGCTCGGCCAGGGGCGGCAAGGTGATCGCAATTCCGTCCAATCTATAGAAGAGGTCCTGGCGAAACATTCCACTGCCCATGTCGTCTTCAAGATAGTGATTCGTAGCTGAAACGATTCGCACCTCAACGCTCTGGTCGGCGTCACCTCCGATTCGGCAAAATTTTCCATCCTGCAGTACCTGCAGGAGTTTGGCCTGCAATCTGGCGTCGAGGTCACCGATTTCGTCAAGGAAGAGCGTGCCTAGATGTGCGGCTTCAAATCGTCCTGCTTTTCTGGCGTATGCGCCGGTAAACGCGCCACGCTCGTATCCGAACAGTTCACTCTCCATCAGGGTTCCGGGAATTGCCGGGCAATTCACCTTCACAAACGGACCATTGCAGCAGGGAGAGTTTAAATGAACGAGCCTGGCAACAATCTCTTTTCCTGTGCCACTCGCGCCGCTAATCAACACTGGGATATTGGTTTGGGCGGCCTGCTCCAGCTTCGTCCTGACAAAATGCATGGCAGACGTGGAACCAAAGATTACGTCTAGTGGCGGCATGTCAGGCGCAGCTATAAAACTATGCTCTGCTCCATTGGGGGGTGTGGGCATGCAACGATACTCTCCGGTGCGGTCACAGCACGTTTCGCGCCAAACAAAGCCTCAAAAAGAAAACTGTTCCCTTTTCGCCTCAACAAGTTAAACGTTTTTTGCTCCCAGTCGCATCTACCCGTAGCATCCGTATAAGAGACCATTTAAGGACAATGGAACATTAGTTCCACTCGCAAGGAAATCACGCTAACGACTACGGAGTTGGAACGGAGGCTTGCGCCTCTTGGGAGTAGGCGCTCTCCTGCATGTCGGTTCCTACTGCTGTGACAACGTAGAAGTAGGACTTTCCGGCCTGCACGGCGTCATCGATGTAGCTTGTCTGTGAGACGGCCGCCGATGTCAGCTTACTGTAGGGTCCGCCGCTAGCTGTCGCCCGGTACGCGTTGTACCCGACCGCGGTTGGATCCGAGGCATTCCAGCTTAGAGCGACTAGGTGACTCAGGGTGGCGCCCCCAGTCCCGGTTACCGGAATCGCGAGGCTCGAGTTCAAGCCGTCGTTCTTCAGGTAAACTGTTCCGTTCACGGAACCTATGCTGGCTGGACTAAAGGTCACGCTAAACGTGCTGCTTTGGTTAGGCTCCAGCGTCAAGGGAGTTAATATGCCTGTCACACTAACCCCAGCCCCGCTCGTGCTCACCGAGCTAACCGTGACGCTCTGTCCGCCTGTATTAGTGACCGTAAGAACCCGCGAACTGGACTGCCCAGCCGCAACAGTTCCGAAGGAGACCGCAGTCGGACTATCCACCAACTGTCCGGCGGTTACTCCCGTACCACTAAGCGTTATCACCTGCGGACTCTGCGGCGCATTGTCGGTAATCGAGAGAGTGCCGGTCCGTCTGCCCAATGCTGCTGGATTGAACGTGACGTTTACTGTACAGACCGCTGCCGGTGCCAAGGTCGCGCCGCAATTGTTAGTCTGGGCAAATTCTCCAGTAACGCCCACACCGGAGATCGAGAGATTCTCGCTTCCGCTATTGGTCAGCGTAACGGTTCCGAAAGAGCTGGTAGAGTTCAGGACTTGATTGCTGAATGTAAGGTAAGCGGGAGCGACATTGGCAGACGCCGTCTTTATCGACGCCGTCCCAGCACCCGCACCCGAAGTAATGGGGCTGGTGGTGGCCGTGGAAGCGCCTCCGCAGCCCGCACAAACCGCGAATGCGATGAGGGCAATAGCCGCTAAGTATTGACACCGCCGATAAGAGATGAATTGCATCATTACCTCATGCCCATGAGCAGCCTGATCCGCAAAGCTGACAGCACCACGTTTTACTGCGTTTAGAGTTAACTCCGTAGCGTGGAGGGTGACAACTTACGAAAGGGCGAGTCAGAAGTAACGAAGTAACGCTTGCATGTAACAGCTGGCACACACAAAGCATCTGATTACCTTGTTCCATCATTCGCCTGACGTAAGTCGACACTCGTGCCACAAGCACAGAGCAGTAACTTCAGTTCCAGACGAGTAGCGCAGCGTTACAACTTATAACAAGCGGATAAGTCAACTATACATAATCGATCGGGTCATGTACTCCAGGAAAACAACCTGAGGTATATCGTGAATCAACATACGGTTGTTTTCCTGGACTAGCATAAGGTGTTCCATTTAGGTTGCGGGAACCGCTGCGGCAACCTCTGCTGAATAGGGACTCTCCGCACCTGACCCATCTACAGCGGTCACAACGTAGTAGTACGTCGTTCCTCCGCTTACCGCACCATCTGTATATGACTGGGCGGCATTTAAGCTGCTGTTGACCTTTGAATACCCACTGCCCGACTGTGTTGAGCGATAGATGTTGAACCCATTCACCACCGATGATTCAGACCACGACAGTGCCACTGAGTGAGATACCGCAACAGCCTGCCCCGTGCCACTAAGTCCGACCGACAACGTCGGATTTGAGGCATTGCTTTGAATTGACAGCGTGCCTGTATAAGAGCCCGCTGCCGCAGGCGTGAAATTAATCGACAAAGTAACGGAACCACCCGCTGCCAGCGTCGCAGGCGCACCGGAAACGCTGAATGCGGCGTTCCCTGTGTTGACCTGTTGAATAGTAGCGCTCGCATTACCAGTGTTTGTAATTACCACGCTCTTGGTGCTGGTGCTGCCTGCCGTGATGGTTCCAAACGAAAGCGATGATGCACTGGCATTCAGTGTTGCGGAGGGCGCGGCAATCGCAGTTCCGCTCAATGACAACTGCTGTGGACTCGACGCCGCATTATCGGAAAGCGTGATTGCTCCGGTCCGGGTACCGATCACCGTTGGAGTAAATGCCACTATGATCTGGCAGCTCGCCTGTGCCGCAAGGCTCGAACCGCAATTATTCGTTGCAGTGAAGTCTCCCGATATTCCGACGCTGCTGATGGAAAGCGGTCCTGATCCCGTGTTGGTCAAAGTAACAGCCTGCGCCGCGCTCGTGGAGCCCACTACCTGGCTGGCAAACGTGAGGCTTGCAGGCGACAAGGTGATTGTGGGCGTCGCCGCTCCAGTCGCAACTCCAGTCAACGACACTTGCTGTGGGCTTGATGCCGCATTATCCACGAACGAGATTGCTCCGGTCCTCGTGCCGCCAACAGTCGGAGTGAAGGTTACGGAGACCACGCAACTCGCGTTGGCAGCCAGGCTTGATCCGCAGTTGTTCGTCTGCGCAAAGTCACCCGAAGCTGCAATGCTGCTGATCGAAAGTGCCGCAGATGAAGTATTGGTCAAAGTGACAGACTGCGCTGCGCTCGTCGTGCTGACCACCTGACTTCCGAATGTCAGGCTAGTAGGTGACATGCTGACGGTCGGCACCACTGCAACCCCGGTACCACTAACTGAAATGTTCGTGGCGTTCGAAGCATTACTTGCAACGGCGAGCGTTCCCGAAACAGCACCAGCACTCGTAGGAGCGAAGTTGACCGTAAGCGTTGCCGATTGTCCTGCGCTCAGTGTCAACGGGAAGCTGATTCCACTGGTTTGGAAGCTGCTGTTGTTGCTGTTGATCTGTGCGATGGTCACGCTCGCGCTGCCTGTGTTGGTCAACGTCGCAGTAGTCGTAGAGCTCTGACCTACCGTAACGTTTCCAAATGACAGGCTATTCGGCGATGCGCTTAGAGTTCCGGTAGCGCCTGCCTGCGTTGGGAATTCATATGCTCCGAGGTCATACCCATTGCCTTGCGGACGCAGCACCCCGTCGTAATCAGTCCCCAGGCTCACGGCTGCGCCCGCATCGATGGCAGCGCTGCCTGCCTGCAGATGGAAGTCGCTGTTGGCCACATTTACAAACATCGGATCTCCAGTGACGCTGTTGGAGAACATGCCAGGTGCGGTTCCATTGCCAAAGAAAAGGTTATTAGAGCCATTGACGAGCGACAAACTGCTGTCTGCCGATACGTACAGCAGGCCACTAAGAGCGTAGAAGATATTGTTAGTGAAATTTGTCGCGCCGAGAACGCGCGTCGCCCCAGCTCCGGTGCCGCCGAACGCGCCCACGTTGTACATCGTGTTGTTGTACACCTGCGCGGCGGTTGTCGAACCACCGCCGATCATAATGGCGTTATATGCGGTGTTTTGAGAAGTGCCGCCGGGCGCTGGCCCCGTACCCGAGTTCACCAGAATGTTGTTATATATCTTGACTGCACCCCTTGACGGATCAACCGTGTCGAGAGAGATCGCGGTGCATCGAGTGTCGTGAATGTAGTTGTCATGGACAGCGAGAGAGTATTGCAGACCGCTGTTCGTGTGCGCAGCCACGGCATTACAGCCGCGCGTGTTCCCGACCTTGTTCCATCCAATCTCCACGCCGGTCGTCCCGAGCAAATACATCGCATGGTACGCCACAAGGTTCGAACTGGATGTGGAACCATTGTCGTGGATGTTATTTCCGAGGAACGCCAGCGAAGACCCGCCGTTGGTAGTAACACAGGCCCCAGAGCCATAACCGTTCGGACAGGACACGTCATTGTTACTGGCGCGCACTCCGCTTACGCCTGTGACAGCCACGGCGGTCTGTGCTCCCCGTACGTTCAGACCCGAGAGAACCCAATTTCCTGCGGTGATATTGATTCCGGTGGAAACCGCGGTGGTGGAACCAACCGTAACCCTGCTCATAGGGTAGGCCACAATCGCCATTGGGGCGGCTGCTGTTCCCGCGCGGCTGAGATTCAGTGCGCTATTATTAGCCTCCACATTGCTTGCGACATATCCATTCTCTACATAAACGATGTCGCCAGCCTGCATCATGTTCTTGGCGTAGACCAGTGTCTGCCAGGGTCTCGAGTAGCTGCCTGTCCTTCTATTGCTTCCGCTGCTCGAAACAAAATAGATGTGGCCCGCACGGACAGCAAAAGGAACGCTGTTACTGGTGATCCCGCCTACGTTGATTGCGATGCTTCCCGATTTCGCGGCGGATCCAAGTTGGAAGATGACCGAGGTATCCGACCAGAACTGATAGGTGGATGCGTTCCCGCCTCCAATTGTGACCACTGATGAACCCTGCGCGCTTCCGAACCCTTTGCCATAGATTGTCACAAAGGCCCCTGCATTATTCTGGCCACCCGTATTAGGACCGGAAGTCAGGTTCGAATAGAAGATGGTTGGAGTCGAGGTCTGCCCAAGTGCAATAGAGGTCGCAATGAGGGAAAGGATAAGTAACAGGACTATTTTTTTCACGAGTTCCAACTTCCTATCGGGACGCGACGCATAGGTGCTCAGTCGCAAATCAACCGAAATGAGAAATATGTCGACGAGCCGGTTCTTAAATCAAAGGAAGCCGACCCGTACCTGCAAGCACACTTTCACTGTCCTGCTCAACGGCGAAGGTCCCTTGAGGACTTCGCTTGTGAGCCGGTGCTGACCGGTGCTGACTGCACGCGTTACAAACTAGTGCGCGGTTTTGATCAGAACGTCAGGGTGCTGCGCATACGCGCATTGGTGTTCGCTGGAGTGACAGTAACAGATAGGCCGCAGGAGTTATCAATGAATAGCTTTGTCACAATAAGCTAAAGTACTACTCGTTATTACCAGAGGGTCCTGTACAAACAGCTTATCTGCCTCAGTTCAATATAGGCAGACACACCTACCAATATCTCTACCCCGTTATGGCCACAAATAGTCGCACCGAAACTAATAACACCTAGGTACAAGAGAGATTGCTCCTAAGGTAATCAACCTCAGTCTGGTCTCGCGGGAAACTACTAAGCCGAATGGAAACTGGATAAGCCTGAACCGGTTATCAAAGAAAGTTCGTGGTGCGATCCAGGTTAAAAGTTCAACAGTAAGTAAGTCCGTGATGAAATAGGATTGACGGTCTCTGGGGTGTTCACAGTAGCGCAGGTATTAGGGATACCCTGAGCTGAAATGTTCCTGATTGGGAGCAGAGTGATTTCAACTTCATCCACAAGGCCATCGATTCTGAGCTTTAACACGTGTACAGAATTGAGCAAGAATGAGTATGTCACTGGATTTCTTGCGCCGCGAGCAATAGCTTTTCGCGATCGTTAGCATTCGAGTTCGCAATGCTCCCAATGGCGATTTTCGAGTTACGGGATGCCGGGGAGCGTTCTAACGGGCCGAGCGAAGTTTATTAGCGGTCCGATTGAGGCACTGAATGTCCTCTGGAAAGAACAACACAGACTGTGGCATGGGGTCGTGTGAGAAATGTCCTAACCCAACTATGAAAAATGTTGCACATCCAAAAATCCTCATTTGAGTTCTTTCCGCCCTCAGGCGTCGGATATTGCATGCATCGCTCGTATCCGGCCACAATTCCATCAGCAGCAGCAAACAATAAATGTCTCTTCCGCACAGTCGCCTGCCCCAAGTTGCATTGGCATGAGGCTTGCACCATGTACTCCACGATGTTTGTGTTCTGTTCAGCAGTTAGAGGAGCTGCGGAAATGATAAGAATCTTGGTGCTGGTGTTTTTGACGGTCAGTCAGATGTTCGCGCAGTCACTTACACCACCTAAAGAGGTCCCGCCAGCGGGAACGGCGACACCCCCAAAGGCACTCATGTCTGAAGCCGACTATCTGATCGGAGCCGAGGATGTTCTTCAGATAAATGTTTGGAAGGAGCCCGATATATCTAGCACCGTTCCGGTGAGACCCGACGGAAAGATATCGTTACCCCTACTCAGCGATGTGCAGGCCGCTGGATTGACCCCGTTGCAATTGTCCGCCTCACTTGTGGAACAACTCAAGAAATTCATGGCTGAGCCGCGTGTGACGGTGATAGTCACCGCCATGAATAGCCGTAGAGCTTACGTTATGGGGCAGGTGACACGGCAGGGCGCGGTGATCTTGGTCTCGAAACTCACCGTTCTGCAAGCCCTTTCGGCTGCCGGCGGTCCCTCCCAGTTCGCCAGAACCAAGAAGATTTACGTTCTGCGCGCGGATGGAGAAAAGCAGCAGCGGATTCCCTTCAATTACGACGAAGTGCTTAAGGGCAAGAACCCGGAACAGAACATCACCCTTAAACCTGGCGACACCATCGTAGTTCCGTGAGGCAAAGGCCGTGACATTTAATAAGCTGGGAAGACTATCGGTAATGGCCGCATGCGTCGGCGTTGCAGCGGGGCTAGCGGCACAGAATGCACCTGCCGCCCCCGTTCAGGGCTACCCCTCGCCCGTGCTCGCAACCGAGCCCATCGAACTTCAAGTCACTCCCGATGAGCATCCACTTTCGGGCGGCCAGGTGTTAGGAATTGGCACCTGGGGAGCAAGGCACAGTTACGTGGTCCCATCGATACGGGTTGCGGAAACGTTGGATAACAATCCTTCGTTGCTGGACCCCGGCAACGGAGCCTACAGAGGGTTCACCGACTTTGGCAGCTCCCTGCAATGGCGGCAATACATTGGAAGAGATATGGAATTCCGCTATTCCGGCGCGTTTCGCTATGACTCGAAAGCACGAGTTCAGGGCTACGATCAGTTCACAAATTCCCATGGCGTCGCTCTATCCAAAATCGCGCGAATTAGAAATTGGACGCTATTGATTGACGACGAAGCTGCCTATTCACAAGGCTCGGATTTTGGAAACGTTGGCATGGAAGGCATGGGGACTATCGCGACTCTTAGCGGAGATTTGGGCAACTTATCCAACGCGCAGCTTCCCTTGAACTCCGTGCGTCCAGACCTTCTGCCCGATCAAAGCATCCTGACCGGGCGGGTAGGAAGAATCTCAAACATCGTGCTCGCAGAAATCGATAACCACCTCAGCGCGCGCGACACTGTTACTTTGGCCGCCTCATACGGATTGTTACATTTCAATTCCAGCCTCCTGACCAACTTGAACCAGGTTTCCGCCGTGACGGGGTTCAACCACAAGATGTCGCTTCGCGACACAATTGCCATTGAGGGTGCATTTACGCGATTCGGTTACTCCAGCGTAAGTAGCTTTGTTTCCACCGAGTACGTCACAGCACTGTATTCAAGGCAAGTATCTGGAAAGAGCAGTTTCGAGGTTGGCGCCGGCCCCCAGATCACCCAATCGCACTTCGGCCACCCATCTCGCAACAATCTTAATTGGCAGGCCCGAGGAGTGGTGCGGTATCGAGCGGGACGCGTAAATTTGGCGGCAACCGGTACACGCGGAGTCACCGCCGGAGCCGGTGTAGTTAACGGAGCAATTGCTACCACTGGCCAGGGATCAGCCGAATTGGCGATCTCTCGGTATAACTCCATGCTGCTCGCCGCCGGCATTTCCCATAATCAACAATTAGAAGTGGCGCAGCGATATAACACACAGTTTGCAAGTATCGTCTTAAACCGAGAGTTCTTCCGGTATACCAGCGTGTTCCTTAGCTATGACTTTCAACATCAGACCACGAACGCTCGTTGCACTGGCCCGATCTGCAATCTCACCGGCTCGCGTAACGTTTTCGGGATTGGTGTTGCCTGGACGCATAGTCCGATTGGAGTTCAGTAATCCTCCGCATCGTTGCAGGGTGCCGTGCAGGAGGAGAAACGGAATCAGTTTACTTTTACCATTGCGCAATCGATTGCAGAAAGTCGCGGCTAAGTCATTGCAGTGGGCTGGCAACAACACGCAAGTGATTCCATCGACCGCCTTTCCATACAGCTACAACGCAAACTGTAAACTTCAGACCCAGCCGTTTTCTGGCAGACCGATTGCACTTCCATATGGAGCATAGGTGAAACTGGTCGCGGAAGCGCCGTCACCTATACGTTTGCCAGATCCCCTTTTGGGCTACGCAGCAATCTGGAGAAAAGATGGAAAAATTACGCGCAGCCTCGGCAATGCGAATCGTTAAGGACGCACAACCCGTCCTGGATATTGCCCAGGCTAAGCCGGTTGTGCCGTTGCTATACAACAATCCGACTAACAACCTACTGATTCATCGCGCTGAGAAAAAGGCTCTCTCCGTCGGCGTGATCGGCTTCGGGTACTGGGGCCCAAATATTGTTCGTAACTTCCATACACAAGAAGACTCCAGGGTTTCGATTGTATGCGACCGGCGTCCGGAAGCTCTCGTTAAGGTGGCAAAGTCCTATCCTGACATGGAAGTCACCTCGGACATAATGGAAGTCCTGCACTCGCCAAATGTCGACATCGTAGCCGTGGTCACACCTGTCTGGACGCATTTCGAATTGGCGAAGGCCGCGCTTGAAAACGGAAAGCACGTCTTTGTCGAGAAGCCGTTTACCTCCACTTCCGAACAGGCCGAAGAATTGATCGAACTCGCCGAGCGCAAAAACCTGAAGATCATGGTGGATCATACCTTTCTGTTCACCGGTGCCGTGCGCAAGATGAAGCAGTTGATCGATGCCGGCGAACTCGGTGACATCTACTACTACGACACCACACGAGTGAACCTCGGTCTCTTTCAGCACGATGTAAACGTAATTTGGGATCTCGCTCCCCATGACCTTTCGATCATGGATTACCTTCTGTCCAATGAAGCAGAAGCGGTCGTCGCGACCGGGCAGAAGCATGTCAACAGCGTTGAGGATGTCGCGTTCATTACGATTTACTACTCCAACAAGCTAATTGCGCACGTCAACGTGAACTGGTTGTCGCCGGTTAAGGTCCGAACTACCCTCGTAGGCGGCGACAAGAAGATGTTGATGTGGAATGACCTTGAATCCGACGAGAAGATAAAGGTCTATGACCGTGGAGTGCGTATGAACACTCGCGAGGGCGTGTATGACCTGCTCGTCGGTTATCGGTCGGGTGACATGTGGGCGCCGCAGATCGAGAACACCGAAGCCCTTAAGCTCGAACTCGCGTATTTCAATGAGTGCATTCTCCATGACAAAACTCCTGTCAACGATGGCCATGCAGGATTGCGCATTGTTAAGGTGCTGCAAGCCTCTGACGAATCTCTCCGCAATCGGGGTGCGCAGGTTCTGCTATGAATGAATTTGTCAGCATTGCGCCCGACGTGAAGTTGGGAGCAAATGTCCGAATCTCAAACTTCACAAATCTCTATGGTTGCCAGATTGGTGATGGAACGAAGATTGGCGCATTTGTTGAAATCCAGAAGAATGCCATCGTTGGGCGGAACTGCAAGATTTCAAGTCATACCTTCATCTGCGAGGGGGTCACCGTCGAGGACCAGGTGTTTGTCGGTCACGGCGTAACCTTTGTCAACGATTCGTATCCCCAAGCCACTACCCTGAGCGGCGAGTTGCAGACAGAACAAGACTGGATAGTCGAGCCGACGCTGGTGAAAATCGGGGCCTCGATCGGTTCTGGTTCCACTATTCTCTCCAAGGTTACGATAGGCGAACACGCCATCGTTGGGGCCGGCAGTGTCGTCACCAAAGACGTACCTGCTTACGCCGTTGTAGCTGGGAATCCTGCGAAAGTGTTGCGTTATCAAACATCCGAGGCAGCTGCAAAATGAACGTTCCTATTCCCTTTCTTGATCTCGTAACGCCTCATATAGAGCTCGAATCCGAGCTGATGGATGTTGTGCGCACTGCTTTGCGCAAAGCAGCTTTCGTCGGAGGACGGCCACTCCTCGATTTCGAGGAGCACTTCGCCGCCTTCACCGGAGCTGCGGAATGTGCTGGCGTGGCGAACGGAACCGACGCGCTGCTTTTTGCCCTGATTGCCGGTGGAGTAAAACCCGGCGACACGGTTCTTACCGTGTCCAACACGTTCATTGCAACCGCCGAGGCCATTACCCAGGCAGGTGCGATACCTGAGTTCATCGACGTCGACGAACGCACTTACAACATGAGTCCGACAGAACTACGGGCCTACCTTGAAATCTGTGCGCTCGACACCGGCACCGGTTTGCGTCTGGGACGCCGGACCGGTACGCCGATCACGGCAGTCCTTCCTGTTCATCTGTTTGGGCAAATGGCTGACCTGGACGCCATAGCCTCCATTGCTCAGGAGTTCAACCTGCTCCTCTTCGAAGATGCCTGCCAGGCACACGGAGCCGAGTATTTCTCCAGGAGGGAGAACCGTTGGCTCAAAGCTGGTTCGGTCGGCGTGGCGGGCGCTTTTAGCTTCTATCCCGGCAAAAATCTTGGAGCATGCGGCGAAGCGGGCGCGGTCACCACCTCCGACGCCGCGGTTGCACGCCAGGTTAGAATGTTGCGAGATCACGGACAGGCCAGCAAGTACTACCACGACGTAGTTGGTTATAACGGGCGAATGGATTCCATTCAGGCGGGCTTCCTGGACGTGAAGTTGAAGCATCTGTCCCGCTGGAGCGAGATGCGCCGGGAGGCGGCCGCACGCTATAGCGCCTTATTGGGCTCAGTTCCCGGAGTGGTCACTCCCTTTGAACCTCCTGGCTCGAAGCCCGTGTATCATCTATATGTCGTTCGGGTAAACAATCGCGATCTGGTCCAGGCGCAACTTACGAGGGCAGAGATCGGAACCGGCATTCACTACCCTGTTCCCGTTCACTTGCAGATCGCCTACGCCGATCTTGGTTATGAAAAAGGCGATTTGCCTGTAACTGAAGCACTGGCAGGCGAAATTATTTCTCTCCCCATGTTCCCCCATATCACGCCGGAAGATCAGCAAAAGGTTGTGTACGAGATGGAAAGGGCGACCCGACAGCAAAAACAACTTTCTGTTGCGAGTTAGTGACTTAGCTCGCAAGTTAAACTCATAATTAGGGTTGCTGGCCAACTGCGAGTTGCATCCAGCTCAAAATAGGGGATAAACGGCGCTCTCTCGCTCCCGCGAAGCGGCTAGGTTGAAAACTGCCAACAAAGATTAACTCCCAAGCAGCAGACATGCACTTTCTTGCATCCTTCCTCCGTAGGTTGACATCCTAACTACTCTGGAATACCGTATGAGACCCGATAGTAAGAGACCTTGAAATAACTGAGTAACATGTTCTCCCCCGTTTAGATTGCTATGGATATGTCTGCCACTCAGATGTTACCTGCGCTACCACATGTGAGTAACGGTAGGATTTTATGACGACAAATTCTGTTTCCCGATTCTCGCCGTCTACCAAGTCAGATGGACATATTGCCAGTTCTCTTGGGCGACATCTTTTACTTGTCGGTTGCGAATCTGCAGTGCTGTCCTATCTTCGAGATGTATTTCTGCGGGATGGCTTCCAGGTGATGTTACTCACCCCAGAACAGGCGTTTTCTCGAATACTGAAAGGCTTTTCCCCGGACGTCGTTTTATTGCAGGTGTTTGGGAACCAGTCGCTTCCGACTCTCACCGCTCTTCGAGAGGCGCTCCCGACCGTACCCATCATCGTGTTCTCCTGCTTCCACGACTCCCAGTTGGTAGTAAAGGCGATGAAGACGGGAGCTTCCGATTGTTTCCAATTGCCGTTCAATATTGACGGGCTCAAGGCTTCGGTCCGGCGCTTTGTCGCGCTGATCGAGGGCGGTGTCGAACATGAGGCTCCCAATGAGACGCTCCTGTTTAACGACACGTCCTTTGTCTGCGCCAGCCCTCGTATGAATGAGATCCGCGGACAGTGTGCAATCCTGGCCCGGGTTGATCTTCCTGTCCTTATCATGGGAGAAAGCGGCACCGGCAAAGAAATCATCGCGCAATACATACATAAGATGTCCCCTCGCTCTCACCGGACGTTCCTCAAGGTGAACTGTGCCGCCATGCCCGCGGACCTGCTGGAGAGTGAGCTATTTGGCTATGAACAGGGGGCGTTCACCGGCGCTGTTCGCTCAAAGCCGGGCAAGTTCGAAATCTGCAACATGGGCATGATCCTGCTCGACGAGATCGGCGAAATGCCTCCGCCGCTGCAATCTAAACTCTTGCAGGTTTTACAGGACGGAACCTTCTCCCGCCTGGGTGGCCGGTCGTCCATCAAGGTCGATGTGCGCGTCATCGCCGCTACTAACATCGACATGAATGCTGCCATTGCTGGACGAACTTTCCGTGAGGATCTTTACTACCGTTTGAACGGCTTCTCCATTCAAATGCCGCCATTGCGAGAGCGCAAAGAAGAAATTCCAATCATGATCCGCCACTTCATGCGCAAACTGTCGGCGAAGTACGCCAGGCAGCCGCTCACGATGTCTGAGCAGCTCCTTCAGGCTTACATGGAGCACAACTGGCCGGGGAATTTGCGCGAACTCGAGAATTCCGTAAAGCGCTTCCTCGTGATGGGCGATGAAAAACACATTCTGGCAGAGCTGAAAAACGCGCGCGGAAATCGATCTTCCGCTGCTGCTCCGCAGATGAATTTAAGTGTAGACAGCGTCGGCGGCTTGAAGAAGTTGGCCCGCAGCGCCATGAACGAAGCCGAAACCGAGGCGATGGGTGAGGCGTTGCGACGGAATCACTGGAATCGAAAGCAGGCTGCAAGCGAGCTGAAAATCAGTTACAAGGCACTTTTGTACAAGATTCGCCAGTACGGACTAACTCCAAATCAGAACTCCGGGAAGCGCGCTAGAGCAGCAGGCGAATGATAATGATTATGAGACAAGATACCGTGGCGGCAGATGAAGTGGGTATAAAGCACAAGGTTGTAATCACCCAGCAGGATGGCACAGTCAGTAAAGGTTATTTTTGCGCCGAGTCAGATTCCGACCTCAGCACCTTCGTCCGTAATCTACACTCCTGTTTTCCGGAAGCGCTGACCAGATGTTACATCTCCGAAAATGAGACTCAGCTCGAAATCGATTGGTCGCAGGTGAAGGCGGTTTTCTTCGTATCCTCCTTCCAGGGCGATAGCGAGCGCGACTCCGTCCGCTTCTATACCAGCGGTCCGGAGATCCAGAGCATCTGGGTTGAGATTGGCTTTTGCGATGGCGAAGTGATTGAGGGTTGCGTCCGCAACTCGCTCGAACTCCTCAAGGACGATGGTTTTTTTCTTTCTCCCTCAAGCCCGGACAGCAATAACCTTCTTATGTATGTCAATAAGTCGGCAATCGTAAGCTACCGTGTTCTAGGTTTCCGGATGCTCGAAGACGAAATCCCTGCGTAGTATCAATTCAGCTTTCTTCAGCGCAGTTTGCGGAGCTGAAGGTATTTCCATGCGCTGCTAACAATGCATTCAAGCTCAGGATATTGCGGGTTCCAGCCAAGCTCCGAGCGAATCTTCTTGGAACTGGCAACCAACGTTGCGGGATCGCCGGCTCGGCGCGGTTCCACCACGGCCGGAATGGGATGCCCCGTCACTCTTCGCGCGCATTCGATCACTTCCCTGACACTGAAGCCCTGCCCATTCCCGAGATTGTAGATCAGCTTCGTCGGCGCCACATACGACTGCAGAGCGTTCAACGCAAGCAAATGCGCGCTGGCAAGATCTGAAACATGTATGTAGTCTCGAACGCAGGTTCCATCCGGAGTATCGTAGTCATCGCCGAAAATGCTGACGCGCTTGCGCTGTCCGCTGGCCACCTGCAGGATAATTGGAATCAGGTGCGACTCTGGATCGTGCCGCTCGCCGAGAGTTTCCGTCGCTCCGGCGGCATTGAAGTAACGTAGGCTCGCATAGGAAAGTCCATGGATGCGATGAAACCAATCCAGCATCCGCTCCACGAGAAGCTTTGATTCTCCATAAGCATTCGTTGGCAGAAGCTTATCGCTCTCATTGATGGGAGTGCTTTCCGGATCTCCGTACAGTGCCGCAGTGGACGAAAACACAAAACGCCGCACCTGATGCGCGAGCAATGCCTCAAGCAACGTGAGAGTGTTTGCCGTATTATTTCGAAAGAACTTTGCCGGATCGCGCATGGATTCCCCCGCCTCGATCCACGCGGCAAAATGTATGACAGCGTCAGGATGATACTCCGCGAAAACGTCGTCGAGCGCCGCGCGATCGCCAACGTCTCCCACCACGAGCGTAGCTCCAGGCGATACCGATTCGCGATGGCCTTTGCTCAGGTTGTCATAGACAACGACTTCATGGCCGCCTGCCATAAGTTGCGCGACCACAACACTCCCAATATATCCTGCGCCGCCGGACACAAGAACTTTCATGCTGATACTTCCTCCGAGTGCGGCACTTAATATCGCCAGCTAGTCAGGTCTGCACCCGAGGGCGCGGTCTTCGTGATTCGCTCCAAAATCTTATCCAGATACATGGTGTTGTAGTGCAGGCGCGTAAGGTAATTGGGCCGTGTCGGATCGCCATTCCAACAGTGTTCTGCGCGGTCTCCGTATTTCACTTCCCCCTCATACGGAGGATTGGTCGTAGCCTTCAGGAAGTCTTCCATCCTGTAAACCGCATCGTTCAGAAAGTAAGTGTCGGCGCTTCCGCAATACAGGTGCAGTTTGCCGCGAACCTGCGGCCCCAGCGTTGACCAGTTCTTTTCAAGAATCGCCCGCAGATCATAATGCTCACGCCAATACTCTGCAACCTCGTGGTCTATCACACCCGTGCGCTTGTCAAAGATAGGCTTCGGATATCCATCGTCGCCTACCGGTGAGTACACCGCCTGCCAGATATCGAACTGCTCGCCGGAGCGCCCCTTGCTCCCGAGCGCCAGCTCGTAGGCATTGTTCTCTTCCAGTGTCAGAGTAGTGTGCCCCAGGTAGTCGCGCATCGCCGGTTGCGCCACCCGCTTGTGCGCGCCTTCGATATAAAACGCATTCTTGTCGTTATAAAGATCAATGACTTCATAAGCGCGAAAGTCCACCGGATCGGGGCACGCCGCAAACGCTCCATTGTAATGGTCGGGATAGAAGATCTGAACTGCGAGTGACTCCCATCCGCCCGTGGAACCGCCATAAACGAATCGAGCCCATCCCTGCCCGATTGCGCGGAACTGCTTCTCAATCGCGGGAATCAGCTCTGTCTCAATCGCATCTCCATAAGGTCCAACGTTGGCCGAGTTCACCGCATAGGAGTCGTCATAATAAGGATTCGCATGTTGAATCTTCACAACCAGAAATCGCGGAAATCCCGGCGAGATCCACTGCTGATAATTCTTGTACGACTCCTCCTGCTGAATGCGGTTATACCCCGCGACGTGAAAGCGCTCGCTATAATCCGGTTTCGGATTCGGATCCGGCGGGTCGGTGCGGAAGTCGCTGAATTCGCTTACAAAGTGATCGTGCGAGATGAACAACGGGTAATGCGCTTCGGGATGGCTATCAAACCCTTCCGGCACCAGCACCAGCGCCGACAGATACATCGGCCTTCCCCAGAACTTGCTCAATAACTGACTCTGGATACGCAAATGGCGAACGTACTTCGTATCCTTAGCCTCTGGAATCGGCGGAATCACCTGATCCATTACAATCTTCACCGGCGTCGAAGAATTGCCGATTACTAACTTCCGAGGCTTGCTATAAAGATTTCCCGGAGCAATATTCCAGTGCTGTCCCTCACCGCGATCCATCGGCAGCTTGACCGTTTTTCCATCTGCCCGATGGAACGTCTCATACCGGTGCAGAACGGCCTGCACAAAATATTCGCCCGGCGGAAGATCGCGCAAGCTGCGAACGGGATATCCATCCGCATGCTCATCCACTACGATTTCCTGCCCCGGCCTGACTCCTTCGACGTCCACGCCAAACATGATCTGCGATTGTGGTGTGTCGTCGATCTGCATGCGAGGTTCGTCGCTCGGATCGGTAGATAGAAGGACGAAAACGCGTCCGTCCATTAATTCGTTACTGTTGCCCGTAAAGCTGACCGAGAAACGAGCAGAGGAATCCTTATGCGGCTGCGCCCAGCCCGAACTCAAACACAGCAGTCCGAAGAGCGACATCGCTACGACACGAATCCAAAAACGTGAGCACGAGATCATGCGATAGTTTAACTCCGCAGCCGGAAAATATTGCAAACCTTCGATCCATCATCTACGCGTCAGGCCAATACTGCCTACTGTTATTGTGCAACAATCCGAACACCCTGACGCCGCTCATTCGCATCCAATAAGTTGCCCCTTTTATATTCCCGAAGCCATTTTCAACTAATAATCTTCTGGAAGGAGACGTGCCATGCCTTACGTCAGTGTCGGTGAGGAAAATTCAGGAAAGATCGAGCTCTACTACGAAGACCACGGAAAAGGTAAGCCAGTCGTCTTGATTCATGGCTGGCCACTCAGCGGTGCCTCGTGGGAGAAGCAACTGCCTGCCCTTTTGTCGGCTGGATGCCGCGTCATCACCTATGACCGCCGCGGATTTGGAAGGTCAAGCCAACCCGCATCCGGCTACGACTACGACACCCTCGCCTCAGACTTGGACGCGCTCATGGCAAGGCTCGACCTCCGCGATGCCACTCTGGTCGGCTTTTCCATGGGAGGAGGCGAAGTTGCCCGTTACCTCGGAACCCACAAAAACGAGCGAGTCCGCAGCGCCGTATTCATAGCCGCCGTTCCGCCTTTCCTGGCCAAGACTGCTGACAATCCCGAAGGCGTTGACCAATCGGTTTTCGACGGAATCAAGAAGGCAATTGCCGCCGACCGTCCCGCTTTCCTCGCCAAGTTTCTGTCTGACTTCTACAACATCGACGTCCTCGGAGATCAACTGATCAGCCAGCAAGCGGTGCAAGCCAGTTTCAACGTCGCATGCGGCGCCTCGCCCATCGGTACGCTCGACTGCGTCCAGTCCTGGCTAACCGACTTCCGCAAAGACTTGCAAAGCATCAACGTCCCAACCCTGATCATCCACGGCGATTCGGATCGCATTCTGCCTCTATCCGCCACCGGACAACGTACAAACAAATTTGTAAACGGGAGCAAGTTGGTTGTGGTGCAAGGCGGTCCACACGGTCTTAATTGGACTCACGCCAATCAGGTCAATCAAGCGCTGGTCGAATTCCTGCAACAGCGAATGCCACAAACTCAGAAGAGAGATGCAGCGTAGTTCCCTAACTTTCCCGGGTGCCGCCACGCGTGGCACCCACTCCAACACTAAGCCTGCTGCTCTCACCTTCTCCCAAGTTCCTGCATCCTCCCACTTGTAGTACATTAACCAGCACGGGGAAGGTGACCGGCAGTTCCACGGGTCGCCCGGGGAGCAAACAACATGGCAGTAACTGCAGTGGCGCGGTCGGCACACTCTCCTGAGCAACTTGCCTCAATGCTGGCCGGGATTGTCGATGAACGACGCATCCTGACGCGTCCAATCGATCTCATTGCCTACGCTTCTGACGCCAGCTTTTATCGGCTCATTCCGAAGGCGATAGTGCAGGCGGCCACTGAACAGGAGGTTGCAAGGCTTTTCCAGTTCAGCCACGATCACGCCATTCCCATCACCTTCCGCGCCGGCGGCACCAGTCTTTCCGGACAGTCCATCTCCGACGGTCTGCTGGTCGAAGTCACGCGCGGTTTTCGCGATCTCGAAGTCCTCGACAATGGGAGCAGGATTCGTGTTCGCCCTGGTGCCATTGGAGCCAGCGCCAATCGCGTGCTGCTGCCCTATGGCGCAAAGATCGGCCCCGATCCGGCTTCCATCGCCACCTGTACTCTCGGAGGAATTCTCTCCAACAACTCCAGCGGCATGTGCTGCGGCGTCGACCAGAACGCGTATCACACGCTCTCCTCCGTCCGATTTCTTCTGCCCTCCGGCACCGCTATCGACACAGCCTCCCGCGATGCGGAAGAATTTTTCCTCTCACAAGAGCCCGCACTTGCCCGTGGCATCCTCGAACTGAAATCTCGAATTGAGAACGACCCCTCGCTCGCCGAGCGGGTCCGTCGCAAGTACCGCACCAAGAACACCACGGGCTACGGCATCAACGCCTTCATCGATTTTGAGCGCGCCGTCGATATCTTCGCGCACCTGCTGATCGGCTCCGAAGGAACCCTGGCGTTCATCTCTGAAGCGATCTTGAACACTGTCCCCGAACTGCCGGTTAAGTACACCGGCCTTCTGCTCTTCCCTGACCTCTACGCCGCCTCCGAATCCATCGTGCCCTTACGCCAGGCCGGAGCCAAAGCGCTTGAGATCATGGACCGCGCATCGCTCCGCTCTGTCGAAGATCAAGCCGGCGTGCCGCCAGTGCTCAAGAGCCTTGGTCCCGAAGCCGCCGGATTACTCGTTGAGTTCCAGTCTGCGCGTGAGTCCGAGCGAGCCGAACTCGAAGCTCTCGCCGCCGATTCCACTTCGCGCCTCAAGCTTCTTGAACCTGCGCAATTCACGCATGCTCCCGCTGCCCAGGCGGCGCTCTGGAAAATCCGCGCCGGCATGTTCCCTTCCGTCGGCTCCGTGCGCAAGAGCGGCACCACCGTCATTATCGAAGACGTCGCGTTTCCCATCGAGCACCTTGCCCCCGCCGCGCAGGATTTGAACGCGCTGTTCCGCAAGCACGATTACAACAACGCGATCATCTTCGGCCACGCCAAGGACGGCAATCTCCACTTCGTTATTACGCAGTCCTTCAACGATCAGCGCGTTATCGATCAGTACTCTCGCTTCATCGATGATGTAGTGGAACTCGTCGTCAACCGCTACGACGGCGCGCTCAAGGCCGAGCACGGCACCGGACGCAACATGGCTCCCTTCGTCGAAACCGAGTGGGGCGCGGACGCCTACGAGATCATGCGGCAGCTCAAATCGTTGGCCGATCCCACAGGACTGCTCAATCCCGGCGTCATCATCAACAACGATCCGCGCGCGCACCTGCACGATCTCAAGCAGCTCCCCACCGTCGAGCCGGAAATTGACAAGTGCATCGAGTGTGGCTACTGCGAGCCACGCTGCCCCAGCCGCGACCTCACGCTCACGCCACGCCAGCGCATCGTAGTGCGCCGCGAAATCGTTCGCCAGGAGCAACTCGGCGGCAGCGAATTGCTCGTCCAACTCAATCGCGATTTTCCATACATGGCGCTCGACACCTGCGCCGTTGACGGACTCTGCGCCACCACTTGCCCGGTCAGCATCGACACCGGAAAACTTACCAAGCGATTCCGCGCGCTCCGCAATTCGGCATTTGCAAAAAGCATTGCGAAATTTACAGTGGACCATTTCGCCATGGTCGAATCGCTCATCCGCCTCGCCCTTCGAGCGGCACACTTCGCGCAGCGCATCATTGGACTTCGCGCAATCCAGGCCATCACCGGGCTTATGCGCAAGCTGATCGGCCCCAACATGCCCATATGGACCGCCGACATGCCACATCCCGTGAAGGGTGGAATCCCCCGCACCAACCGCGCCACCGCGCAAGCCGTGTACTTCCCAGCCTGCATCTCGCGAACCATGGGAAGCCTTCCCGGCGAGCCCAGCGACAAATCGCTCATGCACACAACGGTTGCCGTCGCCGAACGTGCCGGCATCCGTTTGTGGATTCCCGACGATGTAGCAGGAAACTGCTGCGGTACACCCTATTCTTCAAAGGGCTTTGACGACTCACGCGACGCCATGCTCAATCGCACCATCGAAAATCTCTGGAGCTGGTCCAGCGAAGGCAAGCTGCCCATAATGATGGATACCAGCCCCTGCACCTACGGGCTCGTACACGCGCGCCCATACCTTACCGAACGAAACCAGCTACGCTTCGATCGTCTGAAGATTATCGACAGCATCGAGTTTGTCCACGACCTATTGCTGCCCAATCTCAAGGTCACTCATCCCGAAACTTCGGTAGCGCTGCATCCCGTCTGCTCTGCCGTAAAGATGGGACTGACGCCAAAATTCCAGGCCATTGCGAGCAAGTGCAGCGGCGATGTCTTCGTGCCGCCCAGCCTCGGATGCTGCGCCTTTGCCGGAGATCGCGGATTCATGTACCCCGAACTCACCGCCTCGGCCACGACCAACGAAGCCGCCGAGGTCAAGGCCCACAAGCACGATGGCTGCTATTCCAGCAGCCGTACCTGCGAGATCGGCATGACTCGCTCCACCGGCGAAATCTATCGCTCTTACATGTATCTGCTGGAGAAGGTGACTCGCGCATGAACAGCGCCATGTTGTAAACATCGAATCGAACCAATGAAGCTCCGAAACGTGCTCTCGGTCTGTCTTACCATCATTCTGATGACGGCGTCGGCCTTTGCCGGGCCGCCCTTCTACACCGACGATCCTGAGCCGGTACCCTTCCGCCATTACGAGTTCTACACATTCTCGACACTGGATCGCGTCAATGGTGCTTATGGAGTGAGCTTTCCCGCCTTTGAGTTAAACATTGGCGCAGCTCCCAACTTGCAGCTTCATGTGATTGCTCCGATGATGTTCTCTGCCGAGAATCATGGACCGGCCACCTACGGCGTCGGCGACGTTGAGCTAGGTGTAAAGTATCGCCTCCTGCAAGAAAAGGGGAAACGCCCGCAATTTGGCATCTTCCCAATGGTCGAGTTACCCACCGGCGACAGCAGCAGGAATCTCGGCAATGGACAGACCTGGGCTCGACTCCCCATGTGGGTGCAGAAAAGCTGGGGACCATGGACGA